>OGKA01000275.1_pt1 | contig 61067 bp, 40 predicted proteins | sample 1572211 | NCBI WGS metagenome assembly OGKA01 (sample SAMEA2582125, study PRJEB24529) | metagenome | biome: Human gut stool | place: China | collected 2011 | reverse complement strand
ATACTTGCAAGTCTTTTGGTCAAAAAAACAAGATGAGAAGCAATATTTCTTTTCCGGCCTCTTTTGTCCGGTCTTCCTTCATGGGTAGGTTATACAGGATGTAATAATGATGTAACTGATTGAGAGGGAAAGATTTGTACGATTTGATAAGATATATGGGAGATGCTGGGAACCTACTGTTTCTGAATAGATATTAAATAGCCGTCTCATAATTTCTTCTAATGCTGTCCGATAAAACTCGAACAGTATAATTCCCATGCGTAATTTCTTTTGAACGGACAATTCCGTATGTTTCTCGGGGAGGTAAGCCCCTCTGGTCAGACAAGTGCTGCCGGTACGGTTCTTTACCAGCTACAAGCCGGTCCCATCCCGGCAATATATTGCAAGGTTCGGGCCGTCAACACGGCTGGTGTCTGCCTGCAACTCCATAGGTGACGGGCATCAGCACATCTGCCGGAAAGGCCGGTTCGTTCCTGTCGCTATCATATACGGCAAGACACTGATGGCTGACTTGCACGGGAAATGCTTACCGGACAGCACTGAAATCCTTCCTGTCCGGTTTCTACATTCCCGCGCTCATTCCCCGTCTGTTCTATGATCGGTGGCAAGGAATGAGGCAGCCGGAAGTGCGGGACATACATCACAAGCAGTCCGGGGTAGACCGGGAGGGGGGGAGAGTGTGTGGTTGTATCAGACAGGACAATGGCAGACAAAAGCAAGGCAGGCGGCACATTGCTGAGAACATCGGTCAGACAGGTCTCCCGCCTGTCAATCCGTCGGTCCGTCTATTTGTCTACCCGACAATTTCCCGACCATGATTCTTGCAGCGTTGTCAGGTGCTGTCGCATTGCCCAGCTGCGTGCGTACAAGCTGGTAATCGGCGAGCATACGGTCGCGGCCAGGCTGGCCAGGTAGAATCCGATAGAGTTCGTCGGCAATGTTGCGGACAGAGAAACGGTCGGCAAGGAGTTCCTGTACGATTTCCTTGTCGGCAATAAGATTGACGAGGGAGATGAAACGTACCTTGATGATATGCTTGAAAGCAAAGCGAATCAATTTAGGAACAGGGGTCTCGTAACAGACAACCTGCGGGACGTTCAGCAAAGCGGTTTCGAGTGTCGCCGTACCGCTGGTGACGAGGGCTGCTGTGGAGTGGGCGAGAAGCTCGTAGGTCTGCGTCTTCACCATCTTTGCCTCGCTGTCACCTAAAAACTTCTTATAGTAACTTTCAGTGATAGAAGGTGCCGCGGCAATCACCATCTGATAATCTGCAAAGTGGCGTGCCGCCTCGAGCATGGAAGGCAGGTTGTCCTTGATTTCCTGCCTCCTGCTTCCTGCAAGGATGGCGATGATGGGCTTGGCAGACAGACCGTTCCGCTGGCAGAATTCGTCCTTTGTCTCCGTATAGACATGGCGGAAGTTGTCTACCTCTTCGGCTGTCGGGTTGCCGACGTAATGTATTCTGTAATGGTGCTTCTTCTCATAGAAGGGCACTTCGAACGGCAGGATGGAGAACATCTCTTTTACATCCCGCTTGATGGCCTTGATGCGCCACTCCTTCCATGCCCATATCTTCGGCGAGATGTAATAGTAGACGGGAATGTCCGTGTTCTTCTTTACAAACTTTGCAATGCTGAGGTTGAAGCCCGGATAGTCGACGAGGATGACGACATCGGGCTTCCATCGCACGATGTCCGCTTTGCACATCTTCATGTTCCTGAAGATGACAGGCAGATGGAGCAGTACGGGAACAAACCCCATGTAAGCCAGTTCACGGTAATGCTTCACACGTGTGCCGCCAGCTCTGGTCATCAGGTCGCCGCCAAAGAAACGGAACTCGGCATCAGGGTCGTACTGCCTGAGCGACAGCATGAGGCGTGAGGCGTGCAGGTCGCCTGAGGCTTCTCCGACTATCAGATAATACTTCATAACATCTGTGAATTAAAGGGATTCCCACGTTTTCATCTTGTCGAGCAGCTCATGGTCGGTCACATCAATCTTCGTCGGTGTGACAGAGACATAGCCGTGCTCCAGTGCCCACTGGTCATTGTCGGCTGCTTCGGGTTCGTCGTTGCGGTAATGCCCCGTCATCCAGTAATAGTCGAATCCGCGGGGATGACTGCAACGTACAACTTCGTTTGTCCAGCTGCCGAACCCCATGCGGCAGACTTTCAGGCCTGCGAACTTTTCTGTCTTCGGGAAGTTCACGTTCAGGCAGATTCCTTTCGGCAGTCCCTCGGCAAGAACTTTCCTGACAATGGTTCTTACATAACCGCGCAGATAAGAGAGGTCGGCATTGGGGTCGTAGTCGCAGCTCGAGAAGGCGATGGACGGAATGTATTTCATGCAGCCCTCATAGGCAATGCCCATCGTCCCGCTGTAATGGTTGTTCACGGAAGAGTTGTCGCCGTGGTTGATGCCTCCCAGGATGAGGTCGGGCTTCCGTCCGGTAAAGATCTGGTCCAGCGCCAGCTTCACACAGTCGACAGGTGTCCCTGTACACGACCATACCTCACAGCCGGGTATGTTGTGGCGTTTCTTCAGCAGCAGGTAGTCAACCACGGAGAAGGCACATGAAAATCCCGAACGGGCAGCCTCCGGCGCACAGACAACAACCTGGGCGAAGTCGGAGAGGAACGAGACGAGGGTGCGGATGCCGTTGGAGTGGTAGCCGTCGTCGTTGGAGATGAGTATGAGTGGTTTCTTAGAATCCATAATCTTCACTTTGATTTCCGTGCAAAAGTACGAAAAAAGGTTTATAAAGTCCGCTTGTCTCGTATAAAATATGTATCTTTGTAGCCTGATAAACGTATTGGATTAAATAGAAAAATGGGAAAGATTATTGCACTTGCCAACCAGAAAGGCGGTGTCGGGAAGACAACCACCACTATTAATCTGGCGGCATCCCTGGCAACACTTGAGAAGACCGTACTTGTCATTGACGCCGATCCGCAGGCCAACGCATCCAGCGGTCTGGGCGTAGACATCAAGGAGGTGGACTGCTCGCTTTACGAATGTATCATAGACCATGCAGACATAAAAGATGCCATCTACACCACCGACATAGAGGGGCTGGACATTGTCCCGAGCCACATCGACCTTGTCGGGGCCGAAATCGAAATGCTGAAGATCAACGGCCGTGAGAAAGTAATGAGCAACCTGCTTGCCTCTGTCCGCGGCGACTACGACTACATACTGATAGACTGCAGCCCGTCGCTGGGTCTGATTACCGTCAATGCGCTGACGGCAGCCGACTCCGTAATCATTCCTGTGCAGTGCGAATACTTCGCATTGGAGGGAATCAGCAAGCTGCTGAACACCATCAAGATCATCAAGAGCAAACTGAACCCGAAGCTGGAGATAGAGGGCTTCCTGCTGACGATGTACGACAGCCGTCTGCGTCTTGCCCGCCAGATTTACGATGAGGTGAAACGCCACTTCCAGGAACTCGTGTTCAAGGCGGTCATCCAGCGCAACGTGAAACTCTCGGAAAGCCCGAGCCACGGTCTGCCGGTCATCCTCTACGATGCCGACTCCACAGGGGCGAAGAACCACCTCTGCCTGGCAAAGGAAATCATCGAAAAGAACAAGGAGTAAGGTGAGAGAAAGACAGGGAATGCAGTAAGGAGTGTGGCAAGGAATATGCAAGGCAAAGGCAAGGTTACAGACTGTCATCCCCGTCCGTCCCCGCTCATTATCGCCTATTTCTGCCCATCATCGCCTATCCCCTACAAAAAAAACAAAAACATGGCTGTACACAAGAAATATAACCGCAATGCAAAGACCAACGCCCTCGGGCGCGGACTTGACGCGTTGATTTCCACGGAATCAGTGAGCACACAGGGCAGCTCTACCATCAACGAGGTTGCCTTGGACCAGATTGAAGCCAATCCCAACCAGCCGCGCCGCGAATTCGACCCGGTGGCTCTGGAGGAGTTGGCAAACAGCATACGTGAGCTTGGACTTGTCCAGCCCATCACGCTCCGCCAGACCGATGAGAACCGCTTCCAGATCATTGCCGGTGAACGTCGCTGGCGTGCCAGCCAGCTGGCCGGTCTGACGGCTATCCCGGCCTACATCCGCACCATCAAGGATGAGAGCGTGATGGAACTGGCACTGGTGGAGAACATCCAGCGCGAAGACCTGAATGCCATCGAGATAGCCCTTGCCTACGAACATCTGCTGGAGAAGAGCGGCATGACGCAGGAGCGTGTGGCCGAACGTGTGGGCAAGAGCCGTGCCGCCATTGCCAATTACCTGCGTCTGCTGAAGCTCCCGGCACAGGTACAGATGGGATTGCAGAAAAAGGAAATCGACATGGGACATGCCCGTGCGCTGCTTTCGCTGGACAGTCCTTCGCTGCAGCTGAAGCTCTATCGTGAGATTCTGAAAAACGGATACAGTGTCCGCAAGGTAGAGGAACTCTGCCAGCAGCTCAACAGCGGTGAAGACATCCAAAGTGCCAAGAAGAAGATCGCAGCCCGTACCCGCCTTCCGGAGGAGTTCAATCTTCTCAAGCAGCGTCTTTCGGCATTCTTCGACACGAAAGTGCAGATGAGCTGCAACACCAGAGGAAAGGGTAAGATCAGTATTCCGTTTGATTCAGAAGAAGAGCTGCTGCACATCATGGAGGTGATGGACAAGATGAAGTAGGCTCTTCCGGGTTGATGAGAGGACAAGGAATGACTACAAGATGGGCTGCAGGTGCCGGTTCGGGGGAATGGTTCCCAACCGCTCGGGAACATCATTCCCAGCCGTCGGGAACATTATTCCCGACCGTTCGGGAACTGTTGTCCCAACCGACCGGGAATTTCGCTTCGGCAGTCAGATGGCTGGGAAACGGCGGCTTGTGTTAAGACAAAAGGGTAGTGATGAGATTAAATGGTATAATCCGCAGAAGCCTGATGGCGGTTGGTGCGCTTGTCAGTATGACAGGCATACAGGCACAGGTACCGCAGCATGACACGATAAGGGTTGTCTATCCGGGCGACTCGGCGGTCGTCGAGGTGCCTGGTTCACAGGACAAGTACATCGAGGAGAAGGCGATCCTTACGCCGGATGATGAGGGAAGACTCACTTCCGTAATACGGAAGGACAGCACCGGCATGGTAAGGAAGAAAGGACGCGACTGGACCCGGTGGCGGCCCAGCCCCAAGCGGGCACTGTGGCTGGCACTCGTGTTGCCGGGTGCCGGCCAGGTCTACAACCGCAAGTACTGGAAGCTGCCGATTTTCTACGGAGGCTTCGTGGGCTGCATCTACGCTATGACGTGGAACAACCAGATGTATCATGACTATGCCCAGGCATACATTGACATCATGGACAGCGACCCGTCTACACAGAGCTACAACAATTTCCTGCACCTCGGGACGACCATCACCCCGGCCAATGAAGAGCGGTACAAAAGCATCTTCAAGCAGCGCAAAGACCGTTATCGCCGCTGGCGCGACCTGAGTGTCTTCACCACCATCGCTGTCTATGCGCTGTCGGTCATCGATGCTTACGTGGATGCCTCACTGTCTGATTTCGACATATCGGACAACCTTTCCCTGCATATTGCGCCGACAGTCATCCCCGACAAGCGCATCACGGCATCCGGAACTCCTTTCCGCTCGTCGGCTATCGGCATTGGCTGCAGCCTGACATTCTAAGCAGCGACGCATTGGACTTGCGCCAACCGAACAATAAGCGATGGACCGAAAACGACATATAGTACTCTTCCTCATGGCACTACTGGGAACGGCCGGTATTGTCCGGGCACAGCACCAGACGGTTGTTGACAATCACGGAAAGGCTGTCGATGTGCTTATTCCCTCCACCGAGGGAATGATGGAAGGATATGTGGATGCAGACCATTCCGATGCGAAATCCTGGCATGACGGAATGCAGCCGCCGGCACAGCTGGACAGGCCGCACCTTACCGGCAAGGCGTAATGGTACATTAACAAGATTCTTTCACCTTAATTGTTATATATAAAGGGAGAATGCACAATGGACAAGGACAATACAGAAGTTAAGGAAACTGACTATGAGAAGATGGTAGACGATGCCTTCCAGCATCTGATAGACACCTATCTTGCCTCGCGCCACCGGAAGAAGGTGGATATCATCACCAAGGCATTCAATTTTGCCCGGCAGGCACACAAAGGAGTGCGCCGGCTGTCGGGGGAACCTTATATCATGCACCCCATCGCCGTCGCCCAGATTGCCTGTGAGGAGATGGGACTCGGGGCAACGAGCATCAGTGCGGCCCTGCTGCACGACGTGGTGGAAGATACCGACTATACTGTCGAGGACATAGAGAACATTTTCGGACCGAAGATAGCGCAGATTGTCGACGGACTGACAAAGATTTCCGGCGGCATCTTCGGCGAGCAGGCTTCCGCACAGGCCGAGAACTTCAAGAAGCTGCTGCTGACGATGAGCGACGACATCCGTGTCATCCTCATCAAGATATGCGACCGGCTGCACAATATGCGTACACTTGCTTCCCAGCCTGCCAACAAACAGTACAAGATAGCGGGTGAGACGCTCTATATCTATGCGCCGCTTGCCAACCGGCTGGGACTGAACAAGATCAAGACCGAACTGGAAGACCTCAGTTTCCGCTATGAGCATCCGGATGCATACGCCTCCATCGAGAAGAAACTGGCTTCCACGCAGGCGCAGCGTGACGCGCTTTTCGCAGAGTTCACGGCTCCTATCCGTGCCGAACTTGACAAGATGGGATTCCAATATGAAATCAAGGCACGTGTGAAGAGTCCTTATTCCATCTGGAACAAGATGCAGAACAAGCACGTCACCTTTGAGGAGATTTATGATATTCTTGCCGTACGGATCATCTACAGGCCGAAGTCGCCGGAAGAGGAAATCAACAACTGTTTCCAGATTTACGTGGCAATCAGCCAGATTTACAAGAGCCATCCCGACCGTCTGCGCGACTGGGTGAACCATCCCAAAGCGAACGGCTACCAGGCTCTGCACGTGACCCTCATGTCGGCCAAGGGACGGTGGATAGAGGTGCAGATCCGTTCCGAGCACATGGACGAACTGGCTGAACAGGGCTTCGCTGCCCACTGGAAGTACAAGGACGGCGGTGAAATAACCGAGGATGAAGGCGAACTGAACGAGTGGCTCAGTACCATCAAGGAAATCCTCGACGACCCGCAGCCGGATGCCATGGACTTCCTCGATGCCATCAAGCTCAACCTCTTCGCCTCCGAGATCTTCGTCTTTACACCGAAAGGCGAAATCAAGACGATGCCGGCCGGCTGTACGGCGCTCGACTTTGCCTTCCAGATACACACGTTCCTCGGCAGCCATTGCATCGGTGCGAAGGTCAACCACAAACTCGTGCCGTTGAGCCACAGGCTCAGCAGCGGCGACCAGGTCGAGATTCTGACTTCCATGTCGCAGCACGTCAATCCGTCATGGATCAACTTCGTCTCTACGGCGAAGGCCAAGGCGAAGATACAGGCCATCCTCCGCCGCGAGAGCCGTGAGATACAGAAGACGGGGGAGGAGCAGCTGGCGAAGTGGCTGAAGGCGAACGACCTTGAGATGACCACCTCCGTACTGGACAAGCTCTGTGACCTGCACGATCTTCAGAAGCATGAGAGTCTTTTCCTTGCTGTCGGCGACAGGACGGTCATCCTCGGCGACACGGATCTGGACGAACTCCGGGGAAAGAAGAAAGGGGAGAAGGCCATCTCTGTGAGCAAGTGGCGGCGTTACGTGCCGTTCCTGAAGTCGAATGGGAAGAAAGTGACCGGGCCGGTGGATGCTGACGATATGGCTTCGGCAGAGGGACTGATTGTCGTGACCAGGGATTTCAACCGGAAGAAACCGGTCTTCATCAGCGAGGAGAATATCCATCGCTACCTTTTCCCGCATTGCTGTCATGCCATTCCCGGCGATGATATCCTCGGCTATATAGACAACAAGAACCACATCGAAATCCACAAGCGGTCCTGTCCTGTGGCTTCAAAGCTGAAGGCGAGCTACGGTACGCGCATTCTGGATGCCAAGTGGGATATGCACCGCCGGCTCTTCTTCGATGCGACAGTAGAGATACGGGGTATCGACCGCAGCGGAATGCTGCACGACATTTCCGATGTGCTTTCCGATCAGCTGGGCATCAACATCCGCAAGATAACCATCTCCAGTGACAACGGCATCTTCGAAGGGACAATCGAGATGCAGGTCTACGACCGGAAGGATGTCAAGTTCATCGTGGAAAGCATGATGAACATCAAGGATATGCAGGAGGTGCAGGAGGTGCTTTGACATAGCGGCCTCATTCCATCTCTTTTCCGAATGGGGGAGGAATAGTTTTTTTTCGTTAAAAGCATAGACAGAGAATAAGACTGAGGCAGATAATATCCGGCAACTGCCGGTATTATACATCTGCAGTGACCGAGTCCCGATAAATATCAATGCTGCCTGATGAACATTTGCCGTGCAAGGCAGCCATCAGTGTAATGCCGTATATGATAGCGGCAGGAGTGGAACGGCCTTTTCTGCATATGTGCTGATGCCCGTCACATCTTGTGTTGTCGGCAGACACCAGTCGTGTTGACGGCCCGCTCCATGCCATATATTGCCTGGAGGGGGAGCCCGCTTGTTGCCGGAGAAGAGCTGTGCGGGCAGAACTTATCTGAACAGGGGGGCTTTTCCGGAAATGATGCGGAATGGTCAGTTTAAAAGAAGTCATGGGAAATCTTGCGGTTTGAGTTTTATCGGACAGCATCAGATAAACATAAGTGCAGGAAAAGGGAATGTATGGTCTCGGTAAACCATCAGTCCCTCACGTCAAGCCCATACGCTCTTCACGATAGCCATCTGCGCATTTAACGGAAGGGCCTGGAATATGCCGTTTGCCTGTAATCTGTTTTACAGGTAATTTCAGATGTCCTCTTTGAGTATGTATTTCTTTAAATCATCCTCAATGACTTTTGGAACGACTTCTTTTCCCTCATAGGTTTTCATCATCTTACCTTGGTGGATGTATGCCAGAGTCTCGCAGATACCGGTCAAGGCAGAGATGATGTGAGAGGATATCAGGAATGTGCTTCCCTCTCTCTTTCTTTTGACTATCCAGTCTTTCAGTAGGATGACACCTGCGACATCCAATCCGTTGAAAGGCTCGTCCATGATATAGAAGTCACACTTCTGCATCATCAGTGCCATGAGCATCAGACGCTTTCTCATTCCCAAAGAGTATTTCGACGGATAGCTGTTCAACGGAAGATGAAACAGCTTGTTGTACTGATTGATCTCCTCTCCGGTACACGGAAGATGGGCAGCCTTCAGGCAGAATTCCAGAAACTCCTTGCCGGTAACCAGCGGATAAAAGTAAGGCGTATCGGGCAGGTAACCTATCCTGCAATGTTCTTCCATGATGACGTTGCCCTGATAATGTTCCAGGCCCGCAAGACACCTGAACAATGTGCTTTTGCCGGCACCGTTCTCTCCTACGATGCCATACGCTTTACTTTTCTCTAACCGGAGGGTCATGCCATGAAGGATGACAGACGAGCCGTATTTCTTCCTTATATTGTTTATCTGAATCATGCTGAATATTTGCTGTAAACCATAAAAGATAACAGAAGGGTGGTGAACGCAGCCAAGGGAATCATCACGGCCTTCATATATCCTACGGCATCAACCATGAACAAAGCTGATAGCACAATCATGATTACAATCGGATTGTCTATTTTGAAATACCTGATAAGCTCCGACTGGAAAAGAAAGATCGTGGCAAGGATATATATCATGACGACTTCTCCGATAACAAGGGCGTCAGCTTTGTGTATCAGGAGAATAGCGAAGAAGGGACATAGCAGTGCGAATGTATTCCCGATGGCATATATTGACTGTAAATGAATCATTCTCAAAGGGGAAGAGTAGAACATCAGATGGCTCTTCCTGACAGGCTGACAGATGAGGAATCCAAGTAGATATACGAAGAGCAGTAGTGTGGCATAGGTGATATTGATATTATGGTACAGCAGCCCCATGCAGGATGCGAATATCCCCAGCAGGTAAGGGATAAGCAGCGTCCTCATACTGCCGGTATACTGATAAGAGCCTTTCAGCAGGAAAGGATAAGTGAACATTGTGAACTGCAGCCGGGGGCTGGGCAGCATAGGTAGGACAATCGCTATTGCCAGACACATGAGAAGTGGCAGCCAATAGAGGCGGAGCGCACAGATGGCAATGAATGGAGTGGAAAGAAGGACATACTCTGCCATCAGCAGCTTCTTCTCACTTCCGTACAATATCTGCAGGAGTTCCCTGTCGCCTCTGCTGTAATGGAATCCGGCCACGAGAGCGGCATCAACCAGTATGATATTCGTCTGCGGAGCCAATGACAGAATATAGAGCAATAAGCCTGCGACACACAGCAGAAGGACAGAGACGATTATTCCAAGTCCCTTCATCAGACGGTAAACGATTAGAAGCTGTAATTTCAGGAAATTCATGTGCTTTGACCGGATAGCAAGGAGTCGGATTCTACCTTGTCCTTTATGAACCATTACATTGATGAAACCAAGGAGTGAAGCCGTTGCAGGCTGCCTTCAGAATTTTGACAGTGAACCGCTTTCTTTACTCTTGATGATTAAGAATTTCAGACAGAGATACCCTAAGAGTAAGTATAATCCATCATTGCAGAGAATGACCATCAGGGTATTCGGTGTCAAAGATGATCTCCGGAGTAACAATTGCTGTATGGCCGCATTCGCCTCTGCAAAGGGGAACAGTAACATGAGTGCTGTCTTGGAAGAGATAAAGACTGCCCCGTAGGTCAGGATACCAAAGACGATGGAGGATACCATGCTGTAGAATGACGATATGCTCTTGTATTTTAATGCCAGTGAGGCGCACATGATTCCCAGACCTATAAGCGAGAAGATGGATATGAAAAACAGCGGAAGTACAGAGAGCCATTGAATAAAAAGACCCGCTTGCACGGAAGGGACCAGAAGAACGCAGATAAACAGTGTGAGAACGGACTGGATGATGGTAATCACACTTGACACAAGCCCCTTGACCAGAAGTAATGTGAAGAAAGATCTTGAATTGAGATACAGCTGTTCTATTGTTCCCTGGACAGTCTCCGACACGATGGAATCCACCACGGAGATGAAAGAGCTGTTGGCGATGAGCCAGATCATGAACGAGCAGATAAACGCCCATGTCTTGACCTCAGGTTTCCCCCGGAGGAGGACATGGGAGAGCAATACCATGAGCACAGCCCAGAAGAGAATATTGAATAGCGTGTTGAATTTATACCTGAAAGCCAATTTGATGGATTTGACAAATTCTGCCTTCAAAAGTCCCCAGAAATACATCATGATGAATCAGTTTAAATAAAAATCTTTTAAGTTCTCTCCTTCTATCTCCACGCTTGTCACCTCGTGTCCTTCTTGGTTCAGTCTGTCGATTTCCTTGCCCAATAGGAGTGCAGTGGTGAGAAGTCTGATTGTACAATAGAGGTCGTGCCGTTCCAGGATTTCATATCTGGCGGCCTGTAACTTGTCAATATCAGGATGCAGGATTTTAAGGATGAAAGAGTTGTCGAAGCTCGCTGTATCTTCTTTCCTTTTCATGACTCCGTCTTGCAGCTTGAATATCTGCCGGGCGGTGCGTTCTATGAAGTTAAAGTCATGAGAAGTCATGATGATCAATCTGTTTGAAGTGATTTCCGGGGATGACAGGAAACTGCTCAGTCCGAATGCACTCTCAATGTCCAGCCCAAGGGTCGGCTCATCAAGGAATACGACGGGGGTGTTCATGCTCAGCGCACAGATGATGGCGACCTTTTGCTGCATCCCGCGAGACAGATTCTCTACCAGCTGATTCCTTTTGTCGTATAATCCTAATTTGTTGAGGAGTTCCTTGCTCTGACTACTTACGGCATTGAACGGGACGCCACGCACGGCGGCGAAATACTTTATGTTTTCCCATGGCGTCAGCTTGTAGTAGATGTTTCGGCTGCCTTCAGACAGCAGCGCAAAGGTCCTGTTCTTTTCTTCCTTGCTCATTGTCTGGAGGTCTTTCCCGAAATATTCTATCTTCCCCTCTTCATAGTCCAGCAGGTCTGTGCAGGATCTGATAAAAGTCGTCTTGCCTGCTCCATTCGATCCCAGGATGGCGACAACGCCTTTCTCCAAAACGATATTCACATCTTTCAGGACCTCATTCCCATTGGATGAGGTTCTGAAAGTCTTTTTCAAATGATGTACGGAAAGTGCAGTTGTATTATCCATATATCCCGAGTGTTTCTTGCTGAATTTAGTGTTGTGGTGGATAGGAAAACTATCCAGACGGTTTTCCTGGCTCCCTACGAGATGAGTGCCATCACGTCCTCGACAATCTGCTCGTCGAGCAGGCGGTTGTCAGACAGCAGCTGGTGGAGGTCGAAGCGGTCGTAGAGGTCTTTCTTCACGCCGCCTACAAGCACTTTCATGCCGGACGTGCCGTAATAGGAAGCGATGCGCTCGCCGAAGCCGCCGTCCTTACTGCCGTCTTCCAGCGTCACGACCAGTTCGTGGCTCTCCTTCAATGCGTCGAGCGTCTCTGCATCCACGGCATTCAGGTAACGGGGGTTGATGAGCGTCGCATCAATGCCCTTTCCGGCAAGCAGACGGACCACATTCTCTCCTTTCTGATAGAAAGAGCCGGCAGCAATGACGGCCACCTTCTCCCCTTTGTGCGTTGTTTTGTATCGCGGTTCATAGCCGTACTCCGTGTCGACAGGTTCTGCCGTATGGTTCACCCCGTTGCCCGGTATGCGGATCGCGATGGGTTTCCTGTCCTGGCAGACGGCCCAGCGAAGCATGGCAAAGTATTCCTCGCACGTAGCAGGAGCAAGGTAGATGAGGCCGGGAATGCTGCACAGCATCGGGATGTCGAAGAGGCAGATGTGCGTGATGTCGTTCATCGATGCCGTACCACCCCCTGCCACGTTGATGACTGCCGGGTTGGAGTTGATGCAGAGATCCTGCGCTATCTGGTCGTAGGTGCGCTGGAGGAAGGTGCTGAACACCGTCCATACAGGATGCAGTCCGCCTTTCGCCATCCCCGAGATCATTGCTACGGCCTGTTCCTCTGCAATCCCCACATCGATGTGCTGCCGGCCGGCCTCCCGGCGTTTCTGCGGCGTGAAGCCTGCAACCGACGGCGTGCCCGATGTGACGGCGACGAACCGGCTGTCCTGTTTCATCTCTCGCAGCATCCAGTCGCTGATCAGCTGATCGTAGGACTCGTGTACAGGCTGCTCCGGACGGCTGCCGTCTGCCACGTTGAACGGCATGCTGTAATGCCATGCCTCCTTGTTCTCTACGGCGGGGGAGAAGCCATGCCCCTTCTCGGTGTGGATGTGGACGACTGTCGGCCTGTCCGTGTCTTTCACACTGCTGAACACCTCGATGAGTTTCTCCACGTCGTTCCCCTCTTCCAGGTATCTGTATTCAAATCCCCATGCCTTGAACCAGTTGTGCCCGCAGGTACCGTGGCTTTCGCGCAGGGCACGCAGATTCTTGTAGATACCGCCGTGGTTTTCAGCAATGGACATTTCGTTGTCGTTTACGACGATGATGATGCCTGTGCCGAGTTCCGATGCCTCGTCCAGTCCCTCGAAAGCCTCACCGCCGGAGAGCGAGCCGTCACCGATGACAGCGATGATGTTCTCCTTCGTACCCTTGATGTCGCGGGCTTTCTGCAGCCCGGTGGCAAGGCTTACGGAAGTGGAGGTGTGCCCCACCTCGAAGTTGTCGTACTCCGGGCATTCCGCAGGCGATGAATAGCCGCTGACGGCATCCATCTCTTCCTTGTCGCCGAGGAATCCAGACACACGCCCCGTCAGTATCTTGTGCGGATAGCTCTGGTGGCTTACGTCGAATACGAGCTTGTCTTCCGGTGCGTTGAACACGTAATGCAGGGCGACGGTAGCCTCTACGAAACCGAGGTTCGGCCCTACGTGCCCGCCGTGTCTGCTTACACGGTTCAGTACGGCCTGGCGTGTTTCGTCGGCTACAGTCTTCAAGGTCTCAATGTCCAGTTGTTTCAAGTCGGCTGGCGACTGTATCTTCTCTATATACATTGTTGTGATTTTATTTCCTGGTGCAAAGTTACTTTTTTTCTGCTTCAGTGCTATACCCGAAGTCCCGAAAATGCAACTTTCCCTACGTCTTATGGCAATACCTTGTCCGGACAGGGAAGTCCTGAGAAGACATCTCGTCTTGAGCGGATCGCCCGGAAAGGCTGCCATGTTCTCATCCGGCTACAGATTCCGGATTTCCCGACTGGCCGGGACGGCCGTTCCCAGGCATCGGGAATCATGTTCCCAAGCACCGGGACATCTGTTCCCGACCGTTTGGAACCTGTGTCGCCTGCCGCAGGATGCCGCTCATTTTCCGGTGTCTGTAGGCTTCGCCACCTGTGTCTCCGGCCAGTTGACAAGATAAAGATGCTCTGTGGCACGGGTAAAGGCGGTGTAGATCCAGTGGATGTAGTCGGGCGTGAGCATCTCATCGGTCATGTAGCCCTGGTCGAGATAGACGTGTGCCCACTGCCCGCCCTGTGCCTTGTGGCAGGTGACGGCGTAGCCGAACTTCACTTGCAGGGCGTTGTAGTAAGTGTCCTCACGGACTTTCTTCATGCGGTCGGCCTTCAGCGGTATGTCGGCATAGTCCTCCAGCACATTCCGGAAGAGCTGCTCGTTCTGTTCATGTGTCAAGGCGGGTGCTTCCGTCGTGAGCGTGTCGAGGATGACTGTCATTTCCTCCTCCTGAGTGTCATAGTCCGGAAACTCCAGCGTCACATCGGCAAACCGGAAGCCATGGAGTTCCCGCACGTTGCGGACACGGCGGACAACGGCCCGGTCGCCGTTGGCGATGAAGGCCAGGGAAGCTGTGGCAGGCATGGAATGCTCTGTTGCTGTTTCCCGAGAGAGGCCGTCCGGCGGAGTCATATACTTGTTCTTCACCACCATCAGCATATCGCCTGCCGTCAGTTCCTCCTCACGTCCGAGTACCATGTTTCGGATGCCCTGGTTGAAGACGTTGGCACGCTTGTTGGAGCGGGTGATAACCATCGTCTCGTCCATACCTACCTCCGAATAGCTGGAAGCGAGGCTCTCGATGAGTTCGTCGCCGGGGACAATGGAGATGTCGGCAAAGCCTTCGAAGTGTATCTTCGGCAGCTGTGTAGCTTCATTATGGGTGATCATCCGACGGATGAGGGTGGCGTTGTAGAGAATGCCGGAATCCTGGCTCTGCCGGAGCACCTCGTCCAGATCGCACGTATAGACAGCCAGTCCGTAGGCCTGCAGCACATCTGCACGCAGGGCAGGGCTCTCCTCCTCGCCTACAGGTGGCAGCTGTGCCTTGTCGCCCACAAGCAGCAGACGGCAGTTGCGTCCGTTATAGACATACTGGATGAGGTCGTCCAGCAGGCATCCGCTGCCGAAGGTCGTATTGCCTGCCGACAGGCTGATCATTGATGCCTCATCGACCATGAACAGCCGGTTGCGGAAGAGATTGACATTCAGGTTGAACTTTCCGTCCAGACCTGTAAATGCCTTCTCCCGGTAGATAGCCCGGTGGATGGTGGCAGCCGGCTGACCGGCATTCAATGAGAACACCTTTGCAGCACGTCCGGTAGGAGCCAGCAGCGATACCCTCTGCTTCAGTTCCTGCATCGTTCGTACAATGGCGGCGGCCAGGGAGGTCTTTCCCGTACCGGCACTGCCACGGAGAAGCATCACGGAACGCTCGTTACGGTCGGTCATAAAGCGTGCAAAGACTTCTATGGCGTTCCGCTGGTCGTCGGTAGGAACGAAACCGAAGTTCCGCAGAACCCTGTATGTTAATTCTTCGTTTATCATCGTCTGTTATTCCGGAATCAAGGAAGCTGGAGGGTTGTCTTGAAGGATGTCTGTTTCATTGATTGGACTTCCTCTGCCGTTAAATCATATTTTGAAAGAAATATATTCTGTTTACAAATTTACATAAAAAAAGTGGATTGTATGCCAGTCTGTTGAATAATGCCTCTTTTTCTGCAGAGAAATACGTTTCGCCGGTTCTGTCTCCATCATTTGCGCATGAAAACAGAAAGATACAGGGAGAGTTGACAATGCTCATATATGAACAGAAGTCCGGCGGTAGGAAGTGGCTGTAAAAAACAAAAACAGCCATATCTCTGCAGCGGATGCATTGATATGGCTGTTTTAATGCCTTTCAGGTTACAGAAGTCTGTTTGTTCTGTAGGGGTGGTTTCCGTGGCGGATTGCCTTGTGGAAGATTCAGCGTACCGGTATGATCCAGAAGTGCATGGAGCGGTTCCCAGCCGGCAGCTGATACTTCTCCAGCGGTTCGGAACCCCAGCTGTCGATGCCGCCGACCCCCATCATCGCAGCGTCCAGGGTGAGATTCGTGTACTCCGATAACGGTACCTGGTAGCTGTGACGTTGGTGTTTCTCCTTTCCTTCGTCGAGGTCAGAGATGTTATAATGCAGGGCGCTGGCAGAGAAAGCCGCCTCGTCAGGCTGTACACGGAAGCCACGGTTGCTGCTGTCAGTCTGCTGCCACCAGCGGATGTCGCTCTTCGTACCTGTTTCCTGTGGACGGATGTAGGGGAAGAACTGTTCTTCAGCCGTCTGCTCATAGCGTCCGATACGCTGTGAAAGTTTGCGGTCGGCATAGTTCTCTACAGGCCCGCGGCCGTAGAAGACCGACCTGTCCATCTTGTAAGGGAGCTGCATCAACATTCCGAAACGGGGGAGATTCGGTGTCTTGCTGCCTTTCTTCATTTCCATTTCCATACCGACATGGAGTGCGCCGTCCGGTGTGGCATGATAGACAAGACGCAAGCCAGCTCCTGTCTCCGGCATATCATACACTGCTGTAAGGCATCCGGTCTTCTTCTCAACTTCCAGCGATTTCAGCATCAGTGTGGGGTTGCGCCATACGGAAAGTCGGTTCTGGAAGTCTGCCCCCATGTCATTGTCTGTCACGGCCCGCCAGAAGTTGGGCTTCAGTGTTCCGCCTTCACCCAGCAAGTCGTGCCCGTCAACCTGATAACTCGTGAGGAAGCCGGTCTTGCGGTTGAACGTGATGCTGAAGCCGTTGCCGGAAAATCGGATAAGATTTTCCTTTATCTTGTCTGTGACTTTTATCTTGTCCTTCACAACCGGTTCCCTCTTCTGTACGGGCTGCCAGGGCTGCACCTCCATCTGCGCTTCTGCCACGGTCTGTCCTGCTGTCATCAGTGGCTCGGCATCCTTCAATTTGAAGTCTATATTCAGCAGGACTTCACCGTCGTATTCCTTTCCTGTGATGGGCAGGGTGTATTCGGCGGTCTGCTGCGGTGCAATGTCCAGCTGGTCAATCGTACCGCTCTTGACGGTTTCCCCTTCATTAACGAGACTCCACTCCATGCGGTAATTACCGAGGTCGCGGAAGAAGTATTCGTTGTGGATGCGTATCTTTCCTTGTCTGAGGTCGACCGGTGAAGCCCAGATGTTCTGGTATTCGTAGCCTACCTCATAAGCGTGCGGATTCAGCTGGCGGTCGGGGCCGATCATGCCATTGCAGTTGAAATTGTTGTCTGACGGGTCATGCCGGTTGTAATCACCTCCATAGGTGTATTCGGTCTTCACGTTCGCTTCCTTTGCCATACGCTCATAGTCGGCCAGTGAGCGGGAAGCATCGAAATGAGGGGTGCGATGCAATGCCTGGTCGACAAAATCCCAGTCGAAGCCGCCTTGGTATTTCGGGTATCTGCGGACGAGATCCCAGTATTCTTTCAGGTTGCCGCCCGAGTTTCCCATTGTGTGATTGTACTCACACTGGATGAGGGGACGGGTATGACTGTCGTCCTGTGCATATTTCTCACAGGCTTTCGGAGGGTAGTACATCGGACAGAAGATGTCCGTAGCATATCCCTTCAGCTCCGCCCGTTCGTACTGGACGGGGCGGCTCTTGTCCTGCGACTTGATCCAGTCGTAGGCTTCATCGAAGTTCTTGCTGTACCGTGTCTCGTTGCCGAGACTCCAGATGACAATACTGGGATGGTTGAATTTCGTGCCTACATTGTGCTGGTTGCGCTCCATGATCTGTCTGGCAAAGAGGGGAGTGCCTGACACGGCGTCCTCACCATAGCCGAAGCCGTGGCTCTCCTGATTGGCCTCGGCGACGACATATAGCCCGTACTCGTCGCAGAGATCGTACCACAGAGGGTCGTCAGGATAGTGGCAGGTCCGCACAGCGTTGACATTCAGCTGCTTCATAAGTTTGAGGTCCTGTACCATCCGTTCACGTGTTACCACATAACCGCCGTCCGGATCCATCTCGTGGCGGTTTGCTCCCTTGAAGAGGACTGGCTGCCCGTTGACCAGCACCTGTGCGTTTTTGATTTCAACTTTGCGGAAACCGACCCGGAGAGGAATTGTTTCAAGCTCTTTCCCGGTCCTGGCATCCTCGGTATGTACATACAGATAATATAGATAAGGTGTTTCCGCAGTCCATTTCCTGGGATTCCTCAATTCCAGGAAAGCCTTTGCCAGTCCGGTTTTGTCCGGACTGGCTGCAGTCTTGCAGACAAGTTGACGGTCGGCATCTTCCAATACAAGGAATGCTTTTGTTCTGCCGGAAAGCTGAAGGTTGACGCTGAGCGTTCCGTCCTTGTAGTCGTTTACGAGGTCTGGCGTGACACGTATGTCCTTCAGGTGCTGTCTGGCATCACGGGCGTAGAGGTAGCTTTCGCGCGCAACACCGCTGAGCCGCCAGAAATCCTGGTCCTCGCAGTAGCTGCCGTCCGACCAGCGGAACACCTGAAAGGCTATCAGGTTGTCACCTTTCCGGAGGTATCTTGTCACGTCAAACTCTGGTCCGATTTTTGAATCTTCACTGTAGCCGACGAACTGTCCGTTTACCCACAGATAGATGCAAGACGTTACCGAGCCGAAGTGGGCGATGACCTGCTTTCCGTCCCAGCTGTCCGGAATGTGGATGGTACGACGGTACGAACCGACGTGGTTGTCTTTGACAGGCACTTCAGGTGGATTGTTCTTGAAGTTCCCTCGCCATGCAAAGCCGATGTTCACATAGACGGGGTCGCCAAAGCCGTTCATCTCCCAGATGCCGGGGACAGGGAAGTCCTTCCACTGTGAATCATCGTAATCTGTACGGAAGAAGTCGGTCGGACGCTGGTCGGCATTCTCCACCCATTTGAACTTCCAGTTGCCGTCGAGCGGGAGGTAGTTCTTCGATTTCTTTTTGTCCGGTTGTTGGCCAACGAGGTCATCTTCTGGAGAAAAGGCAAAGAAGTCCGTGTGTGTTGCTAAACGGTTGACGGCGTTCACCTGAAGGTCGTGCCATTCCGTGAAATCCGGCATCTGTGTGGTGTTCTGTGCCCGGCTTCCCGTCACGGACATCCCCATCAGCAGAGCCGCTAAAAGTATCTTTTCCATTTGGTAAGAATTTAGGTTTTTCCCTTCAGGCTCTCCATGATAAAAAGATCCGTTGGGAGAATTATATCGACAAATTTAGCAAAAAAAATGGTAATCTGGCGTTTGTCTCCCGGAAATTGTGTATATTTGCTAAAACAAACAGCATATATAACAAATATTACCTAATTATAATATGGCTGGACATAATTTCATTACCCATACGATTGTTTGCTGCTTTTTGATGCCGGTTTCTTCTGTTGTGGCAAATGCCCAAAGACAACACAAGCCACATATTACGGTTCAGAAGCCACTGCTGTTCCACGTCAATGACACGCTTCCCGTCATCGGTTCGATAGCGAAAATCGGGGAGAAACAGATGAACAAGGGGCTGGTCAGTTCGGCGCTCGACGCTTTGTCCGGACAGGCTGTGGGCGTGAATGTCGTCACGAACGGACAGGACCGTATGGCCATGCTGACAAGCGTGCGTGTGCGTGGTACTACCTCTCTTACCGGCGGCAACGACCCGCTGGTCATCATTGATGGAGTGTCTTCCGACCTGGCCACCTTGTCTACCATTTATCCGGCCGACATCGAGAGCTTTACTATTCTCAAGAATGCCTCCGAGACATCCAAGTACGGTTCGCGGGGTGCGTCGGGTGTCATCGAGGTAAGGACGAAGCGTGGCAAGGGCAGCAAGTTCCAGATCTATTATGACGGGACAATAGGTTTCGAACACGTATATAAACGTCTCCGAATGCTGAATGCGGCCGAGTATGTCAGTGCAGCAAAGGCATTGGGACTGGACTATGTAGACAAGGGATTTGACACTGATTTCCAGAAGGAGGTGGTACGGACAGGCTTTGTCAATACACATCATGTTGCTTTCAGCGGTGGAAGTGAGAAGTCGAACTACCGTGCTTCGCTGGGTTATATGCGGGGACAGACGGTAATCAGGAACAAGGACTACAGTAATTTCACGGCAAAGCTGGACATCTCGCAGCTTGCCTTTGACGAGAAGCTGAAGATTGACTTCGGGGTCTTCGGGGCTTCCCAGCAGGATGACAAGATATACGACCTCCAGATGCTTGCCTACTCCACAGCGGCAATGAATCCCACCATGGCTTTCGGTAAGATCGGAGACGGCTGGCAACGCAACGGCAACTCCTCGCAGATAGCATCCCCCGCACCCTTGCTCCTGGAACGCAACGACGAGAAGAACCTTACGTTCAACACGCATCTGCAGCTGTCCCTGCAACTGGGACACGGACTGCAGCTTTCTACCTTAGGCTCTTACTCCTACACCTCGACGGAGAATGCGAAATTTGCTCCCACATGGGTGTGGGCGCAGGGCATGGCATACCGGGGAGAGCGGAAGACGGAAGAAATGCTGGGGAATATCTCCCTCGACTGGAAACGGCACTGGGGCATACACGACCTCTCTGGCACCCTGCTTGCTGAATACCAGAAAAAGAAGATGGCTGCTTTCTGGACACAGGTGAAAGGACTTACCAGCAACAGCTTCGGCTACGACAACCTCGCTGCAGCATCCGACCGTCCTTACGGAGGGACTGGCAGCAGCTATGCAGACCCTGGACTTGCCTCCTTCATGGGTACTGTTACCTATACGCTTCTCGACCGCTACACGCTCAATCTGACGACCCGTACCGACGGTTCTTCGATGGTGGGCAAGAGCCATACCTGGGGAGTCTTCCCTTCCGTTTCGATGACTTGGAACATGAAGAGGGAACGGTTCCTGAGCAGCTGCAAACCGGTCAGTCTGCTTGACCTGCGAACGGGCTACGGCCGTTCCGGCAACCTCGGGGCCATCAGTTCCTATCTGACCATGAAACAGTTTGTCCCAGCCGGTCTGGTTTCCTACAACGGTACGCCGACCGTAACGATGGGAACGCTGCGCAACAGCAATCCTGACCTGCGGTGGGAGATACGAAGCACTTTCAACCTTGGTGCCGACCTCGGTCTGTTCAGCAACCGGCTGCTGCTGACGGCAGAGTATTACTATTCCAAGACTACCGATATGCTCTATGAATATGATGTGCCGGTACCACCTTTTTCCTTCAACAAACTTCTGGCGAATATCGGGTCGATGTCGAACACCGGTTTCGAGTTGGGCATCGGTATCGTCCCGGTTTCAAAGAAAGACATGGAGCTCAACGTCAATGTCAACATGGCATGGCAGAAGAACAGACTGCTCTCTCTGAACGGCAGATGTAACGGGAGAGAGATGACGGCATCGGACATTACGGCTATCGGTGGTATGAACGGTGCCGGTTTTCATGGCGGAAACAGCGATATACTGTACCAGATTGTCGGCCAGCCGCTGGGTGTGTTCTATCTTCCTCACTGCAAGGGAATCGTTGACAACGGGCACGGACACTACAAATATGACATTGCTGACCTGAATGATGACGGCGTAATCGACCTCAGTGATCATGGCGACCGTTATATTGCAGGACAGGCCACACCGAAGATGACGCTGGGCTCCAACATCAGCTTCCGGTACAAGGACTTCGATATTTCCCTGCAGATGAACGGTGCTTTCGGACATAAGATATTCAACGGAACAGCACTGTCCTACCTGAATATGTCGAACTTCCCCGATTATAATGTACTGGCTGAAGCTCCCGGACGCAACATCGTAGACCAGAACGTGACCGATTACTGGTTGGAACGTGGCGACTATCTGAACTTCGATTATCTCGCCATCTGCTGGAACGCCCCCGTCAGGAGCAAGTACATCAGTTCCCTGCGCTTTTCGTTCAACATCAACAACCTCGCTACCATCACTTCCTACAGCGGACTGACGCCGATGATCAACAGTTATGTGGTGGACAATACGCTGGGTATAGACGACAAACGCACCTATCCTCCTTACCGCACTTACTCCATCGGAGTGAGCATCAAATTTTAAGCATGGTATCTTAACACAAACAACTGTCCCACATGAAATACTTACGCCATACCCTGTTATTTTTAAGTGTTCTGACCCTGACCGGCTGCCTGGACGAGAATGCAAGAGACAGCCTCGACGAAGAGCAGGTCTATACCTCGGCAAAGGCCGTCTATGTCAATGCTGTCGCCACCTTATATAACTATATTGGAAGCGACAGGGACAGCGAAGGACTGCAGGGCACATACCGTGGGGTTTACGATTACAACACCTTTACAACTGATGAGGCACTGATTCCGGTACGGGGCGGTGACTGGTACGACGGCGGTTTCTGGGAGAATCTGTACCTGCATCGCTGGAAGACTGACGACAAGCCGCTTTACGATACCTGGGTGTATTTTTACAAGGTGATTATCTTCTGCAATGACGGTCTTGCCGTCATCGACAAGTACAGGCATCTGCTTACCGATGCACAGTACAGGGCTTACCGGGCCGAGGTCCGTGCCGTCCGTGCCATGTTCTATTTTTACCTCATGGATATGTTCGGCAATGTCCCGCTGATAACGAGTGTGGACGATACGCCTGGAAACGCCGTCCAGACAGGCCGGCCGGAGGTATATGGGTTTGTCGTGAAAGAACTGCAGGAGGTTGAACCGTTGCTTCCTGCCGGCCACAGTAACCTCGAGGGGGCAGACTATGGGCGCATGACGCGTTCCGTTGCTGATTTCCTCCTTGCCAAGCTCATGCTGAATGCCGAGGTATATGCTGATGCCGACTGGACGGACGGACGGCAGCCGGACGGCAGTCAGCTTTATTTTACGGTCGACGGGCAGCGGCTGAACGCCTGGCAGGCCTGCAAGCACTACTGTGACAAAGTGACGGCAGCCGGCTTCACGCTGGCTTCCGACTACCTGAGCAATTTCGCTGTCCACAACGAGAACTCACCGGAAAACATCTTTGTCATTCCGATGGACAAGCATCTCTATAAAGCCCAGTTCCAGTATCTGTTCCGTTCCCGCCACTATGCCCACGGCGGCGCGGTGGGCACTTCCTCTGAGAACGGGGCCTGTGCGACGCTCTCCACCGTCCGCACCTATGGTTATGGAACCGGTACGGTTGACAAGCGGTATGCCTGTAATCTTTATTCTGACACAGTACGTGTGAACGGCGAGATCGTCCGGCTGGAGAACGGCGACCCGCTTGTCTATATGCCGCTTGCCGTGGAGGTGAACCTCACGAACAGTCCGTATGTCAAGACGGCAGGGGCAAGAATGGCGAAATACGAAGTGGATCCCAATGCCTACAACGACGGCAAGAGTCCAGACAATGACATTGTTCTTTTCCGTTATGCCGACGTCCTGCTGATGAAGGCCGAGGCCGAAGTGCGCAACGGAGAGAACGGTGATGCCGAGATGAATGCCGTACGCAGCCGCAGCGGAATGGGTTACCGGCCGGCCACACTGGACAACATCCTTGCCGAGCGGCTCATGGAACTGATGTGGGAGGGGTGGCGGCGCAACGATCTTATCCGTTTTGATCGTTTCCATCGCTCCTACGACCAGCGCACGGCACCGGCGACAGAGGCCGACCGGCATACCATCGTCTTCCCGATTCCGGCACGTGTCGTAGACCTCAACGGCAAGCTGGTGCAGAACAAAGGCTATGAGGCCCGTCCTAAGAGCAAATGAGCATATCAATGAGAAGAACTTTCAAGGAGCAGCTGCTGCCCATACTGCTTTTCTTCCTGCTGCTCGTCCTGCCCGATGGGTATGTAGGATGGAGATACCTTCTGCCGTCCCATGTCCTTTGGCCCGGCATTGTCTGGTTTCTGCCGACTGTTGCTACTATCGTAGTCTTCTATCTCTTCCGTGCAGGGGTCTATCATAATGCACTTCTGCGTGCCTTTACGGCCATTCTTCTCTGTCTCGACCTGCCCAAGCTGCTGTTTGTCCTGTTGCAGTTCATCCTCCCGCCGGCGGCCTCGCTGCTGTGTGCCGCCGCACTGATAGCCGTCTTCATCTACGGCTTCTTCTTCGGCTGGCGGCGCATTGTTGTCCGGACGGCAACCTGTGAATCGTCGCTACTCCCGCAGGCGTTTGACGGTTATCGCATCCTACAGCTGAGCGACCTCCACCTCGGCACTTATCTTCGTAATCCTGGGTTTATCAGGAAGCTGGTGCGGATTGTCAACGGACAGAATCCTGACCTGGTGGTTTTCACCGGCGACCTGGTGAATGTACGGGCAGACGAGGTGCTCCCTTTCCTTGCCGACCTCAGCCGGATAACCGCTCCGGATGGTGTCTACAGTGTCATGGGCAACCATGATTACTGTGAATATGGGATGGAAGCAGCGAATGGGGACAGGCGCAGCGAACGGAAAGGAGCTTTCGCCAGGGAGCCGGCAGCACAGCGCAACCAGCGTGTATTGGAGTATCTGGAAGAAAAAATCGGCTGGCATCTGCTGATGAACCGTCACGTCAGGATTGTCCGCTGCCGTCAGGAAGTCGGAACGGAAGGCTCTGAGTCGATAGCACTTATCGGTGTGGAGAATATCAGCCGGCCGCCTTTCAAGAGCATGGGCGACCTGGAGAAAGCCATGGAAGGGCTGTCTCCGGGTACGTTCAAGATTCTTCTCAGCCACGACCCTACACACTGGCGGCGTGGTGTCCTGCACAAGACGGATATAGCCCTCACCCTTTCCGGACACACCCATGCCGGACAGTTGAAGATCGGGCGGTTCTCTCCAGTCAAGTGGGCTTATCACGAATGGGGTGGGAAATACGTCGAGGACGGCTCTATGCTCTATGTCTCTCTGGGTATCGGAGGTACTGTCCCGTTCAGATTCGGGGCATGGCCGGAGGTGAATGTAATCAGGCTCATACGCAGACCGTGAGCAGGCATCGCACAGCAAAGCAGCATAATCTCCCATACGCAGTCTCTTTTAGCATGGAGCGGGGCATCAGCACGGCTGGTGTCTGCCGACAACTCCATGCGTGACGGGCGTCAACACGCTTGCAGGAAAGGCCGGTTTATTCTCTGTCGAGGTAACATACAGTAAGCCACTGATGACCGGTTTACACGAGAAACATTTACCTGACAGTACTGGTACAATATGGGCTTGTATTTTGTTGCAGGAGGGACGTTATGGCATGGAATAGAAAGGTCATGCCATAACGTCCCTCTTTTTGTAATAGAAGGTGGGTGCTGTTACTGCTCGTGATAGCTGTCGAGCTTTGCAAGATAGAACTTTCTGAAGTCGTCCCACCTATAATAATAAGGTGTGGCGGTGGCAGGCAGCGGCATCGTTGCCTCTTCTTCATTGAGCAGTGCCTTCACAAGGATGCCGGTATTGGGCTTCCTGGCGTTTTTGTAGAAGACGAGCTGTATGTTGGCAGCCATCGGGAAAATGCGCGATCCGATCCACCCTCGTGCCTCAAGACTGTCCACCTGGTTCACTTGTGCATTGCTGTTGTTGAGGTCGAGCAGACACGCCAGCGGCATGACCATCGTTTCATGTCCGAAGCGGAGTGTCGCTCCCGGATGCGGAAGGGCAAGACACGAGTCGGCCGTGCTGATGATGTTGCGCAGCAGGTTGCGTTGTGAGAAGGGTTGTGTGCCGCCGTTCTGGGGTGCGCCTGCATAGTGGAGATACCACCAGACATTGGCACGCTGCCAGAAGCGGTACTGTTCATCGGGGGTGAAGAGGTCGTACAGCGACAGCGAGTGGCGTATCTCGGAGTTCTGGACGATACCTGCCAGACTGAAGAGGTCGTGTGCCAGCTGCGGCGCATCCACGTTCCGGGCTGCATAGGCTGTGTCATTGAAGAGACGAGACATCAGCGGACGATAGTCCAGATGCTGTTTTTCCCATTCCTCCATGGTCTTTTTCACCTCGTCGTTCTCCTTCTGCCGGGCGAGCTTCTCGTCAGAGAGGTTCATGTAGTACATATCATGTGTACTGGCATCGTGACGAATCTGCAGGCGCGGATTGTGGCGGAGGAGTTCCTGAAGCTCATTTTCCATGGACAGGATGCAGCGGATGACGACCGTCGACCGGGCATCTACCCACACCGGACCGTTGAAGACGGACGGGAAACGCTCGTACATTCGCCGCGCTATCTGCCGGTGCTGCTCTGCACCCAGGGGTGTCAGTTCGCCCCATCTGTCGTACGATTCTGCCAGCATACGGCGTATCTTCGTTATCGCTTCCTTTCCCTTCCCGGTGAGGACACCTGCCGAGTCGGCCCGCTCCAGTACTTGTAAGGGGCGGGTGTACTGCTGCTCCCGGATAAGATAGCGTGAACCGTGCCGTCCGTAGTGGGAGATATAAACAGGGGCATAACCTGACGGAGGCGGTGTAAGCCTGCCCGAAGGTGCGGGATAGGCAAGATAGTTGCTGGCCGAAAGCTCCGGCCGTGCATTGATTTCCTTTCTGAACGACTGTGCCGACAAATACAGGGTCGGCAGAAATGACAGCAGGAACAGTAGAAGCCTCACCCCCAGCCCCTCTCCGAATGGAGAGGGGAGTGGAATGTACTGTTTACTGTGGAAGGATATGGAATGGGACATATAGTTTACTGTGGAAGGATATGGAATGAAATGTGATGTTTACTGTGGAGGGATATGGAATGAGACATACCGTTTATTGGAGAGGGATATGGAATGAAATGTATTGTTTACTGAAGATCGGCAAGAAATGTACCGTTTACTGTGGAAAGGAGCAGCAGGCACAGTAGGGGACTCCCGGTGTTCACTCCCCTCTCCATTCGGAGAGGGGCTGGGGGTGAGGCTGTATACAGTTTACTCATCCTCCTGGAACAGCGGATCCTCCGGAACAACCATCACCGGCTTCTGCTGTGCAGCCTTCAGGATGTCGGCAGGTACATACTTGTTGTCGACCACCAGGCGGAAAGTATATTCATTGAACCAGCGGTTGGTCATGATCAGGCAGCCTTGCTGACCGTAGGCGGCTCCCCAGGAGTTCTCCACCTTCCACTTCTTCGGCTGACCGTTCCCGTCCAGATCGACCGCCGTGAGCGTCATGGCGTGTGTGGAGCCGCTGTCGAAAGTGGCGATGCGGTCGGCCTTGTCCATGGGGAACGTCGTGCCGAAGAGTGTGGCATAGTCGTAGTTGTCAACGTCCAGATAACCCCGCTTGCGGTCGAGCTGCTTGCCTACATCATAGCTGGTGTACATCTTCGTCGAGTCTTTCAGCGAAGCGATGGCCATTCTGGCAATCTCCTCCATCGGCAGGTTGACGTATTTCCAGTTGTGTCCGTCATACGTGTGGCGGTCATATTCAATTTCGTAAGTCTTGTAGTAAGGGCGGCGCGGGTCGTTCATAGCCATGATGAAAGTCCCGTTGATAGGACCGCCCACGGTCTCCTTGTAGAATTCCTGCGGCGTATAGGTCTTTGCCGGGCCTGTCTGTTTCCCGTTCTTGTCCTTGAAGGCATACGTGAAACTCTTCACCGGCTCGCCCAGCGAGAGTGTCAGGATATGGTAGATGCTGGCAAGCATCTCCGTCTTGCGTGCCTTGACGGCTGCTTTCGGCTTCTTTCCGGCCACCATCCTGCGCAGCTCCAGTCCGTATTCCCGCAGCTTCGACGATACGATTTTCGCCATGCGGGAGGTGTTTTCGGCCGAGTAGGTCTCCGGCATCGCCTCCATCGGTACGACACCGTACTTCTCTGCCAGGTCGGACAGACCGCAGAATGTACCGCCGTCACTGATCGGGTTCTTGAAGAAAAACTGCACGCGCGGGTCGTCCAGAGGCTTCCCGGCATTGTCTATCACAGCCTGCAGCATCAGATTGGCCTTCTCCAGCTGGTCGTAGAAGGAGAGGTAGACGTGCGAATATTCCACTTTCAGCGTGTCTTTGTGCTGGCGGGCAAACTTGGACCGCAGCACGTTCAGTCCCGTGAAGAGCCAGCAGCGTCCTGAACTTTTCTGGTCCTGTATGCTCTGCTTGGGTGTCTCCACACTGAAGTAGGTGTCTACAGGACCGGCGTTGCGGAAGTTGCGTGCCAGGTTGTCTATGGAGTTTGTCGCAATGGCATTGGCCAGTGCACGGTCGGCCGCTGTCGGCCCGGCTTTCCGGATCTGCTGCAGCATCTGTGCGTCAATGCCGCCCTCTTTCGTCTGTGCCTGGAGCGTGAGCACACAGCCCAGCAGTCCGCAGGCAATTAAGATGTTTCTTTTCATTGTTTTTGCTTTATATTTAAAGGTAAAGGATTGTCTTTTCCCATAATACGCTTGATTTCATGTTTCCACTGCAAAGTTAGCATTATTTTCCTAATACCTTTGCAGAAACAGTCAAGAAAACATATAACTGATCAAAACAAAATGATACGTAGAAAATTTTGTCTGTTCATGGCATGGCTTGGAGTCGAGCGCAAGCAGACGACCTGCAAGACAGGAAGAAGAAAATCCTCCGTCCGTTCCTACACAGCTTTTGCACGACAGCAGATCCGGGCTGCACGACAGAGGGAGGCTTTCTGTACCGCCCGGAATTATCTTACGGCACTGAACTCTTTTACGGTGTTCTGTCGTACAGAGGAGATTACTTTCCCTATGGTGACAGCACAGCGCATGGAGGATTACCAAGCGTGGCTGCGGCATCAGGGTATCTGCCTCAACACCATCTCCTGCTACATGAGGTCGTTGAGAGCTGTTTACAACAAGGGAAAGAGGCAATGCGACAGCAGACGGGGCGACCCTTTCGCAAAGGTGTTCACGGGCAATTCCGTCACACAGAAGCGGGCACTGGACAAGGCGACCGTAGACAGGCTGCGGACAGCATCGCCCGAGCGAGGCAGCCGGCAACGGACGGCCCAGCAGCTGTTCCTCTTCAGCCTGTATGCTATGGGGATGGCATTTGCCGATATGGCTTATCTCCGGATGGACGACATCAAAGGCGGGTGCATCATCTACAGACGGAAGAAGACCGGGCAGACCATCCGTATCAAGATAGAACCTTGTATGCAGACCGTCATCGACGAACTGCACCAGGAGGGAAGTACGATGGTGTTCCCACTGCTGGACAGCGACAGACCGCACGCAATACACCGCCAGTATCAGGCTGCCCTCAAACAGCACAACCGGCAGTTGAAAGCTGTAGCAAGGGAAGCAGGCATCACAGAGAACATCACGTCCTACATGGCAAGGCATACATGGGCTACCCTTGCCCATGAACGGAACATCCCCATTGCTGTCATTTCAAAGGCAATGGGGCATACCAGCGAAAGGACGACAAGGATATACATTGCAGAACTGAACAGCGAAATCGTCCATACGGCAAATAAGGAGATAACCGATTGGATAATGGATGCTCCTCTTGCGAAGAGGAGGACTTTGTATTGCTGATTTATCCAATTCGGTTGCAAATTTATACTTTTTTCTTGAGGCAGGCACTTGTTATTTCATCTATTTTTATAGCATATAGGATTTTTAACATTCTCGTCAGGCACTGAATTTCAAGGACGTAACATAGTACAAGTCAGTTTCTGTTCCTCTTCGCAAGAGGACGGCTGACCACTAAGGGAATAACCCTATAGCAGACAGGAGGGGCTGATGGATAGAAAGCCGCCCCTGCTGGAAACAACACTTTTCATGTAATGACTGCACGAAAGGTGCAGTCTGTAGTAATATTCCTAAGGGTGTCTTAATCGTGAGATCAGGGCACTCTGCTTTAAGATACGATTTAGAGAGAGTAAAACAATAAGTAAAATTTAAACGAAAAGAATGAGACGAATTTATGTTTTAGGCATTATGCTCATGACCATCATCATGGCGTATGCCGGTCCGACTAAAGTGATGAAAGGCGATACGCTTGTCATCACGGTGAATGCCAACGGCGACCTCGCCCCGGGCAATTTCACGGAAACAGAGAAGGCTGCCACCCATGTGAAGCTGGTTACTGCCAACGGTGTGAAGATTTCGCAGACCGACTGGACGAGCTTCTTCGGTGTGGGCTATAATTCTGCCCCGATTTTCTCAAAGATTACAGACTTGAACCTGGCATTAGCTGACTTTGCTAATGATGAGATGCTTGTCACTCTGGGGCAGAACTCAAAGTTCCTGAACGGAGGCGAAGTACTTGGCGAACTTGTCCTGCCGGAGAGCATCAAAGAGACCAAGTTCTCGTTTAACGATAATCTTAGCAAGTGGAGAAGCGTGGTATTCCCCAATGCTACCAAGGATGGGAATAAAGGGACTACGAAGATTGGTGCCAGTGTCTTCTCAGGTACAGGATGGCTCCATAAGCTGACCATCGGTACAAGTGTAGGGTCTATTGCAGACATGGCTTTTAACAACTGTAAAAACCTCACAATGGTAGATTTCCTGTATGGAGTGAAGAAGATTGATACCCATGCTTTCTGGGGCTGCACAGGACTGACCAGCATCATTCTTCCCGAAAGTCTCGAAGAGATTGGCTTGGGTGCTTTCGAGGGCTGTAAGAACCTCACAACCGTGCGCCTTCCGAACTCGCTGAAGACTATCAAAAAGGAAGCTTTTGAGGGGACTGGACTGAAGACGGTCGTTATCCCTGCCAGTGTAGAGCACATCGAGTGCCAGGCTTTTGGTGGAACAGATTCTCCACTACAGGATGTGTATGTACTTGGCAGCAAGACAAAAGCAGATAATCAGGCTTTCCAGCCTACGGACTATACTTATGGTTATAAACTCAAGGACAAAGAATATATTCAAGATGGTGCAACGGTAAAATTGACCGATTTCACAACAAAAACCGGCCATTACACAGTACTGCACTATCCGGAGGAGGCCTATGAAAAGTATGTCAATAAATATATTCAGGTAATCGGAACGGATAAGTATGCAACATCTGGTTATTCAGAATATTATAATCATTGGGTGGTTGATAAAGATGGCAACAGATACCCGAAAGAGGATTATGGTTGTTTTGAGCCTGGTGGCGACTATGCTGGCTGGAACAACTTCATGCTCACTGCCAAGCTGAAGGATACGCACAAGGACGAGCGTCTTGTCGAGAGCAAGTGGTATTCCGTCTGCTTCCCGTTCAATCTGACGGAAGAGCAGATCAAGAATGCCTTTGGCGATGCTACGGAGGTATGCGAGTTCAGCGGTGTGAAGAGCGACAACGACCCGCATATCACCGGCAAGAAATACATTACCTTGCAGTTCAAGACCGAGGTGAAGGGCATGAAGGCACACCATCCCTACATGATTCACCCGGGTCTTCACCATGCCGAGTACAGCATTATCGTAGGTGTAACCAAAGATACTGACGCAGACAACGACAAGTTTGCCAAGAGGCTGAAGGCCGAGAGCGTAAGCCACGAAACGGACGGTGTGAAATACACCTTTATCGGTAACTACACTGAAGGAGCCAAAGTGCCGATGTACAGCTACTATTATTACTCCGGCAACGACCCGAAATGGGAGAATGCCTTCTACAAGGCTATGCGCACAGACGTCATATTCACCCCGCAGACCGCAGTCGTAGAACTCAGCAGAGACAATGGCGTGTCGGGAGCTGCCAAGCAGGCGTTCTATACACGGAGCATCGATACCGATCCGACAGGCATCAGCACGCTTCCTGCCGCCGATACCTCGAAGTCGGCCCGTCCTTTTGCCGGCCGCAACAACGTCTACAGTGTCTACGGACAGATTGTCCGCCTCGGTACGACGAACCTCGAAGGACTGCCGGCAGGTCTGTACATCGTGAATGGTAAGAAATACATTGTAAAATAAAGGAGAATGAAAACTATGACCGCAATGAAACAAACATATCAGCACCCTTACATTGAAGTTTCCTCTATAGAGATGGAGTTACTGCTTACAGCCACTTCTAAAAAAGACCAGTACGACATCGGTTCAGGCGATTCCAAGTGGCCGAAGTCGGGTGACGTACACGACGACACCGGCAACGGCCCAGGTGTCTCCGGTGCGAAGGAGCATCAGTCCTACGACTTCTGGGAAGACTAAGGGGGGAGAAGACACCTCAGCCCAGCCTCATCCCCGGCCCCTCTCCGAACCAACGGTCACTGGCAGAAGGGAAGAAATAGGGAGAGAGGCAGAATGCAAATGTCTCTCCGGAGTTTTACAGATTGAAAACATCCCAATAAGAAAAGCCCATTTCATAACTCCTTTCGGAGTAGGGAAATGGGCTTTTCTTTGCTTTTTAGAAAATCTCAATTTACAAATTGCGGGCTGTCAGGCCGTCGATTTGCATTTTGCCCCTTTGGGAACAAGGCTGGGCTGGGGCTAAAACAGCCGGGCCCTCTACTTTATCGCATTGCCCTTGCTGTCCTTTCTCGACAGCGAGGCGACTTTCACTTCAAAGTCGGCAGTGGTATTGTTGTCGTCTACGAACTTCTTTCCGTCCCATTTCCTCATCAGCGCAAGTCCGGAGAAAATGGGATAATCACTCTGTTTCATGCTGGCGAACGACACGTCCGTGACGGCATTGTATCCACGGTCCAGCTTGCTCGGGCGCATCTGGAACATACGGCGCGGGCAGATGGTGATGCAGTCGATGACGTTCTCAAAGGGAATCTCTATCGCATAGAAATCGCCGAAAGCACTGCTCGTGACGGTAATGTAGTGCAGATAGCCTTTTCCGTCTTTGGTGTCGGCATAGTTCTTCCGGAAGTCCTCGGGTGTCCAGGGCAGTTTTATCAAGGCGATGCCGTTGCTCTCCGATATGTTGGAGAACTCGTAGGAAGGACCTATGTTGCCCTTGCTGTCTGTCGATGTGAGAATGGCGTTCAGGTCCGGCACATCCGGATTGTTCTTGTGTCCGGGGTCGTAATTGATGTTCGTCCATTCAAAGTCGGCCTTGCTCAGGTCCAGGAAAGCCCCCAGTCCGCCATACATCTTCAGGTCTTCCCCTTCCAGTTCCGCCTCGAAGCGCGCCTTGTGGTCGATGGCATACTTCGCCACGATGATGGTCTGCCCCGGCTTTACGGGATAGTCATTGCCCTTTCCGGGGAAATAGGAGATGCCCGCCGCTCCGTAGTAGCGGTTGACAAAATCGTCCTTCGGGGCGAACTGTATCGCCTTGCTCGGGTCGATGGCATTGTCGCACAGAGCCAGTCCGTCCAGGTATTTCACCTCGTCGGTAGGATTGTAAATGGCGATGTACTGGTCGTCGTTGTACATCTGGTTCATGTTCTTCATGCCCCATGCCTTTACGTCACGGTACCAGTAATGGCCTACGTAGAACACTTCCTTGATGATAAGGTGGTCCAGCTTCGTCTTTGAGGTGGACTGCTTCACGGGCATTTCGTTGCGCGTACAGCTGCCCAGGCCGAATAATATCAGGCCGAGGAGCAGGTATGCGGTCACTCTCTTTTGTATCATTTGCTTTGTCATATTCTTTGATGATTATACGTTTTATTTTGTTCCCGACCGTCAGGGAATGTTGTTCCCAGTGCCTGGGAATGCCGTTCCCGATGCCTGGTACAGATGTTCCCGACTGGTCGGGAACCTGCATCCTGTCTACAGGAACCAGTTGCCGAAGCCTGATCCGCCGCCGATTCCGTGCGTCTGGACATTCTGTGCGGCCTCCAATGCGTCGAGCGGCGACAGACCGATTTCGTGTCCTAAGTAGAAGTAGAGCGGGTCGTTGGGGTCGATGGTCGTAGGATCCGTGTCGAAACTGCTGCAGAACACCTTGATGGGGATGTTGAACCGGAACAGCTCCTTCCATTCCGAGTCGGCCCCGTACTCCTTCGGCTCGTCCGGGTTGTAGAATTCCGAACAGATGAACGGACTGCGGAAGACGTAGGTGGAGTGGCGGTTCAGATACTCCTCTTTCGGTATCAGTGCCTTCTTCCCTTTCGGGCATTTCATCACCCGCACGGAGAGATAGAACTTAGGCAGGAGATAGGACGGACGTGTGTAACGGCCCGCCTCGCCCGTAGCAGGATCCGTACGGCGTGTGATTTCCAACGGCCATTCCTGATGGAGGGTGTCGTTCTCGTCGGCCTCGATGTCGAAGTTGAAGTGCCCCTTCAGCCCGACACGATCCTGGTCGTAAGGTGCGACGGCCCAGTCGGCATCCTCGCGTGTCAGCGGCGGGAGCAGCCGCTGGTTGAACAGTTCGCGTGCGCCGTCGGCCATGGCATCCTGGATCCATGTGTCACGATAGGTGTACTCGAAGATCTTGGGAGTCAGGTCGGCCCTTTCCTTCCACGTCTTCGAGTTGGCGAAGTACGGTGACGGAACAGGGGTCGTGTCGACCGTTCCGCCTTTCTTCCAGTCGCCGAACTTGTCCCTGTTCGGTTTCCACGTCCCGCGGCAGTCCATCACCTCGTAGGGATTCCCCTTGTCGTCCACCTCGCTCACGGTGAAGAATATCTGGTATTCATCCGAGTGGTTCAGGATGTCATCGTTCATCAGTCTGCCCTCCTTGTTGAAGAAGTACAGGCAGAGTCCCCATCGTTTCAGCTTGCCGCCGATGATGCGGATGTAGTCAGGTCCCGTCTTCCCGTCGGCTTGTTCCAGATAGGTCACCGTACTCTTCCGCTGCACATCCACCGTCGGCCATTTGCCGGTGTTGTTGTGTACGATGACGAACTCTTCCTGTTTCCAGGGAGCGTTCTGATAGACAAAGTTGCCGTGCATCAGGGCATCGCCGTGCGAATGTCCCTCCTTGAACATCGCCAGGCAGGTTGCCCATCCGTTGAAGGCGCCGTCGGGGTCGGGGTTCGCCATGTCGCCGGACACCTTCACTTTCGACAGGCTGTCCACGTAGCGGTCGGCTCCGCTGCGGGCGACACCCTTTGCGCCCAGCGGGTTCTCATTGTAATCGACGTGTACGTTGCCGAAAACGAAGTCGTCGCACGCCGTGAAGAGCAGGGCGGCAGCCGACAGCAAAAGAATATTCTTGAATAGCTTGTTCATCTTCCCAATCTTTTTTTACATCAATACTACGTTCTGTCTGTACTGTATGAAGAAGTCGCGGGGCTGCGTAAGCATACGCCACAGCTGTGCCTTGTCGGCTGCCGGATAGAACCGCTTTACGTCTTCAAAGCACTTGTCTTCTCCGTCTTTCGTGTTCGCTATCACACGGACAGAGAGCGGATAGTCAATGTCGAAGCTGTCCCAGCCTGGCTGCAGCTGGTTGAAGTCCCACAGGAATCCGTGCTCGCTGTTGTTCGTATTGCAGTATTTCGCCGGCTTCTCCGACTCTCCTGCGTGCTGCTGCCCCTTGTTCATGATATGGCAGATGCGCACCTGCAGCTGGAAAGCGATGTCCGACCGGTGGAACTGCATCATGCCCTTGAAGCCGAGACGGTCCATGTCCGAGCCTACGTCGAGGCTGCGCTTCTGGCGAAGGAAGCCTACCGTGTGGCCGTACCGCTGGCGCGGCGCTTCGGTATCGGGGTCGGTGAAGTCGTCGTTGTAGGCCTCGGTGAAGAGCTTGCCCAGTTCCTCTTCCACAGGGTCGGTGTCCCGGTATTCGTAGGTGAAAATCTCCGGGGTGATCTTGTTCAGCTCCATCGGGTCGATTGTCTTGAAGAGGCGGTAGGTCTTTCCGCCGACTGTGTAAGGCTGCAGAGCTTCCGGTTTCCCAGACACCTCAATGGCTTTCCAGGCCAGGTCGGCATCAAACGGTACCTGGTTTTTCCCCAGTACGAAGCCGTCAGGGGCATAGATGTTCGAGGTGGAGAACTTGGTTGCCGGTTCCGGATTGCCGTCTTTCGCACGGAAGGTATAGCGGTCATAATAAGTAGGCTGTGCCGACAGGGAGCGCGGGTAGGCCATCTGCAGGCCGCGCACCTGCTGTCCGTGTCCGGCAGAAGTGCTGTCTGCCACCTCCTTGTTCAGCGATGCGTTGCCGATGCCGAAGAAATGCTGGTGAACCAGGAGTGTCGCATTGTCTTCGTCGGGAATGTTGATGCCCTCCTTGTCCTTTGTGAAAGGATAACCGGAGAACTGGTGGTTGATCAGCATGCCGTTCTGGTCGTAATACTTCAGTTCCAGTCCGTAATAGATGTCGTCTGAGGCAATCACGTCGAAGCAGTCGCGCTCGGTCGTGATGGTCATCTGTCCGTCGTCATCCTTGGCTATGTCAATTTCCTGCATGACAGGGATGGACGTGGCACTGCTGACAAGATGATAGGTGTTGTAGGCCTGTACCGAGTCATTGCCGTCAGGTCCTACGCCGATCATGCCTCCTTTGTAACCCATTCTCAGGATGGCATGCACGGCATAGATCTGTTCGTGTCCCTTCACGTCACGTTCGATGGACGAAGGAGGAGCCTGTACAATCTTCTTGAAGAAGTCGTCTACCTGGTCGTTGGAGCAGCCTGCGAAGAGCAGTCCTGCAGCCATGACGGCCGACAGAAGCCGTATGTTTTTATGCTGTTTCATATTTTTTCTGTTATTTAGAACTTAAACAATGTTCGTAAGGAGAAGTTCGCCCCACGTTCGTGGGCGTAGTACCTGAAGCGGTCGGTGTACTCCTTGTAGAGTGCGTTGAGGATGTTCTCTCCGACGACCATGAACTTCAGCTCCCGCTTCTGCGGCAGTCCGATGCGGAACTCCGCCGTGCCGTTCAGCAGGAAGTAAGCCGGCGGCGAGTCGGGGACGAGGTCTTTGTCCGGGTCGAAGCGTGTCTGTTTCGTGACGTAGATGCCCGACAGCGAGAGCGACGAACGGTACTTGTGGTCCTTCGTCAGCGGCAGGTCGTAGGTGGCGGAGAGCCCGTAACGGTCGGAGGGCATGAAGGGCAGCCAGTCGTTGTGGGTGATGTTGCGTGCGAACATCCATTCGCCCTTGCCCACGAAGGTAAGTCCCTGGACGGGCTTTACCGTCGCCTCGATGTCACCGCCATAGAGTTTCACGTCGTCCTGGTCGTAGATGAACTTCGGATATTTGCCGCTGGGGTGGTTGTGGAAGCGGTCCTTGCCGGTCCCGATGTGGTCGTAAATGTAGCTGTTGATGCGCTGGAAGAAGAAGCTCGGTTCTATGGAGAACCATGTGTTGCGGTATTTCGTACCCAGCACGAGCTTGTAGCCGCGTTCACTGGCAAGGTTCTTGTTGCCTACCACCCAGTAGGAACCGTCCTGCAGGCCGATGGCGTAAAGTTCGTTGATGTCGGGCGGCCGCCATGACCAGCCGATATTGGCACGTGCGTCCCACTTGTCGCTGAACTGGTAATGCGTGGCGAAACTCATCGTGAAGTTGCTGTAGAGCTTGAAGTCATCATAGTAAGTGTAGTTGCTCAGGCTGCTGTAGCCGTTCACGGACAGTACCCGGAAGTCGTAGCGCATACCCAGCGCACACTGCAGCCTGCCGAATTCCGCCTTGTGCAGGAAGTATCCGCCCATGGAAAGGGCAGCGAAGTTGGGCACGAAAGCCGGCTGCTTGGTGCCGGGATAGTTGAAGTTGGTCTGGTAGGTGTTGGAGAGCCCGGCATCTGTTGTCATCTTCCACAGTTTCCACTTCGCATGCCAGAGCACATCGAACTTGTAGGTCTTCAGCATCAGGTCCTGCACCGGAATCCAGCTCCACTGCGCCTTCTTCCTGTTCTCGAACTCCTGGCGCAGGTTCTCCTGGAACGACAGCGTGAAGTCGAGCTGATGGTTCTGGCTGATGTTCCATTTCAGCTCCCCTTTCAACGTCACGTGCTGCGATTGCTGGAAAGGAGGCTTGATCTCGTAGGAGAAGGGCTTGACCGTCTCCGGGTCAGGCCGGCCGTATTCAAAGCGTTTGATCAGCTGTGACAGGTCGGAAATCTTACTGGCATAATAGATGCCGCTGCGCTGGTAATAGATACTCGTGAAGAGGGTCGCCGTCAGTTTCCTGCCCTGCCAGCCGGCAAGAGCCGACAGGCTGACGGTGTTGTAGCCGGTGTTGTTCAGCACGTAGTCGGCCGTATGGTAGTCGCCGCCCTTGGTGTACATTCCGTGCAGTCGCAGACCGAACTTCCTGTAGCCGGTCTCTACGCTGCCCGACCCGCTGAAGCCGCGTGCGTTGGTGTCGTAGCCCATGTTGACGTTTCCGCTGACCTTTATCTTCTTGTTGTCGTAAGGCAATGGGGCATCGTTCAGCAGAACGACACCGCCCATGGCACCGAAACCGTAACGAATGCACTCTGCTCCCTTCACCACTTCCACCATGCTCGACCCCGTATAGTCGAGCTCGGGCGCATGATCAGCGCCCCAGCTCTGGCTCTCCAGACGCACACCATTGTTCATCAAGAGAATACGGCTGCTGTGCATTCCCTGTATAACCGGCTTTGCAATCGTGTTTCCCGTACTGATGGAACTCACGCCGGGGACGGTCTCAAGCAGTTTCGCCAGAGAGGTAGCCCCACCTTTCTCCAGAGCTTCCTGACTGATGGCCGATGACTGCTGCAACACGCTTGTATGGCGTTTCTGTGCTGTGACGGTCACGTTGTCCAGCAGCTTGGAGTCGTCTTTCAGCTGCAATGTCACGGTGCGGTCGGCTGGTATGACAACAACTTTTGTCATCGTCTTGTAACCGATATAGGAGACCGTGACTTTTACCCGCTCTGTGGTACGCCGGAAATTGATGACGCATCGGCCGTCGATGTCGGTGACAGAAGGATTCGCAACCCCCTCACAATGTACGACGGCACCGATGAGCGGATCCTGTGACTGTTCGGCGACGACCCGGAAGGTAACGGATGATTTGGCATCCTTGTCCTCTCCGCCGGCAAGTTCCTTCCCATGTGCCGACAGCGATGGGGCAAAGGGTGGCGAGAAGAGGAACAGGGAACAGAAGAGGAGGGCGGAGAAGACGTGTCTGCCACGCCGCCTTTCATAGTTCAAATTCGATTTGTTCATATACTCAGATGATACTTTTATTTATGTACTCAGATTACATCTTTCACGTATTCAGATAGCTTCTTCTACGTACTCAGATTACATCTGTTTCTCAGATTATATTTTTGTTCATGTGCTCAGATTGCATCTTCTGTCTGCTTATTCAGCTTGCATTTCTTTGCTTTCGGACAAGCCCGCTTCCTCTCCTGTTGTTGCAGGAGAGGGGAGACAGGTCCGTATGTTTTACTCAGGTTCAAGACTAAGTCCACAAGGGTTGTAGATGGAGTCTGTCTTGTCTTTTCAATCTTTTACGATTTCACGGCTGCAAAGTTAAAAGAATAAATCGTATTGCACAATACTTACTTTTAGTGAAATTGAGTTTTCTCTGGTGATTCTTGGCGATTCACCTATCCTGGGGAACTCCTCCGTCCTTTCCCCAAAAGGAAGGGAAGAGGCGGTGTGTGACAACCAGCCCTCCCGGCAGTAATCATTGTGTGGTATTGGTATTCGCCATGTGTCTGATACGGGTACGGTTCTACGTACTGCATCTGCTTCTTGTAAATACCGACCATAAGGTTCTTTCCGCTGCGTACATCTCTCTGCTCGGTCCATCGTATAATTTTCTACGGAAAACATTTGCATATCTTGTTTTTTTTTACGAATATTGCAGACGAATATTGTTGACTGTTGAAAGTCTTAAAAACTAAAAACAAATCTATGAAGAGAATCCTGCTGAGCCTGCTGCTTGCAACTGTCAGCTTCACCGCCTATGCACAGCATTTCATCACTGACACCGCCTTCAGGCAGAAAGTTGAAAATGCGTTCCATGCCAAGATGAAACTGATCGGCATGAAGTTCTATGACACGCACGGTCTACGTGTCTCTCCCGAAGAGGAAGAGGCACTGCATTTCCTGTATGCCTATATGCCCATAGCCGATGCCACGGACTATCCTACGGCTTATCACCTGAACAATGTGCGTACAGCCCTGCGTACAAGGACGACGATGGCTTGGGGCAAGATCGTACCCGAACTGCTCTTCAGGCACTTTGTCTTGCCCATGCGTGTGAACAACGAACCGCTTGACAGCTCGCGGGCCGTCTTCTATCGTGAACTGAGCGGACGGGTGAAAGGCCTGTCCATGAAGGATGCCATACTCGAAGTGAACCACTGGTGCCACGAACGTGTCACCTATGAGCCTTCCGATGCACGAACATCGTCGCCCCTGCAGTCTATACGGACCGGCCGAGGACGCTGCGGAGAGGAGAGCACGTTCACCGTGGCCGCCCTCCGTTCCATCGGCATTCCTGCCCGGCAGGTCTATACCCCCCGTTGGGCACATACCGATGACAACCATGCCTGGGTGGAAGCCTGGGCAGACGGGAAATGGTACTTCATCGGTGCCTGCGAACCCGAGGCGGTCCTCAATCTTGCCTGGTTCAACGAGCCGGCCTCCCGTGCCATGCTCATGCACACCCGTGCGTTCGGCGACTATGAAGGCCCGGAGGAGGTGATGCTGCGCACCAGCAACTTCACGGAAATCAATCTTATCGACAACTACGGCAGTACGGCAAGGATTGATTTCAAGATAGTGGACAGGGAAGGAAAGCCTGTCGATGATGCCCGGGTCGACTTCAAGATCTACAATTACGCCGAGTTTTACACGGCCGCATCGAAATACACGGACAGAAAGGGGGAGACCTTCCTCTCCGCCGGCAAGGGCGACATGATAGTCTGGGCATCCAAGGACAACCAGTTCGGATATGCCAAGGCCTCCTTCGGGAAAGACAAGTCCATCACCATCAGGCTTCTCTATAACGAGAAGAACATTCCCAAGGAGACGGACATGGACATCGTCCCGCCTGCCCAGAACGCTACTCTCCCTTCTGTGACCAAGGCACAACGCGAAGAGAATGCACGCCGGCTGGCTTATGAGGACTCCGTCCGCCATGCTTATATCGCCACGTTCCCGACCGAAGAGACAATGAAGAACTACCGTTACCCAGCAGCTACACCTTATATAATAAAGGCACGTGGAAACTGGAAGACCATCAAGGCTTTCGTGGAGAAGTATGCCGGCAGACTGGAACGTGCCCTCCGGCTGCTCTCCACACTGAGCGACAAGGACCTGCGGGATATGCCGATGGACATTCTGGAGGATAACATGAATGCCCGAAGCAGCCAGCTGTGTCCGCGCGTAGAGAGTGAGATGATTCTTGCCCCCTACAAGAGGTTCTTTGAGAAGGTCTTTGCCAAAGATTCGGCACGCTTCAGAAAGAACCCTGCCCTGCTGGTGGAATGGATCAGGAAGAACATCCGCATGAATCCCGACGGGCAGGCGATGCGGATTCCGCAGACACCGATAAGCGTATGGAAAAGCCGTATCACCGACTGGCGCAGCCGTGACATCTTCTTCGTGGACGTGGCACGCAGTCTGGACATAGAGGCACGCATGGATGCCGTGACAGCGAAGATACAGTACCGTCAGGGAGGGAAATGGGTAGACGTGGACTTTGAGTCTGAGGCGCAGCAGGCAGCCAAGACAGGCAGGCTGGTACTCAACTTCAGGCCTGACGGCTTCCTCGATGACCCGAAGTATTACAGCCACTTCACCATCAGCAAGATTGTCAACGGGCGCACCTGGCTGATGACCTTCGACGAAGGGCAGCTGGATATGGGAGGCGGCGCGACATGGTCGAACACTTTCAGGAACGGCTCAACGCTTGATGAAGGAACTTACCTCCTCGTCACCGGACAGCGCATGGCAGACGGAAGCGTCCTTGCACACAGCCGTTTCTTCCGCATCGAACCGGGAAAGACGACGACACTGCCGCTCGACATCCGGCAGGAGAGCGAAGGTGTGAAAGTCATCGGCAGTTTCAACAGCGAGGACCTGTTTGAGAAAGACGGCGGAAACGTGTCGATACTGAGCCAGACCGGACGCGGCTACTATGTCCTGGGCATCCTGGGCGTGGGACAGGAACCGACCAACCATGCCCTGCACGACATCGAGAAGATGAAGGACAAGCTGGACAAGTGGGGCCGCCCGTTCGTGCTGCTCTTCAAGGACGAGACGGAGGCACGGAAGTTCCAGACGCAGAAGGGGGAGTTCCCGAATCTGCCGGCGAAGACGGTCTTCGGCATCGACAAGGACGGCAGCATCCAAAAGGAGATTGCCAGGGAGATGAAACTGCACAATGCCGATCAGCTGCCGGTATTCATCATCGCCGACACTTTCAACCGGATCGTCTTCCTGTCGCAGGGCTATACGATAGGACTGGGTGAACAGCTTGTGAAGACAAGCAGCAAGCTGTGAGATGACCATTTCCTCAAACATCGATACACATGAAGCGAAGTGATTTTGAAATAGAAGTCTGTGCCAACAGTGTGGAAAGCTGTCTGGCGGCACAGCGGGGTGGGGCAGACCGTGTGGAACTCTGCATGGGCATCCCCGAGGGCGGCACCACCCCCTCGTACGGCGAGATAAAGATGGCAAGAGAAGTGCTGACGAAGACACGGCTGCACGTCATCATCCGGAACCGTGGAGGCGATTTCCTCTATACGGAGCAGGAGCTGCAGCGCATGGCAACGGACATTGACCTTTGCCGTGAGCTGGGCGTGGATGGTGTCGTCTTCGGCTGCCTGACGGCTGAAGGCGACATCGACAGGGCCGCCAATGCGTTCCTGATGGCGCACGCAAAGGGGATGAGCACCACTTTCCACCGTGCTTTCGACCGTTGCCGGAATCCCGGAAAGGCCTTGGAAGAGATTGGTGCGCTGGGGTTCAGCCGAATACTCACTTCCGGACAGCAAGCTACTGCGGAAAAGGGCATTGGACTGCTCCGGCGGCTTAACACGCTGTCCGGAGGGCGTGTGAAGATCATGGCTGGCTGTGGTGTGAACGAACAGAATATCGCACGTATTTACCGGGAAACAGCTGTCCGTGCCTTTCATTTCTCGGCCCGCGAACCTTTTCCAAGCCGGATGATTCATACCAATCCTTCTGTCTATATGGGTGCTAAGGGGGCTGACGAAGATACAGTCATGCTGACAACTGACCCGAGGGTAAGGAATACGGTGGAAGCTTTGATGGAGGAAAACGGTTAGGAAAATGCAGCTGCCCCTTGCAACGGACCGGAAGAAGATATGCCTGTCCGTGTTGCAGGGGGATGATACAGGTGTTCTCGGTGTGTCAGTTCTTTTTCATGTTGCTTTTCTGTAAGTTTTTTTTCAGCATACTTTTTCTTTCTGTCAAAGACGGAAAGAGGATTTCGTTGTACTTCGGATGTCCGCATAAAGCAGCCGGGCTTCGGGATTTTCCATAACAGAAGAAATGTGTTGATTCAGATTTCGTGTGTCGTCTTTGTATGGATGAGATCTATTCTGAAGTTAATTGATTTTCAGCTGTTTACATACAGGGTGGTAAAAGAGGCCTACTTGCACTGCAAGTAACGCCTGATTGAAGCGCAGGTAAGGCTTGGTTGCGATGCAAGTAAGCCTTGCCTGCAATGGAGGTAAGGGATGGTGAGGTTTCTGCCGGGTGTCGGGACTCCTGCATCCTATGGTCAGTCTGGTTTCCGGAGACCGTTTACTCGGACAGAAAAGGTGGAACTTCAGACCTTTGTCTACGTATTTGAAAGGAAACGGTTTGTAAAGACCTTTCAGATTCTTATCCCTCTTTTTTTATTTCAGCAAGGCCATCTTGTCTGTCAGGGCCTTGTAAATCTCTGGGGAAACCTGCCTGCCACGCAGTGTACGTACACGTGGCATATTGCGAAAAAAATCATCCTTTGAGCAGTACCAGGCGTAATGGGCTATTCCATGTGTCCGTGCCAGAGAACCTGCCAGCTTTCCGGCAGCTGACGGATTGACGGAAGAGAGATAACAGGCGCCTTCTTTCATCTCCAATGCCAGTACCAGATAGTCCTTGTGCTGTTGTTGCCCACGTGCCTGCATATTGCGTGTGTTGACAGAGACGGTGATGTGTCTTCCAAAACGCCGGTTGACCTTTTCCATCATGCTGCGGAAGATGACACCATGCGGAGAAGTGTCTTTCAGTCCCGTGTAGGCAATGGAATAGTGAATCATCTCATGGATGAGCACATCGTCTGTCTGCTCTTCCGTGAGTTCATAATAAGTTGAGACGGAAATGGTGTAGTCGTAGTATTTTGTGCGCCCCAGGCTTGTCTTCCGTTTGCATGCCATCTGTCCCAGACGGGTTCTGGCACGCGACCATCTCAGCCGGGGGACAGGAAGCCGTCCGTCGAAGATGAGGGCATTGTATCTGTTGAAGCGTTCAAGCAGGCTTCTTCCCTCCGGTGTTCCGCTTGCATCGGGCCGGGAAGAGGAGTCTTGACGGCATATCTTTGAGAAAGAGGACATTGAGACGGATCTGTTTTTGAAAAGGGTGGTGCTATAGGTGGAACCTGTAGCCCAAGGTTATGGCAAAGGTACTGTTCATCACTTCTTTGTCATTGAGATCGTTCGTGTCGGCAATCTTCGTGACTCCCCACAGGTAACGGGCATCCAGCTCTATGTTCTTGTAGCTATAGGAAACTCCTATGGGAATGGCAACGGCATCTTTGTGGAACTCTTTTCTTATGTTCTGGTCATAATCGCCGAACCTGACAGTCCCATTGATTTTCGTTTCCTGTTTCGCTTTCATGTGGGCACTTGCCAGGTGGTCCCATTGTACTCCGAGCCTCAAGGCCAGTCCTTTCCACACATGAGCCTGTACGGTTACAGGTACGCTGATGTAACTAAGATGGATTCTGGGACTGGTGAGATAGAAGTAGCCCGGGCTGGTGTCCCGGTCGAAATCAATGTGTGCATTCTTGCCCGTGACGATACGCAGGGTGCTTCCGGTAGGACCGGTATAAATTGTTTCTTGGTCTGGAGTCTGGGTGAAGGTCGTCAGCATGACTGCGTTTTCCTTGGCTCCCTGCATGCTGTAGAAGAGTCCTGCAGAGAGGGAAAAGGTCCGGCTGAGGCTGTATTCGAGATCTGCGCCGGCGATGAAGCCGGCTTTGGGACCGTACTGGTCGTGGATGGGACAACAGGCGAAGTCGGAGACTGTCATGCCGATACGTGGTGTCAGGGTCAGTCTGCTGTGACTGTTCTGTGCTGCTGCAGTCCAAGGCATGACAAGTGCCGCTGCAAGATAGACGAGCTTCTTCATTGTTTTGGATGTTGGATAATATCAGTGTATGGACTTCTTGAGAATTTATGCAGTCTTTGCTGATGATGCTGCAAAGTTAGAAAATAAAATTGTAAAAGCAAAGGCAGATATGTGTTTTCCATGGGCAAGGATGTTTTATAAACAACAAAGGCAGGCTTTCCAGCCTGCCTTTATGGGGACTTCTGTCCTTGCTTGATAGAATATTTGGTATGTCTTTTGGCTGATGGAGTAGGGGTCAGCCCTGTATAAGTGTCAATGTATAGAGGTACACCACGGCCGCCGGTATCGCCATGAGTGACGAGTCGAAACGGTCGAGCATTCCGCCGTGTCCCGGCAGAATCTTACCGCTGTCCTTGATGCCGAGTGTGCGTTTGAAGAGACTCTCGACGAGGTCGCCCCATGTACCGAAGATTACGACGACCAGCCCCAGGCCTGTCCATGCCGGAATGTCCAGTATATGGGGGGTAGCACCCATATTGGCAAAATAGCCGATGAAGCCTGCCACGACCAGTACGAGGATACCGCCCCCGATGCTCCCTTCCCAGCTTTTTCCCGGACTGATGCGCGGGAAGAGCTTGTGTCTGCCGAAGAGCGAACCGCTGACGTAAGCCCCCGTGTCGTTTGTCCATAGGAAGATGAATACACTTAGCGGAAGCAGGAAGTCGAATGTTGTCTGTCCCGCTTCATTCTGCTGGAAAGCCAGGATATTGATCAGGGAAAAAGGCAGGGCGATATACAGCTGTCCCAGCATGGTGTATGCCCAGCTGTTGACGGGATTCTCATTTTTCAGATACAGTTCTGCAACGAACAGGTACATAATTGTCAGTACATAGGGGATGAAGACGATGAAACCCTCTCCAGGAGCCAGCCGCAACCCTGCCGTCGACAGGAAGAAATAGACACCTGCGATGGTGGAGATGAAACGGTTGACCTTCACGCCTTTGATGTTATTTACCAGCCCTGTGTATTCCCACAAGGCAGCTCCCGTGATGAATGCGAAAAGGACAATCAGACTGTAAGGATGGAGGATGCCCAGGACCATGACGGCGACGAAGATGATTCCTGTAATGGCCCTGACAATCAAGTTTTTCTGTTTATCGCTCATAACTGTATATTAATTTATAGATCACTGGCTTTGTCGCTCCCTTCACGTGCGATACGTGCTTCGTGCTCCGCCTGGGCTTTCTTTACCTCCTCTGGCATGTCCTCAAGCTGGGGCTGCGACTTTTCTTCCTGCTCCAGCAGCTCTTGTGTGCGGCTGACCCAGGGACGTTTGCCGAAGATTTTCTCAACGTCTTCGGCCATGATGACTTCACGGTCTACGAGGAGCTGTGCCAGCTGATTGTGCCCTTCCTTGTGATCGGTCAGAATCTGTTTTGCACGTTCATACTGTCCGTTGATCATCTTCAGGACTTCCTCGTCGATCGTCTTGGCTGTCGTATCGGAGTAAGGTTTCTGGAAGCTGTACTCATCATTGTTGTAATAGCAGATGTTCGGCAGCTTGTCGCCCATGCCCGCATAGGCTATCATGCCATAGGCACTCTTTGTCGCACGCTCGAGGTCGTTCATGGCACCTGTTGAGATATGGCCTGTGAAGAGTTCTTCTGCTGCACGTCCTCCAAGCAGTGAGCACATCTCGTCCAGCATCTGTTCCTTGGTCGTGATGGGTCGTTCCTCCGGCAGATACCATGCCGCACCGAGTGCCTGGCCACGTGGGACGATGCTCACCTTTACCAATGGGTCGGCGTGTTCGCAGAACCAGCTGATGGTGGCGTGACCAGCCTCGTGGATGGCGATGGTACGTTTTTCCTCGGCGGTCATCACCTTCGTCTTCTTCTCCAGACCGCCTACGATACGGTCGACAGCATCGAGGAAGTCCTGTTTTGACACGTCCTTGCTGTTGTGACGTGCTGCGATGAGTGCGGCTTCGTTGCAGACATTGGCAATGTCGGCACCCGAGAAGCCGGGAGTCTGGCGTGCAAGAAGGTCGATGTCGAGATTCTTCTCCAGTTTCAGAGGCCGCATATGAACGAGGAAAATCGCCTTGCGTTCCGTGAGGTCGGGCAAGTCCACATGTATCTGCCGGTCGAAACGTCCGGCGCGTAGAAGTGCCTTGTCGAGCATGTCGACACGGTTGGTCGCTGCAAGAACGATGACCCCCGAGTTGGTCCCGAAGCCGTCCATTTCGGTCAGAAGGGCGTTGAGGGTGTTCTCACGCTCGTCGTTTCCGCCCATGGCCGGATTCTTCGAACGGGCGCGGCCGACGGCATCAATCTCGTCGATAAAGATGATACAGGGAGACTTCTCTTTGGCCTGACGGAACACGTCGCGTACGCGGCTTGCACCGACACCGACGAACATCTCGACGAAATCAGAACCGCTCATGGAGAAGAAGGGTACACCTGCTTCGCCTGCGACAGCCTTTGCAAGAAGGGTCTTGCCTGTTCCCGGAGGCCCGATGAGCAGTGCCCCCTTGGGGATTTTGCCGCCGAGGTCGGTATATTTCTTCGGGTTCTTCAGGAACTCGACAATCTCCTGTACTTCCTGCTTGGCACCTGTCTGCCCAGCGACATCCTTGAAGGTAATACCCATCTCGTTGGCTTTTTCATAGAGTTTGGCCTTGGACTTGCCCACGCTGAAGATGCCTCCGCCCCCTCCGGCACCTCCGCCCATGCGGCGCATGAGGAAATACCAGATACCGAAGAAGAGTATCCATGGTGCGATAGAACCGAATATGTCGAGGAGGGTACTGCCGGATTTGTTCTCGTAACTGTAGCTGGCGATTTTCTTCTGCTGTACTGCCTGGTCGAGGAAAGTCTCCACCTTGTCGACCGATCCGATCTCGACGGTCACGTAAGGAGCTTTTCCCACTTCCTGCGTCCCTTGTCTGAAAATGTCGCGGATATGGTCAGGACTGACGTACATACGGAGGGTGTTGTCACTTCTGTTGACAACCACTTTCGTGCCGTACCCTTTGGCAATGTATTGCTTGAAGGTGGTGTAGTCTCTTTCTACGCCGGCACTTGAAGCTATCAGCCCGTTTCCTCCGGCGAAAAACATCACTGTCAGGGCAATGATTACGAATATGTAGAGCCAGTTCATGTTGAACTTGGGCATATTCGGCTTGTTGTTTGGAATTGGTTTGTCCATTTTGATGTCTGGTTTTGTGATGTGAAAAGGTCGATTACCAGGTAACTGCGTCAATCCGCATCCGGCAGGCTGGTCAGTTTGGCATCTTCCCAGAGGTGTTCTATGTCGTAGAACGAGCGTGTCTCCGGGAGGAAGATGTGGACGATGACATCCACATAGTCAATTGCCACCCACTGGTTGTTGCCGAGTCCCGCACAGTTGACAGGTTTCTCGCCGATAGTCTCGCGGACATAATCGCTCACTGATTCTGCAATGGCTTCTACCTGTTGTGTGGAGTTACCTTGGCAGATAACGAAATAACGGCAGATGGTACCGTCGATCCCCGACAGGTCTGCAATAACTATGCCACGACCTTTTTTATCTTGAATGCCTTTTGTTATCAGTGCTACTAAATTCTTTGTTTCTTCCATTAAGTTACATTATAATCATAAAATTCCAGTTTCTTGCTTTAAGTCGCATGATAATAAATTTCCTTGTTCCTTCCATCAAGTTACATGATAATATAGGAATTGCAAAGGTAACGTAAAACAGATGAAGCACAAAATAAATTTGTTTTTATTTTGCAGTTCGTTCTGACCGGCTGGGTCGGCAGATGGGCTTTTCCGGGTCTGCGGCATCCATTCAGACTATATTTTTGCAGTTTTTGTGAAAAAAGTCAGTAGAAGTTTTGGCGTTTCAAGAAAAAGCACTAACTTTGCACTCGCAATTCAGAGATGATTTGCAAGTCTATTGGGATATGGTGTAATGGTAACACTACAGATTCTGGTCCTGTCATTCCTGGTTCGAATCCGGGTATCCCAACAAGTGAGGAGAGTTGATTTTTCAACTCTCTTTTTTTGTTCTATAAATTATTAAATAAAGTGTGTAATATTGATTAAAGAAATATGAGAAAGACGCTTACAGCCATCTTGGCAGCTTTGGGATTCAGCCTTGGCACAACAGCCCAGAATATCTTTGAGAATGTGGATGTCAATCATTTTGAACAGTTTGTCAGGTCCGATTCTGTCCAGCTGGTGGATGTCCGTACCCCGAAAGAGTATGCAGAAGGCCATATTGCCGGAGCCGTGAATATCAACGTGAAGGATTCTGCCTTTCTGACAGCTGCCTTATCCCGGCTCGACAAGGAACGCCCCTGCGCTGTCTATTGCCGTTCGGGGAAGCGTTCTGCACTTGCCGCCTCGCTTCTTGCCAAGAGAGGCTTTGCTGTCACCAATCTTCTGGGTGGAATTGTTGCCTGGACAGAAGCGAGGAAGGAGATTGTAAAAGAATAAGCGAGAAACCATTCAGAGACCTCTGCAAAATCCCATTTTCCTCAAACAGTACAATTGATTATGGCGAACTACATCTCACTATAATGTCTCATATGAGAGTTTTGTAGAGGTTTCTTTCTGTAAGAATCCGTGGGAATCTCTCATAGACAGACAGTTTTTATGCCGTCTTGACTGCATAGACGGACGGAAGTGGCAGTATCAATTGACACACTTTCCCCTTTCACAGATATTATCTTACTACATTACTATAAAATAAGGGGGATATAGTGAAAGGGAAAGGTTGGGCGTTGTAGTCAGAAAGTAGAAATAGCAATTACTACGAACTGACTACATATTACCATGTCTTTGCGGATTCTTCACGGCAACAACAGAAAACAGCATCGGTATCTCTCCGCCCTTTCCTGCTATTTTGAATGTTCCATTCTTTCCTGCTGTCATATTTCCGAATAGGTTGAAAGGCGAGTAATCATACTCTCCAAAGGACTGTATCTGCAAGTTGTTACTGAGTAGGCCATTTAACACTACAGCCAGCCCATGATTCCATGTAACGGTCTTTTGACAATTATCTTTTTCTGAATCAGTATAGGTGGCTTCTTCCATAATATAAGGTTCTTTGCGTGAATAAGCATATTGGACTTGAGAAAAATCTTCATTGAACATCCATAATATGGGATGAAATTCCACAATAACGAACTTACCACCGTCTTTCAGCATTTGCGAAATCACATACCCCCATTGGGTTAAGTCGGGCAGCCAATTGACAACGCCGTAAGATGTATATACAATGTCAAACTCTTGCCCCTGCAGCACGGCAGGTGCATCGTAGATGTTGCAGCAGCAGAATTGTGCATTCAGTCCTAATTCCTCGTTCAACGACTTTGCCGTTTGTATGGCCTCTTCCGAGAAATCCACTCCCACGACATTAGCCCCCATCTTTGATAAAGACAGCGTATCCATGCCGAAATGGCATTGAAGATGCAGAATAGACTTTCCCTGGACATCTCCTAATAGCGACAAATCCAAGTTGGGAACAGACTTTACCTCTCTTTTGAACTTGTCCAAGTCGTAAAATGAAGAACGCAAATGAATTTTTGTTCTTGCATTCCACGCTTCTCTGTTTGTATTATAATAATCTTCCGTCGTTTGTCTTCCCTTTAATGTTAGTATGTGTAATGTCCTAAAACGGGCTGTCAGCACCGATTTCTGTTTTATTTAGAGAAACCTCAATAATAACGCCACAGCTTCTCCTGTCCGTTATATGCCCTTTCCTCCGACTGCCCGCTGCTATTTCCGACTGGACCGGACAGGCGTGTGAGACCTATTTGTTTTCGGCGTCGATGGCTTTGATTTTCTGCTTCACCTCTTCCATGTCATCCTTGAGTCTCTGTATGCGGCGGTTCATCTCGTCGATGAGGCTGTTGCCTTTCTTGGAGCTGATATTGAGGAATCCGAGGTTGTTTTCATAGGTGTTTACCTCCTGCTTCAGCTGCTCGAAGCGGCGCATCAGTCTGCCACGTTCATTGTCGAGAGCGTCAGCTCCCCGGTCGGCCACCTTTCTGAGGTTGTTGCGGAAGTTGTCCACACGCTTGCGGGCAGCCGTTATGTGGAGGTCTTTGTACAGTCTGTCCAGCACCTCATGGTACTCCTTATAGAGCTTGTCTTTCTCTTTGTAGGGGACATGACCGACTTTGTTGTACTGTTCTGTCAGTTGCTGCACCTTCTCCTGCAGGTCTTCGCCCGCACTTTCAAGCAGCTCTTTCAGTTGCGTAATGATGCCGCGTTTCTTTTCCAGGTTCTCATGTTCCTCGTTGCGTGTACCGGCGTGTACGGCGTTGCGTGCCTCGAAGAAATGGTTGCAGGCAGCCAGAAAGTCGTGCCACAGCTGGTCGCCCAGTTTTTTCGGCACCATGCCGATGGTCTTCCATTCTTTCTGCAGGGCGATGAGCTTGTCCGATGTCGCCTTCCAGTCTGTAGAGTCGGTCAGTGCCTGTGCTTTCTCGACAAGTACCTTCTTCTTCTCTGCATTTTCGGCGAACTGAGCCTTGAGCTGCTTGAAGAACTCGCCCTTCCGTCCGAAGAAGTCGTCGCAGGCAGCGCGGAAACGTTCGAATATCTTTACGTTCATCTTCTGCGGGGCGAATCCGATGGTCTTCCATTCCTGCTGGATGGCGATGATTTCCTTGGTACGTTTCTCCCAGTCGGCAGAGGTCTTGTTCTCCTGTCTGGCAATTTCCTCTACCTGTTCGCAGAGTGCGGTTTTCTTCTTCAGATTTTCTTCCTCACGGCTGCGGAGCTCCTCGAAGTGCTGCTGGTGGCGTTTGTTGATGACCGTACTGGCAGCCTTGAATCGTGTCCATATCTGTTCGCGCAGTTCCTTTGCGACGGGGCCGGTCTCCCTGTATTCCTGGTGCAGTTCCTGCAGTTGGTGGAAGGCACTGATGACATCCGGCTCACCGGCCAGTTTCTCCGCAGCTTCACAGAGCCGGGTTTTCTTCTCAAGGTTCTTCCTGAAGTCGTATTCGCGTGCCTCCCGGTTGAGATTCAGCAGGTCGTAGAACTGTTCCACGTAGAGCTGGTAGTTGCGCCACAGTTCGTTGGCTTTTTCTGCAGGCACTGTTTTTATCTCTTTCCATTCCTGCTGCAGTTTCTTCAGCTGGTCGAAGTTCCTGTTGGCTTCCTCTGGAGTAGTCACCATTGCCTTGATCTGTTCAATGATGTCCTCTTTCCGCTTGAGGTTCTTCTGCTTCTCCTCTTCAAGGGCGAGGAATGCTTTCTGGCGTTTCTCTTTGATGATGGTCATCTCAGCCTTGAAGGTCTCTTCGTCCTCGTCGGGCAGCACCTGGTACTTCTCCGGGTCGCCCCCGTTGTCGAGATAAGCCTTCTGCTGTGCCTCCCGTTCGGCAAAGTGCAGCTTGTAGAAGACCGTCTTCAGATGGTCCACTTCGGCCTTCTCCGGTGTTTCGTCACTGTCGGCGATAGCCTTCAGGCGTTCTATGATTTCTTTCTTTGAACTGTATGCCTTCGCTGCGGGATTTTCCTCCACGTCTCTGGTCTGTGTTTCAGCTGGCTGATCCGGGCTTCCTGCTGCCGTATCGGCTTGTACGTTCTGTTCTCCGGCATTTGCCGTTGCGTCACTGACAGCAGTTTCTTCCGGCAGCTTTACTTCTTCTGTACCCTGGTTCAGGGCATTTTCTTGAGAGTCCATCATTTCACTTTTTGTTTGTGATTCGGGTTTTTCCACATTTAAGGTTTCCGACGGTTGCGTCTGTGCGCAGCAATCGTCCACCATAATATATATCAAGTGCAAACTTAGATAAAAAGTTTGAAAATACCTAATTTTACGTTGATTATTTTCGTTTCTTCATTCTAAAGCAGGCGTTTGCGGCGCAGAAGCCACCACGAGGCGGCTGAAACGACTACCGACAGGAATAGTGCGATGGGGAATCCCCATGAGCTGGTTTCCATGCCGTTGATGAGATTCATTCCGAAAAGGGAGGAGATGAGTGTCGGCAACATCATCACGATGGATACCGACGTGAGCGTACGCATCACGGTGTTCATGTTGTTGTTGATGATGCTTGAGTAGGTGTCCATCGTCGACTCGAGGATGTCAGAATAGATGCTCGTTGTCTCCCGTGCCTGCGACATCTCGATGTTCACGTCTTCAATCAGGTCGGCATCCAGCTCGTCTACCTGCAGCTTGAACTTCAGTTTTGCCAGCAGATTCTCGTTTCCACGGATGGATGTAATGAAATAGGTGAGCGAATCCTGCAGCCGGCTCAGTCCGATCAGGCTCTCGTTGTCCACCCCTTTGTCCAGGTTGCGCTTGGCTTTCTCTATCAGGGTGTTGATCTGCTTCAGCCGTTTCAGGTACCATACGGCAGAAGAAAGGAAGAGGCGGAAGATAAGGTCTACGTAGTCAGTGAATCCCTCGCCCCGTTTCTGCTGGTAGCTGACGAAGTCGAGCATCATGTTCGTCTCGAAGTTGCAGACCGTGATGGTCACGTCTCTCTTATGGATGATACCCAGCGGTACGGTGGTGTACGGAGTCCGCGACCGTATTTCCTTCACGTAGGGAATACGGAGGATGATCAGCATCCATCCGTCGTCGTATTCATAGCGCGCACGCTCGTCGGTATCGCTGATATCCGAAAGGAAATAATCGGGGATGTGGAAGGTGTCTTCAAGTTCCTGCTGGTCCTGCTCTGTCGGGCAGGTAACCTGAATCCAGCAATTCGGCTGCCATTCCTTAATGACATTCAGGTTTCCGTTGATGTTCCAGTATGTCTTCATTTGCTAATCTCCAAAGTGTTAAGGTGGTGTGGGGATTAGCAGCTCTCGGTTGCAATCCTCACGCCTGCAGATTGAAATTTTCCGCGTGATAATCGTCCATTTAATAATTGATGTATTGGTTTTGTGACTGCAAAATTATACAAAAAAAACGGTTTCAGCAAGCAAACGCATAAGTTTTTCGTTGCCGTAAAGGGGCTTTCCGGGGCGTATTCGGTGTGTGTTACACCGGATTCACATCACAGGCGGTATTGTTCCCAACCGGCAGGTACTTCTGTTCCCGACATCTGGGAACAGAAGTACCAGGCACTGGGAAGAGAAGTCCCTGCCGGTTGGGAACTGCGGACTGTGTAGCAAAGACATTGTCTTTTCCTGGTTCTTTTGACACTTTCCTGCTTTGTTGTCTGAACCTGTAGACCGTCTTTCTGCAAGTCTGCCGGATGGTCAGATACAAGTGGAATTTCATACCGTCCGGCTAATCTGTGTCCGTTTATAGGCCTGCGGCTTTGGCCGCTATGTTTTTATACAGTCGTAGGGAGACTGCCTTTATCTCGGCTCTCGCCGGCTTTCCGGTATCTGTCTGTGGAATGGTAGCGGTGTGGAAGATGTGCCGGGGTTGCCAGTATTTGGGCAGACACTGTCGGCAGAGAGCCTTGACGGCGCAGGTGTCGGTCTGTGTGGTGAGCAGGACGACCGCTTCTCCGAACTGTTCGTCCGGGCAGCTTGTGATGGCGAATCCGCCTGTGAGGCGGGGTCGCAGCCGGTTTTCCACTTCCTCAATCTGAATCTTGATGCCGCCGGAATCAATCACATTGTCTTTCCGTCCGAGTATGCGGAAGCAGGAGGCTGTTGCATTGTCCTGCCGGCCGTAGGACCGAAGCTCGGCTCTGTCGTTGGTTACCAGAGTGCCGGGGCATACTGCCGGAGCATCGATGACAAGGCATCCGTCGCTGTCGAGTCGTGTTTTCACTCCGTCGAAAGGCCGGTACCAGTCGCTGGCATCGGGACCGTTCAGCCGTCTGAGGGCGATGTGCGAGAGTGTCTCTGTCATGCCGTAGGTGCTCCATACGGCGTGGGGGAAGTCGTGCAGGGCTTCCGCCAGCCTTTCGTCTATTGCCCCGCCGCCTATGATCAGATGGCGGATGCGGCGCAGCCGTTCGTTTTCTTCGGGTATTTGCAGGGAATTGTAAACCTGCAGCGGCACCATGGCGGCAAAGGTGATTTCTTCATCGGGGACTGCCAGTTGGGACAGTGATGCGTCGGAAAGCGGATGTCCGGAGGGCGTTACGCTAAGCAGATGCATCCTGCGTTCGAGGCTTCTTACCACAACCATCTTTCCTGCAATATAGTCGAGTGGCATACAGAGCAGTGCGGTGTCGCCAGGCTGCAGGCCGAGGAAGTCACAGGTTATCCGGGCGGAATTGAGCATACGTTCTTTCTCCACCCAAAGCGGTTTCGGCTTTCCTGTTGATCCGCTGGTGTGGACGAGAAGGTGAGGATTGTCATTCTGCCATTCTGAAAGGAAGTCCTGTAGTGTCATTGTCGTTTGATTTTATCGGGGGTACGTCAGCCTAACAGCCTTTTGCCTGATGGCTTATCCATAACTGGTCGCCCCTTGTTTCCAAGGGCATGGGAATGTTGTCTGCAAAGAGCTGTCCTGTTCCCAGCCCCTGCGGCAGACTGATATGCGGCCCGTAGACATCGGCCGTGAGCTGGGCAATGGCGTTCAGTCCGATGTTGCTTTCCAGTGCGGAGGTGATCCATGAACCGATATTGCGCTCCCGGGCAAGCCTTATCCATTCTCTCGTGCCCGCCATGCCGCCGTGGAGGCTTGGCTTCAGGACGATGTACTGTGGACGGATGGTGTCGAGTAGTCTTGTCTTTTCCATGGGATTGTTTACCCCGATGAGTTCCTCGTCGAGGGCTATCGGAAGTGGGCTGCCGGCACACAGGCGCGCCATCTCCGTCCACTGGTGCTGTCGGATGGGCTGTTCGATGGAGTGGATGCCGTATTGTGCCAGTTGTTCCAGCCGCTGCAGTGCTTCCTCCGGGGTGAAACCGCCGTTGGCATCCACACGCAGTTCCACCTGCTTGCGGGTGAAGGACTGGCGGATGTGACGGATGAGGTCGAGCTCTTTTTCAAAGTCGATGGCTCCGATTTTCAGTTTCACACAGCGGAATCCCGCCCTGAGTTTCTCCTCCAGCCGTCGGTACATCTCGTCGAAAGTCCCCATCCAGACCAGTCCGTTGATGGTGATGCCTTCCTCGCCACGCCCGAACGGCGTATTGAAGAAATTGATGCTTCCCTTGGCTTCCAGCTGTGCTTTTGCCGTCTCCAGTCCGAAGAGCATGGAGGGATAGGGACGCATTGCATCGGTGTCGATGCGTCCCGTCCGGCAGAAGCCGTCGCAGAAAGTGCGCAGTTTCTGTTCATATTGCCTGTCGGGCATGGCATCGCATGACAGGTCGGGCAGTGTGGCGCATTCTCCTGTGCCTGCCGTTCCGGGCCGTTCGCTGTCGGAGAGGGTGAGATAAAAGCCCTTCCTTGTTGTATAGACACCACGTGATGTTCCTGCCGGATGGAGGAAGTGAAGCGTTCTGGAGGATATTTCTATGTTGTACATTCCTTATGCTTTTAAGACTGCAAAGGTAAGAAATGAAAGGCACAATCATGTCTGTATCCTGTTAAAATAGATGTGGCAGGAGGTTGGGACCTGTTCTCTCCTCAGCTTTGTTTTTCGCTTTCTATCTGTAAAGCTGTCCCTGTTTTGTTCTCTCTGTCTGAATTTTTATGTAACTTTGCAGGCACAACGCATCTGCGATGAAGATACAGGATATACGGAAACTATACGCTATGCTGCCGCAGGCAGGAGCGATACAGAAGATACAGGAAGACGTGTCGGTGAAGACGGTTTTCCTGCAGGGACTCGTGGCATCGGCTGCCCCGGTGTTCTTTGCCTCGATAGCTGAACGGTGGAAGACGACGACCGTCTTCGTGCTGAACGACAATGACGAGGCCGGCTATTTCTACAACGATCTCAAGACGGTCGCCATGCCTCAAGAGGGTGAGGACAGGGTGGCAGATGTGCTGTTCTTCCCCTCGTCCTATCGCCGTGCCGTAAAGTACGGCCAGCGGGATGTCGGTAACGAAATCCTGCGTACGGAGGTGCTGACCCGTCTCTCTGCGCTTGCTTCGGAGAAAGACGGCACACGGCCGCTCTATATCGTGACCGATCCTTCTGCTCTTTCTGAACTCGTCGTCTCGAGAAAGCAGCTGGACGAACGGCGGCTGACGCTGTCGGTCGGACAGCACATCGACATCATCGAGGTGGAAAAGACCCTGCGGTCGTTCGGGTTCACCGAGACCGACTACGTCTATGAACCGGGACAGTTTGCCGTGCGCGGCAGCATCGTAGATGTCTATTCCTATTCGAATGAGCTGCCGTTCCGTATCGACTTCTTCGGCGACGACATCGAGACTATCCGCACGTTTGAGGTGGAGACACAGCTTTCGGATGAGAAGCTGAAACGGGTGGAGATTGTTCCGGAACTGATGATACTGTCGGAAGAGAAAATTCCTTTCCTGCATTTCCTGCCGAAAGATGCCGTGCTGGCCTTCAAGGATTTTCTCTATGTGCGTGATGCCATAGACCGGATTTATCAGGAAGGATTCACCTCGCAGGCAATGACTGAAAAGCTGGAAGGAAAGACAGAGATGGAACAGCAGGAGGTGGAACAGGCTTTCCGCAAGGAGGGGCAGCTCATCCCGGTGTCACGCTGGATGGACGATGCCCTGGACTTCCGTCGTGTGGAGTTCGGTGTCAGCCATTCTGCCTCAGAACAGACAGGGAAGAACGATGGCACCCGGGCGACAATCAGCTTCAATATCTCCCCGCAGCCGCTTTTCCACAAGAACTTTGAACTCCTGTCCAGGACCCTCCGCGACTATCTTCTCCAAGGTTACAAGCTCTATATCTTTGCTGACAGCGAGAAGCAGACGGCACGTTTGAGAGATATTTTCGATTCCCTGTCCAATGGCAATCTGGGCACAGACTCCGAGAATCTGTCCATAGCAGACGGAGCTGCTTCCCCTTCCGGTGAAGATGGAAAAAGGGCTTCTATCCCTTTCACTCCGGTCAACCGGACACTGCATGAAGGCTTTGTTGACAGTACGCTGAAAGTCTGCTTCTTCACCGACCATCAGATCTTCGACCGTTTCCATAAGTACAACCTCAAGTCGGACAAGGCCCGGCAGGGCAAGATGGCATTGACAATGAAAGAGCTGCAGGAGATGGAACCTGGCGACTTCCTTGTTCATGTTGACTTCGGTATCGGCAAGTTCGCCGGGCTTGTCCGGGTCCCTGCCGGCGACTCCTATCAGGAGATGATACGCCTCGTCTATCAGCACAACGACATTGTGGACGTGTCTATCCATTCGCTTTACAAAATCAGCAAGTATCGCCGGAGTGATACCGGCGAGCCTCCCCAGCTGTCTGTTCTCGGTTCCGGTGCATGGGACAGACTGAAGGAAAAGGCAAAGAAGCGCATCAAGGACATTGCACGCGACCTCATCAAGCTCTATGCCAAGCGGCGGCGGGAGAAAGGATTCGCCTTTTCGCCCGACTCATTCATGCAGCACGAACTGGAGGCTTCGTTCCTCTACGAGGATACCCCCGACCAGTTGAAAGCCACGCAGGAGTTGAAGCAGGATATGGAAAGCGCACGCCCGATGGACCGGCTGGTCTGTGGTGACGTGGGCTTCGGCAAGACGGAGGTCGCCATCCGTGCCGCCTTCAAGGCTGCTGCAGACAACAAGCAGGTAGCTGTACTGGTACCGACAACTGTGCTGGCCTTCCAGCATTACCAGACGTTCAAGAAGCGATTGAAGGATATGCCTGTGCGTGTCGACTATCTGTCGCGTGCCCGCAGTGCCAGGCAGACCAGGCAGGTGCTGGCCGACCTGGCGGAGGGGAAGATAAACATTCTTGTCGGTACGCACAAGCTGATAGGCAAGTCAGTGAAGTGGAACGACCTCGGACTGCTCATCATCGATGAAGAACAGAAGTTCGGCGTATCGACAAAGGAGAAACTCCGGCAGCTGAAGACGAACGTTGACACGCTCACCATGTCAGCTACCCCGATTCCACGGACGCTCCAGTTCTCGCTGATGGGCGCACGCGACATGAGTATCATGCGCACACCGCCTCCCAACCGTTATCCCATCCAGACCGAGATCGCCACCTTCTCGCATGAAGTGATTGCCGATGCCATCAACTTCGAAATGAGCCGCAACGGGCAGGTCTACTTTGTCAACGACCGTATCAGCAACTTGCAGGAAATCGCAAACCTCATCAGGAAGTACGTTCCCGACTGCCGTGTCGCCATCGGACATGGACAGATGAAACCCGAGGAACTGGAGAAAATCGTGATGGGATTCATGAACTATGATTACGATGTACTGCTTTCGACGACGATAGTCGAGAACGGAATAGACATCTCCAACGCCAATACCATCATCATCAACGATGCCCATCGTTTCGGACTCTCCGACCTGCATCAGATGCGCGGACGTGTGGGACGTTCCAACAAGAAGGCCTTCTGCTATCTCCTTGCGCCGCCCCTGGCTGCACTGAACACCGAGGCACGCCGCCGGCTGGAAGCACTGGAGACCTTCTCCGACCTTGGCAGTGGCTTCAATCTCGCCATGCAGGACCTTGACATCCGTGGTGCAGGCAATCTCTTAGGTTCTGAGCAGAGCGGCTTTATGGAGGACTTGGGCTATGAGACCTATCAGAAAATCCTCAACCAGGCGGTGATGGAACTGAAGAACGATGAGTTTCAGGATCTTTATGCAGAAGAGATGAGCGAGGGAAAACAGATAACGGGCGATGACTTCATCGACGACTGTGCCGTAGAGAGCGACCTTGAAATGTACTTCCCGGACAATTATGTGCCCGGCAGTTCAGAACGTATGCTGCTCTATCGTGAGCTGGACAATATTGAAACCGACGGCGACCTCGAGGCTTACCGGCAGCGGCTGCAGGACCGCTTCGGTCCTGTTCCCCGCCAGGGTGAGGAACTGATGCAGGTCGTTGCACTCCGTCGTGTAGGCAAACGGCTGGGCTGCGAGAAGATTATCCTCAAGCAGGGACGTATGCAGATGCAGTTCGTTTCCAACCCCAACAGCATGTATTATCAGAGTGCAGCCTTCGATAAGGTGCTCAATTACATTGGCTTTCATCCACGCCGTTGCAATCTGAAAGAGAAGAACGGGAAGCGATCGATGGTGGTCGACGACGTGAAGAGCGTGGAGGAAGGTGTAACTGTGCTTTGGGCTATTGAGAAAGAGCCTTGCCCCACGACCACGGCGGATAAACGGTAAAGCATTTTACTTTTTCCATTTGGGAAAGAGGCAATTGCCGTATGAACTATGTGTGTATGGATTCCATAGGGATTCCTGTTGCACAAAAAGAAAGGGATGACTTGCGACGGAAGTTGCAGGTCATCCTTTTTTTGTCCCGTAGGCAGTTAGGGGAACTGCGGATACTTGTCGAAGTCGGGCTTGCGTTTCTCGAGGAAAGCCCTGCCGCCTTCCTGTGCTTCATCGAGTGTGTAATAGAGCATGGTGGCGTCTCCTGCAAGCTCCTGGATGCCAGCCTGACCGTCGAGTTCGGCATTGAAGCCGGCTTTCATCATGCGGAGAGCGAGCGGGGAACGTTCCATCATCGTCTCTGCCCAGTCTACGCATTCGTCTTCAAGGCGGTCGAGGGGAACAACCTTGTTGACAAGTCCCATGCGTTCCGCCTCGACGGCAGAGTACTGCCGGCACAGGAACCATATCTCACGCGCCTTCTTCTGTCCGACAATGCGGGCCAGATAAGAAGCCCCGAAACCGGCGTCGAAAGAACCGACCTTCGGTCCGGTCTGTCCGAAGATGGCATTGTCCGAAGCGACAGTGAGGTCGCATACCACGTGAAGCACGTGTCCGCCGCCGATGGCATAGCCGTTCACCATGGCGATGACAGGCTTCG
>OGKA01000268.1_pt1 | contig 61799 bp, 60 predicted proteins | sample 1572211 | NCBI WGS metagenome assembly OGKA01 (sample SAMEA2582125, study PRJEB24529) | metagenome | biome: Human gut stool | place: China | collected 2011 | reverse complement strand
TATATCGGCATTTACCAACTTATGAAAAGATAATCAGAAATTTAGTAAGTTTTTACAATTAATACCCAGCTTCTTCCTGCCTCTTCTAAAGTAACAATAGAGCTAAGCAATCCAATTGCCGCCATTAGATCCATTCGTCAATTACCTTCTCTCTTAATTCTTGTATTCTTATCCTAACCACATTGGTTAAGATGTGGTTAGCTTATTTTCTTACGAAAAATATTTCTGATTTTTACTTGATGGCTTTTCCGGTATTGTCATCTTTAACACACCATTTTTCAGCATAGGAGTTAAATACTTTCTTCTAAAACTTGTCCTGCTATCAAAATAAAATTCATCCATTATTTCTTGGACCGATTTCGGTTCTTTACAAAAATCAATGATTTGCTTGTTCAAATCCTGACCATTTTGGTTCGGATAATGGTCAGGATGCTGACCATCATTCCTCAACAACCCCAAATACTTATCACAAGCCTTACACAGAACCATAATTCCAGCCTCATTAATCTCGTATTCCGGCAATGGTCCATCATACAACACACAGGCTTCCCTAATCTTCTCAAATCCTCTTCCCCACGCTTCAATCATACCGCTTTTGAAAAAGATATTAGCCAATTTCGGATTATAAGGCTTTGATGAATGCTTCATAAACAACTTGTCAGTTGAATCCAGATTTGGAGGCATCTCACCATCATTCCAAATATATATCTTGTCCTCGTAAACGCTAATCTGGATTGGATTGCAGCTACTGTAATCCTTATGAACAACGGCATTTAACAAAATTTCACGAAATGCGTCCTTGTGGAACATAAACTGCTCAATTCTCTGGACTCCCTCATAATCAATCAATGCCTTCATATATTTTGTATAAACTAAATCAACGGTCTTATCTACCTGCTCTATCAAAGGACCGTGCACCTCATCCTGATACACCAAATCTGAATCAGATTTTCCAAAAAAGCCGATTTTGATATAAGAACCTGTTACCCACTTCTCTGGATCTTTATAAAACGCAAGCATTGCTGCTCTTATCAAATATCCATCTTCATCAATCAGGTGCAGGTTATCCATCAATATAGTATCTTCCACACTGACTTCTTCCTTCGTAAGCCTTCCTCTTTTCACTGCCTTATCTTTGAATAGCTGTATTGCATCCTGCTTTAAATCAGATACTGTCAGTTTTGGTAAAGGCACACCATCCCATGTTCTTCCCTGCGTTTTTAACAAAGCTCTTTCCAATTCCTTTCCAGTAATCTCACGCATGGTACTTCCGGAACGATAATAATATTTTCCACGAAAACTTATTAAAGATGGATATTTATCAACAATTATCTGCAAATACTCAAGTTCGCCTTTATATAACAAATTCACATCTGCAATGATTCCCATTGTGTCCGTAATTTTATTAGGAATTCGCTCTAATAAATCTCTTGCATTATCAATACCTACAACATTACCATTGTCATCCGTACCTATGTATATTGTTCCACCGTAGGCATTGGCATATCCACAAATCCATTTTAAATACTCATCCTGCCATGATTCCTTCCACTCTATGGATTGATGTTCTTTTTCCTTCATATATCCACCAACTTTCCAAATTACTGCTTGTCCACTTCCGTAAAGAAGTATTCCAATGTATCCACAAACATATTATGCTCAAACAATTCCTTAATTTGCTCCCGATTCATCCATGCGACCTGCGCCACTTCATCTGTTGTGGCATTGCCTAAATCAACCTCTCCATCGTAATCAAACAGCCAAACATCAACAATTTTATTAGCCACTTTTCCAAACTCGATTTTCTTAATGTCTGACAAAACAACTTGACCTTTTTCTGGCAATAAATCTATTCCAACCTCTTCTTTGGCTTCTCTAAGCGCTCCTTGCAAACTGTCCTCTCCTTTTACTACAGAACCATCCACACATTCCCACATCAAAGGATGTGTTGGTCTGTTTGCAGAACGCTGCGAGATAAGGTACTCGCCCTTGGAATTACGAATCCAGACATGCACCACCAAATGGTAGCCGTCTATCGGTAACTGTTCTCCTCTGATATGGTCTTTTCCCAGAAGCTCTCGGTTCTCATTATACAAATCCCATATTTCTGCATCCGGCACATACTCCACAATATCCCCAAAGTCTGCATGTAAAGTTTTACAAATTTTACTAAGAATTGTAAGGCTTACCTCTTCATCACGTCGAAGCTTTGTCATTGTGTTAGGGGCAATTTCTGCCTTTTTACGCAAATCCGATTTACTCATTTTTTTATCTATTAATAATTTCCATAATTTATTGTATGATACTGCCATAACAATGTCTCCATTCACCTTCAATAATTATCAATTTCCTATCTGCAATCCATTATCTGTTTCATTAACTCTGAATAGTCTATTAAATTCATTCTACTTTTTATCGTCTGTTGAAATCTACGAGCATCCTTTGAGAAATATGAGTTAGTTACCATTATTCCTGCTGTAACCCTGTCCGCTTCAACAGTTCCATATAGTTGTCTAACAAGTCCAACATTCACAGGATGCCTAGGCGCTTTCTTTTTACATTCAGCATAAATCACCAAATCGCCTAACACTGAATTATTAAGAACAATCAAATCCTTACCACCATCTCTTGTCTGTTTCGTAAGTTGCACATTATATCCTTTTCTTTCAAACAATTCACAAACCAGTTCCTCAAACTGTCTAGGAGTAATTTCTTGAAGTATTTCTGGTCTTAATGCAACTTTATCCACAAGCGAATGCGTTACTACCTTTATATCATTTTTTATTTCGTCTGGTACTCTAATAATTTTTCGTTCTGGAACAACTATCTCTGGATGTTGTAGAGATACACCACCTTTATATGTATATATTTGATGTATATCCTTTTCAAAATCAAGAAAATATTCGTTAAGCCCCTCGCCCTTTAGTTTTGTATGAAGCTTTTCAGCTATCGTTCTAGGCGTTAAATTTTGCTTATCAAGTTCTTTAAAAATACCTTCTACAATACTGTCACTCGAGATACGGGCACCAAGATAATCACTAATAAACAATAATATCTGTTTATCTGTTAATGGCTTTAACCTTATTTCATAATCAAAATTTATATCAAACTTATTTTCTCTAGCAGTGCATATATAACACCCTCTAGCATTTTTAATGTTCTCTACCATTTGTTGTTTATATCTATATATTTCGTCCAAACCATCCACTAATCAAACAACATCTGTAAAATCAGATGAATGTTTCCATATTTTATTTCCCATCTGTGAAAAAACCATCGTTTCATACCAGATTTTTCTTCCTTGTTCCTCTAATATCTTTCCAATTATATTTAACAAAAAAGTTTTACCACTTCCTGCCGCACCTGTTATCAAGATTTTGCCATATGGTTTCATCCTGACAACATCTAAAAGTTCCTGTAACTCGTCCCTTCTTATAATCTCCATACGCAGCTTTCCTTTCGTTACCCAACCGACTTATCCAGCATCTCTATAATCTTTTCTTTCTCGCCACTACCATTAGTCATAAATCTCAGTAATGGAATTTCATACAACTCCATAATATGATTTTTCAACAAATCTCTTGAAGCCTGAACAGTATCCTCTTTATGGTATTCATATCCGTCAACCTCAATCGCCAACACAGGCTTTTTACCAATTCTGTTATAAACCAGAAAATCTAAATGTGTTGCTGGATTCATTGCATACTGACATTCCTGTTCATTTAATAGTTCTGGATTCTTAATCAACATATTCAACGGAAAATGACAAACAACATCCAAGCTTGAATACTTGTTAGCGGAGATAATGTCCTCTATCAATGAATACATCAGATTTTCCGAATCATATTCTGATACTTTTTTGTGCTTCTGCAAGTATGCCCTTCTTTCCTCAGTATACTGCTTGTAAAGGTAATCAAAAATCGAATAAATCTTGCTTTCAGTAACTTCAAAATTATTATATTGAATATAATCAATCAAATCTGTTATATTGCGCTCTTTTGATTGCTCATTTCCAGTTACAACCAACATCAATTTCTTTTTGGCTCTTGATACAGCAACATTGATTAAATATGGATCATCTGCAAAATCAGATATTTCATCATCCACGGTAGATATAATAATATTCTCTTTCTCCTTGCCCTGGAACTTATGCACTGTAGCAGCATCAATATCTGTAATCTCCTTGCTTAAAGCTTCTACCTGATTTTTGTACGGTGCAATAATTCCGGTTTCTTCCGGATTTGAAACATATTTTGGTATAATCTCATTTTTAATAACATCTATCTGGCGCTGGCTATAATGGTTACGCTCATGATTTCCCACTACCGTTTTTACTACCGATAAAACATCCTCTTCACCCTTATCCGTTGTCATAATAATCAATTCACCACGATAGAATTTCTGGTTACAGAAATTGATTATTTTGGGGTGACACCTATAATGTTCCCGCAACAATGTTTGTGTTACATTTGGCATAACATCCAAAATGGATTGCAGAAAACTGTTTGTATACTGATATCCTTCACTCACATTAAAGCTGTCAAATATAACTTTTGCTTTGGCTTTTATATCACCTGTAACAACATTGGGAAGTTGCTTGGTATCCCCTACAATAACAACATTCCTTGCACAGGACAATGCCAACGCGCCAGTTGCAATATCTACCTGTGATGCCTCATCCATGATAAGGTAATCATACACCACATCTGAATTCAGGCTGTTTCTTGATGAAAATGTTGTACTTAATATAACCGGATACTCAGCCAATACATCGTATGGTTCCTTCCACAAATTATCTTCACTAAAAGTTTTCCTACTACTGTTACCTTCATATTTCCTTGCCTGTTTGTCTTTTAGGACAACCATTGACTGATCGCATAAATCCTCAAGCAAATTCTTATTAACACTATTTAAATACTTTTCAATATCTGCAATTTTTCCAGACAACTCCGCCTGCTTCGCACGATAATACATTGCTTGAAAGGTTGTAATTATCTTTGAAATATCCTGCTTATAAATGCTCCAATCGGTTACTCTATATTTAAATAAGGCTTTTATCTTAAACCAAAATCCTATTGCCGTTTTCTCTTCTGAAATCAACTGGCACTCCTGCCACAATACCATCCATTGCTTTGAAGATAGTTTTTTCTTGAACTTAATACTCTCTGTATGAACATCTGATTCTTTAACATATTGATTGAAATATTCCTGTTCAGTAACCAACTGTGAAAGTTCCTGCCTTAAACACGCCAGTTTTTCCTGCTTATCAAAAACACTTTTTAACTGACTGGATTGCTCTGCTATTTCCTTCTGCAAAACACTTTGATCTTCTCCCGTTTTCCACGACGAAAAATCGGGATAAGCGGCATCCTGATGCTCAACAAATAATTTCTTATTTTTAGAACTTCCTAATGTCGCAGCAATAAAACCCAAATTGTATTTTGGAGAAGATAATTTTTCATATACGTTTTCCGTTGCCGAATTATTATTGGATACTATCTGTACCGTTTTCCCTTGCATTAATATATTGGCAATAATATTCAATATCGTTTGTGTCTTCCCCGTTCCTGGAGGTCCCTGTATAACACTAATCTGATTCTCCATGGCATTTTTTACAGCCTTATACTGACTGTTATTGCATCCAAATGGGAAAATTGGAATGTATTCGCGTCCTGTTCTTTTTCCTTGCAATGATGATGGATTCAAATACTTTGCTAAAGCTACATCACTACCCACAAAAGAAATCTTGGCAAACTTCTTAGACAATAATTTTTCACCAGTCTCTTCATTCTTAAGATTACTCAAACCTGCAATTTGCTTTATATATTCAAATACATTTGATGACTGACTCTGGGCAAGACATGACTCTATAATATGCAAGTCGTTCCGACGATAATCTCTTTCACTACCATCGCCAAAACAAATGTGCCAATAAGACTCACTTCCGCTTCTAAATACATATATTGCATTAACATCAAAGAACTCTCGTCCTTCTCTGCTAATCCGATACATGTTAGGATTCAAAACCTCCGGATCAGTCAACTTTTCCACATTCAAATATGCATACGAGTATGTTTTTCCATTATTGAATTTTACATCCCATTTTTGGGTATTTCTATTATAACCACATGACATTATTTCGGATGTCTTTATTTCACCCTTGATAATGACCATATAATATCGTGTATTCATCTATTCCTCACTACTTCTTATCCGCACGCTGATTGCCCTTGAATTCCTTCTCCACATAGCAATGTTCATGTTTGCCAACCAACTTATCGCCTTCAAAATCCAGTTCGATAATATATGGCATCCAATCTATAATTCGCAGAAATTCTTCGCACCCGAAACTATTGTCATAAGAATTCAATATCGTACTAAGGGCAGTACCATGGGTTCCTATAACACTCTCTTTATCTGTATTATCTGCTAAAATCTCGTTCAACGCCTCTATATTACGATTTTAAACCATAGCAATGGATTCTCCACCATCTTCATTATAATCATGGTCAGCCCAGCGTTTCTGAAACATTCCGTAGTTGTTTCCATCAGGACCTTTTTCTCGCTCCCTCAATCTCTCATCTGTTATAATCTCTTTTGTAAAAAAATCTGCTGCCTCTGCAATAGTATCCATACTACGTTTATATGGACTACAATAAAACGCATCTTTTTTCTTGTTACTCAAAAATTCTAACACAACTACTGAATCTTTCTTCCCTTCTTCCGTCAAAGGTCTTGTTCTGTCTTCTTCCCAATCATGCTCCGGTTGTGCGTGACGTACGAAATAAACTCTTGTCATTTGATCAGCTCCATTTCATCTTCCATTTTCACAAATCCATGTCTTTCATACAAAGGTCGTCCCATATCCGTCGCTTCCAACGCAATCTGTAATACGCCCTGTTCCTTCGCTTGCTCCATTTCTTACAGGACTACAATTCGTTACCAATACTTTCATTTTGACCTCCGTTTTCATGTACCATATTTTTATATGATATCACAGAATCACTACATCATCAATAACAATCGCAACTTCTTGCGATTGTTTCCTAGTTTGCAATATATATTTCGGGTGCGTAAAGTGAATCGTGGATATGCAGAGGAATCATCTTCCTCTGTCCCTATTCCTCATCTTATCTTCCATCTTTCCTTTATCAACATCTCTACCAACACTTTCATCATAAATCCTCTGAAATTCCTCATAAAGTTCATCTCCATCCAGTTTTATCCCCAACCTTTTCATCACATCTGAAAACATCCTTATGCTTCCACTCACATCAGCAATATCAAATCCGAATGCATCTGCCTTAACAAAATCACTGACATTCTCAAAACCACCAAGCTCTGATATTCTCCTGACAATCCAGCCAACTTCGTCCACAGGCTCTTTTTCTTCATGTTCACCAATTCACTTTTACTTGTCACATTAATTATACTTTCGTCCATTCTTGTCATATTCACATCAGACAAATTAAGAATCTCTGGTATTCCTATTCCCTCTAAATCAGTCTGTTGTTTTCTCGCACTATCAGCTTGCTCTTTCTGTCTGCCTATTTCATTCTGATTATTGTCTGGATTTATTACCACAACATTCGTCTCCGGCTCAACAGCCACATCTTTCTCTGACACTGCCTCATCTTCCATCCCCGGTATCTCAACATCCCTGTCTGCAACGATTTCTTCTTTCTCCGACACTGCATAATAAGCCGTATACAAATCTTCTTTCACAATTCCATCAGCAAGCTGTATTTGCTTCTTAATATTCCTTTTCTCCTGCTTCAATTCGTCCAGTTCTTCCTGCACTCCCACATGCCATATCTGATACTCATAATACTGCTCCTCGTTCTCAATATTCCGTTTCCGGCTCGAGCTTTCTCTGTATACTTTGCTCCACCAACCACAAAACGCTTCTGCTCTACAATCCTTAATCTGTATAGCTTTGCATAAAACTTTTTCTGGAATGGTGACAACTACTTTATCCGACATGTCAGATAACTTGGTGTTCAACAGCCCATACAGGATCACAAAATGGAGGTAACTACACTATGACAATAGGTGAAAGAATAAAGAAAATACGGGTATTCCGTAAAATGACAATGGATGATCTAGGCGGTGCACTTGGCTTTGAAGGAAAAAATATGTCAGTCCGTATATCACAATACGAAACTGGTGCACGTATTCCCGGCGAAGATATGATTTTGAAGCTCGCCGATGCACTGCACTGCAATTACAAAGCTATTTCTGATTACAGCCTTGGTGCTGCAGAGGATATCATTGAAACTCTTTTCTGGCTTGAAGAAAGTGCAGCTTCACTTCCAGCAAGAGGAAAAGGTACAAGATTTCCTGAGTACACTGCTCCTGGCAATTTGATTCACTTAACTGCAATGACTCCGGCAAAACCATCTGAAACAGTCAGACCAACTTATAACGAAGATGATTATGACTGTACAGGTGTACCTGTTGCATTAACTTTTGAATATTGATTGGTAAATGATTTCCTTTCGGAATGGTGTGAAATGAAAACGAAATTAAATAACGGAGAGATTTCTCCAAATGAATATTTTGAGTGGAAAATAACATGGCCTCATGCGTGAAACATAACGCCATCCGATGTGCACCATCTCGATTCCGCTTCGATTCATCTCGATGTAGGGCGTTCGCCCTATAGGAATAGAAATCTGCTGTCTGTGGAATGCAAGCATTCCAAGCCATCAATTTTCTATTCCTGCACAGCTCACTTTAGTACCAAAATAGTACCACAAGGCAAAAAACAAGCTCGCAAATGCCCATTTTACTAGGCTTTGCGAGCTTTTGAAAATTATTCAAACTCGACAACTACTAATCAATTTTGTTTAGAGATTATTTGCTATCGTATTTGTCTTTCTTTTGATTCTTTGATTTGTCCATATTATCCTGCCTATATAAGCTAATGTTATCATTTTGTTATCGCTGTTGATAACACTGCTTGAGTAACTGTGGATAATAGCAATATGTTCCGATACAAATTATAAGCGATTTTGCTTAGAATGGCAAGACAATATATTGCGTCATCCCATTTTTATTTCAGTCGCTGTTTTAGTACATCATAAAAACGTTCTGTCTTACGCTGTTGACTTGCAAATTCGTAAATCGCATGATATTCTCTTTCTACGTCATTTCTTGCTGATACATATTCTCTAATATCCGTACTTTTCTTTAATCGAGGCCAATACTGTAAATAATCCGGCAAAGAAACATCTTCCTTCAAAAAAGTTGCCGTCGGCATATCCTTTTGTGCTGCCATACCAACTTCAAAAGGAACCCATTGCGAAAATTTTGTTATATTTGACATGACAACAATTATGTCTGTACATTTATTCAAATTTGCACGTATATGATTGGTTAGTTCTTTACCATTCTCTGTTATAGAATTATCCAAGACATCAAGATAGTAATCCACTTTGATTTCTTTTAATTCTTTCGCTATCAAATTCGCTGTAGCTGAATCTTGTAGCTTATGTGATATAAATATTTTCATTTTTTACCGCCTTGTCTTCAATTACTACTACACATTTCGATGAATCCACTCCTCTAATGAGTCTCTTCTTTTAGCTATTACAGGAATATTTAAATTTGTAATATTCGAACTTGTACTGTCAGTAATTTTAATAGCAACAACTGGCTTACCAATAGAAATAGCAAAACGTATCTCATCCATTGACATTCCATAATTATTAGCTGGTCGGTTGGAACATACTACTACATTTGCATATTTTATTTGTTTTTGAATTTGAGGATCAACATTGTATCTTCTATCAATACTATCAAAAGGTGAACTACTCGGAACAGAATAATCCCTCACATAAAATTTTGTCCTGTCCAACAAAGCACTTATTTCTGAATAATCATTATTATTCCAACGATGCGGTATAAACACATTAATCATTTTAATTTCTCCTTTTTTTGCAAAGCACAATCTAAAAACGCCTATCTTTTGACAGCTTCCAATAATGTAAACCTAATGCAGTTAGTTTACATGACTTATTTTCCATTGCCGCAAAATACATATGTTCCGTTCCCACAGGTTCCACAAGTCCAACGCTTTCAAATAATTGCAATTCTTTAAATACATTGACATGTTCAGCATCAGCATACGGCTCTATTACCTGATGTTCAATATTCAATGCATTCGTGTATTCATACGATGGATCTAACTTAAACTCATCTGTTGGATTTTCAAAATATGTACTTAATTTTCTAAGTATACTCTTAGGAACCTTTGCCTGTATAGTTCTCAATGGCAAAAACTGAGAAATATTTGTTTTGAAAACTGGACGTTGTTGCCATGCCCCTAATGATTGATCCACGAACGAATATAAACTTGCAGGTGTAATATTGCCACCAATATCAGCTGCTCCTCCTTTTAATCCTTGTATAAGCAATTCAGTAAATATACCATGTTGTATAGAACGCTTTTCCTCAGAAGTCTGCCATGATTGACTTGCTGCTATTATTGTTACGCCTTCTCCTAAAACAGAATTGTTATTAAGTAATATAGATTCGCCCATTTTAGCAGCAAAGCAACAGTCTAATATAATAACCTTATTCTTGCAGCGAGATTTATTAGCCATTTCCAATACATCTGTCATTTTAACGCCATAATCACTTTTCGAGAAATCTGTTGTGCAAAGATACCCACCATCTAAATCTGCACCATGTCCCGAAAAATATAAAAGAGCTATATCTGCATCATCAGCAAATAATTTTCCGATAGCCAATGTTAAATCGTTTTTTGAACAATTATCAATAATTGGAACTACATCGAAATTAGGAGATCCATCTCCATTAGATTCTATCAATTCTTTCATTGCAATCGCATCATTATTGCACCACTCTAATGCACAGCCCGGATAGTTGTTTAAACCAACTATTAACGCTTTTTTCATTACCTACTTCAGCTCCTTTCATAAACTTGCTTTTATATGGCTACACCATATTGATCAAAAATCCATGTTTGACCTGTCTCAATCATTTTAATCAAGTATTTTTCCTTGACTTCTTCCAAAAACTCATTAATTGCATCTGGATGATTATTCAAAAACCATTTTATATGGTTTTCGATATAATCAATTCTAATTTTAGCATCATTCAAATCATTAGGACATCTTTTCATTTTTTCATCTATGCTGTCAAATCCTGAAAATGGTTCATTTAGTCGTTCCTTAGTCATTTGAATATACTCAGGATTAATATCAATCCCTATGCTTCTTCTATTTAGTTGTTGACAAACCCTCAAGCAAGTCCCCGATCCAACAAATGGATCTACAACCAAATTCCCCTCTTTGCTTGATGCTAAAATCATTCTTTCGTATAATCCCTCCGGCTTCTGAGTTGGATGTTTTTTTCTATTTTTATTACAATAATGCATATGTGAAAACTCCCACACATTTCCCGGATTGGCTCCACGCATATTATTAACTGAGCGATAATATTTTTGTGGAACACGAATCGAATCTAAGTTAAATAAAAATTTCTTCGGATTTTTTGTAAACATTAATATATCATCATGTCTTGGACTGAATCCCTTCGTTTTTCCGATTCCCTGTGTATAAAACCATGTAATCCAACTATTAAATGTCATCCCCAATTCTTGTTCCAGAATTGTGTATATATATGAAATATATTTCATTCCCATAAAAACATATATTGTTCCATCTGGTTTTAAAACTCTTTTTGCTTCTTTTAGCCACATTCTACTAAACTCAAGATACTCTTCAAATTCCAGTTTATCTTGACTTGTACCATAATCTTTATTCAAATTATATGGTGGATCTGTCACAATTAAATCCACACTATCATTCTCTAATTTGCAAAGTTCTTCAATAACATCTCCGCAAATCGCATTCAATCTTTTATCCATTTATTTTTTTTAGCCTCTCTATAAAAATCATCAATACTTCTTCTTGAACTATGTAAATACTTACTATCTAACAATTTACACATTTCCCAAGTTGTCCTATATTGATATGTAACATAATGAATATCTTTAATTTGAATTTGTCCTGTTCCTAACGCTGGATTATAATTAATGTCTGCATCACTAATATATTTCAGATCATATGCATTATAATCAACAATTTCCATTATTCCATCCATCAATCTTGTACGTTCATTTCTTTGAACATATACTTTATGTTTAATTGACAAAATTATAAACATAAAATCCGGATCCTTAACATAAGCAGTTCTTATTCTGCTAAAACTCGTGATATTCGGGCCTTTACCACTATTAGGAATATCATTTGCAGTCGCTTTTACATCTACATTTCCTGTTATTGATTTGTCGTCTTTTTTAAATTGCAAGATTATATCTGCCATTCCAAGGCGTTCTTGAGCCTCTACATTTATAAGTCGATACGGATTATCCATATCATCCCTTATCCCTGCAAACACTTCTCCAGCCCAAGCTTCAATCATGGGGCCTGCAATTTTATTTATATTTTCTAATGGAAGTCCCATGCGTAAGTTAGTATTAATGATAATCTTATTGTCGCCCATTTCTTTTTGTCTATCAAGAATTAAATTCATCTGTCTGATTACAAACTCACTATTTTCTTTATAATCAGGCGATTCTACTGGTACTTTAAAAATCATATCTTCATATTGCATTTTATTTTTTCCTTTCTCCATTCCGTTATAGATCATTTTATATTTCGCTTACAAATTCCATAATATCCCCAATATTGCAATTGAGAACCAAACATACTTTATATAGACTTTCTAAGGAAACATTTTCCCCTTTTCCCATTTTAGCTAATACATTAAAACTGATTCCAGCCATTTCTTTTAGATCTGTTCGATTCAGTCCTTTATCAATTAATAGTTTCCATAATTTGTCATAACATACCGACATATCATTTCTCCCAATGCGTTATTTCCTATGTTTATATTAAGATACCATATTTCACCTCATACCTCAAGATATTCTCCCGAAAAAATGAGATTTTGCAGAACATATATTCTATCCATGGTATATTCTATCCATTATAACTTGTAAAGTAGAGAGCAAGCCATTTCCTGACTTGCCCTCCATTATGTTTTTACTGGTAAATTATCTCTTTGTCCACAATCTCTCTCGCACACGCCTGAATATTATTCATCCTGCCTACCCATTCCAATGCGTTATCTGCCTTTAACTGTTTGGTAATTCCCTGAGCCTGTTTCATCTGCTCCACAATTCTTTCAAATCGTTCCTGTGCCTGTTCCTCTATATCTGCCAGATAACTGTTCAGTCTGCCACTCATCATCAGATCCAGATATACAGTCTTGCGGTATTCCTTCAAATACCGCAAATGTCTTTGTCCCCATACTCCAATAAATCTCGGTTCTTCTTCCTCCGGCAAAGTAAGGCAGGGGATAAAATAATCCCCTTGTCTGTTATAAGTTCCGCCCATTTCTTCAAAAATTGTTTTCTTCATAATCTGTTCCACCTTTCTTATCGCTCCATATCTCTGGATTTCTTCTTTGTTCGCTTCGGCTGCTGTCTGCCTTCCTGCTGATAGCTGTGCAGTTTTTTCAACACACTTGCCTTTGTCGGCGGTTCTAATGTTTTTTCCTTCTTCTGTGCTGTCTGATTCTTCCACTCCCGCATCTCATTGTAATATTCCCGTATCAGTTCTTCCGATTTGTGGTATGCTTTTGCAAAAGACTGAACATCTGGATAGCCTGCCTGTTTTACATTCTGCTCCATATCCGTGTGTAGCCGTTTCTCCTGCTTCTCTGCTCGTTCGATTTTACCCTCTAAAGACTTCCGTTCTTTTCCTTTGAAAAATCCTTTTGTTTCGGGAAGTTGCTTCTTCAGAGTAGAAATCTCTTGCTGTGTGTTTCTCATTTCCTGTGACTGCTTCTGGAGCTTATCCATCAATATCCACATATCGTTCCACTCCTGCAAGTCAATCTTTGGTACTGGCTTCGGCAGCAGCTTAAATTTGAAAATCATTTCCTGTAACAAATCTTTCGCACCACGGATAATCTGTCGGAACATATCTGGAAGCCAGCCATGTGTCCTTATAGATTGTACCGTTTTGGCTGTGATTTCCTCCTGCTTGACTTTCAGAATATCTTCTTCCGAGACACCTTCAACCAATGCCACATCCACTGTCCGATTCCATTCCTGTCGTGTTGCATTATCAGCTCGTATCTCTGCTTCTTTCGGATTGTTCTTCCCGATTTTCTTCGTTGCCAGATACACACCGTCCTGCTGAAAGACAGACAGTTTTTCGGATTCTTCCTTCACATGGCAGTTGATGATTTCCGTAAACATTTCTTTGACTTCTCTCGTAAATGCTTTGCTCTTAAAACACTCCTCTTTCTTCGTAAAGATATGGCTTTCGTAGACTTCCCCTTTAGGGATAATGCTGCACCCTGCCCGGATATTTCCCTGCTCATCTAAAATCTCTTTTTTCGTCCGTCTGTGCTTGCCCTGTTCATCATAAAACATATTTCTGGTAGCAATTTTCACTTCGGGATGCTCCAGCATTTTCCGCTCACTGAATACCAGATGAATATGGTAATTGGTCATTTTCTTGTTGTGATGAAGTGCTGCACTACATTCCACATCATATCTTTTATGAAAGCTGTCTGTAAAAATTCTAACCACATCATCAGGCTTGTACTCTACAAAACGCTCCGGAAGTGCAATAATAAACTCTCGCCCTTCAATACATTTCCCTGTCGCTCCGCTCGCTTTAAAGTCCAACTGATTCTCTTTGGCAAGATTCTTCCAAAACTCCGGCGCTGCTCCTTCTGTCTGATAGGTCGCATATAAATGCTCCTGTCGTTTCGGATTGGAAATATAATCAATTCTTCCTGCCACATCGGACAGCTTGCTTTGTCTGATAAATGAATGTCTGCCTATAAGCATTCTCCTTTCCGGCTTTCGCCTGCTTTACTGTGAGTAGGTGCATAGGCACCTGTTTACGAACTAACTGCCGTTTACGGCATAAGCCTCGCAGAGCGAAATACGCTGAGCATAAATCGTCAGATTTGTGCGATGGGTGTATTTCGCTCTCAAACGCCGAGGGCTTTAGTAAGTGTTTTTGTCAGTCGTAGCTGCCTGGCTTATGCTTTTCATCTTGGGCGTATCCGCCCATTTTATATGCCCGTATCCGGGCTGTTTTTCATTCTGGATCACTCCGGTATTCTCGCCCGGACATACTCCAGATCACCGCAATACGGTGTTCCCACCAGATACCATTCCATTGCAGGATTCATCTCCATTCTTGTCCGCACCCACTTATCATCCACGAGAACTTCCATGCACTCTCCACAGTGAAATCCTGTATCTACCCATAAATCCATTGACAACAATCCATATCTGCCATTTTCACAGTTATAACCTAATCTTCCTTCTCTCATTGTGTGGTTCTCCTTTTCAGCTTTTCCTTGTCTGCTATATACAGGGGCGTGCCACGCTCCTGTTCTTACCATCAAGGAAGAATTACCATCGGAAGCTCTCCGGTACTCCTCGCCTGTCCAGATATTCTTTTCTCGCCAGCTCCCGTTCTTCCTCTGTCGGAGCAGTTTTGAACTTTCCATACAGTTCACGCATTACCATCTTGTCCAGTTTCTTCTCCAACTCCTGCTTGATTTCTGTCTCGCAGTCTACATCCTCCATTAAATGAAACCGAAGTAACTGCATGAATAATTCCTGTGATATTTGCACATTTTTCATTCCATCCATCCTTTCCGTGACGGTATGTGACAGCAGTGACGGTTATTTTGATACCGGCTCCGCTGTCAAAAATACCGTCACAACCGTCACGAACTGTCACGCTTTGTCTGTAACGTCTTTCCAAAACCTCAGTTTTCGTCCCTCATGGGTACGTTCACTTCTAAAATAAATCTCATGCTCTGCGTACAATCTTCCTGCAAGAACATTCAATTTTCTTGTAATCACATGAGGCTGAATTTCGACCTTGACCAGCGATACCAGCTCGGTTGCAGAACCTTCCCAATAAGAATTCTCTTTCAGAACAAATTCCGCTATCTCATCCAGCAAAGGCTCCGGTGGTTCTTTCCACAATTCTGTTTCTGCCCTCTGTAAATCCCACAACAGGGTTTCTGTATTGCGAACAAGATATAACTTCTGGTCTTGCTGATCTCTGCCGGATACCTCCAGCGTTGCTGCATTGCCCGTCCGCTTTTCTTTCTGAAGAAGGAATGCTCCGTCTGCTGCTCCAAGCAGTCCGCTTGTTCCGGAAATCATGTCAAATTTATCGTCTGCATTCTGCTTCCGTGTGTGGTGTACGAGCAGCATACAAAGGCAGTGAGCGTCCGCAAAACTTTTTAATCTCGCCATAATCTGATAATCATTGGCATAGCTGTAATTATCTCCGCCAACCTCACGCACTTTCTGAAGCGTATCAATGATAATCAGCTTCGTATCCGGATGCTCTGCCACAAATCTCGCAAGCTGTTCATCCAGTCCTTTTCCAAGCTGACCGGCAGAAACAGAGAAGTAAAGATTATCCGTACTCTCTGTCCCAAACATCCGGTACAAACGCTCCTGCAAGCGGCGGTAATCATCTTCCAATGCAAGATACAGCACTGTTCCTTTTCGGGTTGTATAATTCCAGAGCGGTGTCCCTGTGCTGACATGATAGGCAAGCTGTGCCATCAAGAAACTTTTTCCCAGTTTTGGCGAACCTGCAAAGATATAAGTGCCGGGATAAAGCAGACCGTCAATCAACGGCTGCTTGCTCCCATACTGTGTATCAAACAGCTCATTCATGGAAATGGTTTTGAGATAGGATGGGTCTAAGCTCAACTGCATTTCTCGCTGCATTTTCTCAAAACACTTGATATTTCCATCATACTCGGATATACTACTGGTAGTCTTTTTAGAAATCGGCTGCTCCGTATCTGCGGCAACAGATACATCCGGAGCAGTCTTTTCTTTTTTATTTTCCATTCTCATCCTCTCCTTTCAGACCGCCAAGGATAACGGTAATCAGCTCAATCACATTCAGCAGTTCCTCATCCACGCTGTTTCCGGCTTCAATCCGCTTTAATTCTGTAAGAACCTCTGCAAGCTCTGTTTTGAGTGCCTTATACACTCTCGGATTGCCCTGTACCACAATCTCCTGATTCAGGCAGCGGCGGTAGCAATATTCCTGCTTTGGAAGCCCCGATAAAGCAACTGCCTTATTGATGAGCTCATTTTCTTCGGGCGATACCCGAAATCCTACCGTGATATTTCTCCACCGGTTTTTGTTATCTCTGTTTTTAGCTGACATTTTCAAAGTCTCCTTTCCCTACATCGTCTAATCTATCTGCCATTTCCGTCTGCTTGGACGGGAACAGATGAGCATACTGATAAGTGATATCAATGCTTTCGTGTCCTACACGGTCTGCAATCGCCACTGCTGAAAATCCCATATCAATCAACAGACTGATGTGACTGTGCCGTAAATCATGGATACGGATACGTTTTACCCCTGCGGCTTTCGCTCCTCTGTCCATCTCGTGATGAAGATAGCTTTTTGTGATGGTAAAAATGCGGTCTTTCTTCTTCAGTCCGTAAAGCATCCCCAAATACTCCTGCATTTCTTCACAGAGGAATTTCGGCATTTTAATGGTACGATTGCTTTTCTTGGTTTTCGGTGTGGTAATCACATCTTCTCCATGCAGCCTCTGATATGATTTATTGATTCTGACGGTTTCCTTTTCAAAATCAAAATCGGCTGCGGTCAGTGCCAGCAATTCTCCTTCCCGGATGCCGCACCAGTAGAGCATTTCAAATGCATAAAAGGAAATCGGCTTGTCCATCATTTCAAAAGAAAACTTTTTATATTCTTCTTTTGTCCAGAACAGCATTTCCTTGTGTTCTTCACTCCCCATATTTCCTGCTTTCGCAGCTGGATTGGATCGCAGTTCATAATAACGTACCGCATGATTGAAAATGGCTGACAACTGATTATGCAGTGTTTTCAGATAAGTCTGAGAATACGGTTTTCTCTTATCGTCCCGATAGGCAAGCATTTCATTCTGCCATGCGATAACCTCTTTTGTAGAAATCTCGCTGATTTTCAGCTTTCCGAAATAAGGTAAAATCTTTGTGCGGATGATATGCTCCTTAGTCATCCATGTGTTTTCTTTCAGTCGGCTTTTCATGTCCCGGATATACAGCTTTGTAAATGCTTCAAAGCTCATGTCCATGTCCGATGAGTTCTGCAACTGAAACATCCGCTCCCATTCCTGTGCTTCCCTCTTGGTAGCAAATCCACGCTTGCATTTCTGCTTACGCTCACCTTTCCAGTTGACATATCTGGACATCACATACCATGTTCCATTGTCCTCGTTCTTAAATACCGGCACCACTGTTCCTCCTTTCCTTATTCCTGTCCTGCTTTGCAGGACATCGTTGTATCCCTTTGCGGATTTCCCATTCCGTAGAGTCTTTCATTGAAATACTGGCGATTCACTCGCCCGGAAATCGTAATAAATCCCTTTTCTTTCAGCTCATCATTGAGCCGTTTAATCAACTTATAAGCATACGGCTTTGATACGCTCAATTCCTGTGCCACTTCTTCGGCACAAATAAATTTGTTGTTCATCTTATCATCCCTTTCCTTAATTTTTTATTGCCGTTCTATCCGAAGGAAGTTCCAGCAGGCATCCCCTGTTCGGTGCTGTGCTGTCCTAATCTGCCGCAACAGATCAGGTGCTCGCTTGCTTTCTGGCAAGGTCTTGGCGGTTTGTGCTGTTCGGACGGTCATTTGGTTTGTGCTAAACTTATTTGTTTAATTTTGAATTTATTATACTAAGCATATTTGTTTGTGTCAAGTGGCTTTTTGAAAAATATTAAACTTTTTTGTTTTGTATTATATTGACTTTCATTAAACATATCTGCTATACTCCATGTATATCATGTGTAAGGAGTGAATACTGTTATGGCGATTGGAGAAAGAATCCATTTTTTCCGCCTTTTGCGTGGAATGACACAAAAATATCTGGGTACGATTGTCGGCTTTCCGGAGCGAAGTGCCGATGTACGCTTAGCACAATATGAAACTGGAACACGAAAACCTAAAGCAGAACTTACTGCTGCGTTGGCACAGGCATTGGATGTTTCCCCTCATGCCCTCGATGTGCCTGACATTGACAGCTATGTCGGTCTGATGCACACTTTATTTACTCTTGAAGATCTGTACGGTCTGACTGTCAGCGAAGCAGATGAGGAGATCTGTCTGAAAGTCGATACTTCCAAAGGAAAAGACGCTCACGAACTGCTAAAAATGCTGTATAACTGGAAAGAGCAGGCTGACAAGCTGTCTTCCGGTGAAATCAGCAAAGATGACTACGATAACTGGCGTTATCACTATCCAGAGTTCGATACCACACAAATCTGGGCGAAGGTTCCGTCTCAGGAACTCAGCGACGCTCTGGTCAAAATGCTCAAATCCGATAAATAAAGACGACAAAAAGCCCTTAGCTATGAGTTACTACCCACAGCTAAGGGCTTCGTTTATAATATGGATTCGTTCAGAACTGACCGAGTATGGCTCTGAACGCCCGTTGCACAGCCACCACTCCATCATTCTCCAACTCAAAAACCACTGGATTACAAGAATAATAGCTTTCATGCAACCGTTATCAAATTGTTATCAAAAGACTTTTAAAAGTACCGCGAACCCGCATAAACGCTGGATTTACTAAGCATTTTTGTTTATTCAAACTCAATCGTAGCCGGCGGTTTCCCCGTGCAGTCATACAGTACGCGGTTTACGTGCGGCACTTCGTTGACGATTCGGCTGGCAACGGTTCCGAGAACTTCCCACGGAATCTCAGCGGCCTCAGCAGTCATAAAGTCGATGGTGTTTACAGCTCGCAGGGCGATTGCGTAATCGTAAGTTCTCTCATCACCCATAACGCCCACGGAGCGCATATTAGTCAGTGCTGCGAAGTACTGACCGATATTGCGGTCGATTCCTGCCTTTGCAATCTCTTCGCGGTAGATCGCGTCAGCTTCCTGTACCATCTTTACCTTTTCCGGTGTAATCGCGCCGATGATGCGGATACCAAGTCCCGGACCCGGGAACGGCTGACGGTATACAAGTTTCTCCGGAATTCCAAGTTCCAGACCGGCTTTACGAACCTCGTCCTTGAACAGGTCGCGGAGCGGCTCGATAATTTCCTTGAAGTCAACGTAATCTGGAAGTCCTCCGACATTGTGGTGGGATTTGATCACTGCAGATTCTCCACCGAGACCACTCTCTACAACGTCCGGATAAATTGTTCCCTGTACAAGGAAGTCAACAGCACCGATCTTCTTTGCCTCTTCCTCGAATACACGGATGAACTCCTCACCTATGATCTTTCTCTTTCTCTCCGGCTCCTCAACGCCTGCTAATTTATCGTAGAAACGCTGCTGCGCGTTTACACGGATAAAGTTCAGATCATACGGGCCATTCGGTCCAAATACTTCCTCTACCTCGTCGCCTTCATTCTTACGGAGAAGACCGTGATCAACGAATACACAGGTGAGCTGGTCGCCAACTGCCTTTGCGAGCATAACAGCTGCAACAGAAGAGTCAACTCCGCCGGATAATGCACAGAGAACTTTTCCATTTCCAACTTTCTCGCGGATCGCTTTGATGCTGTTTTCAACAAATGCGTCCATCTTCCATGTTCCGGCGCATCCACAGACTTCATAAATGAAGTTATGGAGCATCTTTGTACCTTCCTGAGTATGAAGAACCTCCGGATGGAACTGGATCGCATATAATTTCTTCTCCTCGCACTCAGCGGCTGCAACCGGGCAGTCCGGAGTATGTGCGACGATTCTGAATCCAGGTGCTTCTTTCTCGATGTAGTCATTGTGGCTCATCCAGCAGATCGTCTTTTCAGATACATTTCCGAAGAGCTTGCTTGTCTTATCCACAGTTACTTCGATCTTACCGTACTCACGAACCGGTGCCTTGCATACATGTCCGCCGAGAACGTGGGACATCAGCTGCGCGCCGTAGCAGAGTCCGAGTACCGGAACGCCCATCTCAAACAGTTCCTTGCTGCATGTAGCAGCACCTTCCTCATAAACGCTGTTCGGACCTCCGGTTAAGATGATTCCTTTCGGATTCATTGCCTTGATCTGTTCGATCGGAGTCCGGTAGGAGTAGATCTCACAGTATACATGGCATTCACGGACACGACGGGCAACCAGCTGATTGTACTGGCCGCCGAAGTCGATAACAATAATTTTTTCCTGATTCATCGGGTGCCTCCTGAAATATGTGCATGTACTTCTTGATAACTGCCCGGCAATCCGCATCGATTCATGCCGGAATGCCGGACAGATATAAATTTTCCTATTTGGAATTAATTATAAGGGATTCATGGAAACTTGGCAAGTGCTTTCCCTCAAAACCTGTACTTTAATGAGTATGAAGGGTTACAGTACACGGGCACTCCTTGCCCGCGCACTGTAACAGGATTTTGCCGATGCTTCGCATTCCGAATCGGCAAAATCCACTACCACCACTGTATTGTACGGAATTTTCAGTTCAGAAAATTCCTACCCATGAAAAGTAACTATGAAGGTTCCTGTACATAATCAGGCATGTTTGCACCTCGCGCAGGCAGCAACATTATTTCTCATACGTTCCCTTTTTAAGGATTTTTCCGTCTCTCATCATAGGCACGCCCATAGCGATCACCGTATCAAGAGAGAGGTCTTCATTCATGATCAGGATATCGGCATCACTTTCTTCCTTCACAGCACCCTTTTTCGGATATAATTCCAGAGCCATCGCCGGATTCTTAGTTCCGAGAGCCAGAAGTTCCTCAAAATCCATATTTTCTTCTTTTACCATGTAGACGATCTGACGGTAGATCGTATCCACATCGGAAACACCGATCTCCACAAGTTTTCCTTCTGCGTCATAGTTAGACCAGCTTCCCTGTCCATCGGAGCTCATAGTCACCTTCTCCATTGGAACGCCTTCTTCTTTCGCTTTCTTGACAGCGTCTGCAACAGAGTGAAACTTGCTTTCAGATTCCCCACAGGTGAGGTCGATCGTTCCGCCCATCTTCGCGAACTTAAACGCATCCTCTAAGAGGTTCGCGTTACGTCCCACGTGAGTCGGCTGAAATGTTTTCGGCGGAATCGAGGTGCGCTCTAATGCCTCAAATACCGGTTTTAATGCTCTCTTATCTCCGCCCATGTGAAGGCAGATAAATCCAGGTTTTCCACTCAGCATTCCTGCGGTGCGGACATCACTGGCCAGACGGATCAGTTCCTCTGTCGTGATATTCGGCGCACGGTGATCAGAGATCGCAAGCTTCACTCCAAGGATCTCATCGATAAACATAATGTCCTTGCTGACACTTCCGGTCACAGTCGTACTCGGATAACCATAGGCTCCGCAGATCGCATAAGCGGAAATTCCCTCTTCTTTCAACGCTTTTACCTTTGCTAAAAGATTCTCCACACTCCTGCTGATTCCGTCAGTTCCCAAAAGTCCAAGTACAGTTGTAACACCACCCTTGATCAGGCTGGACAGCTGGACCTGCGGTGCCTGAGTGTGGAAGCTTCCTTCTCCGCCGCCTCCGGTCACATGGACATGACGGTCGATAATACCCGGAGTCACGATCTTTCCGGTTCCGTCGATTACTTCACATCCCTCATACTCCGGCAGATGATCCGCGATTCTTTCGATCCTTCCTCCGGCGATCAGGATATCCTTCACTCCGAGATATTCCGGTGCGTAAACTTTTGCGTTTTTTACTAACAGCATGGGCTTATTCCTCCTGTGTAATCCCTGTTTTATATAACTGCCCGACAGCGGGAAATTCAGTTCAGACAAACCAGCGTACGGCTGAACTGTAATAGAAATTACTGTCGGGCAATTATGATTTTCTTATTATTTTAGTATAACATACCGCCGGAAGTATTCCAAGTGATGATTCAAAACTTTCATTTTTTTACTCGTTACAGTACACGGGCACTCCATGCCCGCGCACTGTAACAGGATTTTGTCGATGCTTCGCATTCCGAATCGGCAAAATCCACTACCATCACTGTATTGTACGGAATTTTCAGTTCAGAAAATTCCTACCCATGAAAAGTAACCTTTACTCGTCTGAACCGGCATCTCCGTTCTCAAGATACCTCTTGACATACTGCCCCGTATAAGACTCCGGAACCTTCACGATCTCCTCCGGTGTTCCTTTCGCGATCACGGTACCGCCGCGGTCTCCGCCTTCCGGTCCCATATCGATAATATAATCCGCGGTCTTGATCACATCCAGATTGTGCTCGATCACAACCACCGTATTTCCACCTTCGGAAAGCTTTCTTAAGATCTCCACCAGCTTATGGACATCCGCAAAATGGAGTCCTGTCGTCGGCTCATCGAGGATATAGATCGTTTTTCCGGTTCCGCGTCTGGAAAGCTCTGTGGCGAGTTTGATCCGCTGCGCCTCGCCGCCGGAAAGCTCCGTTGAGGGCTGTCCGAGACGGATATAGGAAAGTCCCACATCGTTCAATGTCGCGATCTTTCTCGCGATAGACGGCACGTTCTCAAAGAACTTTAACGCCTCCTCCACGGTCATATTCAGCACATCGTAAATGCTCTTTCCCTTATACTTCACTTCCAGGGTCTCACGGTTGTACCGCTTTCCGCCGCAGACCTCGCAGGGTACATAGACATCCGGAAGGAAATGCATTTCGATCTTGATGATTCCGTCACCGCTGCAGGCCTCGCATCGACCGCCCTTCACATTGAAGCTGAACCGTCCCTTTGAGTATCCCTTCGCCTTCGCATCGGTGGTCGCTGCGAAAAGATCACGGATCAGGTCAAACACACCGGTGTAGGTCGCCGGGTTTGATCGCGGCGTTCTTCCGATCGGGGACTGGTCGATGGCGATGATCTTATCCAGCTGTTCCACACCATCGATTCCGTCATGATCTCCCGGGATCGTCCGGGCATGGTTCAGCTTTTTCGCCAGCGCCTTATAGAGGATCTCGTTGATCAGGGAGCTCTTTCCCGATCCCGACACACCGGTCACGCAGGTCATAATTCCAAGCGGCACATCCACATCGATATTTTTCAGGTTATTCTCCCTCGCGCCGCGGATTTTGATCCAGCCCGTGGGGCTTCTTCTCTCTTTCGGCACCGGAATTTTGATCCGACCGCTCAAATACGCACCGGTGATCGATTCCTTACACTTCATAATCTGGGCTGCCGTTCCCACAGCGACCACATTTCCGCCGTGTTCCCCGGCTCCCGGACCGATATCCACGATACAATCCGCCGCCCGCATCGTATCTTCATCGTGCTCCACGACGATCACACTGTTTCCGAGATCCCGGAGATGTTCCAGCGTTTTCAGCAGCTTATCGTTATCTCTCTGGTGCAGTCCGATACTCGGCTCATCGAGGATATAGGCAACCCCCACAAGTCCGGAGCCGATCTGGGTCGCCAGACGGATTCTCTGTGCTTCGCCGCCAGAAAGAGTTCCTGTCGCTCGGGATAAGGATAGATAATCCAGTCCCACATCGATCAGGAAGCTGATCCTCGCCCGGATTTCCTTTAAAATCTGTTCACCGATCATCTTCTGCATCTCGGATAGCTTCAGATCATCGATAAACTCCCTGAATTTTACGATGGACATATTCGTGGCCTCGTAAATATTCAGCCCACCTACCGTCACTGCCAGAGAAGACTGCTTTAAACGCTGTCCATGACAGGTGGTACACGGTGTGATCCGCATAAAGCTCTCGTACTCTGCCTTGCTGGCCTGGGAGAATGTCTCCCGGTAACGGCGGTTTACGTTCTCGATCAGGCCCTCAAAGGCCACGTCGTAAACGCCGGTTCCGCGCTGTCCTGTATAGCGGACCTTTACTTCCTTTCCGCCGGTTCCGTAGATCAGGATATCATGGATCTCCTTCGGATAATCCTGAAATGGGGTGTCGAGATCAAAGTGGTACTCCGCAGCCAGAGCATCTAAGATCGCCCTCGAAAAGCTTCCCGGCTTCGCGCAGGACTGCCAGCCGAGAACGACGATTGCTCCCTCATTGATACTCAAGGACTTATCCGGGATCATCAGATCTTCATCAAATTCCATCTTATATCCCAGACCGAAACAGTCCGGGCAGGCGCCGAACGGGTTATTGAAGGAGAAGCTTCGCGGCTCCACCTCCTCGATGCTGATCCCGCAGTCCGGGCAGGAAAAGCTCTGGCTGAAGTTGATCGGCTCGCCGCCCGTCACGTCCACGATCATCAGACCATCAGACAGCTTCATCACAGTCTCGATGGAGTCCGTCAGACGTTTCTCGATCCCAGGCTTCACAACGAGACGGTCCACAACGATCTCGATATTGTGCTTGATGTTCTTCTCCAGCATGATCTCTTCTGACAGCTCATGTAGATTTCCGTCGATCATCACACGGACGTAACCACTGCGTTTCGCCTGTTCCAGAACCTTCTCATGACGTCCTTTTCTTCCACGGACCATTGGCGCTAAAAGCTGGATTTTCGTCCGCTCCGGCAGTGTCATGATCTGGTCCACCATCTGGTCCACGGTCTGTTTCCGGATCTCCCTGCCGCACTTCGGGCAGTGGGGAATACCGATCCTCGCGTACAGAAGACGCATATAGTCGTAGATCTCCGTCACAGTTCCCACGGTGGAACGCGGGTTGCGGTTCGTGGATTTCTGGTCGATGGAGATCGCCGGGGAAAGTCCCTCGATGCTCTCAACATCCGGCTTTTCCATCTGGCCTAAGAACTGACGCGCGTAGGAAGATAAGGACTCCATATAGCGTCTCTGTCCCTCCGCGTAGATCGTATCAAATGCCAGGGAGGATTTTCCCGATCCGGAAAGTCCGGTCAGGACCACCAGCTCATTTCTTGGGATATCCAGGGAAATATTTTTTAAGTTGTGCTCGTTGGCACCTCGTATTTTTATATATTGCTTCGGCATTGTGTTTCTCCTCTTTGCCATGTCTGCTACTTATCATTCTCGTAAAGTTCCGGTACTATGCGTTTCCAAGTGTTCCGGACACTGTCCCATGTTACGGTCAGTATACCACAAATTCGCCTCATGTGCAAACATTTGTTCGTTTTGTGTTTTACCACTTTTCATCTGCGCAGACGGTCTTTCATAAAGTGAAAAAAACGCACAAGAGACCCTGGCGATAAACTACCGGGATCTCTTTTATGGGGTTCTATGAAGTTTTACATGATCTGCGAGTGCTGCTTTTCTGCATTTCTCTGCTATGAAGTCTTCCATAGATGAATCACATCCGGTTTTACCTCTGCCGCAATCTTCTTCACCTCAAAGAACGCGGCAATGTCCTTTGTTGGATTGATTGCCCTGCCAAAATTCTTTACTTCAATCAAATGAATTCTTTTATCAAAATAGTCTTTGTAATTTTTCGGCGTTTGTTTCCGCACCGCATATGCAATGTACATATCGTATTTATTTACCAGTTCATTCGCCAAATCTACAATGTAAGTAAATACGCCTCCGCCCATAGCTTCGACTATATATAGTATTTTTTCTATCCATAGGTGTTCTTTCTATCAACTGCTTGATTTTTCTAAAAAAACCTGCATCAAGATTTCCTCATCTCAATGCAGGTCACTCATCCATTCAAAAATCATCATTTTCGGACATCTCAACCTCAAATAATTGTTATTATTTGGACTAAAAAGTAACATCCTACTGCACGTCTTATATTACCATCTTTTCCGGAAAACTGCAAACCCTAAAATAAAATTTAAGGGGTTCTCACTGGAAAACCATGAAAATAATGAGGCTTATCACACATGCAGACAAAATTTCACCGATATAGTCCAATCTTTCTTCCGGGGTTGGATTTCATGAATAGCTGCAAATCACTTGTCTGCATTGATTTTACCATTTAACTGCCTGAATAGCAAGTCTGAGCTCCGATTACCGCTATTTTCCAACTATTTTTATCCAAACATTCCATTTCGTCTCTCCACAACTCCGAAAAGCCATGATGCGAAAACCAGAGCAAGCATCAAAAGCATCAGACAATTCGCAAGAATTATCAGCGTAGCCGAAATTTTCTTGTTATTATAGATCAAATGATTCACATAATAGAATAGACCATACAGCATATTAGAAAGAACCATTCCGATCAATAAAACAATCGCAGCCAAGCGATACACACTGACAGCACCAATGTTTTGCAATACAGAGGTTGAAAATACGATTCCACCAATAAAGGTAAGCACAATCGAGGCAAAGATTCCAAGAATAGCGATATATTCCCGCTGCTGTTTTCCAAGTTCTTCAGATAAAGTATTTTGAACATTCATTGCCTCTTCTATTTTAGGTTCAATCACATTAATTCGAGACTGCACGTCCAGAATTGCCGCTTCACCCGAGGTTTTTCTGTCACCTTCTTCCGAATATGTAATTCTGGCAATGTCCAGACTGACATGGTCGTATAATTTACGTATACTGTCGCTAATATCTATTTTTTTGCCAGTTGAATCTAGGTTTATACCTGGCGTATATTTCTCGCGAATCATCGACAGGTTCTGTCCTAGTACATTGATGTCGCCAAGATCTGTATTTTTTCTTATTGCCGTCAACACAGAGAAAATATCGGAATAAAAATGTCTGAACGGTTTTTCAGATTTCTCTGGCCAGTAGAGAGCCTCCAACCTGGAATACATTTTCGCACGAACACTTTTATCTTTTAACAATTCCTGATTGGAAGCCAACTCAAATAATATATCCCGGAATTTATTCCGCTGTACTTCTTCTTTTGATGTATCCATTTAACCAACTTTCCTGATCAAATCGACTGGTATTTCCTGATGGTTTCCTCTTCCGTTGGCATATATCCGATCCCAGGCTCCACCCGGCTTATGTGTTTCGTTTACCAGATCCCACGGGAAAAGAGTTCTTTTGTCCTCTACTATTTCGTTGATTTCCATAGTATCTTTTTCTGGCAGATCAGGTGCTTTTTCCAAAATGGAAATTGGCATAGCCCCAAACCCACAATAATAATAATAGACATTCGGCACCACTGGACCAAACTGCCAGGCTTCAATAGTATCTGAAAATGCAGGCTCTCCTTGTTTTAAAAAATCTCGTTGGATATAATACAGAATTTTTTGCAACTGAAGGTTACTAATAGGTTTTCCGTCATTAATACACTTTGTCACAATATATTTTGATAATTCAAGTGCAGAATACATCCATCCACCTCCCCCGCGCCATCTATATTTTGTACCCTCATAGTAACATCATGTCGGCAAAAAGTCAAGTTTTTTCAGAACGTATGTTCTTATTTTGATTTAACACATCTCAATGCTCCTCATGGGTTTTCTCTTAAGTTTTTATTCCATTTTTTCATTCCACCTCCATCCCATTCCTCCCATTATACCTCAAAAGCACCTCCCGCTTCCGATTGATCGACACCTCCGTATAGATCTGCGTTGTGACAATGCTGCTGTGCCCTAAGAGTTCCTGCACATCGCGGATCCCGGCTCCGTTGTTCAGTAACTGGGTCGCGAAGCTGTGGCGCACGGAATGAGCGGTCGCGTTATCGTTGATCTTCGCCGCTTTCTGGTATTTATAAAAGATGTTTTCAATCCCATAGATCGACATGCGTCTCCCGAGACGGCTCGGAAACAGGGAAGAATCACGTATTTCCTGCTCCTCTCCCCACCACAAAAGATCATGGAGATCGCTTCAATGTGTGTTCTGAAAGGTTCCGCTCGACCTTGAGTTCCCGTCTGAAGTTCTGAATTTCCTGCGCCATTCGTTCCGTATCAATCTGCATGATTTGTCCTCCCGTGAAATGTGTTTGATAGAAACATCTTAGCGTAAATGTGGGGAGGTATGTTTATTTGTTGATATAATGTCCGTTTTTTGTCAATATTTTAATATTTCTGTGAATTATCCAAGCCATATTCTTCTTAACGTTTCGAACCTTGGACTTACCGCCTCACTCAGCACCCCAAGGCTCACTCCGCCCCACCGAATATCTTTCCGGTTGCTTCTCTCCCCTCACCGGTGTTATAATTGACTCAGCAAGAAGAAAGAGGAGAAAAGGGATATGGAAAATTATGGGAAAGTATCCGGTGTTTCCAGAGTCTCTTTAGCTGAGCAGGTATATCAAAATCTTGTCGCGTCCATTGCAAATGGGGATCTTCCCGCAGGGACTGAATTAAAGGAACAGCATCTGGCAAAGCAAATGGGGGTAAGTGCTACGCCAGTTCGTGAAGCGCTCCGGCGGCTTGCCAGCGATGGAATGATTGAAACCGTTCCTTACCACGGCGCTGTTGTCCGTACCCTGAACCACAAAGAAATTGAAGAAGCTTATGCGTGTCGCGAAGTTTTAGAGCATCTTGCGATATCTGAAGCGATCACACACCTGACTGACAAAGATATTGATTACCTATATTCATTGATAGCAGTTTTTGAAAATGCAAGCGGAGTATCGGAGATTTCAGAGGCAAGTCAGCAATTTGATGACTATATCTATGCGCTCTCCGAAAATGAGACTCTCTGTAAACTGCTCGGAATGCTAAAGGGCGTAATTGGAAGAGACCGTAAATTTTCTTCCAGCAGTATTGACCGGAGAGCAGAAATTGCTGAAGAACACAAGAAAATTGTAGACGCCATGCGCGAGAAAGATGTCGCAAAGGCACAGGCTGCAATTTCCGAACATATTCATCATGGTCAGCAATATATCGAAGGTCACTAAATCTATATGTTTTTATCTGTGGGAGCTGTCGCTGGCAATTCCCTGCGGAAAGATAACACCCCGCAGAGCTTGCTGGAAGCGGCTCTTTGCTGATACGGGATAACAAGCGAAAACATGTTTCGCGAGTTTCCCCTTGTTATCGCGACAGTCGCTAAGGTCTCGCGCAAGCGTGGACTTTGGTTCAATGTTCGTGTAAATGAAAAGGAAAAGAGCAATGTTGAAAATTTTCACTCGACATTGCTCTTTTTGGTTGACAATTCTTATGTGATAATATATTCTATAGAATATAAAATATATATTCAGGAGGGTATTATATGGAGAACTTTTACATGTCTCGCGGAGCATCAAAGGTTGTAAATACCTGTGCCGGTATCAAGGCCGGGGAACACGTTTTGATCGTTACCGAACAGTCCCGTTTCAGTATCGCTCAGGCACTCGCAACTGAAGTTTACCGCATCGGCGCAGAGCCAACTGTCTGCATTATGGAACCAAGATCCCAGGATAGTTCCGAACCGCCGAAAGAGATTGCTGCGGCAATGAAGGCCAGTGATGCCTTTCTTTCCGTTGTCGGAAAATCCATCACACACACTCACGCCGTAAAAGAAGCGATCGCAGCTGGGTCCCGTGGTCTCGTATTAACCCAGTTTACGGAAGATATGATGATACACGGTGGAATCGAAGGTGATTTTGAGAGATTAAAACCAATCTGTGTCGGTATGGCGCAGGCAATGGCCGGAGCAGAAAAGATCGTTCTGACCTCTCCTGGCGGAACCCATCTGGAATACTCCGCTAAGGGAAGACGTGGAAATCATCTTTACTGTATGGTAGAAAAAGGACAGTTTTCCACACTTCCAACAGTCGAAGCAAATGTTTCTCCACTGGAAGGCACTGCAAACGGTGTGATCGTTGCGGATGGAAGTATTCCTTATATCGGAATCGGAGTTCTTGAAGAACCAGTTACTCTCAAAGTGGAAGATGGAAGAATTGTTGATATTTCTGGCGGACGGCAGGCAAAAATGCTTGCGGATGATCTGAAAGCCAAGAATGATCCGAATGTATACAATGTTGCGGAACATGGTGTAGGGCTGAACCCTAATTGTCATTTTTGCGGATTCATGCTCGAAGATGAGGGCGTATTCGGAAGCTGCCATATTGGTATCGGTACGAGCATTACGCTTGGCGGAACGGTAAAAGCAAGCTGCCACTATGACGTCATTATGAAAAACGGAACCATCGTCGCGGATGGAAAAACACTTATGGAAAATGGAGTGGTGAAATTATAATCTTATATTAACTGCTGATGATCATCTGCTCTTTACGAAAGGGGAATTTGTATGGAATTATCGCTCAATGTTTATTACACAATTGCTCTGGCAGTCATTATTCTACTCGTTGGTGATTTCATTAAAAAGCGCTGTTATATCCTACGTAAATTCTGTATCCCTGTTCCCGTTGTCGGCGGTCTCCTTTTTACGATTCTTTTAACGATCACGACGATGACCGGAGTGTTGAAAGTTTCTCTGGATTCTTCCTTTAATGAATTTTTCAGTCTGCTTTTCTATGCAGGCATCGGTTATACGGCCAGCTGGAAAATGCTGAAAAAAGGCGGACCGCAGGTTATCATTTTCCTGATCCTGTCCAGTATTCTTGTAGTTTTACAGAACGGCCTCGGCGTTGTTCTCTGTAAGGTCATGGGATTAAATTCCCTGATCGGACTCGCCACCGGTTCAATCCCTATGGTCGGCGGAAACGGAACTGCTGCTGCATGGGCTCCTATCCTTGAAAGCGCGGGTCTCGAGGACGCAAGCACGATCGCGATCGCAGCTGCAACCTTCGGCCTTGTATCTGGCGCGCTTTTAGGCGGTCCTGTCGGTCGTTTCCTGATCGAAAAGAATAACCTGAAACCATCCGCTGATTCTGAGACAATGCGTCTTGGAAAAGACAGTGAAGCAGTTTCCACAATTACTGAAAAATCTCTGACTGCAGCATCTTATCAGGTTTTATTAACAATTGCGATCGGAACTCTGATCTCCTATCTTCTCAAAAAGACCGGTATCGAGTTCCCAGCCTCTGTAGGCGCTATGACCGCAGCTGCAATCTTCAGAAATATCGCAGACAACAATGAGAAGCTGGAATTAAAGCTCCCGGAACTTGCCATTATCAGTAATATCTCCCTCCTGATCTTCCTGGCACTGTCCATGATGACCATGAAACTCTGGAGACTTGTTGATCTTGCTCTTCCGCTCCTGCTCCTCCTTGTCGCTCAGATTATTTTAATGGCTGTATTTGCGATCTTCGTTACCTTTCCAGTCATGGGCAAAAACTTTGACGCCGCTATCATGACCGCCGGTCAGTGTGGATTCGGCCTTGGTGCAGTTCCTACCGCTATGGCAAACATGCAGACCCTGGATGAGAAATATGGTCCATCCCCGAGCGCATTCTTTATCGTTCCGCTGGTTGGAAGCTTATTTATCAATCTGGTCAACTCTGTGATCATTACAACTTTCCTGAATTTCTTATAGAATACGACAGCGCCTGCTTCCGAAAATGGAAGCAGGCGCTGGTTTTAGTATTTACCTCAGGGCAGATAAACATGGAGCTCTGATACAAACAACTTCAATACATCTTGTATTTTCCCACTCCCATGATATAATCGTTAAAGCAAATAACTGATAGAAGTTTATAATATTATGTCAAACAGCGCAATCAATGGTAACCATCGTGAAGCTTGGATTGACTGTGCCCGTGGCATTGCGATTCTTCTTGTTATCGTTGGACATACCGTATCCGGAGTTTTAAGTGGTGCAATCTATTCTTTTCACATGCCGCTCTTTTTTATCTTTAGTGGGATCACTTCAAAATTCTCATCCACGAATGAAGAATTTGCCACAAAAACCAAGCGAAGCTTCAAACGACTTATGGGGCCATTTTTCCTGATCTATATCATTCAGACGGTCATTTACCTGTTGCGCCATCTTTCCAATATCTTTCAGGATAGTTCTTTTCTTACGAACTATCTGGAACAAAGGATTCTTTCCGGTATCTTTTCAAGCGGCGTGTCCATTTCTGTGTTAAATGCCACGGTTTTATATGTCGGAGTTATCTGGTTCTTTCCAGCAATTTTTCTGGGTAAGAGTTTGTTTGACTACCTTCACCTTAAGCTGACAAACCGACAGCTTTCTTTATACTGCCTGTTATTTTCTATTCTTGGGGTACCGACAGATTCAGCCCCTTCCATTTTCTTTTGACATTGTATTAGCGATCCTTCCTTTATTTTATGTCGGATCACATTTTGATCGCTTTCAGGTCAAAGAGTCACCCTTTAAGAAATTTTTCCTGTATTCTTTTTTGTGGGGATTATTTTTGATTATTACTTATGCCGCAGCTCCAGAACTAAGCACCGGCAGAGTTAAATGTATTTTTATCCCGACACCGGTAGTTCTTTATGGATGCACGACATACGAGATAAAAATCCCCCGGCGGTCACCGCCGGGGATTCTCTTTTTTCAAAACAATGCTACTAAACAAGTGAAAACATGCTTCGCGAGTTTCCCCTTGTTATCACGACAGTCGCCAAGGTCTCGCGCAAGCGAACTTTGGCTCGTTGTTCGCGTAAATTATAAGTCTGACGATACGGAACTATTATTTCCAATTTCTTTCATCATTTGCAAAATGAATCGCCTCCCTGCAAATGGCAGTTAAAACTCCCGAAACAATCGCTGCAAATTCCGCCGGCAAAAGCAGCATAAACATACGATACACCGGTACATATTTTATGAGAAGATACCGGCATACCCAATACAGGCCAAAAGCAATTGGGAACAGAAGCAGGATTTTTCTTTTCTTTCTGTCACTCAAAAGATCCGGAGCACCCAGCAGATACAAAATTTCGAGAACAAACACAATACATGAGACACTCGAAATTTTCATAATGCAATTTGCCAATGTTTCATCAATTAACTCCGGATTTTTTACCAGTTCATTCCAATATTCATACGTAAGAATCCCTGCCGGAGGAATGTATTCTTTATCTCCGTTTGTCAAAACGAAATAGAAAAAGAAAACCTGAAACAAAGCAACAGTCACTGCTGATAAACAGAAAAATTTATTTTTTCTCTTCATAACTGTCACTCTCCTTTACAGTTGTTTAACAGGCCTGTACATTTATTTCACTTCTCGTGAGGAAACATAAACGGAAAAGTAAAAATTAGCTGCATAAGATTCGAAAGGCTGCGAGTTCAAAATTCCCCGCAGCCCTGCAGTTTTATAACCTCATAGACTATTTTTAAGGCTAAATACCTCTTTTCCCATCAATTCCTACCAGGAAACTTCTACATTATATCCACCGTTCTGATCCTTCGTGATCTTATATTTCACGCCGTCTGCATCTGTCACGGTTCCGCTGGTCTTAACCTTACCGGATTCGTTGACCACATATGTCTTTCCGTCTACGGTAACTTTCTCGTACTTCATTCCTTCTTCCGCACTCACAAGGCGTCCATTCTCGTAGAGACTTCCGTCCTTCACACCCGTGAATCCGTCGCCTCTCTTTCCAATACTGCCGGAAGTCGTGAAGTAGAATACTTCATTGTCATGGTTATCGTCGTTGACCACGATCCGCCCGGTCTTCATCTTTCCGTCACTGTCAAAGTAGAACTTTCTGCCATCACTCAGCTCCACAAGACCTGTCCTCATGCGGCCCTTCTTATCGAAGCAGTAGGTCTCTCCCTTGATCTTCGCTATTCCGTATCCGCAGGCCTCCGTTGTTTTATAGGATGTGGAGTATGCGCGGCCATCTTTAAAGTAGTACCAGTTTTCCTCAGCGTCATCCGGGGATGCCATATATCTCCAGCCGTTCATCTGCTGTCCGCCGCTGCGGAAGTAGCGAAGGGCATTGACATCACTGTTGGAGAGGTCGTCACGTCCTGTAGATGTGTAATCAGACTCATTTACCCAGCCAGTCAGCATTCTTCCGCTGTGATCAAAGATATAGGTCTCACCGGAGATCTTCAGCTCACCATCATAGATCAGCTTTCCGCTGGAATTAAAGTAGTACCAGTACTCACCCCAGTCATCCTCTCTGTCCGCCAGTTTTCTCCAGCCCGTCGTCATAGTTCCGGAATCTTCTAAATGATAGATCTTACCATCGATCTCCACCCAGCCGATATCCATAACGGAATCCGTAAAGTGGTACCACACGTCATTGATCTGTTTCCAGCCGTTTGTGTACGCCTTTCCGTTCGCTCCAAAATATCTCCATCCGCTCTCGTTCCAGCGGCTGTTGTTGATGTACTTCCATGCGTTTGTGATCATGACACCATTCTCATTTACATAATAGGTATCATCGATCAGGCTGTTTGTCTGCATCACTCCATTGTAATCCATATAATACCATGCATCTTTGGAGCATACCCAGTCATTCCGAACGAGGCGTCCGTTGTTGTCATTGTAGTAATACCATTTTCCATTCTGCTGTGACCAGTCCGCAAAGGAAGTCGTCACCATTCCTGCGGTTAAAATCATCGCTGCAACTGCTGCACTTGCAAAATATCTCTTCTTCATAGAAACCCTCCTCTTCTAAATATTTCCGTTTCCGGAATATACTTTTTCACTTTCCCACCGGTTTCCTTTTCATCGTTCCCACGGTGGCTATTTGTTTTCGATATCTCCGTTAGATATCTTTCGTTTTTTGTTTGTACTTGTATTATACAGAAAACTTCCTAAAAACTCTTCTCTTTTTCCTTACATTTCATTAAAAATATGACGCAAAAATGCGGCAAAAACAGGATTACATTCCCATTTCTGCCGCATTTAAAATTTTCTTATGATTTGCCGCCGGACACTGCAGTTTCTCCCTATGTCTTACCGCAGCACTGAACGTATATCCGACATTTTTATTTTACTCTGCATCTCCAAACAGACGGTTAACTGCACTAAAAATACCTCTTAAGGATGCTCTCGTGATGTTGGAGCTGATGCCGACACCGTATGTCACCTTGCCGGTCTTCTGATCCATCAGGTGGATATAGGAAGCCGCCTGAGCCCCGGAACCGGATGTCAGCGCATGCTCGCTGTAATCGAGAACCTTGATTGAGATACCAAGCTCCTCCTCCAGTCCGCGTTTCACAGCATCGATCGGGCCGTTTCCGACACCTTCAAACTGTTTTGTCTCGCCGTGGTCAGAGTAGGTAACAACAGCAACGGTTGTGAACTGGTCTCCGGACTCGAAATCTGTGATCTTACACTTGCGGAAGTGGTACGGTTCCTTGCGGTCGAGATACTCGATGCGGAACTCTTCCATGATCTGATCCGGCGCAACCTCACCCTGCTTCTCTGCGATCTTCTGGATCACATCCGCGAACTCCTTGTGCATGCCGCGCGGAAGCTTGAATCCAAAGAAGCTGTCCATAACGAAGGCAACACCGCCCTTTCCGGACTGGCTGTTGATACGGACCACCGGCTCGTACTCTCTTCCGATATCGGACGGATCGATCGGCAGATACGGAACCTGCCAGATCTCGCTCTTTCTTTCCATAAGCGCATGCATTCCCTTGTTGATAGCATCCTGATGGGAGCCGGAGAATGCAGTAAATACCAGCTTTCCAGCGTACGGATGACGCGGATCGATATGCATCTTTGTGCAGCGCTCGTAAACTTCTGCGATCTTCTTGATGTCGCCGATCTCAAGCTCCGGATCGATTCCCTGGGAGAACATATTGTAGGCGATGGTCAGGATATCCACGTTGCCGGTACGCTCACCATTTCCGAACAGGGTTCCCTCAACACGGTCAGCGCCTGCAAGCATTGCAAGTTCTGCCGCAGCAACGCCTGTTCCGCGGTCATTATGCGGATGAACACTTAAAACGATGCTCTCGCGGTTCTCCAGATGTTTGCTCATCCACTCGATCTGGTCCGCAAACACGTTCGGTGTCGTCATCTCGACAGTGGACGGAAGGTTGATGATCATCTTATTGTCCGGTGTCGGTCCCCATGCTCTCTGGACCGCGTTGCAGATATCAAGCGCATAGTCCATCTCTGTTCCGGTAAAGCTCTCCGGGGAATACTCCAGGATCACTTTTCCGTTATAATCTTTCATGTACTTCTTTACCATATCGACGCCATCGATGGCGATCTGCTTGATCTCCTCGCGGTCCATATGGAATACAACATCACGCTGTAAGGTGGATGTAGAGTTGTAAATATGCACAACTGCCTTCGGGATTCCCTGAATGGACTCGAAGGTTCTCTTTAACAGGTGATCACGGCACTGGGTCAGAACCTGGACCGTCACATCGTCCGGGATCAGCCTGCGTTCAACGAGCTGTCTTAAAAAGTCAAATTCGATCTGGGAAGCGGCCGGGAAACCGATCTCGATCTCCTTGAAGCCCATCTGCACCAGCATATTGAACATTTCGATCTTCTCTTCAACGACCATCGGCTCTACAAGTGCCTGATTGCCGTCGCGCAGATCCACGCTGCACCAGATCGGCGCTTTCTCAATCTCTTTATTCGGCCACTCCCTCTCCGGGTAATTCATGACCGGTACTCTCTGATATCTCTTATAATTCATCATAGTTTCTTTCCTCCGCTTTTCTGATAAAAGTTATTTTCATTCCTGCATTTCATGAATTTCTGTAATCATGCAGTCTTTCCAGGCACTGCAGTTTCCCTCCAGCTTCATAGTCGCAGGCCACGGAGTCGGTAAACCACGCTGTACTTCTCAATTATAAACAATGTTACGCTTTTAGGTCTAACCCCATTTTCATCAGTCCTTTTTTTGTGAAATTCAATCGACGGTCGCGCTTTTGACCGTCCTTTTCCGTTTTTTCATTATATCACTGTGAAAATGGAATCGCAAGAATCTATGCCATAACATTTAGATATAGGAGATATGAAGTGTTACAGTACACGGGCACTCCATGCCCGCGCACTGTAACAGGATTTTGCCGATGCTTCGCATTCCGTATCGGCAAAATCCGCGGTCATAACGATATCATACGGAATTTTCAGTTCAGAAAATTCTTACCCATGAAAAGTAACTATGAAGTCACTATACACCTCCCAAGCCTTTCTGAGACTGTAACCGTATATAAAATGAGGCAGCGAATTTTTTCACTGCCTCATCGTTCATCTTTTATATTTCAAGCAATCAGCCTTCTGTCACATGACCTTTTTTCTTCAATACATCGATCACCTGATCCACATACTTCTCGCAGATCTCCGGTGTCTCCGCCTCGACCATAACGCGGATCAGCGGCTCTGTCCCGCTCTGGCGGAGAAGAAGCCTGCCGTCATTTCCAAGTGCCTCATCAACGGCCTTTCCTGCTGCCTGCACATCCGGATCATTCAGTGCAGCTGCTTTATCTGCCACCCGGACATTCTTTAAAAGCTGCGGAAGAATTGTTACCTCAGAGGCAAGTGTTCCGAGTGTTTCTTTTTTCTCCAGCATAACCTCCATGATCTTTAAGGACGTCAGGATTCCGTCACCGGTAGTCGCATATTTGCTGAAAATAATATGTCCGGACTGCTCGCCGCCGAGGCAGTTTCCGGTCTTGGACATGTTCTCGTATACATATTTGTCGCCGACAGCCGTCTTCTCGTAGCCGATACCCTCACGGTCAAGTGCCTTGTAGAGACCAAGGTTTGACATAACTGTGGTAACGATCTTGTTGTTGCGCAGAAGTCCCTGCTCCTTCATGTACTTTCCACAGATGTAGAGGATCAGGTCGCCGTCCACGACGTTTCCGTTCTCATCCACAGCCAGGCAGCGGTCCGCGTCACCATCATAGGCAAAGCCCACATCGAGACCTTTCTCCTTCACGAATTTCTGAAGGTTTTCAATATGGGTGGAACCGCAGTCGCGGTTGATGTTCAGTCCGTCCGGCTTGTCATTGATGACGTATGTGTCAGCGCCGAGGGCATCAAATACGCTCTTCGCAACGGAGGAAGCACTTCCGTTGGAGCAGTCGAGGCCGACCTTTTTGCCCTTAAAAGATCTTGTCGCGATGGAAATCAGGTAGCCGATATAACGGTTTCTTCCTGCCGCGAAGTCCTGCGTTCTTCCGATATTTTCTCTCTTTGCAAGCGGGATCTCTTCCATCTCTCCGTCTAAGTACTTCTCGATCTCCTCGATGACGCTCTCCTCGAGCTTTTCACCGTTTCCGTTCATGACCTTGATTCCATTGTCATAGTACGGATTGTGGCTGGCGGAGATCATGATCCCACAGTCAAAATCTTCCGTGCGGATCACATGGGACACACTCGGAGTTGTTGTTACATGTAAGAGATAAGTGTCAGCGCCGGATGCTGTGAGTCCCGCCGCAAGGGAGTACTCAAACATATAGCTGGAGCGTCTCGTGTCTTTTCCGATCACGACTCTGCAGCGGTCTCCCTTGGCCTGTTTTCCATAATACCAGCCAAGAAATCTTCCGACTTTATATGCATGCTCCACGGTCAGATTTACGTTCGCCTCTCCGCGGAAGCCATCGGTGCCAAAATATTTTCCCATTCCTCAATCCTCCATGACCCGCGAACCTTATAGAGAACCGGATATTGCCGTTGTCCGATATCCCGGTTCTCTATAAGGTCCGCAGTTTTCTATCTATATACAGATTATGATGATACCAGGGTCAAAAGGTCAAAAATCCGATGCAAGTTTGCCTGCAGGAAGATTTTGACCTTGGGACCCGCCCAAAACATGAATAAGCAGCCATTTTCCGCAAAAAAATGAGCGAATTATGAATATTTTTGAGGATTGCGAGAGTGCAAAGCACGGAGCAATCCGGTATCATTGGGGTCAAAAGGTATTTTGACCCCCTGTGATATCGTTATGACCGCCAGTTCCTACCAGGTAATTTCCTTCAGATATCTTGCAACGGCATCCTTCCACTCCGGAAGCCGCTCAAAGCCGTTCTCTGTGAGTTTTTCCTTGCTCATACGGCTGTTCATCGGGCGTTTTGCCTTTGCAGCCGGGTACTCATCGGAGTGGACCGGTGTCACCTTGACATCCATTCCTGCTGCACGGAAGATCTCGCAGGCGAACTCATACCAGGAGCAGAGTCCTTCGTTTGTCGCATGGTATCTGCCGTATTTGTCCGTCTGGATCATATCCACGAGAAGTCTTGCGAGGTCGTAAGTGTAGGTCGGGGAACCGATCTGATCGTCAACGACCGAAGCAGCTCCGCGCTCTTTTCCGATCCGGAGCATGGTCTTGATGAAGTTCTTTCCGTTTACGCCGAATACCCAGGCGATACGGACGGTAAAGAATTTCTCGACCAGCTCCTCGACTGCGAGCTCGCCCTCATATTTGGACTGTCCGTAGACATTTAACGGATGTCTCTCGTCATCCGGCTCCCACGGGCGGGTTCCCTGTCCGTCGAATACATAGTCCGTGCTGATGTACATCATCTTGATGCCGAGTTTTTTGCAGACTTCCGCGATGTTTCTCGTTCCGCCTGCGTTGACTTTCATGCACACGTCCACATTGTCCTCAGCCGCATCGACAGCAGTGTAAGCTGCGCAGTGGATCACTGCATCGACATTGGCCTCCGTGATCACGCGGTCACATGCCTCTTTATCGGTGATATCCATCTCAGCGAGGTCCACTCCGATCGGAGTGATCCCGCGTTTTTCCATCTCGTTTACTACGTCATGACCAAGCTGGCCTTTTACGCCTGTCACTAAAACTCTCATATCTGCCTGTTCCTTTCGTAAAAAATCAGCCCTGCCCCAGAATCCTCGGTGCAGGGCTGATTTATGATCTTACTTATTTTAAATCTTTTCCAAGACGGTCGCCGTACATGTTGTCGAAGTAGTTGCTGTACTCTCCGCTTAAGATGTGCTTCCACCAGTCCTCGTTATCCAGATACCACTGGATCGTCTGCTGGATACCGGTATCAAAGTTGTACTTCGGCTTCCAGCCAAGCTCTGTCTCAAGCTTTGTCGGATCGATCGCATAACGTCTGTCATGACCCGGACGGTCTGTTACGAACTTGATCAGGCTCTCCGGCTTATTTAATGCCTTTAAGATCGTCTTGACAACCTCAAGGTTTGTGCGCTCGTTGTGTCCGCCGACGTTATATACTTCACCAACACGGCCCTTGTGGATGATCAGGTCGATGGCCTCACAGTGGTCGGAAACATGGAGCCAGTCGCGGACATTCTCACCTGTTCCGTATACCGGAAGTGCCTCATCAGCGAGGGCACGGCTGATCATCAGCGGGATCAGCTTCTCCGGGAAGTGATACGGACCGTAGTTGTTAGAGCAGCGGGAGATCGTCACCGGAAGTCCGTATGTTCTGTGGTAAGCGAGAACAAAGAGGTCTGCACTTGCCTTGGAGGAAGAATACGGGCTGGATGTGTGGAGCGGTGTCTCCTCTGTGAAGAAGAGATCCGGGCGGTCAAGCGGAAGGTCTCCGTAAACCTCATCGGTGGAAACCTGGTGGTAACGCTTGATTCCATAGGTACGGCATGCATCGAGCAGTGTCGTTGTTCCCATTACGTTTGTGCGGACAAAGCTCTCCGGATCGACAACGGAACGGTCAACATGGCTCTCAGCCGCGAAGTTTACAACGATATCCGGTTTCTCTTTCTCGAAGAGATCAAATACGAATTTACGGTCTGCGATATCGCCCTTTACGAACTTGTAGTTCGGCTTGTTCTCGACCGGTTTTAATGTTTCAAGGTTTCCCGCATAAGTTAAGAGATCGAGGTTTACGATCTGGTACTCCGGGTATTTGTTTACCATATGGTGGATGAAGTTGCCGCCGATGAATCCGGCGCCGCCTGTTACGATGATCTTCATGTATTTCTTTCTCCTTTATTTATCTGCATGTCCCGGCAGTTTATCAATATATTTTCCGTCGATGACATCCTTTAAGTACTGGCCGTACTGGTTCTTCTTGTAGATCTCATACGCAGCCATCACTTCTTCTTTGGAGATCCAGCCGTTGGAGTAAGCAATCTCCTCCAGGCAGGCGATCTTTCTGTGCTGGTGGGTCTCGATCGTCTTAACGAAGTTTGTCGCCTCGACTAAGGACTCGTGGGTACCGGTGTCAAGCCATGTAAAGCCCTGTCCTAAAAGTGTTACATCCAGCTCGCCGTTCTCAAGGTAGATGCGGTTTAAATCTGTGATCTCAAGCTCGCCTCTTGCGGACGGCTTTAAGTTCTTCGCATACTCGACAACGCGGTTATCGTAAAAGTAAAGACCGGTCACGCAGTAATTGGACTTCGGTTTTTCCGGCTTCTCTTCGATGGAGATCGCTTTTCCGGTCTCATCGAACTCAACGATACCGAAACGCTCCGGATCATCGACATAGTAGCCGAATACGGTTGCGCCTTTCTCCTTCTCTGCTGCCGCACGGAGACGCTTCTTTAAGCCCTGACCGTGGAAGATGTTGTCGCCGAGGATCATGGCTACAGAGTCACCGTCGATGAACTTTTCACCAATAATGAATGCCTGTGCAAGTCCGTCCGGGCTCGGCTGTACTGCGTAGGATAAATTTACGCCGAACTGCTTTCCGTCTCCTAAGAGTGCCTCAAATCTCGGGGTATCATCCGGTGTGGAAATAATGAGGATATCTCTGATCCCCGCATTCATCAGTACGGACAACGGATAGTAGATCATTGGTTTATCATAAATTGGTAAAAGCTGTTTGGAAGTTACCTTCGTGAGCGGATACAGTCTTGTGCCGCTTCCGCCGGCAAGTATGATTCCTTTCATATGCTCTCCTTTTCTCATCTGTTTTTGGGCACACTACGCCCTATACTAGGGACATTATAGCATAAGTGACTTATATTTTAAAGAGACTTCCTCTTATAAATCTCTTAAAAAATAGGAAGTTTTTTGTTGGTTTTTACAAAATATAACATCATTTTATCTTTTGATGTGCTTTGGAGCCCGCCGAGAGTCCTCCATGCTCCCGCTAACATATTGTCAGTCCGCCCTGTGTCCACATTTTTCACCAAAAAACCGCCCCACTTTTCCATGCTTTCGCTCTCCGCCTTGTATTTTACACGCTGTACCCAAAATGCTGGACGCTTTTCCTGATCATGCGATGTATCTTCTTCTTACATGCATTGCTCCGTCTGCTGAACAGTCACAATATTTTCCCCATCTTCCGCTTAAAAATCAGAACTTTTCCTAATTGCATAACTTAAAAAAATATGTTAAAACGTGTATTATATTTTTTCTTTACATGAAAAGATCTCCATGTTCTGCAATTTCATTTATTTTCAGGAGGATGTATCTACATATGAATAACCGTCTTTTCAGCCGGAAAGACCTGGTGCGCCTGATCATCCCGCTGATCGTAGATCAGTTTCTTCAGGTTGCCGTGGGACTTTCCGACTCGATCATGGTGGCGCGTGTCGGGGAAGCTGCCGTCTCCGGAGTTTCCTTAGTCGACACGGTCATGCTGCTCATCATCAATATCTTCACGGCTCTCGCCACCGGTGGCGCCGTTATCGCCGGCCAGTATCTCGGCAGAAAAGATCCGAAGACCGGATGTGAGGCAACCGCCCAGCTCTTCAACTTTACGTTCCTGTTCTCGATCTTCATCATGATCCTTGGATACCTCGGGCAGAACGTGATCCTGTACCATGTTTTCGGAAAGATAGAACCGGAAGTCATGAAAGACAGCCGCACATATCTTCTGATCGTTCTCGCCTCGATCCCGATGATCGCCATGTACAACGCCGGAGCCGCGATCTTCCGCGCGATGGGAAACTCCAACATCGCGATGAAGACTTCGCTCCTCATGAACTCCATCAACGTGTTCGGAAACGCGCTCCTGATCTTCGGATTTCACTGCGGCGTTGAGGGTGTTGCGATCCCGACAGTCGTATCCCGCGGCGTTGCATGCGTGGTGATCCTTGTCCTGTTAAATAACCAGGAACATGCGCTCCACATCCTGCACCCGTATCCGTTTAAGATCAAATGGGATGTGCTGAAAAAGATCCTCTACATTGGAATCCCGAATGGTCTGGAAAACAGTATGTTCCAGCTCGGAAAGATCGCCGTGCTGAGTCTTGTCTCCGGTCTCGGAACTGCATCACTCGCAGCAAACGCAGTCAGCAACAATATCGCAAACTTCGCGATCCTGCCGGGAATGTCCTTCGGATTCGCACTCCTCACGGTCTGCGCCCAGTGCGTCGGCGCCGGCGATTTTGAGCAGGTGAAGTACTATACCAAACATATGATGCGCGTCGAGTATCTGTGCCTGATCGCGTCCAACCTGCTCGTGATCCTTTCCCTGCCGTTCATCCTTTCGATCTACAACCTCTCCGATGAGGCTGCAATGTACACAAATGACATCATCCTGTACCATGCCGCCTGCGTTGTGACGATCTGGCCGCTGTCCTTCACACTGCCGAACACACTGCGCGCCGCGGCCGATGTGAAAGTGACCATGATCCTCTCGATCATCTCCATGTGGGTGTTCCGGTTCGGATTCAGCTACCTGCTCACGATGGAATTCCATATGGGGATCTTCGGTGTCTGGGTCGCGATGACAATCGACTGGCTCGTGCGCGGGATCTTCTTTGTCTGCCGGTATAAGAGCGGGCGGTGGCAGAAGATCATTTTCTCGTAAAATTCAAGTAACGCGGACATTCGCAATCCGCTTCGCTACTTGCTCATGAACGCAGTCGCTTCGCGATCTGTCAGTGGGAGCTTTCAACTCCCACTGACATAAGCATCCCACTCACCCACCGCTTAGTGCTCCGCGCACTTGAAGCGGGGGAATGCTTATCTGCGTTCAAACACTCGTAAGACATGGCACGTAATTCCGTTCAGCGCAAGCTGATAAATTTCTCTCGGAATTACTGTGCTCTACACTCCGTTTCAATCAGCACACTCCATTGTCCCCCCCAGACAATGCACGCCCTCGTGAAGCATTATCTCAGTCGGATATTGGGCTCCCACAGAAACAATTTGCTCTACTCAACACCTAAAAGAGGTGGGACTTTATCTAACCAAAACAAAAAGACCTTTCGAAACAGATATTTCCTGATAAAATGATCTGTTCTCGAAAGGTCTTTTTTATCTCTTAGTTCTCATTCATCTTCGCAAGCTTTGCTGCCTGATCCGCCGCGATAAGGCTGTCGATCAGCTCCTGGAGATCGCCGTCCATGATGGCATCGATCTTATAGAGTGTCAGCTTGATCCTGTGGTCTGTCACACGTCCCTGCGGGAAGTTGTAGGTACGGATCTTCTCGGAGCGGTCACCGGTACCGATCTGGCTGCGGCGCTCTGCCGCTTCTTCATTCTGGCGTCTCTCAAGCTCCATATCATATAACTTGGAACGCAGTAAACGAAATGCTTTCTCCTTGTTCTGCAGCTGGGACTTCTCAGTCTGGCTGTAGATTACGATTCCTGTCGGGATATGTGTTAAACGTACCGCGGAATCGGTGGTGTTGACACACTGTCCGCCGTTACCAGACGCACGCATAACATCGATACGGATATCCTTGTCGTCAATCACAACGTCAAACTCTTCTGCCTCCGGCATGATCGCAACGGTTGCGGTAGAGGTATGGATCCGTCCGCCAGACTCTGTCTCCGGGACACGCTGTACACGGTGAACGCCGCTCTCATATTTTAACTTTGAGTAAGCGCCATGTCCCGTGATCATGAACTCCACTTCCTTCATTCCACCGATTCCACTCTCACTGACGTTGATCATCTCTGTCTTCCAGTGCTGGCTCTCCGCATAGTGCACGTACATGCGGTATAACTCGGAAGCGAATAACGCCGCCTCGTCTCCTCCTGCACCGGCACGGATCTCAACGATAACGTTCTTCTCATCGTTCGGGTCTTTCGGAAGAAGCAGGATCTTTAACTCCTGTTCCAGCTCCTCGATCCTCTTCTTCGCATCGGCAAGCTCTTCCTTCGCGAGTTCCTTCATCTCCTCGTCGCTCTCCTCGTCGAGAAGCGCCAGGCTGTCCTCGACATCCTGTTTCGCCTGCTTATACTGCTTGTAGGCGTCAACGATCGGCGCCAGGTCTGCCTGCTCCTTCATCAGCTTGCGGAATTTTCTCTGGTCTTCCGCCACCGACGGGTTATTTAATTCCAGCATCAGTTCTTCGTAATGCCGTAACATGTCATCCAAACGGTCAAACATCTATAAAACCTCCTCATACACCTGCGGTCTGCCAGGCTCCGCACACGACGCGGTCTTTTCCTGCCAGATCCTGAATCACTCTTGTATCCTTAAAACCATGGTTATCCAGCAGTTCCTTCACCGCCATCCCCTGATCATATCCGATTTCAAAATACACATGTCCTCCCGGCGTCAGATGTTTGGCACATTCTTCTGCCAGAATTCTGTAAAAATAAAGCCCGTCCGCGGTCCCGTCAAGGGCACCCCGGGGTTCATGGTCCCGCACTTCCGGTTCCAGCTCTTCGATAACTGCGCTGGGGATGTAGGGTGGGTTGGAGACGATCACATCGAACGGTTCTGTCTCCGGAAAAGCGCTGAACATGTCACTGTGGCGGAAGCTCACGCCCGCATTCAACATCATACATTGTTCAGAATCATCATATTGCTTCTGATGACCAGACGCCATCAGACAATTCTCTTCCGGAACGGCCTTGTTCTGTTCAAACGCATCAGTCAGCGTTTCCGGATGTTCTTTGAGGATCTCTGCTGCATTTTTTCTTGCAACCTTCAGCGCTTCCTCTGAGATATCCGCGCCTTCCACATGCGCATATCCGCCAAGCTTCTTCAAGCTCACCGCAATACAGCCGGATCCAGTACACATATCAAGGATCGAAATATCCTTATCCTTCTGCTCCTGCAGCACAAGCTCCACCAGCGTCTCCGTATCCTGCCTCGGGATCAGTACATGCTCATTGACAAAGAACGAAAGTCCCATGAACTCCTGTTGTCCTATGATCTGCTGCAGCGGAATGCGGGCTGCGCGTTTTTTCAGTGCGTTCTCATACGCTGACAGTTTCTCTTTCAGCCACAGTTCTGCACATTCCAGCGCGTTACCGCTCTCTAAAAGATCTCCGTGCTGCTCCTGCACAGCGATCTTCTGTGCCGTGCTTCCGACAATGTTCTCCCTTGCGCAAAGAAAATACTGCGCCCTGGAGATCCCGAAACTCTGCTCAAACAGATACCAGGCGTCAAGATCCGCCTCCACAATCCCCGCATTCTTTAAGATCTTTTTTCCGTAGTTTAGGACATCTGCCCAGATCTTAAATTCACGCACACTATTTCCCGCGCATAGATCATCTCCAGACCGACCTGTTCCAGCCCCGACAGCGTTCTTCATCTCGCTCATGCCGTTATCTCCTGCGCGTTCTTCCCTGTCTGATCTTCTCTCTCAAAATATCCTGCCGGATACTGTTCCGGAAAATTCTCTTCCAGATACTTTTTCCAGTCAAACACAGCCTCGACCGCGACGATCGCTACCTCGATCATCGAGTCATCCGGCTCCTTTGTCGTAAGTCCCTGCATCCACATGCCCGGACGGCTGGCGATGTCCATGATCTTCGAATTGCTGGTTCCTGCAAGGCGGAGCACCTCATAGGAGACACCCGCGATCACCGGGATCAGGACGATCCGGCTGACGATCCGAAGCCAGATCGTATCTACACGGACCACCATGAAGAACAGGATGCTGATCACCATAACGATCAGAAGAAAGCTCGTTCCGCAGCGCTTATGCTCTTTGGAGCTTTTTCTTACATTCTCCACGTTGAGCACAAGGCCATGCTCTAAGCAATTGATGCATTTATGTTCCGATCCGTGGTACATGAACGTCCGCTTGATGTCCTCCATCCGTGAGATCACCTTAATGTAGGTGATGAAAATCGCAATTCGGATACAGCCTTCAAGAATCGCCATCACAGTCTCAGAGTGGATAAATTTCCGGAAGATTCCCGCGATCAAAAGCGGGAGTACCATAAAGATCGCAATCGCCATAAAGATGGAGAATACCATCACCGCCGACATAACGACATTATCTACTTTTTCACCAAATGTATCGATCAAAAATTTCTCGAACTTTCCCGGCTCCTCGTCCTCCTCATCGTCCTCAAAGAAGCTTGCCGACCATGTCAGGGAACGCATTCCCAGGATCATGGAGTCCGCGAAACTAAAGATTCCTCTCACAAACGGCAGGGAGAAAAACTTTACTTTTTCTGTCATGCTCACATAGGTATCTTTCTTGACAACGATCTCGCCGTCCGGCTTTCTGACAGCCGTGGCGTAATTGTCCTTGTTCTTCATCATGATACCCTCTAATACTGCCTGTCCCCCGATACCGGAATATTTCAAGATTTTACCTCCATATATGTCTCATAGTGTCATACCAGAATCGCTCCGCACTTCGTGCTCCCGCGATTCTCCACAAACATTCACAATCCCCTCATTTTTCTTACAAAAAATGGCTGCTTGTTCATGTTTGTGCGGGAATCAAAGAAAAAATTCCCCTGCAAGCAAGCTTGCGTGAAATTTTTCTCCTGGATTCCCTGGTATGACAAAAAAGGCTGAGTTTTCAGAGTTATCCAAAAGCTCAACCTTTCACTAATCAAACCTTATTTGTCTGTTTTCATACCATACTTACGGTTGAACATCTCGATACGTCCGCGAGCGGAAGCAGCCTTCTGCTGACCAGTATAGAATGAATGGCATTTGGAACAGATTTCTACGTGAATGTCTTTCTTGGTAGAACCAGTTACAAATTCATTACCGCAGTTGCAAACGACCTTGGCCTGATAGTAATTTGGGTGGATTCCCTGTTTCATGATTTTCACCTCTTTATAATTTTTGGTACATGACTGACAGTCACGTTACGTTAATAAAAAATAATACAGCTTTACAGCCATATGTCCTGTTCCGCCAGAACAGCTTAATAATTATAGCATATGCATACTGCTAATGCAAGTATATTTTCCGCGGTTTTTCATGATTTTTGCAGGTTATCCACAGTTTTTTTTATTCTTAGTGCCTTTGTCCACATATTCACAAATAAATTGCCCCGGGAATGGACCGGTTTTGCTCAAAAGCAGCCGACCTGCAGGTGCCATGATCCTATCTGGCAATGTTCTTTTTATAAAACTCTTCAAACACATCTGCTGCAAGACAGACGGTTTCCAGGCAGCGCACATCGTCTTTCTTATAGATCTTTACCAGCTCTGAGCAATCTGTATTTCCAAGCTTATTGCGGAATGCCTCCACGAGATCTGCGCATGTATCCTTAAAACCATCTGTCGCATGGGCACGGGTCTTTACCGTCAGCCGTCCCAGCGCTGCCATCGCACCGCATAATGCGCCGCAGGATGATCCGCATCCCATTCCGCCGCCAAACGCACTGACCAGCTTGAAATCGTCTTCCGTAAGACCGACCCCGTATTCCTCGTCAATACATCTTAAGATCGTCTCCGCACAATTGTAATCCTGTTCCAGATAGTATTTTTTTACGTTATCTCTCAGCATACTCTCTTCCTCCGATTCTTTTTTCTGACCGAGTCCCAATTCTCTCTCAAAGTACTTTAATGATGAAAAATGATATCGACGCTCAAATTCTCTTTCATGAAGCTTTTTTATTCCTTTTATATGTTCGACATAATCATCAACAAATTTTATCACAGATTCTACTATCTTTTCAATATTATATATAACTTCTTTGTATTCGTCCTGATCAACAATAGCGATATCCTCGTTTATAAATTCTTGGTTGGCGACAATTACCGCCTTTGTAAAATCCAGCCCAGAATGGTGCTTTCTCGATCTTTTCGATGCTTGGAAATGATACGCATATTTATGACGTATTTCAGTCCGAAATGGTACACATATAAAATATCCATATTGTTTAACAAGAAGACATGAATATGGTCTATCCTCTTTGCTCAAAATTTCCTCATATATTTTAGGTGAATACCTCTGATAGAATTTTTTGCTTAATTTCTTTATATAAAATTTAGTTGATGTACTCATGGTAAGAATCCCCTAAGAAAAATAGACTGGTATAGAAAAGGGAGGATTTCTCCTCCCTCAAAGATTCTTCGCTCGGTCATTTTTTATTTTACCGACGAGTCAGAACCGTCACTCGTCTCATTGTTCGGTCACTTTTTATTTTACCGACGAGTCGGAACCGTCACTCGTCTCATCCGCGAAGGAAAGATTAGCTCTTTCACTGATAGTATAATGGATTTCTTATCGAAATACTATTAGCATTTTTTACAAAAAAGAACACTTGAATTTTACATGCTGCTGTCCATGCGGTACGCCGACAGTAACGGATTTTCTGCAGTTCTTATTCCCCCTATCCTTCCAACTTCCGACCTCCCGACAGCACTCTCCACACTCCCGGCAGGAAGCGGACAAGGAATTTGGCGAGGATGTAAGAAACCATCACGGCGATTGCAGGAAGCAGGAAATAAACAATCAACGCGATTCCCGCAGCGGATACAGATCCGGCAAGCTGTCTTGCCGCAACAGCTATTCCTTTGTTTACGAATCGTACAACGATAAAATGGATCGCATAAAGGAACATGCTCTGGCGCATCCATGGACGGATCTTCGGAAGACGCACTCCGCAGACAAAGGCCCAGCACGTCATCGGCACAGCCATACGATAAAAGCAGGTCCAGAGGACGGCCGCTTCAGGTGCCATCATCCTCCGGTAACAGAATACAGAGATCACGACTCCCGCCAGGCCTTCTGCAAAACAGCGCCTTCTCACATGGTCCGGAATGACACTGGCTGTATTTCCATCTTTGTCCTCTGGAGCAGCTTTCTTTTCTTTCGTTCCATGATCTTCCTTCCACCCGGCTGCTTCTTCCTCCATACTTCTCTCCACCAGCCCGCGCCGATGGACTGCAAAGTATGCAGCAACCGAATAGTAAAGCAGGGCGTCCGTATTCGGATGGCGCATATCCAGATGGAGATGAACCGCAAATACAAGTCCCACGATCCAGAAAAGACCGGTCGCCCGATTCTTAACAAGTGCGTAGATCAGCGGTGACACGATGATCAGGAAGATCAGCTGATAAAGATACCAGAAGATCGGCGCATACGCATACTGTGAGACCGCCCGCCAGATCTCCTGCACGGAAAATGGAATGATGTCGCGTCCGACCACGGATCGTATGGCGAGAAACCGGGATGCTGCCATATAGCCCAGATAGTAGATGATATTCCAGACTACATAGGGGATCAGGACGCTGAAGATCCGGCTCTTCCATTTTCCGGTCAGCTTTCCCCAGGAAAAATTCCGGAAAAACAGGTAGGAGGACAGCAGGAAAAAGCCAGGAACGGCGATTTGTCCCAGTCCCACCGACACGAAATTTTCGATCCGGTCCGCAAGACTCCATATCCCATCCCGCGCCCCGCCGGAAAACAGATCCACATTATAAGAGTGGACCCATATCACAAATATGCTGAATAAAAACATCAGCCATGATATCTGATCATGAAACCGTCTTTCTCCGCTGCCTGTCACCATACGCACTCCCCGCAGTTTTCTTTTATCTTATCATATAAAATATGACATTTCCAGACAGACTATCAAAGAATTCAAAATCAAGTTGAACGTCCGTGAGGTTTGACAGATCTCTCATTTCGCATTAATATTTGTGATGTCAGGGGCAAAAGGTCCGAAGCCCGACACAAGCCTGCTTGCAGGAGAATTTTAACCCCGATCCCCGCCCAAACATGTGTAAGCAGCCATTTTTCAAGCTTCAACACACCGTATCGGTGTGGGCAGTCTTAGTAAATAAATAGTGCACCTAACTCATCACTGAAGTAACAAGAATGCGGTGCGCGTTTTTCAAAACTATCCTTTTGAAAGAAGGTCCTTATATGTACATTTTTCTCCAGTCCATCCTGCGCATGACCGCATGGCCGATGACACCCCCGGCGCCTTATTCTGCCTTTCACATTCTGCTGACCGTCTCTGGGGCAGGGTTTGTGGTCTCTTTTGCGCGGTTTTTCGGCCGAAAAATACGGTCCATGGCATCGCCTGAACCGTATTTCCGCCATATTCTCTTTTCCTGTGGAGTACTTCTCGCACTCATGGAACTCTATAAGCAGGCATTTTTATATGTCATCGAATTTCACGGGCATTTCGACTGGTGGTATTTTCCATTCCAGCTCTGCAGCATTCCCATGTACATCTGTCTTGCTGCACCGCTCCTTCACTCCGAAAAAACACTTCGCCGCGCTGCCACCTTCCTTCAGGATTTCGGGCTGCTGGGTGGAATCATGGCCCTGGCTGTGCCGCCAGGACTCATGCATCCGTACTGGACGATGACGTTCCATGGATTCCTCTGGCATTTTATTCTGCTCTTCCTTGGACTTTTATCCTGTATGTCAGGCATCGCCGGACATGAACGGCGGGATTATATGAATATTCTTCCGTTCTTTTTCCTATGCTGCCTGATCGCCTGCGTGATCAACATCGCCGCAGGTCCCACTGCTGACGCTGACATGTTCTACATATCCCCATTTCATCCGTCATCGCAGCCGGTTTTCCACGAGATCGCGTGTACCTTTGGTATCTTCTGGGGAAATCTGTTGTATGTCGTATCCATGACTGTTGGCAGTTTCCTGTTTCATATTATCGCAAAATATTTTTCTGGTTTATTCCAGTTACACGGCAACAAGTGAAAACACACTTCGCGAGTTTCCCCTTGTTATCGCGACAGTCGCCAAGGTCTCGCGCAAGCGCGGACTTTGGCTTGTTGTTCGCGTAAAAAAACAGCTCCCGGTACTCAGATTAACTCATATACCGGGAGCTGTTTTTTAGTACAGTTTAAATTCTTCCATAAGCATATCCAGATTCTGAACTCGGTTATTATTCTTAATATCCGCTCTTCCACTGATCGCCAGCAGAATAACTTCTGTGACACTCAATGGCACCACATATGAATTCGTAAAACCGAGGCCTGTTACATTCGATTCTATAACATAATCTGCTTTCGATGCCAACGGGCTCGTTAAACGATCTGTAAATAGAAGAATTTTAGCCTTTCTTTCTCTCGCCAGGTCCATAAGCGGCTCACATAACTCAGAATACCTCGGAAAGCTGTACAATATCAGGCAGTCATCTTCACCAATATCATAAAGCCTCTCCATTGCGGTCGCATCCGCGTGGGTAATTGGAATCACATTCGGCAAAAGGAGTGTCAGTTTACTTGTCATATACTCTACGCAACTCACTGTTCCCCTAAAACCGGCCACATATTTTCTCTTGCTTTCCGTAATCAGATCCGCAATCATATGGATCGTCTCATTATCCAGCTTTGACAAGCTCTTCTCAAGATTCTCCATCGTTCTCTGCATGACATCATGGATCAGACTTTCCTGCTGTAGGGATTCCCTGGTACTGGCAAACTTTTCACTCAGAGACAAACCGTTCTTATCCCGGCTGTATTCCATAGCGATCCGTTTCCCCATTTCCTGGCGAAACTCTGCATATCCGCGAAAACCAAGTTTCCGTATAAAACGGATAATTGACGTATCACTGATTCCGATCTCTATCGAAAGTGAAGTTAATGTCTGAAATCCCATAGAGTCCATATGTTCTAAAATATAATCAGCAATTCTGCGATCCGTCTTCGTAAGCTGCATGCTCTGGATCTTCTTTGTCAAATCTTCCATATTCATTCCACCTTGTATCATCTGCTTTTAAGATAACACAATCGGTGAAACCCGTCAATCATTCTCCCTGCTTTTCAAACTTACGTCCAATACCGGTAATTGCGCTTCCGACGTAAAGAATGATCAATCCATAACTGTGGAAACAGTACGGAAGTACTTCTTTGAATGAGAAGCTGCTTGCCACTGCACCAGATGCCATTGCAAGGCTCATGCATAACAGGAAGGAGGAGTTATACGGTACGATTCCGCCAAACGCTGTGCTGAGACCATCTGCGATATTGGCACCTCTTGTTCTGGCAATGTTAAACTTCTTTGTGAGCTGTCTTACAAACGGTCCTACGATGATGATGTTCGCAGTACTTGCCGCAATCGCGATCATTCCAAAAATTGTCATTCCGCAGCATGCAAGTTCGGCTTTCTGCGGTGTATCACATTTCTTATGAATGCCGTTAATTAAAGAATCAAACGCTCCTGAACGCTTTGTAATCTCAAGAACTGCGAATAATACGATACAGAACAGAATCAGGCCGGACATACCGGAGATACCTGCTACCACCGGACCATCGGCGGAAACCATTGTGCTGAACGGAATCAGTCCAAGTGCAAGGTTTAAAATGATTCCGAGCATATTACAGATTAGCATTGTGGAAACAAGCCCCACACCTTTTGTCATAAGAACTGCCATAATAACTGGGAGAATCAGTAATACAAGTGAAGGAGCTTTGGATGCGTCAACCTGGTTCATTACCGTCTCTGTATTTAATGTCTTAAATCCAAAGTAGATATATAACAGACTTGCCGCAACTCCACTGATAATGGAATACGGAAGTCTTGTTCTCACTACGCTTGAAACATCTGTCTCCTGAGTCATGGCAGATGCAATCGTTGTGTCAGAGATTGGTGCCAGATTATCTCCAAAAATACTGCCGCTCATAATCGCTCCAACAATAATTCCAGGATTGCATCCCATGCTTACTGCTAACGGAACCATGATCGGCGTAACTGCCGCACATGTTCCTCCTGTAGTTCCGCATGCAGTTGAAATCAGTACACAGGTAATAAAGGTAATCAGTGGAAGGAAATTTGCATTCAGATGCATCTGGGAAGATAGCCAGATCAGTCCCTGGATCAATCCGCTCTGTCTGAGAAGCTGAGAAAGAATTCCTGCCATCAAAAATGCAACTGTCATCGTTGCGAGCATATGGTCGCCTACACCATCGATTACCGCAGCGTCAAATGCCTTTTTATTTTTACTCAAAAGAAATCCTACACAAATTGCCACAAAAGCACCTGCCGCAAAAACAGTCAATGAAATATGTCCTGTCATCGCCGCTGTTACCATAACAATAACAAATGTGACCATTGGAAGCCACGCTCCCAACATTCCACCATGAAAATACAATTTCTCATTACCTTCCATTTGTGCTTCCTCCTTTATTTCGAATATTTACATGTCATCTCCCAGTCACAAAGATCCGCATAACCAAACAAGATTCCTTCACGGAACGCCGGTTTCATGCTCTGATCATGAGTATGCGTAATGATTAAATGGATCATATCCATGTCAAATCCAGCTTCCCTTGCCCACATTGCACTCAAAACACCATGCTGAATCTTCTTTGCGAGATCACTCTTCACCAGTTCTCCATTTTCGTTGTATTCATACTCCACAACTTTATCTACATCATGCAGAAGTCCGAATACCAGAAGTCTCTGTTCATCGCACTCGACATCATGATATTTTTTTATAATACGGTTTATTGCCAACGCACATTCTACCGCAGAATTCACATGAGAGATCAATGTAATCCGATCCATTCCCTCTTTGAATTTTGCCTGATCAATGGAGTCCCAAGGACTCATTTCCAATGCTTTGAGCCATACATCCACAACTGCTGCCGCTGTCTTTTGATCTTTAACATCTTTGATTGCAGGAAGATATTGTGCCAAAAAATTGATTTTTTCTTCAGCATTTTTAAATTCCATCATTTTTATTCCTCCATCTTTTGCAGGCCTGACGCAATTTTTTCTATTAATTCTACGTCTGGATTTTTCTTATTCAGTGCCGATACTTCACATATAAGACGGAACAGATCCACCTGATACTCTTCAGCGGTCTTTTTAAATGTTTTTAGGAAACTGGAATGACATCCTGAATAACCAAGAACAAGTTCCAGAGGCGTAATTGCAGCCTTATATCCATGCTTTGCCATCTCCGGAATCAACTCGCGGTCCAGGAAATTTAACAATCCATAAAAATCCACTTCCGTGACTATTCCCTTCTGACCAAGTGCGGCTACAACCAGTTCTGTTGGAATATTTCCGGCACTCCGTGCCAGTCCCAAAAAACCGCAGTCAATAATATCAACACCTGCATCACTTGCCGCCAGAGCATTTGCCAGTGCCAGTCCCAAGTTATTATGTCCGTGAAATCCAACTGGAATATGTACTTTTTCTTTCATCGCAGCAACATATTCTCTTGCCTGTTCCGGCTGCATAAATCCGGCCGAATCCATGATCGTGATTTCATCTACTCCCATATTTTCCAATATCTCAGCCTCTTTTGCAAGTTCCTCCGGCGTTGATAAATATGCTTTCATGAGTGAATAAAATGATTTTATTCCACTGTCTTTTACCGATCGGATCACGCGTTCCGAGATCTTATAGTCACCTGCGTCTGCACCGACTCGCAAAAAGGAAAGTCCATGATCTGCAGCTTTTTTTGCGCTGTCCGGTAAAAATCTTTTCGCATTATAAAACATACCGATCTCAGCTTTCCCGATAAGCGGTGAAGCAAGTTCCAGATACTCGTCATCTGTAAGTGGCGCCACAGCTCCGCTCACCTCATACGCGCCAATTCCTTTTGCATTGCCATATTCGATAATGCTGACCCCATTATTTACAAGTCCTCTCAGCATCATTTCTGTCAATTCCCTTGGAAAACCATTCCCCAGGACATTGGCTCCATCACGCAGCGTACAGTCCATAATTTTCATGATATTTCCTCCGTCATTTTAACTTTTTTAATGCATCCTCAATTCTGTCTAATCCTCTCATCAAATTTTCCATTGAATTTGAATATGAAAGCCTTAAATTCTTTGGTGCCCGGAATCCGTCACCCGGAACGACTGCAACCTGAGCTTCCTCGAGAAGATATCCCGCCATCTCAACGGAATTCGTAATAGTCTGCCCCTTATTTGTTTTTCCATAATATGCAGATACATCTGGCATAAGGTAAAATGCACCGCATGAATTTTCGCAGGTAATTCCTTCTATCTGATTTAATCGCTCGTACATAGCCTGCCGTCTCTTATCAAATTCCTGCCGCATTGTCTCCACAGAATCCTGCGGACCTGTCAGCGCCTCAAGTGCTGCTTTCTGTGCAATAGAATTTGTTGCAGAAGTCATATGTCCCTGGAGTCCCGACGCTTTTTTTGCAATTACTTTAGGTGCTGCAAGATATCCGATTCTCCATCCTGTCATTGCATACGATTTTGATACTCCGTTGATCGTGATCACATGTTCCCAAGCATCCTGCGATAAAGCCGCCGGGCTGATATGTTTCGCATCTTCATATATAAGTTTCTCATACACTTCATCAGAGATGATCATTATGTCATATTTTATTGCCAGCGCTGCCAATTTTTCCAGTTCCTGCTTTGTATACACAACTCCTGTCGGATTATTCGGGGTGTTGATAATGATCGCCTTTGTCTTATCATTGATCTTTTCTTCAATTTTCGGAATATCCAGATGGAAATCTTCTTTTGTCGGCACTGTTACTGCCACTCCCCCGGCAATTTCCACCATTGATTCATAACTGACCCAGCATGGAATCGGTATGATCACTTCATCGCCTTCATCCACTAGAGTGAGAACCGCATTCATGATCGCTTGTTTTGCACCGGTAGAAACACAGATATTTTCGGCCAAATACTCAATTCCATTATCTTTTTTCAATTTCTGACAAATAGCTTTTCTGAGATCCAAGATACCCGAGACTGCAGTGTATCTGGTAAATCCATTATCAATAGCTTCCTTGGACGCATCTCGAATATTCTGGGGTGTACCGAAATCCGGTTCACCAATATTCATTTTTACAATGTCCATGCCGTCCTGAAGCATTTGAGCCACTTTGGCATTTAATTCGACCGTGACTGATGGCTGAATTCTATTTGCCCTTTTGCTGAGTTTCATAAAATACCCCCTTCGTTATTTTTTTCTTGAAGAATTTAATTCTTTTACATTTTTGTTTGTTGTTTTATATTCCATATACTATCACGTAGTTGTGTTTCTGTCAACATATCTTGACATTTTTGTTGTTTTTTCTTCGTAAAGTTCTGCACAAAAAATAAGGATATAAACTCGCCGTCAAAAAGCTGATTCCCATCTACTTTTCCTTAGCTCGTCTATATCCCTATTTTCTATAATCAATTTTTTTTTTCAAGCACTTATTAACCCACTCAATAAAGTTCGTCACAGAGTCCCCGGTACTCTCTGCCATCGTATGACCTTCCCCCCAGATCGTCGCAAAATCCACATCCACGCCATAATTTTTCAACGCCAGCGCCAGATTTACTTCTGTCGTGAGGGAGGTATCGCTCTGGGCGATTCCGGTGCGGATACGCCAGTAATCGGCAACCGCAGATTTCTGATAACCATCATAATAGCCTGAGAAGTAATAAAGCTGATTGTACATGTTTCCCCTCTTTATATTATAAATCTGTCTTAGTTTACATGAAACGCATCCATTCCCGGATATACCCCATTTTCTCCGAGCTCTTCCTCGATTCTGAGAAGCTGGTTATACTTCGCGACACGCTCGGATCTGGACGGAGCACCCGTCTTGATCTGGCAGGTGTTGAGGGCTACAGCCAGGTCTGCGATCGTTGTATCTGCAGTCTCACCGGAACGGTGGGAGGAGATTGCCGTGTAACCGGCACGATGTGCCATCTTGATCGCCTCAAGCGTCTCGGATACGGAACCGATCTGGTTCAGTTTGATCAGGATAGAGTTTGCACAGCCAAGCCGGATTCCCCTGGAAAGTCTCTCAGTGTTTGTAACAAAGAGGTCGTCGCCGACTAACTGTACCTTCTGTCCCAGCTCTGCAGTCAGCTTCTTCCAGCCTTCCCAGTCTTCCTCGTCAAGGGCATCTTCGATGGAAACGATCGGGTACTTCTCAACAAGCTTCTTCCAGTGCTCGATGAGCTGCTCGGATGTGTAGACAGTTCCTGCCTTTGGGAGCTTGTACTCGCCGGTTTTTCCCGTCTTCCACTCAGAAGATGCAGCATCCATAGCGATCCTGAAATCGCGGCCCGGCTCATATCCGGCTTTCTTTACTGCCTCGAGGATCGTCTCGATCGCTTCCTCATCAGACTTCAATGCCGGAGCAAAGCCACCCTCATCGCCGACGGAGGTTGCAAGTCCGCGCTCTTTTAAGATCGCAGCCAGTGCATGGAACACCTCTGCACACCATCTTAAGCACTCCTTGAAGGACGGAGCGCCGACCGGCATGATCATAAATTCCTGAACATCAAGACCGGAGGAAAGTGCATGGCAGCCGCCGTTGATAATGTTCATCATCGGAACCGGAAGACGGTTTCCGCCTATTCCACCGAGGAATCTGTATAACGGAATATCTAAGGAGATGGCAGCGGCACGTGCGCAGGCGATGGATACCGCAAGGATCGCGTTCGCGCCAAGCTTTGACTTGTCCTTTGTTCCGTCAGCCTTGATCATGGCACGGTCAACTGCGTAGATATCAGATGCATCCATGCCTGTCAGGGTCTCGTTGATAATTGTATTGATATTTTCAACAGCCTTTGTCACACCTTTTCCGCCATAACGTGCCTGATCTCCGTCTCTTAATTCCAGCGCCTCGAACTCTCCGGTAGATGCACCGCTCGGCGCGGTTCCTCTCCCGATGGTTCCGTCTGCCAGATATACTTCCGCCTCAACCGTGGGATTTCCACGGGAATCTAAAATCTCCCTTCCAATAACTTTCTCAATTTTCAGATTATTTATCATCATAAACTCCTTTCAAGTATCAACGTCAATTACTCTCCCACCCGGATCAAACCGGAAAAACGACGTGATCGATTGATCTGTTCACCTGCGAAATCACCCATCAGCGCATGTTTAGGATATGCCAGTCAGGATTTTTTTGGTTAGTTTTAGCTAACCACCATGATTTTATCATAGCCTCTTTTTCAGTTCAAGAGGATCGTATGCAAAAACATCCAATTGAAAAAAGTTGTCGTTACCATAAATTTATCGGCAATCCCCGGAATAGAAAAGAGTGTGCTTTTTTATGTAACAGAGAATTCCTCGGAATTTCCTGTTGCATAAAAAATGGACCATCCTGATATCCTTAGGATCGCCCATTTTTTTATATTTATTCGCATTTTTATTTCATCTGATGTCAGCCCGTCACATGTAGCAGATCGACCAGAAATAACATCGCCAGTCCATAATAAACCACGATCGCGACAAGGTCGTTCACTGTCGTGATCAGCGGACCGGACGCAACTGCCGGGTCTACGTTGATCTTCTTAAAGAACATCGGGATCAGTGTGCCGACCATACTGGAGATCACCATCGCTGTCACAAGCGCGATTCCGACACAGCCGGAGACAAGCAGCGCATGATGGATCGGATATCCCTTGATCACGCAGATATAGATTCCGAGGAAAAGCCACGCCATAATCCCAAGAAACAGTCCGTTCACGAAGCCGATCTTCATCTCTTTCACAACAAGCATAAGCTTCTGCTTTGCGGTCAGTTCCTCATCCATAAGCACTCGGATCGTAACAGCCAGAGACTGTGTTCCGACGTTTCCTGCCATGTCGAGAATCAGGGACTGGAAACACATGACGATCGGGATCACCGCAACGACAGCCTCAAAAGCGCCCACAACGGAAGATACTACCATGCCCAGGAATAACAGAATGACCAGCCACGGAAGTCTTTTTTTCACGCTCTCCGTCAGCTTCTCGTTCAGATCCTCCTCCGCAGTCAAACCGGCTAATTTCGCGTAATCTTCGCCCATCTCATCATCGACTGCCTCAACGATGTCCTGGGATGTGATGATACCGGCAATTGTTCCGTTTTCCTGCAGTACCGGAATGGAATCCTCGGCGTAATCCCTGATTTTATCGATACAGTCGCTGACCTTTTCATGGTCCATAACATACGGGTAGGAGTGACTGATAATATCCTCAAGATCTGTATACTCTCTCGCAATGATCAGATCTTTCAGATCGATCGCGCCGTAAAACTTATCTTCCTCATCAATCACATAGATCGTGGAGATATTGTCGTTCTCTCCCGCCTGCTCGACCAGTTCGCGCATCGCCTGGCGGATCGTCAGGTGGTTGTGGATCATGATGAAGTTGGTCGTCATGCGGCTACCGATCTCATCATCATCGTATGAGAACAGGAGTCTGACGTCATCGCTGGCTTCCTTATCCAGCATGCCGACGATCTTGTGTTTCGTCGTCGCATCCATCTCTTCGAGGACATCGACCGCATCGTCGGAGTCCATCTCGGAAACGATCTTTGCAGCACTCTCGATCGGGAGTTCTTTTAAATATGGCTCCGCATCATCCAAATATGCGAAGATCTCCGCAACGCGCTCCACACCGATCAGCGGGTATAATTCCCGTCTCTCATCCGGCGTCAGCTTTGTGAGCGCATCCGCGATATCGTTATCATGATAATCGGATAACCGGTCGATCAGCTCCTCTTTCGGAAGTCCGCTTCGGATGATATCGACCAGTTCTTCCACATAATGTTGTTCTTTTAAAACTTCTGTTTCCATTTCTGCCTCCTTTTCCTTTAAGACCGTTTCATAAAGATCCAGTCTTCTTTCTTACCGGAGCGGGCTGCTTTTCCATGCAGCACCGGATTGCTTCCATTCACGGAACACCTCTTTTTTACTTTCTCCGGTTACATGCCGTTGTAATTTCGGCAACAAAAGAACACCGCCCAGGGGACATCCCTGGCGGGGTTCAACCGTCATCGCTGTGATGGACAGGCCGTTCCCATGCGGTGTTTCAAAGGACATAACAATATGGAATCCAGCTTCGGAAGCTGTAACCATTCAGCAGGTCTGCGTATCTACTGCGCGGATCTGCTGAACAGTCACCGGAAAACGGATCATACGGAATTTTCAGTTCAGAAAATTCCTACCCGTGAAAAGCAAACCGATAGCCGCATTCTGCGTCTGTCTGTATGTTACACCGCATTTCGTACTTCGCCCTGTACTATCGCAACTATCCATGCAATTCACCTCCGTTAAATTTCATAAAAAATACTGTGAGCGGATTTCTTTTCCGCCCACAGCAGTATAACATTTTTCTATGGGAATTGTAAAGTAAAAATATGGCAAAAATCATGTAAATGAAACTTTCAAAAGTAAATTCCACTGCCCGCTTATGCGGTGGAATTTACTCCTG
>OGKA01000264.1_pt1 | contig 62047 bp, 62 predicted proteins | sample 1572211 | NCBI WGS metagenome assembly OGKA01 (sample SAMEA2582125, study PRJEB24529) | metagenome | biome: Human gut stool | place: China | collected 2011 | reverse complement strand
GGTTGTGACTTCCATTCCGCGGGGATCTGCCAAACCGATATCTTCGATCGACATCCGCATTAAGCGCCGTGCAATGTACAAGGGATCCACGCCGCCGTCGAGCATTCTGCACATCCAATACAGAGCCGCATCGGGATCTGATCCTCGAACGGATTTATGCAGAGCGGAAATTTGGTCATAAAAGTTATCACCGCCCTTATCAAATCGGCGAATCGTTGCAGGTAATGCTGCTCGAACGAACTTCTCATCAATGACTTTAATGCCTCGATCTTTTGCCATCGTGGCGGAAACTTCCAGAGCGTTCAGGAAGCGTCTGGCATCGCCGTCAGCAAGTCCGATGAGGATTTTCTCAGCCTCTTCATTGACTTTAAGGCCCAGATATTCGCGCTCAAGCGCACGATGGAGCAGCTCTTTTAAGTCTTCTTCTTTGAGAGACTCAAGCACATAAACCGTCGAACGGGACAAGAGCGCTGAAATCACTTCGAAGCTTGGATTTTCTGTAGTTGCTCCGATGAAAGTAAAGAGTCCGCTCTCTACATGAGGCAGGAAAGCATCCTGCTGGCTCTTTGAAAAGCGATGTACTTCGTCCACAAAAACTACCGTTGAACGGCCGGTTTTTTCTCTATTCGCTGTAGCCTTTTCCACCGCATCCCGAATATCTTTCACGCCGCCGAGAACGGCAGAAATCGAAATGAACGGAAGACCGAAAGCATCAGCCATCAAACGGGCAAGCGTGGTTTTGCCGACACCGGGAGGCCCCCACAAAATCATGGAGTGCGGATGTGCGTTTTCAAATGCGCTTCTCAAGGGTTTGCCGGGGCCAAGCAGATGCTTTTGTCCCACAACCTCGTCTATCGTTTTAGGACGAAGACGCTCCGCTAAAGGCGAAGCCTGATCTTTAGGCGCCGCCTTGCGTGTCGCTTTAGCAGCTTCAGCCGCAGCGTTTTTAGTTGTATTGGGCGAGTCCGGATTTCCGAAGAGATCTGTTTCCATGAAAAGCACTCAAAAATTCTTTGCGATATTTTCGGATATTTTCTAAAAATCTGCTGAACGGCTAAAGACTTATTAGTGAATTGACTGTACGCTATTTGTCTTCCGACAGCACTTTCTTGAGATATCTTCCGGTGATGCTTTCGGGACATGCCGCCACTGCCTCGGGCGCTCCTTCAACCACTACTCTTCCGCCCTCCGTTCCGCCCCAAGGGCCCATATCAATGATGTAGTCGCAGTTGGTGATGAGCTCTAAGTCGTGCTCAATCACAATCACCGTTGCACCCAACTGAATCAGATGATCAAAGATCAATATCAGTTTCTTAACGTCCTGAGGATGCAGGCCGATGGTCGGTTCATCAAATACGAATACCGAACCTTGCTGAGGCGTTTCCATTTCGTAGGCGAGTTTCAGCCTCTGAGCCTCCCCGCCGGATAATGCGGGCGTTGCTTCGCCGAGTGTCAGGTAACTCACGCCCAGATCCTGAAGAATCTTGAGCTGCTTAGCGATTTTTGTTTCTTCATGCAGGAGATCAGCGGCCTCTTCCACCGTCAGTTTTAGTACACCCGGAAGGGAGACCGACACGGAATCCTTTTCCTTGCTCTTCCACAAAATGTCATAGGCTTCTTTGCCGTAGCGGGAACCTCCGCAGCTCGGACAGATGGTATCGACATCCGGAAGAAACTGAACGTCCATGGAGATAATGCCGGTTCCGTCGCAAACGGGACAGCGCAACTTGCCTGTGTTGTATGAAAAATCTCCTGCTGTTAATCCTTTGGCCTTCGCATCCGGTGTCCTGGCAAATAGCTTCCGCAAGTCATCAAATACGCCGTCATAAGTGGCAACTGTTGAACGGACGTTTGCTCCGATCGGTTTTGAGTCAATGACTTTGACGGATTGAATACCTTTTGCCTCTATTGAGTCCACATGCTCAGGAAGTTTTGTGCCTTGAATAACTGCCTGAAGCGCAGGCACCAGACATTCAATAACAAGGGAAGTTTTACCGGAACCTGAGACACCGGTGACAGCAATCATTCGACCTTTAGGGATAGAAACATCCAAGGCTTTGACGGTATAGAACGGCTTTGTCTTAATCTTGACCGAACCATTCTCGAACATATTTTCTTCTGTGGCTCGAGTGCGCACTTTCAAAGATTCTTTACCTGACAGATAAGGACCGATTAGAGAATGAGGATTCTTTTCAGCCTCCAAAGGAGTTCCCTGCGTGACGATTCGTCCGCCTTCTTTACCGGCGCCGGGACCGATTTCAATCAATTGATCCGCGTCCATCAAAATTCTCGGATCGTGGTCAACCAAAACGACCGAGTTTTTGCGATCAACCAACTCCCGAACAATCTTCATCAGGCCATCCACATTGTATGGATGAAGTCCGATTGAAGGTTCGTCGAGAACATAAAGAACACCTGTCGTGTCGCTTCTTACCGCACGAGAAATTTGAACGCGCTGAAGCTCTCCGTTTGACAGCGTGCCGCCGGCTCTGTCCAAAGACAAATAGGAAAGGCCGAGGTTCGTCAGCCGTTCAGCTGTCCTCAAGAACTCGTTGACGATACTCTGGGCCATATCCTTCATTTCAGAGGGCATTTGTTCGGGTATCTTCTTCACCCAGACAACCAGTTCTGAGAGCGTCATCGCGCAGACTTCTGCGATGTTTTTGCCCATGAGTTTGGTCGACAGTGCTCGTTCATTGAAGCGTGTTCCAAGACAGGCAGGGCACGATCCTTTGGTCAGGAACTTCTCAATGCGTTTCATGCCCTTTTCGTCTTTGACTTTCGAGAGCGCATTCTCCACCGTACGGACGGCATTGAAATACGTAAAGTCCAGCGGGACGGCCTGACCGCTGCCTTTGTTGGTATAGACGATGTGCTTTTTAACAGCGGGCCCGTCATAGACGATTTTCTTTTCTTCCGGGGTCAGATCTTTAAAAGGAATATTTGTGCGCACACCCATGGCCTTGCAGACCTCCGTCATCAGTGACCACATGAGTGTGCCCCAAGGTTTAACCGCACCTTCATCAATACTCAGCGATTCATCCGGCACCAGACTCGCCCGATTGACCGTAACTGCAATTCCTGTGCCTCCGCACGTCGGACAAGCACCGGAACTATTGAAAGAAAAGTCTTCGGCACTCGGCGCATCAAATTCAACACCGCAGGCGGGACATTTGAGTTTCTGGCCGAGGGCGACTGCCGGTGTCGGAGGAAGATAGTGCCCGTTCGGACAACGGTGCGAGCCGAGTCGGGAGAACATCAGTCGGACGGAATTGAAAAGCTCAGTCAGTGTACCGAACGTGCTTCGAATATCCGGTGTGGAGGGTCTTTGATGTAGGGCAAGAGCGGCCGGAATGTTCTCTACGGAATCAACTTTTGCGTCCTGAGTTTGCGTCAGGCGCCGGCGTGTGTAGGCAGACAACGCTTCTAAGTAACGGCGCGACCCTTCGGCATAGAGCACGCCTAAAGCCAAAGAAGATTTGCCGGAACCGGAAAGCCCTGAGATCGTCACCAGCTCATTGAGCGGTATATCCACATTCATATTCTTGAGATTGTGAACTTTTGCGCCTCTTACCAGGATGTCGTCCTTCATTTCCTTTCCACCTTCATTCAATACAAAGAAAAATCGGCCAAAGATTTTGTCTCTGACCGACCTTCTAAAGCTCAATTACTTAACGGTATCGCTAAGCCACTTTTCCACTACCTTGGCGACTTCTGCGCTGTTCTTATCGGAGAACGGGAAGTGCGTATTGCCCTTGATGCCGATGTCCGGCAAATGGAGCACTTCAGCATGACCGCCTTCGGCATTAACGGCGTTGACAAATTCCTGAGCCATTGTCGAAGCTGCTCTCCAGTAATCTTGGTACGGATTCTTAACTTCGGTCTTGGGAATATTGTCCCCGTAAACGATGAAGATCGGGAATCTTGTCAGCTTTTTGAACTCGCTAAGGGGAACGCCGACTGCCTTGGTCGGACCAAAGAAACTGTTGTTCGGAATCGGAGCAGGCACTTTTCCTTCCGGGAAAACAAATCCTGAACCCGGTTCAAAAGCAATGATACCCTTCAGATTCTTTCCCGCTTCCATTCCGATCAGCCATCCGGGTCCGCAGCCCTGAGAGTGGGTGACGAGGACTGTGTCTTTAGTCTTCTTTAAAGCATCCGTAACGGCATCGGCGATGACTTTGTCATTGTACGGAGCGGTATTCGGTGTCATCTGACGCCAGAAAGAATTCAGATCCTTTTGGCTGGCAAAAGCGGAGTTGTCATAGAACTTCGGCCACAAACCCATACGGAACTGACCGAACCAGAATTGTTCGTCAGGACTTGCCTTGATCGTTCCGTCAACGGTTGCCCTGCCCGCATCACCGCGGCGAGGCTGATCGATCAAATAAACCGGATAACCTTTACGCAGGAAAAGGCTCTGGAAGCCTTCTCTTCCGTCCGGTGTTGTCTGCCAGGTTCGCATGGACTGGCCGGCACCGTGTAAAAACATTAAGGATACGTTCTTGGCATGAGCCGGAATCTGATAAATGATGTTTGCGTGATCGCCGTGCAACGTCATAGCATCCGGTTCCGGGTGGTACGGATCGAAAGTCTTCTTTGCTTCGATGACTGTACCGCCCGCAGAGAATGCTCCTTGCTTCTCGATCGTGATCGGCTGAGCGAAGGAAGCCAGAGCGAAGGAGCCAAGCAAAACTGCGAGTAAAGTTTTCTTCATGGTTTGCCTCGGAATTAATGGAGTTTCGTGAGCCATTCCACCATCTTGGGATCGTTGTGATCGAAGAAAGCGGTCTTCTTTTGATCCAAAGCATTGATGGCAGCCATATCATCGGCAGTCAGTTCAAAATCAAAGACATCGATGTTCTGACGGATACGATCAGGATTCACGCTCTTCGGAATGCAAATAATGCCTCTTTGAAGCTGCCAGCGAAGAACAACCTGAGCGATAGATTTGCCGTATTTTTCGCCGATCTTTAGAAGCACCGGATTGTGGAACAGGTCGTTCTTGCCTTCGGCAAACGGGGCCCAGCTTTCCATCGCGATGCCCTTGGAGTTCAGGTATTCCTCGTCGGAATGACGCTGATTAAAGATGTTGCATTCGATCTGATCGACGGCCGGCTTGACTTCATTGAAAGCCACTAAGTCAGCGATTCTGCCCATATCGAAGTTGGAAACACCGATCGCACGGACGCGGCCTTCTTTCAGGAACTCTTCCATGGCCCTCCATGCACCGTAATAATCGTGATACGGCTGATGGATGAGGTAAAGGTCGAGGTAGTCAAGGCCGAGTTTTTGTAAGGAAGCGGCAAAGGCTTTCTTTGCACCTTCATAATAAACATCGGTAATCCAAAGCTTTGTGGTAATGAACAGCTCATCTCTCGGAATGCCGCTGTCTTTAATGGCTTGGCCGACGGCTTCTTCATTTCCGTAAACCTGAGCTGTATCAATGGAGCGATAGCCGTTTTCTAAAGCACAAAGGACGGCTTTGCGGCATTCTTCCGGATCGGTGACTTGGAAGACACCGAAACCGAGCATCGACATTTTGACGCCGTTATTAAGAGTCTTATAAAGCATATTCAACCTCCTTAATTGTTCTTGACACCGAAAATATCCGCCTTAGGCAGCTTATCCAAGGCTTCGTCAATCGCCTTGATTTCTTCTGCAGAGAGTTTGACGACTGCACCGCCTGCATTTTCTACAATTCTTTCGAGTCTACGGCTGCTCGGGATCGCTGTGAGCCAAGAATGTTTGCCGAGCATCCAAGCCAAAGAAAGCTGAGACATCGTTGCGCTGTGCTCTTCAGCTGTCTTCTGCAGGAAGGCCATCAGCTCTTCGTCCTGTTTCATAGCTTCAGGCGTGAACTGCGGCATGCGTGAGCGGTAATCGACCACAGCTTCGAACTTATTATTCGTCGCTTTTTCATATGCGCCGGAAAGCAGACCGTTAGCCAGCGGAGAATAAGCAACAAAGCCGATGCCAAGTTCCTCAAATGTCGGGAACAACTTTTCAATTCCTCTGGCCATCATGGAATAACGATCCTGAACCGCACTGATCGGCGTGACTTTGTGTGCACGGCGGATGTATTCTTCCGGCGCCACGGATACGCCCCAATGACGAATCTTGCCTTCTTTAATCAGTTCGCCCATCACTTCGGCAACGACTTCGGGTTCGACCTTCGGATCGATGCGATGCTGGAAATAAAGATCGATGGTTTCTGTCTGTAGACGCTTCAGAGAACCTTCAACCGACTGACGAATCTTTTCCGGTCGAGCGTCAGGAATGATGTCGCCGTGGGTGTATTCGGAAAAAGAGATGCCGAATTTTGTAGAAATAGCCACTTCATCGCGGAAAGGTTTTAAGGCTTCCCCGACAATTTCTTCATTGATGTAGGGGCCGTAAACTTCTGCGGTATCAAAATAGTCAAGCGCCTGCCTCAGAATCTTTACGGCGTCCTTTCTATCTGTCGCTTCGCCGTACCCATGAGAAAGGCTCATGGCGCCGTAACCAAGATCCGAGACCTCCAATCCTTCACTTAACTTTCTTGTCTTCATTTCATCTTTTCCTTATTTTGAATTCTTAAGCCAAAAGTCGAGCGCTTCCTGTGCCCAGCCCTCGGCAGGTGTTCCTGTTCCTAAGCCGAATCCGTGCGGCATGCCGCGAATGAGTCTGAATTCGGCCGGCGTTCCCTGGGCTTTAAGACGATTGATTCTTTGTTCCATGGTCCACGGGCTTGCGATACCGTCTTGGTCTCCGACAACAGCAAAAGTTGCGGGTTCTGTACCGCTGATATCCGTGTGACCCGTATATTCCATAATGACGGCGCTCGGACGCTGTTTTGTTTTGCCGCCGAACTCGGTCGCGCCGTAGCTTCCGAGATAGGCCGCCATTCTGGCGCCGGCGGATCCGCCCCACAAAGAATAATTTTTAGTTGAAACTTGGAGTTCCTTTGCGTGGTCAAAGATGAAGTCGATGCCTTGAGCCAAATCGTCGCACGCGGCTTGCGCACTGCCGTCACGATAGACAATCACAAAAGCATTGATGCCCTTTCCGGCAAGGAACTTCGCGATCGGAAAACCTTCGTGAATCGCGCCGACGTATTGAAATCCGCCGCCCGGACAAATAATCGCGAAAGGCGCATCCGGATTACCGCGGAAAAAGAAGAGTCCCGCAACCGGTCTGCCGTTTGAAGCTGTTTTTAAGGGGTAGAAGATCTTCTTTCCCTTTAAGACTTCATCTTTCATGTAATTCAGCACTTCAGCAGATTCTTTCGGCATCACATAACTGTGATAAGGAAGAAGTCTGCTTGCCTCTCTCAGCCTTAGGCCTGCGGTGCGGCCTCTTGGAAAGAGCAAATTTGAATAGCCGGAAAAAGCCGGATCATCTTTGATTGTGTCCAGCAAAGTATTTTCATCGAATTTCGTTTTATGTTCCTCCGATGCTACAGGAGAAAGTTTTCTTTCTTCTGCATTAACGGTTTTTGCGGCGAACAAGGTCGCAAAAATGCTACTTAAAAAATTACGTCTTTGCATCTGTGCACCATTTGTCGCTGAGTATTTTGAGCCAATCGAACCCAAGAGAAAACCTCTCGAACCCCTCTGCTGAGAACCCTCCGGGAATCGGTCCAAAAACGGCAAGAAAATCAGATAAAAGGTTTTGCGATAAATATTTCTTGCTGCCTTTCATCATTTTTCGGGGTTTTCCAAGTGTCGATTCTTTTGGCCTTCCTGAATCTCCCCTAATTTCGGAAGTAAAAGCTTAAATTTTTAGGCAAAGGTTTTTATCCTCAAAATGGGAAACTTTATTTCGAATCACCCTCGAAAAAGAAGCCTGAACTCGACAGAGATCAGGCTCGCTTCAATAGGAACTGTTCAGTTAGTTCAAACTTTTATCGAAAAACTCAACGAGCTGATTGATCGGCATGTATTCCGGTTTGTCATACAAATCGAAGTGGCCGGCTCCCTTAACCTCAACCAATTTCTTCGGTTCCGCTGCTTTTGCATATGCATCTTGTGTGAACGGTCTCGAATGAGCCTTCTCACCCATCACAAACATCATCGGACGCGGAGAAATGGTTTCGATATCGTTGAACGGGTAGAAGTTCATAAACTTTACGTTCGAAGCCTTATCTGAACGGGTATTCTCTTCCCACTTCTCGCCTTTAGGAATGAATTTGCCGCGATCACGATAGAAAGCATAGGAATGCTGGCGAGTCGCCGGAGATTTTTCATCAACTTTAAACGGGGAGCCGCCCACAAGGACTTGATCTCCTCCGGTGAAATCAGAGTAGCGCTGTTCGGCTGCATCGGCGATGACTTTCTTGCGCTGCTCTAAAGAAACAGAATTGCGGATACCGCTGCGGCGCATTTCACCGATGTTGTACATGCTGACCGTAGCCACGGCCTTCATACGTGGATCGATCTTGGCGGCCGAGATCACAAAGCTGCCGGAACCGCAAATACCTAAGATACCGATTTTATTGCGGTTCACAAAATTCCTAGTACCAAGGAAATCAACGGCTGCGCTGAAAGCTTCGGCATACAGATCAGGAGAAATGGCGTGACGAGGATAGCCCGAAGATTCACCCCAGAACTGCTGGTCAACCGCTAAGGTCACAAAACCGTGTTCTGCCAAGGCCGCGCCGTAATTGGAAGCTGCTTGTTCTTTCGAAGCACCCATAGGATGGCCGATCACAATGGCTTTAGCTTTGCCTTTGAGATCTTTTGGTACGAAAAGATATCCGACAACCTCCATACCGTATTGATTGCTGAAGCTGACGTGATACAGTTTGACGGATTCAGGAACCTTGAATGTCGTGAAGTCTCTTGTTGTAATTTCCGTCATCGTGGTTTGAGGACGGTTGGGAACTGTCGGAGCAGCGTATACGGCTGAGGAAAGCGAAACGGCGGTCAGCGCCGTCAGTGCTGAAAGCACTATTGTTTGACGAAGCTTCATGATTTCTCCTGCTTGAGATTTGTATTAATACATACTTAATTTTGCAGGAGAGCAGAGAATGACAATTGTCAAAGAGTGTTTGGTATTTGCTCGATTATTTTAGATTTTTTCGCTTGTCGAAAAATAAGCAAAAATCAGCGGTCCACGATGTATTCATCTGTCACCGGTATTTTTCCGGCTCTTACGAAAGCCGGATAATCGGTTTTAGGCCACTTCGTAGCCAGAAGCCTTCAAAGCCTGCTGCGCCTTCTGAAGGTTTTCTTTCTTCACCAAAATGTAGTCGGTGTTATAGGTTGAGACAACAAATATTCCGATCTTGTTGTCTGCCAAAACTTTAGATATTTCGGACAAGATACCGATCAAGGAAAAGTCCAGTACACCTTCTATCCGAAATGTTCTCCAGCCATCGACGCGATCCGTGGTGTTTTCTGGAACGTCTGACGTTAGGCATACAAGTGAGATTTCTTCGTCAGTTTTGCCGATGAAAAAGAACTTACCGTTCAGATCAATGTCGGAGATAGAGACTACCTTGCAAACTGACAGTTCTTGGTCAAGTGTTTTAAGCTTCATTTGCGTGTCCTCCGACAAGCCGATTAGGAAAGGTCTTCGTTAGTCTAACCGTCTTTGATCCTTTGAAAGGCAATCGTTATGTCCATCAATCAAACAACCTATTCAACTCTGAGATCATTAGACAACTAACCGAGAAGTTTAGGTAAGAAACAAGATTCTCTTTTCCCCATAATGAGTTAGTTGAAAAAAGGAGGGAGAATGGATCGACCAGAAGTCATTTGTCATATGGCCAGTACTATAGACGGAAAAATCGCGGGACAATCCTTTGCCGCAGAAGGACTCGGACCATATTTAGAGTTTTACGTTAAGACAAAACAAAAGTTTGGGACACAAGCAACGGCTTACGGTGCTTCCACAGCAAAGGAAATTTTCGTTGGAAAAGACAAGGAAACCTTTAAAGGATCAACTGCCGCCACAGATGAATCGGATTACATCTGCGGAGAAGACGCACCTTACTTTGTCGTCGTCATTGACCCACTCGGTGAGATTCCCTGGAAATCCGGCAAGCCTGTGGGAAGACAGGGTCTTGAAGACGCAAGAATCATTGTTATTACTTCGTCTCAAGCTTCAAAAGAATATCTTGACCTTCTTAAACAAAAAGGTATCGCCTACCTCATTTCACGCGGTACTGAGTTCCGCTTGACTGAGCCGATGGAAAAACTGAAGTCGATTTTCGGAATCCACCGAATTTCCCTGCAGGGCGGCAGACTGGTAAACGGAACGTTTGCCAACGAAAAACTGATCGACAAACTGAGCTTGGTCGTTATTCCTTTCGTCGATAGCTCAAGCTCTGTGCCGACAACTTTTGAGACCGGATCGTTTTTCAAGCACGCGATTTCTCCGATCGAATTCAAACTCAAGGAAATACAGAAGATCGAACCGGAAGGTTTGTGGCTTTTCTATGAACGCAAATAATTAGGATTAAGTATGAAAACATGGCTGATTACCGGATGTTCATCCGGATTTGGTAAAAATTTGGCTGAAACACTCCTGTCCGAAGGCGAACAAGTGGTTGTGACAGCGAGAAAACCTGAAACGATTCAGCATTTCGCAGAAAAATATCCTCAGACGGCTTTATGCCTGCGGTTGGATGTCACTAAAAAAGACACCATCGATTCCGCTGTAAAAGAAGCGATTGAAAAGTTCGGCAAGATCGACGTTCTCATCAACAACGCCGGCTACTGCCTGCGCGGCGCAGTCGAAGAATGCACCGAAGAAGAGATCTATGCTGAATTCAACACGAATTTCTTCGGTGCTGTTCGAATGATCCAGGCTGTTCTTCCTCACATGAGAAAAGCCGGCTCCGGCGCCATTATTAACTATTCCTCGATTGCCGCTCTGGATACCTCTGCCGGTTCGGCTTTTTACGGCGCTGCCAAGTGCGCGCTAGAAGGTTTGTCCTGCGGACTAAGAAAAGAAGTTGAGCCGCTCGGCATTAAGGTCATGGTGGTTGAGCCGGGCCCCTTCAAGACAGACTTCTTTGATCGTTCGATCGACATCAATCCGAATCGTATTGCAGCCTACGACGGTACGGCGAACAAGAGAAAAGTCAAAATCAGCGACCTTTCTAAGGTCGATATGAAATGGTGCGATATGGGCCGCGCCTGCAAATTGATCACCGACATCATTCAAAGACCGGACACCCCTCACCACATCCTCTTGGGTTCTATGGCTGTAGGAATCGGCGAAAAATTTGTCAAAGACCGCGCCGAAGAAATTCAAAAATGGAAAGAAGCTTCAGAAAGCCTTGATGCTTAACTTCTGGGCTTTGTCTGGAAACCCGACGAATAAAGAGTTGCGGCTCTCAATTAAAGAGAGCCGCTTCTTTTATTCAGTAAGTTTCGGAATCAATTTAGAATTCATCTTCTCTGGCAACCTGCAGCTCAGGAAGTAGAGAATCTGCAGCGTAGCGGCACTGGTTAAGAACACAGACCAAGCCGCATCCGGAGTCTTACCTTTCATGTTATCTTGGTTGATTATGCCAGCCAGGGAAACTTCTTGAAGTAGTCTTCTTCAAAGTTTTTGATTTTCTCTTCCGACTTAAGTGTCAAAGCCACCGGATCTAAGCCTTGGAGAAGTTTTTCTTTTCTAGACGGCTCGATCTCAAAATGCAAAATGGCGCCCGAGGGAGTCGTCACGGTTTGAGCCTCTAGATCAACGGTAACGTTCTTCGATTCGGAGTTTTGAACTTCCTGAATGAGCGCAGAAACTGTCTCCTTCGGCAGCACAATGGCGAGAACGCCGTTGTTTGCACAGTTATCAAAGAAGATCCCGGCAAAAGAAGAACCGATCAGACATTTGATGCCTCGCTTCTCCAATCCCCAAACGGCATGTTCTCTGGAAGAGCCGCATCCGAAGTTAGACCCCGTCACAAGAATTTTCGCGCTTCGGTATTCAGGCTGATTCAATACAAAACCTTCTCGTTCTCTTCCGTCCTCGTAAAGGCGAACATCATGGAACAGACCTTCCAGGACGCCTTCCTTGTCGATACGCTTCAGGAATGCCTTCGGCATGATGATGTCCGTGTCGATATTAGAAGCGGGCATCGGAGCTGCAACTGCAGTGAGTTTTTCAAATTTTTCCATGAGTTACTCCTCTCTGATGTCAGCGATAAAACCTTTAACACTCGCCAAAGCAACCATCGCCGGACTTGCCAAATGGGTTCTGGTTTGAACGCCCTGCCGTCCTTCAAAATTACGGTTTGTCGCAGAAATGCATCTGTCACCGGCGCCCAAGATATCGCCGTTCATTGCCAGACAAAGCGAACATCCGGAATTTCGCCACTCCCATCCGGCATCTTTAAAAATCTTATCAATGCCCTCTTTTTCTGCCTGCACACGGACTTGTGTGCTTCCCGGAACAACAAAGGCTTTAACGCCAGGAGCAAGTTTTTTGCCCTTCAGAACTTCGGCTGCTGCTCGGAGATCCTCGATTCTGGAATTCGTGCAGGAACCGATGAAGGCATGAGTAATCGGAAGTCCTTTAATTTTCTGTCCAGCTCCAAGACCCATATAGTTCAGCGCTCTTTCGTAATCAGCACGAATCTTCGGATCAGAGATTGAAGCAGGATCAGGAATAGATTCGGAAATCGAGCAGTTCTGATCGGGGCTCGTACCCCAGGTAACGGAAGGCTCGAGACCCGTGATGTCAATCTCGACGTCCTTATCAAATACAGCATCTTCGTCAGATTTGAGCGTTTTCCAAAATTCCACTGCCTTGGGCCACATTTCGCCTGAGGGCGCAAATTCTCTGCCTTCTAAATAGTCGACTTTTTGATCCGGCGCGATGATCGAAGACCTAGCAGCACATTCAACGGCCATGTTGCATAGCGTTAAACGCTCTTCAACGGAAAGATCACTGATTACCGGACCGCAGAATTCAACGCAGTGGCCGGTACAGCCGCCAGCGCCGAGATTTTTCACGATGAAAAGAACAATATCTTTGGCTGTAACAGAAGCGCCTCTGACACCGGTGACTCGAACGCGCATATTCTTAAGCTTCTTGTATCTAAGCGTCGACGTCGCCAAGTAATGATAAATATCGGACGTTCCGATGCCGTAAGCCACAGCACCGAGTGCACCGTACATGGCTGTGTGGCTGTCGCCGGCGCCGATCAGCATCCCGGGAAGAACTTTTCCCCGTTCAACCATCACGACGTGCTCAATGCCTTGCTTAGGATTTCCGTTGTTCAGAACTTCAAAACCAAAATCCGAACCATTCTTTATGAGGTATTTAACCTGAGTGCAGGCATTTTCTTCTGCCGGAAACTCCGATCTGTCAGGTGCGCTGGAGTTCACATGATCGACCGTACCGAGCGTCGCTAAAGGGCGCCAAACTTTAAGGCCGTTTTCCCTTAACAGAGAGAAAGCTTGCGGGCTGGTGTATTCGTTTACAACCGTACGATCAACGTAAACAAGTCGCTCAATACCATCTTCCGAAAGTTTTTCAATGGTATGAAGATCGACTATTTTGTCGTACAAGGTTTTTGTGGTCATTTTGCTTCTCCTTGAGGTCCATAAGATTTTACTATTGCTTTCGTTCCCGCAGATCCTTTTAAATGCATCACCCCTCACCTAGCTACCTTACTGAGTAAGCAAGAGATTTCGGTGATGAGTAAAGAAGTGAGCTAATTCGTTAAACGAGGAATTTATTTGTAGATTCCAGCCATCTTCCGGAAGCTCAATCGGAAGCAATAACAATGATCCCGCTGTAACCAACTGAAGAAGTGAGGGATCCGAAAAGACAAAACAAAAGCCCAGGCCTAGTACGGCAGAGCGAATTGCCTCATCGGCTCCTTTGACGATTAAAGTCGGCTTTAGTCTGTTCAATGGTTCGGAATCCAAATCTCGTGACAAAGCAACGTAAGGAAATTCGGATAGCTGCCTGAAGGTGATGGGCTTAGCCTTTCCGCTCAAAAGTCTTGGACTAATGACAGCTGAACGTCTGAATCCTTGAAGTCCTTTTCCCGGCTGCAGCTGAACGGAAAGATAGTCCTCCGTGTTCTTTCCGTCGCCGGAACAATCAAAAATCAAACCGGAATCGATTTGCCTGTACCGACTCAGGAGCAATAACAAGCGCGAAAAACTTATTCTTGCATCATATTGAACCGAAACCACCTTGGGCTTAGGTTCAGCCAACTCGACTTCAAGCGGCGCCATCAGTTCTTTTATTTTGAATTGGTAGGCGATTCCCTCATCAGTCAGCCTGAGACCTCGAGGGGATCGAGTAAAGAACCTCAGATTCAATGCTGACTCCAGTTTGTCCAGGGATCGTTTGATGTTGGCGGAGTCAAGATCTAGAACTTCGGAAGCTTTCCGAAAACTACCCTTTTCAGCCAAAACTTCGAAGATCTTCCAATCGCTTAATTTGACTTGTCCGGACATTTGAAATTCTCTCTTTGAGACGCCAAGGACGCCTGAACATACTTGACCCATTCTTCGATAATCGGGTTCACCAGCTTTTGGTTGGGAGTAATTGCTCGCAGCGGCAGGGAGGAAACGTTCCAATCCGGAAGAAGCCGCACCAATTCTCCGCTGTTAAGGAAAGACTGGGCTAAAAATCGGGGAACGGAAAGAGCTGCTCCCTTTCCGGTGAGTGAGCAATGAAGGGCAGCCAGATTATTTCTGCAAACGATCTGCGGATGAAAAAGAACGACCTCCTCCCGGCTTCCTTTCGTAAATCGAACACTCCGACGCTCCACGGCATCTCGAGCACCAAAGACCTGATATCTCTCCAAATCCTTCGGCCGAGAAACCGGATGTGTTTTGATCCATGCAGGTGTGGCGCAAACGATTCTTACGGCATCGGCAAGAAAATACTCTCTGACGTCTTCGTAGCTGTAAGTATCGTGGACCACTCGCAAATCGGTGTTGTACCAAACGGGCAAACCTGAACCGGTTGCAAGCTGAATATCAAATTTAACCTTCGGATACCGCTCGGCAAACAAAGTAGTCAGCGACGAAAACACCACGGCACCGGTGGTAAACGGAAAGGCGAAGTGCAAGGTATCCGCAGAAACCTCAGTATCAGAAGAAAGAAGTTTGAGCTGAGAAATAGACGGGCTCCATTGCCGAAACAACTTCAACCCCACTGAAGTCGGTTTTCCTTTTTTCCTGTTCTCAAATAAAGATCGCCCAAGTTTCGCTTCCAGTTCGTCGATCAATCTGGAGGCTTTCTCCTCGCTCATGTGGGAAGAGCGGGCTCCCTGGTAGAAGCTTTTCAGCCGAACCGCTTCACAGAATATTTCCTGCGCCTGGATCAAATCTCTCATATTTCGCAACACTAAGATTGAGATTTCAAAAATCTATTCTTTAATTTTTCACTTAATGCTCAATAAATTCAATATTCCTCAGTAGTTTTACTTGGTTTAAGCGATTTTAGTGTTGCGTTTTACTGAAGGTTATTGGTCATAAATAAACTGGCATCAATCTCTTCAAACGAACTCAAAGGAGTCAAAATGAATCGCCGCAAATTCTTCAAAAATTCCGTCCTCTCTGCTATTGGTACTGCAGGTTTACTGAAAACCGCCGAAGCCGCAGAAGCTGCCAAATCCACTGATCAGAACGTTCAGGAATACGACATCGTCATCATCGGATCCGGGTGCGCAGGGCTCACTACCGCCATTGAAGCCGCAGACCTCGGCGCAAAAGTGGTTGTGCTCGAAAAAATGTTCGGACCCTTCGGCAACACGATTTATGCCGGCGGCAACTTCAATGCAACCAATACCTGGGTCCAGAAACGCGACGGCATCAAAGACACGGTCGAAGATTTCTACAACGATCTGATGAAAGTCTCTATGTATAGAGGCGACCCGGTTCTCACCAAAATGTTTGCCGAACAGAGTGCTGACGTCGTTCAATGGCTCACAGACAGAATTCACATGGAATGGAAACCGATCGACGTCCAGATCGCTCCGATGCTCGGCAGATGCCATGAAGTCGGCGGCAAATTAACACCGGGCGGAAACCAGCTTCTTCGCAATATGCTCGACGAATGCAAACTGCTGAATATTCCTATCCACACTCGTACAAAAGCCGTAGAACTTCTTCGCGACGAATCTCTTAACTGCACAGGCGTAAAAGCTGTCGGTCCGAACGGCCCCGTCACCTACAAAGCCAAAGGCGGTGTTGTTATCTGCACAGGCGGCTTCCACAACAACAAAGACCTAGTCACGCGTTATATGGGCGGCAATGTCGCTTGGATGCCGTTAAGAGGCTCGGCAATCATTACGGGCGAAAACTACACACTGACTCAGCCTTTCTTCCCGCAGTACGTCAACATGGACCAGTTCCATGCCGGCCCGATCCACCCAACTACACGCGCTAACCCCTCCAACATGGTTAACTTCGGCATCTGCGTCACACCTCAAGGCAAACGCTATATCGACGAAGGCCAAACCTACGTTTATGTTGGTCAGAACACGCCCAAACTGATCAAAGAAAACCGCGCTTTCATCATTATTGATTCCCGCGTGGTAGATGAACCGATTGTTGCAAGAAGAATCAAGCGTTACCAGAAAGCCATGGCAGAAATCTACAAGGCAGATACCATTGCAGATCTCGCAAAACAAATGGGCGTTCCGGTCGAAACACTTGAGAGTACCGTCAAAGAATTCAACGCTGCCGTTCATAACGGTACGACCGACAAACTTGCTGTTCCAACCACGCTTGAAAAGCCTTACACCATCGAAAAGGCGCCCTTCTACGGCTTCATGTTTGCCGGCGGCATGACAGCGACCTTCGGCGGTCCGAAGATCAATCCGAAAGCTCAGATCATCAATACCGAAGGCCAGCCGATTCCCGGACTTTACGGCGCTGGAAACGCTGTCGGCGGTATCTTCTACGACAACTACCTCGACGGTTCTCAATTAACGGCCGCCGTGATATGGGGGCGCATTGCAGCCAGAGAAGCACTGGCTCGAGCTAAAGCGATGAGAAGCTAGTTTTCGGCGATTCACAGCTCTCTCCCCGCTTGTGCTTGCACTGCAGAGCATTTGTTCTGCAGTGCTTTTTTGTTTTTCGCAGTTCCTGCGTTTTCAGGATTGGATATTCTTGATAGGAATTTGGAGCTTCGTTCTGCTCAAAACGACACCTCGGAAAGTGCTCGCAAAATATTTCCCGCTGCCTATGCTCAAATAAGTCAGCAGAGATTAAGCGGGAATCCTTATAATCAGTCTACTTTTTTCGTCGAATTGAAACCGTAAGCATGTCTTCTCGTGTTATTCCAATTAAGGCCGCAACAAAAACGGTCCCGCTGGTCGGTGAAATCCGTCGTGACGATACTCACTGGATTGATTCCCGCGGACGCCCTTTACGCGATGTCAGAATTTCTATTACTGACCGTTGTAATTTCCGCTGCCGTTACTGCATGCCGAAGGAAAAATTCGAGAAAGATCACTGTTTTCTTTCCCATACAGAAGTCCTCTCTTTCGAAGAAATCATCCGACTGGGCAAAATCTTTGCCGCAAACGGCGTGGAGAAGATTCGTCTGACGGGCGGAGAGCCCTTGCTGAGAAAAGGCATCGAATTCCTGATCACAGAACTCTCAAAACTCAAAACCTGGAATGACAAACCGCTCGATGTTGCTGTGACGACTAACGGAGCCGCATTGTCCGCAAAAGCAAAATCCTTAGCTGCGGCAGGCCTCAAGCGCCTGACCGTTTCTTTGGATGCCATGGATCCTCAGATCTATAAGGATCTCAACGACGTCAATTTCCCGATTGAGAAGACGCTCGCCGGAATCCAGGCCGCAAAAGATGCGGGCATTCCTTCCATCAAGATCAATGTCGTCGTTAAACGCGGCGTCAACGAAAAAGAACTCATCAAAATCGCCGAGCACTTCAAAGGCACAGGAATCATTGTCCGTTACATCGAATTCATGGATGTCGGCACCTCCAACGGCTGGAGGCTTGACGATGTTGTCCCTTCCCTCCAGATCGTCGAAGAGATCAACCGCGTTTATCCGATTGAACCGTTAAACCCTAACTACACGGGTGAGGTCGCCACTCGCTGGGGCTACAAGGACGGCAGCGGTGAGCTCGGTTTCATTTCGTCTGTAAGTGAACCATTCTGCAAAGAGTGCTCCCGCATTCGTCTGTCTGTTGACGGCAAACTGTACAAATGCCTTTTTGCGACGGAAGGCTTCGATATTCGTCAGATGCTTCGCGGCGGTGCTTCCGATGAAGAAATCGAAGACGCCATCGGTCGAATTTGGACAACTCGCGACGAACACTATTCTGAAATTCGTACGGAAGAAACCGTCAAAGCCAGAGCCGGGAAGCGAATTGAGATGTCTTATATCGGCGGTTAGGATTAATGCTCACGGATTTTCCTTGACTTTCAGATAATTTGTTTTTGGGATTCCGTTCAGGCTCGCCTCCTTCGTTATGATTGAAACATAAGGTAAATTTTGTTTCAGTCATAAAAATGAATTTCTCACCAATCTCAATCACCTTTTTCGCCTATTTAGTCGTGATGGTGGCTGTCGGCTTAGTTGCCTGGCGCTTCACCAAAAATTTCAATGACTATATTTTGGGCGGCCGCCGTTTAGGCGCTGTTGTTACTGCACTTTCCGTGGGAGCCTCCGACATGAGCGGCTGGCTCCTCATGGGCCTTCCGGGCGCGGTTTTTCTATCCGGAATCTGCGAATCCTGGATTGCTATCGGTCTGGCACTCGGTACACTGGCTAACTGGCTGATCGTTGCCGCTCCGCTTCGCGTCTACACCGAAACAGCTCACAACGCTTTGACACTTCCGGACTACTTCTCGCACCGTTTTGAAGACAAGTCCCGTATGCTTCGAATCATCTCAGCTGTCGTGATTTTGCTTTTCTTTGCGATTTACTCCGCCTCCGGTATGGTTGCGAGCGCCAGACTCTTTGAAATCGTTCTTGATCTTCCCTATTCCACCGCTCTGATTTTCGGTACCTTTGCCACCCTGGCCTACGTCTTCCTCGGAGGCTTCCTGGCCGTCAGCTGGACCGACACCATTCAGGCGGCCATGATGTGCCTGGCGCTTATCATCGCCCCGGTCGCCGTTATGATCGACCTAGGCGGATTCTCGGCAACCGTCGAGCAAGTTAGATCTGTTGATCCGACGCACCTCAACATGCTTCAGGGCCAGACCTTCATCGGTGTGATTTCTCTGCTGGCTTGGGGCCTTGGTTACTTCGGTCAGCCTCATATTCTGGTTCGCTTCATGGCCGCCAAGAATGCGTCTGTGATGCCGCGCGCCTGCAAGATCAGCATGATTTGGCTCATCTTCTCGCTCTCCGGCGCCGTTGCTGCAGGCTTCTTCGGATCGGCTTTCTTCTCGGCTCATCCGGATCTCGGCAAAGCCGTTGCAGAAAACCATGAACGCGTTTTCATGATTCTTTCTACGACACTGTTTAATCCTTGGATCGGCGGCATTCTGCTCTCCGCTATTCTGGCTGCCGTGATGAGTACCCTTTCATGCCAGCTGCTGGTTTGCTCTTCCGTTCTGACAGAAGACTTTTACCGCGCATTCATTCGTCCGCACGCTGCTCAGAGAGAACTCGTCTGGATCGGCCGCCTGACCGTAGTTGCCGTCAGTGCTGTCGCAATCTTGATTGCTACAGATCCGAACAACCTGGTTCTCTCTTTGGTGAGCTACGCCTGGGGCGGCTTCGGTGCTTCCTTCGGCCCGATCATCATCCTTTCTCTTCTGTGGAAAGGCGTCACCCGCAACGGTGCTTTGGTCGGCATTATCGTCGGTGCTCTGACGGTTCTTGTCTGGCATCAGGGCGCATGGTGGGGAATGTATGAAATCATCCCCGGATTCGTGCTCTCCTTCATTGCCATCATCGTGGTCAGCCTGCTTGACCCGAACAAGCCTTCTGCAACCATGATCGAAACTTTCGACAAGGTTCAACACAAGCTTGAAGATGTTAAAAAACAGCTTGCCTAACTACTGACGCGCTCCAAATCGGGCCGATACGGCCCGATTTTTTTGCCGAAAATAACTCCCATTTGATTTAACTCCCTGTTTTTCTAAGAAGTAAAAAAAGTATTTCAGTTGTTTCATTCCATTGCTCCGCGCTCAATTCGCACAATTTTTACAGGTGAATTAGGAGTAACCACGTAGAATTCAGACACCAGGAAAATTTATGGAATAGGAGTTTCAAATGAAATTAGTTAAAGTTTTACTCCCCCTTGCTGCTGTCGGTTTAATCATGGGCACAGCTTCTGCTCGTGACATCGACGGTTTCTACGGTAAGGTTGAACAGATGCCCACAGCGGAAAATCCTGCTTGGGTGATCGGCGGAAAGACATTCAAGGTTGACCAGCGCACTAAGATCGAACATCGTCGTGACCAGAAGATCGGCGTTGGTTCCTGCGTTAAGGTTGACGGTGATCTCGATCGCGAAGGCAATTTCTTCATTTCCGAAATTGAACAGAAACGCGACAATCGCTGCCGTTAATTCTTAATTGATAGAGCAGCCTTCGGGCTGCTTTTTCATTGTTTATTATTTGCGAAAAAATGAAAAAATTCTTTCTTGCTTTAGCCGCTCTGAGTTTATCTTTCACCGCTTTCGCTGCCGGAGACGATGATGCTTTTTACGGAAAAATTGAAAAGATGCCCTCCGCACAAAATCCGACTTGGGTTATCGGAGGCAAGACTTTCAAAGCTGACGCTCGTACAAAGGTTGAGAGCCACGGCGGCCACAAATTTGACGTAGGCGCCTGCGTCAAAGTAGAAGGTGATATTGATCACCGCGGTGAATTTTTCATTTCCGAGATGGAAATCAAAAATGAGAGCCGCTGCCATTAATAAGGTCTCTAGGGCCTCCTTACCTTTTCCTGACTTTTTGAGAGTTTTGTCTGAACAGCCGGTAAATTCCTAGAAAAGGCTATAAAAAATCTCGTCCCGTGAAGGCAACGCGGACGAGATTTTTTTAAGCAAGTGCATTCAACACTTGCGGAGATTTTGATTACATCTTATTGGAAACGGTAGTCGCAGCGTGGTCTACGCCATTACCTAACGCAGCAACGTCCTTGCCCACTCCTTTAACCGTATTGCATCCGGCAAGTCCGATCAAAAAAGCAGACAAAATAGCAAGCAGTGAAAACTTTTTCATATCTACCTCTATTGCAATGATTAACTAGCGGCACCCGTTAAAGTTTCTTTTGCACAGCAGTTGCTGCGGTATCAATGTCGTCGCCGACGGCTGAAACGTCCTGGCCAACACCTTTTACAGTAGAACAAGCTGATACAGAAAGCGTAAAGGCAGCGGCCATGACCATCAGTATCCATTTCTTCATTTTTTCCTCCGAAAAATCTTTTTCTTGATGTGGTTAATTTAAGCCTTTCCCGATCAAGGACCGTCCTAACTGATTCAAAACGGGACTCCTTTTTTGAGAAGCCCCGTTCAGAATAGAAACTGGATTCGACAGTCCGAAATGATTAATTCGGCCTTGTCAGATCCGCGCCGAAATATTTCACGGATAGTTTGGATAACGTTCCGTCATTCTTCATTTCCTGAAGAGCATTGTCGATTGCCTTCTTCAGTGATGCGTTGTCTTCACCCTTCTTCATCGGAATGGCATATTCCGTCACTTTGTCCATCGTAGCTGCAATCTTCAAAGGTTCATCGGGACGATGCTTCATGTAGTCCCCGTAGGAAGTGGAGGCGTTGATAGTTGCTTGTACCTGTTTGTTTTTAACCATCTGAAGCGTTTCAGCCAGAGTATCGACACCGCTGACTTTGGCTCCGTACTTTTCGCCGATCTCCTGGTATGTCGAGCCAATAGAATTTGCGGTAGTTTTACCTTTCAAATCATTAAAAGAGTGAATATCGTTGTTGTCGGACCGTGTAATTAGCACCGTGCGGTCATAGGCGTAAGGTGTGGAGAAATCATAAGTTTTCGCGCGGTCAGGCGTAACGTCTACACCATTAATCATCAAGTCATATCTTCCCGTATCCATACCGGCGAAAAGACCGTCCCAGGGGCCTTCAACAATCTTGGCTTTGACTCCCAATTTCTTGGCTAAGTTCTGAGCGACTTCAACGTCATATCCGACCAACTGATCTTTTTCATTGTGGAAGGAGAACGGCTGCCAGTCCCCTTCTAAGCCGACCTTCAATTCACCGGATGATTTAATTCTTGCCAGGTGATCTTGAGAAGCCGAAGCGGAATTGCGGCTCGGCGCTTTATCGCATCCGACCAACATAAGAGAGGCAGAACCGGCAAGGAAAAGGCCCAGGCCGAACTTCATCAATAATCGAAAATTATGTGTCATATCTAAATCATCAACAAAAATTAAAGAGAATTCATCGCGTTTTCTGCTTCGCGCTGCTTCTTGAAGGCTTCCAAGGCTGAGCGCTGGGCCTCTTGAGAACCGCTTGCCAAACGAAGGAAAGCTCGGGTACGTTCGTTTTGAGGATGTTCGAAAATCTGCTCGGGGCTGCCTTGCTCAACAATCAAACCATGATCCATAAAAATGACTCTGTTGGAAACGTTACGAGCAAAGTTCATTTCATGCGTCACCACGACCATTGTCATGCCTTCTTGAGCGAGCTGACGCATTACCTCTAATACTTCATCCGTCAGTTCAGGGTCTAAAGCCGAAGTAGGCTCATCAAAATAAATAATTTCCGGGTCCGTGGCGAGAGCCCGAGCAATTGCAACCCGCTGCTGCTGACCTCCGGAAAGTTCGCTCGGATAGGAATTGGCTCTGTCTTCCAGACCAATCTTACGGAGAAGCATCATGCCTTTTTTTACCGCGTCTGCTCTGCTCATGCCTCTGCCGGAAGTCAGACCAAGCGTAATGTTCTCAAGCGCCGTTTTATTTCTAAAAAGATTGTAGTTCTGAAAAACAAAGCCCGTTTTTCTTTGGATTTCGGACGCCTGTTCTTTAGTGGCCGTTTTTAAATCGATAGTCTTATCGTCCAAACTGATTGACCCGTAATCAGCCCTTTCCAGGAAATTGACGCAGCGAAGCAAGGTGGTTTTTCCGGAGCCTGACGGTCCGAGAATTGAAACCACATCGCCTTTATAAACATCGATGCTGATATCTTTCAACACTTCTAAGGTGCCGAAAGATTTTTTCACATGGCTTATGAGAAGGAGCGAATCGGTTTTTTCCATTACTAATTTGACTGCAAAAATGAATCGTTAGTTTGTACCGTATTTGCCGAGTTTCTTTTCCCCGCGGCGCTGTAAGTACTCAAGAATCGTCGAGAAAATTAAATAAATGAGCGCGACTTCGATGTACACCGCCATGGTTTCGTATGTTCTTCCGGCAATCCTTTGAGCCTGGAAGAACATCTCAGCCACCGTAATGTTAGCCGCCAAAGAAGTGTCTTTAACCATTGAAATCATGGAGTTGCCCAAGGCCGGGAACGCAGTTCTAAAGGCCTGAGGCAGAACGACGTGCCACATGATCTGAAAATAATTGAGGCCGACGCAGCGTCCTGCTTCCATCTGGCCCTGAGGAACTGACTCTAACGCGCCGCGAATCGTTTCGGCGTTATAGGCGCCTTCGTTGATTGAGAAAACAATAACGGCGGCCAGGAAGGCGTCCACCATGATGCCAATACTCGGCAGCCCGAAGAAAACGACATACAGCTGCACAAGCAGCGGCGTTCCTCTAATCACCCAGACATAGAAGCGGCAAATTTGCCGAAGAACCGGAACTTTCGAGTACTGGATCAGTGCTACAACGACTGCAATGACCATGGAAAGAGCGAACGAAATGATCGTCAAAGGTATCGTTACAGTGATGCCTTTGAACAATAATTGCGGAAAAGCATCCACCATTACTTGCCATACGTGCGGATCCATTGGCGCCCCTTCCTTCTGATAAAGTCGGCTTCTTTTAAATTAACTTTGTAACATTGTAAGTTACTCTCCATCTGCTTCTTTGCTTATTTATTTGAATTAGCTCTGGAGCAAAAGATAGATTATTATTTGTGCGATGTCTGAAAAACATTTTACGGGGCGCAGCCAAAGGTTTTGGTAGGCCGTAGCGGGTTCAACTCCCGACGCCCCGACTGCAACCTTTTCTTCTCCAGTTTTAACTTAATCCCTCTTTTCTCTTACTCCTGTTCTCATATCAAAACGAATGCCCTAGCTATAGAAGTTCTCTTTCCGTTTATCTGAGAGAGTTGTCTCAGACGAGCTCAACAATCCTTCTTACCGCAAACCTGACCGAAGCCTTTGATTATGAAGCCTTCGCTGGACCCCATCTTTAATCCGTCAAAATAGCCAACCCGCAATAATAAGCTCCGGTGCTCGTTAAGAGGACCTAAGCTATACAGATTACGTCAGTGCTTAGGCCTGCCCTTTTATTAAGAAGTTAGAGAATAAGACAGTTACAAAGAAAGATTAAAAGATGAACTTGTATGAGTACCTAACCGCGGATTCAATTGGTTATAAGACGTTCTACTAGATGGAAGTGAAACTGCAAAACCCATTGAATTGGCAGGTTTATAGGTCTTTTTGAGAAAAGGAAAGATTTTTAGCGCACCTAAGGCTGGCGGAAGAGGTGTCCGCTTAAATATGTGGATTAGAGATGGTTCCAGCGGATACCTTTAAAAATGTCCGCCGCTTTGTCCGCCAATGAAAGGCAAAATAAAAGACGCTTCTCGCGTCTATAATCAAAGTATCAAGCACCTAAGGTTTTTTACAATGCTCGCCCAGCTTAAGTATTTTAAGATATTTCCCGCCGACAAGATAGAGATCGGCTATGGCTTTGACATTATTGTTTACGGTAAGGTCGCAGACTACGACGAATGCCAAGCCACCGAGACTCAGCCCCTCGCAGTGGCACGGGTTCGTCCGTGGGAAGTGTCGGACGCTATGCCTCCCGACCCGACCGATCAAAGCACCTTCGATCTATTGCGTTGGGAGAGTCCTCTGAAGTTTGAGGCCTGCTTGCCTGCGCTTTATGACGTAGCGGAGTCAGGCGTGGAAGCTGAGGAAAACGCCGAGTGGCTCGCCAACCTTTGTAAGGACTTCATGTCCAAGCATTGGCGCGCATACGCGACGGCCATCGAGCACCTTAAGCGCTATTGCACGCGCAACTTTCTCATTGAGAAAGGCGAGGCAACCGAACCGAATATTTTCAAACTGCGGGGTTTCTACTTCTGATCACTTATGGTTCGCTTGGCAGAAGTCAATAGCTCGTCGAGCCTCTTGCAGTAATCGCTTACCTTCCGCCGCCAATCGGAGACATCTATTACGCTCTCTATCGGCGTCGGTCTTGGCTCGGCGCTCAAGCTCTTCGAGTTCGCCGCGCACCCTGTCAGCGTCGTCACGAGCACGAGACTCAGCAGTACGCAGATCAGTAAGAGAAGCCGAGAGGCGCGCTTGCTCGGCCTGCTGTTTCTCAAGAGCTGTCGTGAGCGCTGATATTTCAATACGGGCATTCTCTAATTCCTCTTGGTTCTGACCATGGTGGTATCCAAAGAAATACGCGGAAACGACCACTAAGACTGCGGCAATTGTCTTAACCATAGCGAGAGGGGAATAAGGATGATCGTAGAAACAAAGAGCACGACGGGGATTATTTTGTCGATCTTCCGGACAGTCCCTTGGAGCTTTTTAATTTGCAGTCTTCCGTAGTAGAACGAAAAACTTCCCATCCCTGTGACAATGCAAGGCATACCTGCGCCAAAAAGCACGCAGCCGCCTACGATAAGAAAAGTTATAAGGAAACAACCTAGTGCAAAAGCGCACATAGTTAAAACCATCCTAAAAATTTCACGGGCGATTTCCATTTTTACCTCTTAAAGAAAAGTTCCAGCTCACGAAGTCTCCGAGCCTTCAATCCCTTCTCGAAGCTCGTGCCCGGGTTGCAGTAGCGGGGCCACCACGCTTTAATGCCCTCGTCGTTTTCTGCGTTAATCATTTTGAAGAGCGTGTAGCGGCGGCACTTGGTTAAGCCGAAGTTATACACAAAGGACATCAGCGCCTTGAACTGATTTTCGTTGAGGTCAACGTGGACGAGACGGGCCAAGTCTTCCTGAGTGTTTACCAAGTCTTTGTCCAATAGGCGGTACGCCTCGCCGCGGGTTACCATATCATTCTCGAACACGTTGCCCGTGTGTCCGAACCCAATAGTCCATATCCCTGCGGGACACTTGTAGGCGAGCGCTGAGAAGCCTTCCTGCTCGGCGACGAACTCGGAAGCTATCTCAGGCGGGAAGAGCATAAGGTTCTGCTTTCTCATTTATGCTCCTCTTTGTACTTCTGATAGAGTTCGTTGATCATCTCGGTGTTGGTCTGTATGGCTTTTTCGTTGGCCCAAATGCCGTGCTTGAGTTCGTCAAAGATGACGTTGCGCTCGCAGTAATACCATCCTAGGAGGAAGCCGAAACACACGGCAATGGCGATAGCGGCTGATCGGCAGAGGCGTATGGCCCATTCATTTAATAGGACTGTCATGGTTTGTCGGCTCCTAATTTGCTGTCCAAGAATTTTTTGACGTAGTAGGCAATAATGCGAACGCCGAGGTAGGCGGCCATGAAAGAGATTCCGACCGCGGCAAGTTCATTTACGCCGTATCCCTCAAGAATCCAAAAGACGCCAATTGCTGTGACGCCTCCTGAGAGTGCTTCCCAAACGGCCTCAAACGCCGAGAACTCTATGGGTTTCTCTTTGCGCTTCTCTCGCAAATCGTCCACGTAACGCAAAAGTCCCGCGATAAGGCCGAGACCTCCGACGCAGCCGATCAGCGTATTGATTAGTTCTGTATGTTTCAGCATGACGCTCGGCTTCTCCCTTAGGTTTTATGTGTGTGTTATTTTGGAGGAGTGCAAGAGCCTCAAGTATCAGGAGGGTGGTACAATCAGAATTGTTTTTTTATTTATTAACTAACTTATCTAGTTCATATAGAGAAAGACTATTCCAAAACTTTTAGGTGGTTTGGGAAAAGCTCGTCCGATTAACCTCGGTCGAGCTTTTTCTTTCAATGCGCACACCCGACGAAAAGCCCCTCGAGTGAGGGGCGGAGCGGTTAGGTGGAAGCGGTTAGGTGGAAGCAGCTAGCGGATAAAGCCGTAGTTCGACATCCTTAACATGGTTTCCGCCAAGGCTGACATAACTACCCTTTGTAACGGGCATACTAAACTTGCCGCCGCCATTAGCCCACGGAACTAGCGACTGAGCCCCGGGGCCAGCCGCATAGCTGGATTCATTCGTTCCGGTAAATGAGACAACAAGAACGCCGTCGTTAGGCATTACGCCCTGATAGATAGAGCCCCAATCGTCATTAACGTCGGTTCCTGTCATCACTATTGGAGAGGCTCCCCAGGCAGGTTGGGCAAAATGCGCGGCTTCGGTTTTTGTTGTTCGGGTATTCAGTAATAACTGGAGGAGCGACTTCAGCATGATGCACCTCCTACAAGTGAAGTGCTACGTTGCCCCTTCGCTAGGAACGAATTTTGCCTCAAGCGGTTGCTGATCGTCCGTCTCGCAATAGAGACTAACGGTATTCCCCTTCCGAACCGGAGTTGTAATTCTGAGATAACCTTGAGAGTTAACGCAACACGTTCCCAGCTTTCCGGTAATGCCGACATTGACCGATGGCCGGTTTCCGCCGAATGTAATCCATCCATCACTTGGAGGCGTATAAAGCTGAGCCTGAGCGTGGTTAACAAAGAACGTTGTTCCGGGATTTGGGTTTGAGAAAAGACCTTGACTTCCGACCCATTCCTTCTTACCCTGCAAGAACTTCTCCGCAAAGAGCTGTACAAGCGACTTAAGCGACATAGCACATCTCCTTGCAGAAGAAGTTGGTTAAGAGCTTGATACCCCCCCCCGATAGTTTTAGTAAACCAACATTCAATGTTTTTAGCCTGTCTAGCACATAACGTAAAGACTTGCCCTTTTGCTATCGGACAAGCACACAAAAGAATGTCACCCACGACTTGTGGAGTAGTAAAGACGCTTACGTTCTGTGTTTGAGCCGAGGCAATACAAGTGGCTGTATCTGCCGTAAACCTTATACAAGCAAAGCCATCAGTTGGAGCAACTCCGTTGTAAACGGCACCCCAGCTGTCGATAGAAGTAGTTGTCGGGGTTAGTGCCACATTTTGGGTTGACGGCATAGCCTGATGTCCTACAGCCTCGGATTCCTGTTTGCTGTAGAACTTGCTCAGCAGGAGGCTCAGAATGTTCTTTAACATAATGCGCCTCCTGTGGAAAGAAGGTTAAGCGTCTGAACTTGCTTTGTAGAACCAAAGGGAATAATCCGATGTGTTTCCGCCTCGGCATAAGAATTTAATAGTGGTTCCTTTTTTGACGTAACAGCAGAGACCACACCCAGCGGTGTTTCCGTTGAGGACGGAAGCAAGTGCCATTTGCCCATTATCGACTTGAATTTCAAGAGCTGAGACTGTGCTTGAATTGCACCGAGAAGTCGCCCAGCCGTTGCTCGGTGCAACATAGCTAAAGAAGTCCGTGGTGCTTGTGCAAGGAATGTTTGTGCCATTGCGGACAATCGGAGCACACTGTTCAGAAACCCAAGACTTTTTGCTTTGCAGAAACTTCTCAGCAAACAATTGGATAAGGCTCTTAAGCATGGCAGAGCCCTCCAAATAAAGAGATTATACCCCCCCCCGATCGTCTTAAGGAATTTGGATAAGGATACAGTTCCGTTTATGAAATACCTTACTTCCATACCTTTTGCCATTGGAACGAAAAGTTTCCCCTGAACATTTTGAATGGGGAAAGAAGAGATGGGCAGGATTTGTCCCCAAAAGTTCATGTTTCCGCCGGGCTCGACCATTGCCGACAAGTATCCATCAGCTGGAGCTGTGTAGGAGCCTTCAGAACCCACTGCCAGAAAAATGTCTATTGCCTCAGCAATATTAACAGGCATAGCGTTATGCCCTGCTTGAGCTGGAGTAGTTCGACTATCCAGCAATCGTTGAATAAGTTGTTTTAGCATTTAAGCTCCTTGCCGAACCTAAATGCTCGGCGTTGTTAAATTGAACAGAAGTAACAGTAGATGGTTCCCGCTGTTAGCCCATAGTGGTATTGAATCTTCTGTCCCTTCTTAAAGTATTGATAGGCTGAGATGTTGTACCCATTGTCGGGATACCTCACTAAGGTCGGCCAGTCAGAAATTCCTTCTGCCCGTATTCCCACAAAATTGGCCTGAGTGCCATAACACCAGGCTATCCCATCTGCTGGAGTGACGTATTCAAAGTACCCTGTTGCCGTCGATGTTTTGACAACCACCGAACCCGTCAAACAGTCAGATATGCCTAGCTCAGTTGGTCTCTTACCATAGATACTACCCCCCCCGTTTACAGCCCGTTTAGGAACGAGCTGATTTACAAGCAACTGAATCAACTGTTTAAGCATTGAATCCTCCTCTCATGTTTTGTCTAGCGTCAACTTTCTGCTGTAGCTCGTATGCAAGAGCTGTCGGAAATACGGGCCAGGCCACGAACGGGAAACCTTCGACTTCTGGCAGGTTTCTGAGCGCCTGTCGGTACGTCTCTAGAGAGATTCTGTCGGCGTCCTCAAGGGCCGAACGCTTGGCTCCTGCCGTCCTAGCCACGGTGATATCAGGGAGTTTCACGTAATCGTCTGTGTCCGAGATACGAGCGTTACGCTCGGCTTTAATCTCGTTGCTGTAGCGCTCTTTGCAGAATGCGTCGGAGTTTTCCGGAAGGTCAGCCTGTATGTAGTATTTGCCGTCAGCGCTCTGATACAGCTCGTCCGTAATCAACTGAGATTTGACAGCAAACTGCTGACCCGCTTTGAACTTGACTTTGGCTTTGCCGATTAACGGTTTTTCCAACACTTCTACCTTCAGGTTGTCAGCTTTCAGGTCAGGCGTTGTGAAGGTATAGAGGTCATATCCATATTGGAAACTCTCAGGGCGGTTGAGCGGTTCAATCGGGATTTCCTCTTGAATCGTGTTCCCCTTCAGGTACTTCTTATCCACCAGTGCGATAAGCTCGATTGAGCAAGGCTCAACCCAAAAGCCTTGAGCATCCGATAGGCTCGTGATGCGACCGTTGCCCATCTTCACGCCGTACTTCGCCACGGGTTTGGATAACGCCTTGGTTAGGTACTCAGCTTTGATTTCAGATAATGTAGTCATACTGCTCCTTATGAATCAGATTCGCTTGTTTCTTCAGCTTCGAGCGCGTCGATTTCCGCTTGGGTTGCTCCGTTATCTAAGCAGAGCTGTTTGAGAATAGGGATGAGGTAGGCGTCCACTGCTGCGGCAAATGAGGCTGTGACCCATGCTGTTATCGCCGAGCCAAACGAACTTGAGAACGCTGCGGCCCATCCGATATTTGTTCGAGCTTGTGCCCGCTGAGCGTCTGTCAGGTTGTTCTGCTCTGTGTACAAAATGGCCGTCGGTGCCTCGCCCGTATCGCCTTTTGGACCGTCATTACCCGTATCCCCCTTCAAACCGCGGGGGCCTTGAACCGAAAGTTTTATCCAATAGTTTTCGTTAGTAAGTTCTGTTCCTGCGGGTGCGGCTTTAATCGCTTCATAGACATAGCCGTCGGCGTCCTTCACTCGGTCAAGAATGCTGTATGCGGTCGTTGCGCTATACGTGCCTTTCCACGTGTAACGCACCTTTCCGATATTAAGTGTTGGCATAGGTAGCTTCTACCTCCCCGTTGTCGTTGATTGAAAATTCAGCAGGCGCAAGACCTACGTATTCGAGCTGAAGCATTCCCTCTCCGTTTACTTGGAACTGCCCGAAGCAAGTCGCATAAGGGCTTTGGCCCATAGGCCCTGCTTCACCGCGCTCGCCCGCGGGTCCCGGACTGCCCTGCAAACCGCGCTCACCGCGGGGGCCGCGAAGATTTGAAATCTTTGCTCCCACTGTGGCAGTTGTCGCGGTTACCGAGATAACTCGGAACAGGTCCCCGTTAGTTGTGTTAAGAACGAGGTCTCCTGCCTTGATGTATGTAGAAGGCGTCAGGTTCGACAACGGAAACGTTTCATTCTCGGAGATGGTCGGGCTTGTGCGGGTAGAGAATCCTGATTGCGAAGCAACTGTCTGAATCTCTTGGAGTATCTGCTGACAGGTCAGCTTGTCATCGTTCGTTGCGCTGGCATTGGCCTGAGCTTGCGCCGCCAACGCTTCAATGGCTTGAAACGTCAGCATCATTGCGTCAATCTGTGCCTTGATCGCCTTCACCTCTGCAACGTCTGCTTCCACCGTGGCGTACACAGACTGAGCCAACTGCGCATACTCCCCTGCGGTCGCGGCGACCTCCAAGACTTCCGTCAGCACTTCCTCGGGCGTCTTGTCCTGCGTATAGGGAACCACCAGCGCTCTGTCTGCCAAGAGGCGTACTTGCTGAATCAGCGCGCAGAGCTTGTCAAAAACCTCGTTTAGAGTCTTAGGAGAAAAAGACCCGAGGTTCATCAGATGTGTCTTTTGCAGATACGGAATGGACGAGACAATGCGAAACTTCAAGTCTGCTGCGGGCGCCGTTGTAAACGTCACGCTCCCGCCCGGGTAGCCCTCTTGATCTTCGTTGAGCGTCACCGTGTAGAGGTCTGAAGACATCACCTTCTCAGAGGATTCTCCCGTTGCCTCGTAGATCGTAATATCGGTACCCGCGTCAAAAACCTTGAAGGCGAAGGCGTAAGTCTTGGTCGAGCCGTCGCCCACCAAGAGCTGAGAACTCCGCGCTTCTGTTGAAATACTCATAGCTTCTCCTTTTTCTTGGCAATTCTGAATGAGCGTTACGGCGTCAAGTATCAGTATTCCGAGTAGCCGAAGATGACAGCCAACGGGTTATCCGTCTTGCCGCGTTCGATAGCGTCGATACCCGTCATGGCGCGAGTGATCGGAGCCGCAGGCAGTCCGAATATGGCGCCCGTCATGTTGGTAAGCGACTTCCAAAAAGCCATATCGAAGTCTCCCTGCTCGACCTGCTGAGCAAAGCGGCGCACGTCTTGGAACTTCTTCATACCCGACGGCCCTGTATAAGAATCCGTAATGCCTGCAAATTCACGCAGGAAAACGAAGAGACCGAGGTTAAAGTCGAGCACTGACCACGGGGCTTGCTCCATGCTCTTCTCCCACCAATCGTCAGGGTCGGCTCCTGCGACGCTCGCCTTAATGCCCTCCCGCAGGAACGTCTCAATCACGGGCTGAAAGCAGAGGAGAAGAAGCGCGTCGGCGGCAAAAGCCATTCGACCCTTGGTATGTTTGCTCACCATCACGGTATTCAAGATGGAGTTGAAGAACGTGTAGAAGACCGTGAAAATTCGAGACAAGGGGCCGCCGCGCTCGACCGCAGACAAGTCCATCAGGCGTCCGCCGCCCTGTGCGTCAACCACTGCGCGGTCTGCTCTTGCCACGGCCTCGGCGTCAACACAGCCCTCGGACAGTGCTTTCTCATAAGCACCGAGCCACGTGGGTACGTCCACCAACATCTGAGTGAAGACAATCATGGAGTAGGCATAGCGTTCCACGTTGTTTCTGAAGCGTCCTAACGAGCTTTCGGAATAAGCCTGAATCTCGGCCAATTCTCTAAAGCGCGTTCTTGCGCGGTTCTCAAACGCACCGCTCTTGCCCGCGGCGAACTTGAAGGCCGCTCTCGGCCCCATTGTCAGGAAGCGAGACAGACCCTTGGCAGTCCACTTATGACCGATGACCGCTGTGGTATTGATAATGCCGATGGGCTGAACAATAGCCGTGATGACGTTCAGACCCAACGCGGCAATAGAGATACCTGACGTGACCACTCGGGATATGGCGTCAAGACCCTCGAGCTGAGAGACATTCCCTGTGGCAATAGCTTTGCGCCACTCGTCGATAGCACCCACTGCACGAGGCCCCCAATAATCCGCGAGCGTCGGGCTGACTCGTTTCAGAATCTTGCCCGAGTTCACTACCCACTCTTCCCAAGCGAGACGGTGGATTTCCGCGTCGAGGCCCTCGAAGGCCGCACGCAAAGTCAGTGTCACAGCAAGTCCCTCCACTTTCTTGGCGCGCTTCTCTAAGAAGCCTTTAGCGGTGTTCTGACTGCGGGAGGCCGCTGCTACCTGACTCAAGGCGTCTTTCATGTTGGCGAGCTCCTCTCCCTTCACGCTTGCCAAGCGATCGTAGACAATGGGGTAGTAACCACCCTTAAGATTTACCACGGTGCCGTCGGCAAGACGGAAGGAGATAGGACGCGGGGGAACTAGCTCAGGCGTTCTGCCTGTCAAGCGCTTGGCCTGCGCCATAACTTCGGGCTGAAGCTCGGCGAAGGTATCCCATACTTCTTGGACGGCTTCGAGCTCTTCCTTTGTGAGCGTCTCTCCAACGATCTGAATCATCTCGGCGGCAGTGAGTTTGCGTCCGCCTGTCGCGGGTTTCCAAAGGGCAGAACCCGAGACCAAGCGGTCGAAGTTTCCTTCGTTGCCCATGTTCAACGCCATAGCGATGACTTGGCTTCGGGTAAAGCTCGACTGCGCGAAGTCGTAGTAGCGCGCTTTCTCGAATGTCTTGCGGCCGAGAATCTTGAAGGCTTTGAACAGGCGCTTGGCAAAATGCACCTTCAACTGCTCCTCGTGCGTCGCCGCTTCGTCTGCGGGTTTGATGATAGCCTCGAAGAGATTGCCGTTTCTCTTGCCGTCCATTGCCGCAAAGAGCGACGGAATGCGGGCGTGCGCCATTCCGATCTTATCTAAGGCGTCTTTGACCTTGGCTCTAATGCCGACGTTTTCCATTGCGCCCTTGGCTTCAACACCGTGCTTCTGTGCATTGGCGATTACTCCGTCGGAGATTTCAACTGCGACGGTATCCAGCTCTATGGTCTCGCCCGCGAGTTCCACTGTGTTCACGTCGCGCCCCAACTTCATAAGCTGTCGCACTGCGGCTTCCAACTCCTGCGCCAATTCAACGGGCAGATTCTTTGGGTCGGCTTCCTGACCCACGTATGCGTCGCGAATGCGGGTCCCCAAGTCATCCTCGATGTTGGGCTGAATCTCGCCTTGGTCTTTGCATTCCTGACTGAACTCAGAGATCGACACGGCGTCTCGGGTTAAGTCCTCGGAGACGCTGTAGCCCGCAGTGGCGAGGAGCCTCTGCGCCATAATGAGGTAGCGAGTGGAAGTACCCTTGATCTCCTTACGGTTCTTAATTCGCTTGTAGAGGTTTTCTGCTCGAGCCTGCTGCTTCTCAATCTTCGTTGCTTCGTTCGCTAAGCAAAGCTGATAAAGCTCCTGTCTTTTCAGAAGTGCGGCCTGCTTTAGGTCTCCGCGCTTTAAAGCCGCGAGCGCTTGACGAGCTTTAGCGGCGGCCTGATTGCGGTAGTTCTCTGCATGAATCTCTTTCGAGCTCTTGCGAAGCAGAGCCTCTTTTGCCACGTCTGCAAAGAAGGAGGCGTCCACGGTCCTATTCTGCGTGCGCTCTAAAGCGTTGATCTCAATGGCTACCACGCGGGTGCCTGCGTCCTGAGAGACTGCTTCGTCGGCAAGTTTCTTAATGGCCTCGGGCGTTGCGATCTCGCTTCTCTCCGTGTCTATTCTCTGCTGGACTTGAGCGTCCACAATGGCGTCGATGTCGGCGTTGGCTAACAGGTCTTTAACCATCTCGTCGGCGCTCGTGTAGCCCCTGTCCTTGGCGAGGTCTTGGGCGCTCACTTGACTTGTGCCCTTGGTATGCACATAAAGGAGTTTGGCCTTCTTCAATGTCTCGATCTCTTCGTCGGTAAAGCCGAGTTTGGAGAGTTCGCTCTTGGTGAGTTTCGGGCGGTACTTCGTGCCGTCGGCCTGCTCTTCTCCGTCTCGCAGGAACGACATCAGCACACCCACGCGAGTCTTCTTGAACTTCGCTCTCTCCTCTTGGGCGAACTGCTTGCGTGCTTCGTTGGCGTCCTTAGTTATGCGCTTTTCCATCTGAAGCGTAAGGCGCCCCGTGCGGTGGGCGTTACGGAGCAGACCCGACATCAGATACTCATAGGCCTGCGCGTCACGCTCCTGCAAAGTGTCCTCGTAGTCTTGGAGCACACCCGGCTCCACTAAGCCCACGAACTGCTCCATCAGGTCAAACATCTGACGGCGCATTTTCGCTTCCGTCACCTGTTCTTGGGCGATAAAGAGATTGTCGAAAAGCTCCTTGGTCTGCGGATTAAGTTCGGTCCCGGGGATGCCCGAAAGCACGTAGTACACCTTCTTGAGGAAATTCGAGAACTGACGGAAGAGCGCACGCAAGCCTCGGGTCGGAGCGCGTCCATCCATAAGATAAGCCTCATAGGTACGGGCAAACTTCTCGTGAAGCGGTCTTTGCTGTTCCAAAGACATGGCGTCCCACTGCGTAAAGGAGTCAATGCCCAACCACTTCAGCGCCGCTTTAGTTGCGTCGAGATAGTGCTTCTCACCTTCGGTCAATGCTTCGGTCTTAGCCTTGTTCTCTAAGTCCTCTGCGATCTTGATACGGTTGTGCAGGAACCAATGGCCTGACTCGTGTACTAGCGTGCTCGGGTCGGCGGAAGCCCAGCGGACGATAATGTTCTGAACCGGGAAGAACTCGCCCTTGGAACCTTCGGCCTGCTTAATACCCGCGGCGTTAGCCTGCGCGGGGCTCGCCGCTAGCTTCAGACCGTGCGCTCTCCAAAACTCGGTCGGTGTCATGCCGAGGTCTTGCGCCGCTGTCATTGCCAAAGACAAGCAAAGACCCGTCATAGCGGCCTGCTCCGTTTTCGGAGCACCTGACTTCTCAAAGACCGAGGCGATCTCCTTGGTCAGTACCTTGATCTCATTCGACGTTTCCTTCGGGCGCACACGCTCCAAGCGGTTTGCAATTGGCTCGGCGACTTGCGCATTTTGCTCGGCAGATTGTGCATTTTGCCTAGCTAATTGTTCATTTTGCTCGGCGGGTTGTTGCCCCGCCAAACCCTCTGCCACTTGGTCAATGGTCTGAGAAACGGCGTCGGCGATGTCAACTACAGGGTTGTCAGCCTGCGGCTCTTCCGCGCCTTCCTGCGGTGCCTGCTCAGAGGCTTGGCCCTCGTCCTCCATCCCTTCCATTTGGTGCAGGGACGGCTCGTCGGCTAAGTGCAGGAGCGGCGCAAGATCGTCGTTGATGTCCGAGCGAGCGATACGCATAAGGTACTCGCCCGCAGGGATAGCGATCTCACTGCCTGACTGCAACGCACCTTGGAACTGCGCGGCGGCGCTCGGAGACAACTGCATAAGTGCTTCTGCCAAGCCTGCCTCTTGGACGGCCTGCGCGTCGATATAGACCTCGGAATGCCCCACGGCGTCGCCCACCTCTTGGAAGTAGCTCTCGGCCACATCAGGTGCGCGTTCGGCCAAGACGTTCTCGCGGGCGAGCTGTCCTAAGTCCTTGAAGTTCTGAGTACGTGCTTCAGCCTTAGCCTTTTCCACTTGGTGGGAGAGATAGGCTCGGTGCCCTGCGGTCGCGATCTCCTGCGGCGCGGTAGTAAATTCGCCCACCATTTCAGCCAAGACATCAGACCAAGAAGTGATTCTGCCCTCAGAGGCGATCTGACCCAATGCTTCGCCCGTGCCGCCGAGCGCACCTTGAATGGGCGCTTGGACGACCGACTCAGCCATAATGCGCGCAGGCGCGGAGAGTTTGGCGTGCAGTGCTTTAGGCAGTAGCGTCTTAGAGGCAAGACCTGCGGACACGGCGTCAAGCAGTGCGACGGGGCCCGCGTGGAGCGCCGCTTTCTCTCTAAATTCTGCGAGCTTAGCTGGGTCGGAGATTGCGCCTTGGATGTCCTCAGCGGTCAGGCCACCCTTTCCTCCCTCATTGATCTTTCCCATCAGGGTGGAGTTTCTATCCAGCCCGTAAGAGTAGGCACCCGTGACAGCGGCGGCGCCCATCGGCCCTGCTAAGGCAGAAGCCAAACCGATGGACGGCATGGCAGGTGCATACTGAATGAAGGACTCCCAAAATAGCTCGGGGACAATTCCCGGGTGCGTCAGGATGTAGCTTGCAGAGTCTCCGAGTTCTGTCTGCTGTGCAAACTCCTGCTTAGCTTCGGACTCAGGGAAGAGCGCGCTCATGCGATTGGCGGTTGCCGTCTGCGTTGCGTATTGCCTCTGCTCTTTCTGCAATTCCTCACGCATTCCCTTGATGTTCTGCGTGAAAAACTGCATGGCGATGTTGGCGATGTTCTCGTCCTTAATGCCGAAAACTTCCATAGGCGTCTTGCCTTCGCGAAGTTCCGTGGTCATCTGGTCAAGACGCTCCAAACGAGCCGCTGCGTCGTCGAGCTTACCGATGTTGCCGAGTCCGGGCATGGCGTTAAAAAGCCCGAAGGAGCCTCGTGCGATAGCGTTACGGCTGTCCTTGAACCAACGGGTATCATCATAAGGACTGCCCGTAATTTTGAAGATTGCTTGTTCTAAGAGACCCGCGCTTGCCACGTCGTCCTTGACGAGCTGAGCCTTCTCGGGGTCGGCGACAATCCTTTGGAGATAGACGGGAGTGGTGGCCTGCATTGCGGCATAGTCGATGTCCTGCGCCTGTCTTATCGCCACTTCCTTGGGCGTCATCTGTGCGGCTTCTGTGGGCGTAATGCCGAACTGTCGAGCGACCGCAAAGTTCTTAGCGGCCTGCTCGGGCACGATGTCTTGATTCAAAGCGTCGGTATAGGAGAGCGCGGCGGACTGCACCGCGGCCTTTTTCATATCGTCTTCAAAGGACATAGCTTTTCCTTAATCGTTTCCGAAACCGTCGAAGGTGTTGTTAAGAGGCGTCGGCGCGGCCTCTGCCGCTTCGCCGTCCATCTTTTCCTTTTTCCAAAGGGAACGCGTGTACCACTTCAAGGTTTCGAGCGCGTCGGGGTCTCGGTGGTAGAGCCACCTGAAGGTCTTTCTTACGTAGTCCAAGCGGGGCTGAGAGAAGCCGTCGAAGGAGAACCCCTGAAGGCTGGTGTACTTGCGGGTATCAAGGTTGACGAGCGCCTCATAAATCTCGCCCTGCGACGGGTCGGTGTTCGGCAGGCCGAGGCGTTCGCGCTTCAAGGTGGCGAGCTGTTTGCCAATGGCATAGAGATTTCCGCGCTTGGTGGTGTTGGCGTCCTTGGCGCTAAGCTGAGAGAAGTTCTTTTTAGAGTCGGGCATGATGATGTTGTTCGTGTCGTACTCGTGGCTCAAGAACTGTTTGGTCAGGTCATTGAGCGTATTGGCTCCGATCTCCTTACCCTGCCTAGCGAGGACTTGCAGTTGCTCAGCGACAAAGCCCCGGAACATACCGATCATGTCCATACGCTTGTTCTCGTCTAAGTCCTTCCATTCTTGGGCGCCATAGACTTCCTTAAACGATTGAGTCATGCGCTCCATACTCACCTCGTACTCGGGCTTAAACTTGCCCGTCTGTGCGTCGCGAACGTCAAGCGCCTGCTGTTGGCGCGCCATTGCGTCCTTCTCTTTAAGGCGTGCTCTTTGGTCGTCAAGCGCTTGGCGCACGTCTCCCGGCACGGCGGCGCGCACCAACGTATAGCCCGCGTCGCTGAGTTCGAGGAGCGCCTTGTCATTAGTCATGTACTTGGTGTAGAGGTCACGGTCTCCCGACTGATCGTTGTTTCGGAAAGCCTTAACCTTGGACGCGATCTCGGCAAAGTCGCTCGGGGTCACGCGGTTCTTGAGTTCGACAGGTACATTGTCAATGTCGAAACTATTCTCAAAGCACCAATTGAGAATCGCCGCTCCGCCGTTCTCGCGCTCTCTCATATCCGATTGCCTTTGCTTTTCCAACTGCGCATAGGTGCGGTCGGTAATGCTATTGCGATGCGCGATGTCGTAACTCGCCCTCGGGTCGAGTTCAAGCACCTTGTCTTCGACCTGTTTGTGGGAAGCGTACTCTCCGTACTTTTGGAAACTTGCGGGGTCGAAGATCGAGCCTCCGCTACCTGATTTCATAATCGCGGAGTTGTATCTTTCCCGAAACTTCGTCACGTAGTCACGGCTATGCGGGCCGAGGTAGTCAAGATAAGACCCGCCCTTCTTGGTGGCCTCTGTCAGCGCCTTCTTAACCGCGCCTTCTCCTGCATGGTATGCGGCTGTCGCCAACTCAAGCTGACCGCCGAACTGACGCACAAGGTAGTTGTAGTGCAGAAGACCAAGCTCGATGTTGTAGTCACGGTCTTTTAGGAACTTCTCTTTATCCCACACAACACCGTTTCGCTTGGCGGTTTCCTCGGCGGTGCCGATCTGCATTTGCGCCGCACCATAAGACCATTTGCTTTGGTCTTTGGGCACCGAGCCGTCACGATAGCGCCCGACAAGCACTTGACCCGTCTTGGTGTCGAGCTGATGTCCGCCGCTCTCCATGCCAATGCAAATGCCGAAGCCGTGTTCGGCAGTACCGAGCTTGTACGGCGGCATTCCGTTGTGGCCGAAGATTTCCGTATTGCGCGTCAGACTTCTTGCCACGCTGTCCACCATGTTGGTGTCGCTGATCTTATTAGTTTTCTGATCTACAAGATTGCGAGTCCGCACGAGGTCGGAAGCGGTCATCAGGTTGCCGTGTTCTTTCAAAAGGCGCTGTGCGTCAACGATAGCTCGGGGGTCGTTCTGAACGTCGGCAAGAATATTGGTAATGGCGCCCGCCACGCCCTTGGATACCTGCTCTCGGGCATAGACCTGCGCCGCGGCCTTGTCCAATCCCAAGAACTCACGGGCGTAGAAAAAGGCATTGCTGTCGGCAAGTTTCTGATTCGCTTCAAAAGAGGCGGGGTCGTTAATGCTCTTAATCATCCCATTGATACCAATGGCGATGTTGCCCTCAGCCGAGGACTTTTTCCAAGCGTTGTTTTGCTCCAAGACAAAAGCGCTCGCGGAGTTATAGACCTGATTGCGACGGTTGATGTAGTAGTGATCATCAAACTGCTTAAGCATTTCAGGTGTGAAGCCCTGAGTGTATTGGCGCTTCGCGGCTTCCAATCCCTCGTCCACGCGCTGAGCGAGACCTTTGCCGTCCTCGTCGGGAAGGCAAGCATTCTCCCCTTGGAGCTGTCTCCATCCGCCTTGGGGTTTGCCGTCTTCGCCCGGAACACCGTAAGTGCTCTCGGTGATGTAGCGCTCCAAGTCGCCGCGAGCCCGCTCAATCTTCGCTTCGTTCTGTCGGTGCTGGAAGTACAGCGCCGCGCGAGCCATAGGTTCGTAGTTCGGCTGCTTGACCTGCACGCGACCCGTCGGGTCCATGAAATCGGTTGTGCCGACGTTGACGGTCGGGATTAAGTCTTGCGTCTGATTCGGAATTAAACCTGCCATTATCGTCTTACTCCTACACCTGCTTTAAAGGATTGCCAATAGCTTGCAACCTTGCCTGCGCCTTCTAAGCCTGCGGCAAACGCATTGCCGAGCGCCACGTCGCTGTTGGCAGAACCGAGAATGCCTAGAGCGTTGGACTGCCCTGTCAAAGAGGCTCCCTTGGCGGAATAGCCCCAAGACTGCGCGATAGCATTCAACTCTGCGGTCTTCATGTCTTCGCCCTTTAAGAGGTCGGTCGTCGCCATAATCTCGGCGATGTTGCCCGTGCCAAGTCCTATACCGTTGGCCGCCGCTCTCGTTCTCTGCGTGGCCTTGGTCTGCCCTGCCTTACGGGTCAGTTTCCCGATAATGGCTTCGCCTTGGCGTCGGCTCATTTCAACGCCCATCTGCATGGATTCGGCATTGTTGGCGGCGATCTTGCTCTGCGCTTTCTGCACGGCGGCCTGCGTCTTGGAAGAGGCCCAAGCGCTATAGGCGCTCCCGAGTGCCTGACCCACGGTAAGACCCAAGCCTACAAGACCGAAGGTGTTGCCCCAATCGGTCTCAGTCTTGGCGCCCGCGCCCGCCCCCTGCGCGGCTCTCGGCTCGTAGCCGTAGTCGAGGAATGCTTCCTGCTGAGCGGGCGTGACCGGCCCGAGGCGCGCAAGCTCGAACTGCTCCTGCTCGGCAGGCGTGAACATTCGCGGCGTATTGGTTTGATAACTGTAGTAAGAAGGCATAAAAATCCCCACGTTGTGTGGGGATAAGGTAACGCTTCAGTTTGCCTTCAAGTGTCAGCCCGCGAGGTCAACGGTAAGCCCCGTAATCTTCAGCGGCAGGGGGTCGGCCTGCCTGATACAGACCTTGCCCGCGTCTTTCCATGAAGGCGTGGTCAGCACGGCAACCGTGCCCGTGACGGCGTTGGGAGGAGCGCCGTATGGCTCGTCCGTTCTCTGCTTGTTCTCGGTTAGCTCTTCAAAAGACGGCCCGACCCAAATGCCGCTGGAGCGATAGACCTGCAACCATGCTTTGTTGATGTTGGCCGTGTGGCCTCGACCGTAAGAGCCGTCGTTGAGCTGAATGGCAATCGGTAAGGTCTGAAGTTCTGCGATGATCGGCAGTCCCACGTGAATGACCGAGTGCTCTTCCGGTAAGGTAATCTTCCCGTTTTTCACCTTCTGCGGCGGCATGACGGCCCCGTCCCCTAAGACTGCCACGGTACAGCCTTCGAGGTGGTTCAAGCCTTGGAGGGTGGACACGGGCACGCCTCGGTAAGTCAGACCCGAGTCAACGTAGAAAGACTCTTCCAGTGTTGCGGCAGACATAGTACCCATGCGTTCCACGTAACGAACGTAGGCCCCGTTCACAAGGCGCCGCACTACCACATAGAGGCGGTCTTCCTCGCCTTCGGTCACGACGGCGCAGGACTCGAAGTAGCCGTCCTTAGTAGTATGCACGTGCCAAGCCCCGACGTTTTGCTCGGGTAAATAGGTAAGGCCATAAAGCTCTCCCTTGTTGGTAGCACCCCAAATGATCTGCTCGGGAGCGGCGGTAACGCTTAAGTCCACAACACGCTTGCCGAGTTCAAAGAGGTGCGGGGCGCGGATGGACAAGTCGCTCGTAATGAAACCGTTGGCCTGCCAATTGTAACCAAGCTCTCGCAGATGTCCGCCGCGGGAAGCGGCATAGACCGCCGTGTTGTTGATGATGACGGGCTGTACGGGAGAAGCACCGATATAGCTCTGCGGTTTCACGGAGATGGAGTTCGGTGTTAAGGCGTCGGAGTTCACCGACGTAATGCGAAACTCTGCGGTCTCGGTCAGTGCAAGAAGCTGAGAGATCGGTACCAAGTGCTGCACGCGAGACGCCTGCTGAGCGGCGATACGGAACTTAATGCGGTTGTCGTCCTGCGTCGGGATGGTGTAGCTCATATCCGACTCAGTGCCCGGACGAGTCCCCCATAACATCTGCGGACGGACGCGAGTGCCGCCGAAAAAGCGCCTCTGCTCGTAGTACGTCACACATCCGGGGTAGTCGCCGATTGCACCGAGCGACAAGCTCACGGTAGCACCCGAGCCGTATTCAGCATAGACCGTGGCTGTCGGGTTGGTATAGCCTTGGCCGCCGTCGAGGATGTTGACTCGCGTCAGCTTCCCGTTGGCAAACTCAGGCGTAAGAACAGCGCCTCGACCCGTCGGGTCGGTCACGATAATGCCGCGGTTGGTGAAGCCATTGGCATAAGCTCTTGCTCTGAACTCTCCCGAATATTTGACGCAGGTCACCTTGCCCGGAACATCCACTCGGTTTGCTCCGGCGTTAGTTTCCTCCATAACGGGGACGCCTGTAATCTCAATGACGATACGAGGCTTCTTGTAACCCGAGCCGCCGCTCACTAACTTCAGGCCCTTGACAGGGATGTAGTAAACGTAGCAGAAGGACTTCGAGTACATCTTCCAACCGATGTAATAGTCCTCGCCACTTCCGCCGTCGTATGGGTCGCTTAAGCGTTCAAAACCGCCCGGCCCCGTACACATAACGGGTTGAACCACGGCGCCGCTTCCCGTGCCTTCGTCGTCAACAACATAGACCTGCGCGGACCATGCCCCCGCAAAATCTCCTATGTTGTCGGGCGAATAGTACGGCGCTCGATACTTAACGGTAGTACGCCAAATTTCATAAGAATCAAGCGTCACGCTTGTGATCTCGCCGTTGGGTCCCACGTAGCCCGCGCCTGCGTTGGTGATCGTCGCGGATTGAATGGAGCCCGCGGATTGAAAGATCGTGTCGTATCTCGGCGGCGTGATGGACTCGTCGGCCGCGATGTTGTCGTCCGTAAATGTCAGGGCGTTGGTCTCCCCGATGTAGCCATAGACGCCCGACAAGGACTTATAGACGCGGTAGCGGTTAGCGCCTGTCACGGCGCCCCATTGAATGACGTTGTTGCTCTCATTGTGATAAAGATTACAAGAGATGGTGAACGCAGTGCTTGCGCCCGACTCGATGGTTCCCTCGTCGGTTTCTTTCAGGGCTGTAACCACATAACGAACGTTGAAGCGGTTCTCGCTCGTGTTGCCGTTGGCGTGGTAAGTCACACCGCTGATGGTAGGCGCAGAGATACCGAGCGCAAAGTCGATAGTCTCCAAGCGCCAATCGTAGGCGCTGTAGCGCTTTAATTCCTTCGGCGGATACTTCGTATGCACGAGCGTCAAAACGTCGGCAGACTGCGTGTATTTGATCTCCGCGAGATCGTCAGCCTCGTATGGCGTCGTGATCTCGTAGGGAGAATTGCCCGACATTAAGGTCGCGCCGTTCGTGTGGAAGCGGGCGTACTTGTCCCCAAGCTCGATGACCATTGTTTGGTCGGACGAAAACTTAAACGGGATAAGACGAGTCTTCTTGTCGGCGTACTTCGTGGCGCGCACGAACTCAAACCCGGGACGGTTGAAGACCGCGCCCTGCGGGGAGCAGACGAAGTTCTCGCACTTGGCTAGTCCCGTCTTGTACTTCTGATCGTCCACGCGGCCGAACATAGCAGGCGAGACCACGCCGCCCGCAAAGGATACCTGCACACTTTTAATAGCCATTGAAGCCTCCTCGTGCTTTTATCCAATTGGGGACGTGCTCTGCGGGCTGATTCTTTTCCTTGGCGTCCTTGCGCGTTGCTTCGCCCAATGCGATCTGATAGTTGCGCATACAGGCGTTCACCACCGTAATGCCCTCTTTGCTCTTGATAATGCGGCCTGCGAGATCGGAGGCTAACCGCCATGCCAATGCGTCGATAAAGAGTGAAGTGAAAGACCCCGGGTTGGGCGTGGCGGTTATGTATCGCACAATCGGCAGTTCGCAGTCGGTGTAGAGCACGCGCTGGCCGCCGATGGATTCAATCTCGTAGTGCTCGTTCTCAGGCGCGTAGTAATGCGACGTATCGTTAAGACTCTGCACCGAAATTACCCGAGCGCACTCAGGCGGCAGAACATAAGCCGCTCTCCATCCGTGGGTATCCTCGGTGGCGAGCTTGCCCGGCGCCGTTCTGACTGTCGCGAAGCTCCAATCGTGGGACTCAAGAAGAGAACCCAAAGCACGCTGATAAAACGCCGCGCAAGCCGCCGCGTGCTCGCTTCCTTCGGGAGGGTCAAGCGAGATGATCGAGCCGTCCTCACCAATTCGCGACAAGGCGAGGTTGCAGATTTGGACTTCACTTGCCATTTAAAAGCTCCTAAAAAAACGGGCGCACGCGGCGCCCAAAACTCTTCCCATGGAGTAACTCAAATGCAACTGACCCGATTACTTAGTCTGCATATATGCAGTGGAGCCTTTCCAGCCGCTTTGCTGTTCCACGCCCCATGTGATGATCGTGGAGAGAGTCGCTTTAGCGGCGGGCGCGTCGGAACCCGAAGCCTTAGTCGGAGTGTAGTAGGCGCGCAGATAACGCTTGGTGACAGCAGGGACGGGCATATCGAGGATTAAGCCTTCGTCGGGAATGGCGACGTTCGGACCCGTGAGAAGGTCCGTGTACGTGCCACTCTCAGTGTCACACTCCTGAATCTTTACCTGAATGAGTCCGGTGGAACCTGCCTCGACCGTGGTCACCACGTGCAGTACGCCGTTGGAGCCCGGGGTCGGGGAGGTCTGACCGAAATCATAGGTGTTGGTGGATGCGGCGGCCGCGGTTACGACTTGGCCGTCGGAGAGTTCGTTAAGTTTGTCAACAATCATTCTTTTCTCCTAATTAGGCGTCAAACGGAACCTTGGACTCGCCAAATTCCAATGCGTCGCAGATAGCGATGGGGATACCGTCGTATCTATCAACGTCCTTACCCGCAATTTCAGAGATGCCGTAGCGGACGTTCTTAGCGTGTTTGAACTGTTTCTTAAGGCAGTTCTTAACCGTGCGGTTACAGCAGATCACGAAGCGGCCGCCGTTTGTGAGAGACGGCATACGGTTAATGGCGTCGGACAGAAGGTCGTCAAGGTCAACGGCGCCAGTGGTGGAAGCGTCGGCTTTCAAAGCGGCCTTGGAGATATTGGCAATGCGGACGACATAGCGCCAATCGCGAAGCACGAGGCCCACGTCCCAAGAAAATTTTGTACGGGTAACGTCGAACTTGCCGCCATTGGCGTCTTCGGTTGTGACAATGCCCTTGTCTTCGGTCTTCAGACCTGCGGAAGAACCTTTCGGGTAGGTCATAAAGAGAGTGCGCGGAGAGCAGCACATGACCCAAATGGAGGTCAGGTCGGAGGACTTGCCGGAAGCAATGGTGCCGCCGCCGTCGATGACGTTTACGGCGTTGTCAGCCGCGGACTTCTTGCCTGTGGCGTAGCGAGCTGTGAGACCGAGAATAGCTTCGGGGTCTTTCTTGTTGTCGCCGTAGAAGATAGCGCGGTCAACTTTCTGATTCATAGCTTCGACGAAAGCAAGCTCTTCTGTGAAGCGGAAGTCTTTGTCCCAACCGTTGATCTCAAGAAGCTGAGTATCAACTTCGGCCCAAGCCTCGATGCGGCCGAGAGAGTCCTTGACCTGCTTGGTTGTGGATTTGGACGGCTGGACGCCCCAATTGAGTTTTTTCCATGCAACGGTCGGAAGCCCTGTGCGAACGGTTGTCACGTGTTCTGTGACGCCATTGGCCTCGATGGTTGTCATGTAGTTACGAAGCTCGCTTGTTTCGTTAAGGGCTTCGATGATGTCAGTATCGACGCGCTTGTCGGGGCCCATGCGGGACGCGATATCAGCAAGCGTCGGATTGTATTTTGCGTTGGTGGACATTTCCTCTCCTTCTTGATTACTTCATGTTCGGGGTATTCGGATAGCGGACGAAAGGCTGAGTCTGCGGACCGTTGCCTGCTCCCACGCCTTGGTCTTCTTGGAGCGTCTTGCCGACGCGGTAAAAGAGTCTGAGAATCTCGGGGTTGCAGCCGAGACCCGAGACAGCGAGAACTTTCTTCAACTCAGGCGTGGCGTACTTGTCGTAGGCGAGCTTGGCTACTCCGAGATTACGGTTGTAGTTGGCGCCCCCGATTTCAGCGTCGGCCTTGGCCGAAGCAATCCACTCGTTGGCGTAGCCCGCAAGTTTCTGCTGAAGATGTGCGGCAACTGCTGGCGTCATGGAGCTGACGAGCTTCTGCGCTTTCTCCTGCGAGAGACCCAGCTCGCGGGCGGCGGCGCCGAAGTCTTTAGCGGATTCCTCAGAGAGCTTGCCGTAGTCGCCCATGTCGAACTCGGCGTAGTGCTCGGGGGCTTCGCTTACCGGCTTGTTATCCTGCGGTGCGGCTCCTTCTCCCAACGGATTGGGAAGTCCGCCCTGCTCGCCTAACGGGTTAGGCATTCCGCCCTCAGTTGTTGCTCCTGCGGGAGCGGGTGTCGGCGCCGGTGTCGGAGCCGGTGCAGGTGCAGGGGCGGGCGCCGGAGTCGGTGCCGGTGCGGGTGTTCCGCCTTCTAAGCCTTCTGCCATTTTTTAATCATCTCCTGTTGCATTAACAAAAACTTGTGCGGGCAAAGCACCTGAATCTCTTCAAGAAGCCGATAGCCCAACTGCTTGCGTCCTTCCGTGAAGGCCATGTCAATTGCCACATCCGCGGCCTTCGGGTTGTAGGTCGAACAGAAGACGCCGCTTTCGCTCATCAAGGACCAAACGAAGCGACGGCCCTGCTCGGTTGACAACACGGTTTCGAGATCGTTTTTCCTCTCCTGCAAGACTTGTTTAGTCTCACGTTCGAGGTCTTCGCGTTCACGCTCCCGTGCGTCCCAATCGAACTTTTCAGAATTGTCAACCATCAAAATCTCTTCAAGTATCAGTTAGTAGCCTGTAAACGCCTGCATGATCTGCTCGGGGCTTTGACCCTGCATGGTCATGCCCATGTTCTTGGCGGCCTGAGTCGCCCCTTGGAGCTGTTCCATAGCCGCGGCCTGCTGTTCTGCCTGCGCTCTCTGTTCGCGGATGACGGCGACTTTCTTGCCCGAGACAATGAAGCGCGGGTCAACGCCCAAAGCGTCGGCGTACCACTGCGGCCAAAAGTCGAGATCGACGTTATCCACGATGTCAGGCTTCATGCCCGCGAGGTTGCCGAGCACCGAGAACATACGGTCCACGGAGTTGGTGCTAATGGCTTTCTGAGCCTGAGCGAGGATGGAAATAAACTCGACGTTTAACTGCTGACCCTGTAAGTCTTCGGGGAGCGGCGGCAGAAGGTCTGCCTGCACGAGTTTGTTAAACACGATGTTGATTAAGGGGTCGAGCATTTCCGCGTTAAGGCGTTCGAGCACGGGTCCCATTAGCAACATCTTTTCCTCGTGCCGCTCGGTGACTTCGGTCGCCGTCATGGTCTTATCGGTGGAGTTGACCATCAGCATGAAGATGTCGCGGTAGAAGGCCTCGTTAATGCGCTGGCGCACGTCCTGAATATCGACAAGGAGAGAGTTCAAGTCGAGATCGACCATGTACGCGGAGCGGATTTGCTGAGCCTGCTGCGCGTTGGAATACGGAATAACGCCGCCCGGGAGGAACTGCGTACCCATGTTCTTCATTTCACTCGGGATTAAGACGGGCGGATGGACTTTGTAGTCAATCGCCTGAGACTTACGGAACTGCATTTGCTGTAGCTGGCAAAGGTCGCCTAGGGCTTCCATGCCCGGACTCGTTCCGTAAATGTCGCCGCCTGTCACAGACCAACGGGCGCACATAGCAGGAAACTCGGTAAAGCCTGTTTCGCGTAAGACCTTGCCCTTATCTCCGCTTTTCTCGAAGTACACCGAGAGATACGGCATATTCTTGGCGTCGGTCTTGCGGGGGTCTCGCTCGGTGCGAGGCTCAATCGCATTGATGACCTCAACCCATTCGTCGAGCTGTCCGCGCTCGTAAAGGTCCTTGACCGTGCGGCTTACGTTCTCAAGCCCGAACTCCTGCACGAGCATAGCGACCGTCATGCGGAACTCTCGGTACACCGTGTTGACGCGGCCTCGGGAGTCCGTGGCAATAGCGAACTCTCCGATAGTCAGCGGGTGACAGTGAATCACGCGGTCGAAGTCGTCGTAGATCAGGGTCGCAGACGTGCCGAAAGCGCCCAATTCCTCATAAGCCATCTGGAGCGCACGGTAGGTGTTGGACTTGTAGAAGACCATCTGCATGAGGGACGTGACCTGCGACATCCACACCTTGACCTCGTAGCTCTCGTCAAGCTCGGGGTTAAACGTCGTCAAGCGGAACCACGGGCGCGCGGGACTAGTCATGCCCGACATCATGCCGCCCGAGAGGGTGCGCAGTGCGCGGGTGCCCGTGCTGTCGAGAATCTTGCGGAATGCGGCTCTGCCTCCGCGGTTGTTCTCGGTCGGCAGGAAGCGCCCCGCTCTCGGCAGAAGCACCTCGCTGATGTCTTTCCAATGCGACATCCAAGAGGAGCGTTCCTCTTTCAAAGCGTCCCAGCGGCTTTGGACTTTTTCTCTAAGTTCCATGATTAGCCTCCGAGAAGGGTGCCCCCTTTCTGAAGTTGGAGTTGATTTTGGTCAATGCCCTGAGCGCCCGAAAGCATAGTAGTGCCGAGGTCAGAGCCCGTGTTGGCTTCAAGCAAAGAGCCGATGTCAGCCTGCTTCTGATTTGCACGGTTGTACTGCTCTTTCTGCTGAGCCAACTGCTTGTTGGACTGATCGACCTGCGCGTTAGCCGCGGCGCGCGTTGCCTTGGCCTGACGGTTACTGCTGTAAATGGACGCCGCGGTACTTACGACCGCCGCTCCGACTGCGACTCCGCTCATGCTGAAATCTCCTTCTTTCGGTTCTGTAACTGTTCAAATTCGACGGTGAACTCCTGCTCGGCCTCGTCCACGGTTTTTGCCTTCGTCGCAAAGATCATGGTGATCTCGGTATCCTCTAAGGCCCATGCCATTTGCTTGCGGTTGGTCTCGCCCTCTAAGACGTGGTAGCCCTGAAGCTCATACACGCGGTCGCCCGAGTTAATGCGCACGTGGCCGCTGACAATGAGAAGCGTGGGCACTCGGATTAGCGTGCCTACTGCCGCCGTGCCCGCGGGCATTCGGATGGTGCGGGCGTACATCCCGCCGTGCAAAGAGTGCTCGACGGGGAAGACGTACTCGGGGAAATTCTGTTTAAGCGCTTCGCCCAGCTCTTCGACTCGACGTATCGCGGCTTCCGTTGATGCGGGTAGTGACAACTCGTTCATACGGGCACCCAATAGACGTGCCGCAGATCGGCGTAGCCTTTAGCGATACAGAGCCTCTCAAGTTCGCTATCGGGCGGCGCGCACAACGCCAAGCCCTTTGCGCCCGAGTCACGGGCGATGTCAGAGGCGGCCCAAAGCAGACGCAGACCCGCGGTACCTTTGCGGTAAGCGCGGCGAAGATAGAGTGCTTCGATGGTGACCACGGGCATATCGTAGTGGCGGGAGTACTGAATGAGGACGGCGGCAATACCGACGATCTTGCCTTCGGCGATGACCGCCGCAGTCTTCAAGTTGTCCCCGAAGTCCTCGTAGGCTTTCCAATCCACTTTGACAGCACCGGGATGCGCGCTGTCGAAGGCTTGCGAATACTCCTCAATGAGTTCGTCAAAGCCCGGGTAAGACATAACCTCCTGCGTGCTCAATACCTTCACGTGCATAAAGTTCTCCGTTGTTTTGCCGTAGTATCGGGCGCAGAAAGCTCGTCAAGTATCAGAAGCGGAAATCGAGGGGGTTGTAATCCATGCGGGCCTGAGCCACGTGCTGGTTGGTGCGCTGGTAGTCTTCGGGTGAGTATTCCGCGATCAGCATTGAGAACGTAAGACAGAAAGCGTCGGCGATATCGGGGGAGCTTAAGCCCCGTTTTTTCATGCTCTCTTTGCTTTCGAGCTTGATAGCACCCGACGGGCGTATCTCGTATTCCGGCGCCACAAGGTCGTGCTTCAAGTCCTCGTCCTCAACGAGGCACCCTTTCTTAAGCCACTCTCGGGCGCGCCCCCATATCTCGTCTCGTTTGCGGTCGAACTGATCGGAGTCGTCGGCGGCCATAGAGAAGTTGATGCCGTAGACTTCCTTGTAGCCCGCGTCCAAGAGGATGTCCACGACGCCTGCGCCGACGCCTGTCTCGTCCACGAAGCAATAGACTTGCTTAAATCCGAGTTCGTAGCAGTAAGCGATAGCCTTCTTGATCTCGTGGGCAAGGGCTACAACGGATAACCCGTGAAAGACTCGGTAGGGAAGTTTGGCGTTTTTGCCAAACCGGAAAAAGATTACGGAGTCGTCGTCGCCGTATCGAGCCACGTCCACGCCGATGGTGGCGACCGTCGGATGATCGGCGGGTGCGCGCTTCATAGCTTCTTCAACCGAGAAGGAAGGTATGAACTGATTGCTCGCTTGGTTCGGGAACTCACCTCTCACACGAACTCTAAAGAAGTCGGAGTCTTCGCCGTACTCGTCTCTCCATGCTTCGATCTGCCGCTTGTTGGTAATCGCCACGTCTCGGGAGTCCACGTGCCGCGTGTACCATGACGCCCTTTTCTTGCGGTCGTTAAAAGCAGCATAGAACGTACCCGAGGCTCGTGTCGGGTTTCCGAACATGAACATGAAAGGCTCGCCGTCGGTCAGACCGCCTTCGGCAACCTCAAAAATTTTCTCAGAGATACCCGAGGCTTCATCGAAGATGTAGAACGGAGACGAAGACGCGGCGTGCTGACCTGCGAAAGACTCGGAGTTCTCCTCTTTACAGGTCACCGCGTCCACTCGCCAAGTCTCGGGAGCTTCTTTTGCGCGAATGGAGTCTGCGGTGTACTCGAACATATCGGCGACGACCGAGCGCTTCATCCACTTGTTGATTTCAGCCCACGTCTTTGTCGTGAGCTGAGAGGCGGTCACGGCGGTAACAATGCCTTTGCAGTGCGGGCGCGTTGCCATAAGCCACGTCACAAGAAGCGCGGTAAGGCAGGACTTGCCGATACCGTGGCCGGAAGCGATAGCGATACGCTGAGGCATGACGGCGTTTACTCCGTCGAAACCTCTCTCACGGACGCCGCGGCCGATGTCTTCCAATAACTCGCAGACCCACTTGTCAGGGCCGAAGTCGCAGTGAAACTGAGAACGCCACGGTTCGGGCAAGCGGACGACAGACATCTCGGGGAGCTGTCCCCAAGGAAAGGCCCACATCACGAACCCGAACGGGTCGTCAAAGAACTCGGCAAGCCGAGTAGCGATCTCTTGTTCAAGGTATTTGTCAGACACGAAAAAGCCCCGGAGGTTAAATTCCGAGGCTATTGTGGTTTATGTGAGGTGGTTCAAGTGTCAGTCTTCGCCTGTCGTCACCTCTATAGGTCTTTTGCTGATACCTGTATATCCGCGTCTGTTGTTCGACTTGAATGTTCCCCACCTGTAGCGGCGCGTCAACTCCATTGTTAAGTCTTTCTGTTGTTTGATACCGCCGTTGTCTCCTTTGTCCTGACAGAAAACCTGCCAAAGTTTGAAGAGATCATCACGGAACATACGCTTGTTCTTATCGCCGTCAACGATCAAATACTCGGAAACGAACTGACCGATAAGATCGTTTTCCTGTCGGTATTCGTTGACTTCGGCCTTCATGCTTTCAGGTTTCTTAAGGCCTTCCTTCTGAACCTTTAAGGCCCCTTCGATCACCCAATTGAGAACGCCCTCATACTCAAGCGCGAGCTTCTCGCCCAAGTGTTCGTCCTTCACGAAGTACGGGTCATTCTCAAAGTTTCTCGGAAACTCAATCAAGCTGATACGACCCCATGTGCCCTCGTCCGATTCTTTGATGTCGGGGAAATAGTTCGTGGCGATAAACGGAATGCCGACAAGCGAGAATCTTTCCTGCTTGACGGCGTAAGGAGCGCGGACGCTGATCTCGTCGCCGCCGGTGATTCGCTTCATTTGAGTGGCATTAAGTCTGCCGCCGCGCTCTGTCTCGGGCAGTTCGATAAGGCGCGCACCTCTGAGGTCGATCAAGTCCGAGCGAGTGGAACCTCCGCCCATTCCGAAAAGCACGTCTTGACTTGCTGTGCGCTGGTAGTCTCCGAACACTGCGCGAAGTACCTCAAGGATAGTTGACTTACCATTACAACCCGCGCCATAGAGGAACACAACAAGCCTTTTGTTCGTTTGACCGAGAGCGGCTTGTCCGACAACTTTTTGAAAATACTCAATGTCCTCTTCGCTTTTCAAGCATTCTCTGAGCGTTTGCTTCCAGCGTGGACATTCTGCGTCGGGGCTATACCAAATGTTTGTATGCTTGGACACATAGCGCTGAGGGTCGGGCTTCAGAAACTCTCCCGTGGTGAGATCAATGTCGCCGTTGCCCACTCCGAAGTAGCGACGGTCGGCGTCAAAAGTTTCGACATTCGTGGTCACCGTGCCGATTCGTACAAGGCTCGTTAAAACCTTATCCGACAATGCCGGAAGGTTTTTATCGAAACTTTTTATCAGCCCTTCAACTGCTTTCTTAAGCGTAGCATTACCCGCATACTCGACCTTTTTACGGGTCAAAATGTAGTCCATTGCATGGATGGTCCGCTTATGGACATACTCTACCGGCTGTTCTCCCCAATGCCCCTCTTCATAAATCATCCAACGATTGGCGGCGGGGATAAACTTAATCGTTCCTTTGAGATGTTCGGAAATAGCAATCGCAAGAGTCGTTTCGTTTATGACATACCCTTCCCTTCGTAAGCCGTCCGGGATGTGTTGAAGGAGTGTGCCATACCCCACAAGATCTGTTCTGTCTAATCTGAACGATTTCCATTTTCTCTCAATCTCTTCGCGGTTCTTGTAGTTCGGGGCCTGTTGTGACCATTTGTCCCAAACTTCCATAGCCATAGGGTCGGCGTCAAATTCAAAGTGTCCGATCTGCCCGGCCATAATCCATTGGTTGTAATTCGCGGGGTCGAGGTCAGAATCGCGTAGGTCTTTTTCAAATTGGCCGATAGTTTTACCGTACTTCTTGGAAATATTCCCGATTTCAATATCCTCGGGCGACAGTTTCTCGTCGGCCTTAGCCAATGCGCTGTTTGAAGGGTGCGGCGGGGTGTAGCCAAGAGATCGTGCAATCGCGTCGATCTCTTGCATGATCTTTTCAAAATCTTCGGTGGTCAAAGGCGGCAGGTCTTCTACCGATAGAAATTCCGGGGACCCGTTCTCCCATTCGTACTCTTTCCCTGTGGCCGGGTGTATGCCGAAAGCGACAAACTGCTGGTTCTTGCCTCTGAACTCAATGCAGGCGGTGACCTTTTCGTCCCCCTCGCCTTTCGTGTACATTGGCGAACGAGTCGGCGGGAGATTATCGACGTTACGAAAAAGCATTGCGAACTTGGGGCGTGCTCCGTAACGAGTCGGTATAATGCAGTCAGGATGCAGCTTTCTGATAACCGCCATTATCCTGTCTGCGAGTTCGTGCTCGTAGATATCCGCGTCCACGCACATCACGTCTTCGCCGCAGATTATGCCAACGCTTCGATCTGCGGCGTTGTCATTTTCGCAGTCTTCGACCGTAACGATCTTTCTTGTCCAGCCGTTTTCAATCGGATTCTTTCCTCTTCCTGCGATCTTAACGATTCGGTACCCGTTCACGAGAAGGAGGGGTCCTTGATCTCTAAAGTAGTTCATTTAATTGTTCTCCGCTAACTGCTTTTCCGCTTGTTCAATCAAACGCAGACGTTCCAATGTGCTCTTCTTATCTTTCGCCAACAGGTCCTTGAGCGCGATCTTTAAAACCGTCAGCGTCGCATGGCTTGTGCCGTGCTCTCCCTCTAAGAAGTTATTGACAGCGCAGTAGGAAAGGTTCGTCGTGTCGGTAACATCCTTCTTGCGATACCCGAGAGACTGATAAATCATGCGCATTACTTCGGTATTCATGGTACTTCACTCCGATCATAATTTAAAGTTGACTCTATAAATTTAATTTAATATTAGTCAGTTGTAAAGTCGTCTATAATTTTTAAAATCAACTTTACATTTCGGAAAACCTTTTATGAACTCAACCTCTGATTTTTATCTCCCTAAAGGGTTTGGCGCACGTTTGCAACGTTTGATGGAAGAAAAAGATGTATCCATGAGTGCCTTAGCAAGAGGTATCGGAATTACTTTTCCCGCCGTAAATTCCCTGCTCAAGGACAAGACGAAGGACCCGAAGTGGAGCACCATTGCGAAGATTGCGAACTTCTTCGACGTACCTATCCGCGACCTTATGGAAGACCGCCCTATCCCTAGGACGGAAGACGACGAGCTGGCTGAGCTTGCGTTCCGCAAAGGCGCGCCGACAATTTACAAGGGAAGTACCGTTCCCCTCCTACATTTTGGTGATTTATCCGAATTGAAAATTTCTGATTGGTCCGTGGCGTCTGATGATTGGGTCGTCGCCCCTCCGGGTTGTGATTCCGACTATGTGGTGGCTTTTTATCTACACGGTTCTTTCCTTGCGCCCGACTATCTCGACGGAGACCTGCTGTTTCTCCAACGTAAACTCGTGCCTCCCGAAGAGAGCGACGACTACTGCGGCGACGACCGCGACAGACCGCGGGAAGGACAGCTAATCGCCGCCAAAGTTAAAACTAAAAAATTCGGAACAAGCACTCTCATTGGGTTCTATGAAACCGACTTTATCGGTCGTGAACTCGTCCGCATTCGCAAAGACCCGATAGGAGAAGGTCTTGTATACGAATGCGCCGAATACATCGGCGACATCGTGTTCTTATCCCGCAAGATTCGCTAGCCCACAACCTCGGCTTCAATGATCCTGTCCTTGGCTTCCCGCAGACGGCGCCGGGCGTCGATAATGGCCTGAGCGCGAGAGTCTGCGACTTCCACTTTCACGGCGTCGCCGTACCGGTCGGGCGCCCTTCTTTTCAGGATGTCAATCGTGGCCTGCACCGCGAGCTTGCGGGCAAACACATTGTCGGCGGTTTTGGTCACGGTGACCTGTCTGCCGTCGGCTAAGGTCGTCACAACCTCGTCAACCGTTATAAACGGCTTGTGAGCGATTTCCAGCGCTCGATCAGCAAGGGCATCGCACCCAATGTACATTGCCTCTTCTAGGCGCATTTTGAGGCCTTCCTGACGATTTTTTCGATAGGTGTACTGACTCCTTGTTACGCCTGCGGCGTCGAGCCACCTCTGAAGCACGCCGCCCGAGGAGAGAAAATCGCAAAGGTGCTGTATGCGAGATTCGCATAAAACGTCCCCGTCTTCCGCGGGCGGGATGTCACGCGGCGCCAATCCCAGCTCGGGCATGACCATCTCTCGGAGCGCTACTCTTCCTTCGCGATTGCGGAGCGACTTATCCGGTTTCTTGGAGCGGCAGACATTCTGCGCGGCTTTCTCTTGGGTTGTCGGCGGCTTCCATTCCTTTACGCTGGCGCCCGCCTTGGTCTTTACTTCCCGCATACGATCTCCTTTCTCTTCCAAGCCATAGGGGGCTGACTTCTCCTTACACCGCGGATGTAGGAGCGCACCGTGGACTCGGACATTTCCATTTTGTCTGCGATCTCGCGGGTTGTCATTCCCGTGGTTCGGAGCATAAGAACGTGCTCGACATCGGCGTCAGTGAACTTTGCGCGGGGATGTCCGCTGCCGATTCGCCGCCCTTTGTCGTTGTAGGCAATATCGACGTAAATTTTCATTTTCTCTTGGGATTTCATAGTGTTATGTCGTTATTGTAAAACGGTTTTTCACTATATGGAAAAATTTTTCTGGGTGCGTTAAAGATCACCCCTCCTCGGCTGAAATGGTTTGGGAGTGCCGAAAATTTCTCAGGGCAGCAAGAGGCGGCGCGACGCGGCCGGCGCAGGGGGTGGGGGTCGTCGCGGCAAACTCCCGGGGAGAAAGGTGGGTAAAGATATGTGTAATGCAAGTATTTAGAGAAGTATTCAACATAACCAATATTATGTTAAGTAAAAAAGCAAGGCGGCCAACACGCGCGCGATCTCAATGGGGATATTTTGCGCGCTGTCTTGCCAAAAGGTTGTGAAACGCTCGCGCCGCTCCGATGTTTCGCGCTGATTCACCGACAACGCCCGCGCCGCCCTGCTGCTTTAATCAACCTGCTGCAATACCATCAGCCCGGCAATTGTTTCCATGTTTGTAGTACCGGGCGCCGAATAGCCTCGAAAATCCCGCTTTTATGGTATCAGGGACAAGGGACAACCGCGGGACGCGTTTTCTTACCCCTTTAGCAAAAATCAATAAAAAAATAAGGGAAAGGAGAATAGGAAACACCTGCCCTGAGTCGTCCCTCGTCCCTAATCTCTCATGTCTCATTTAGTAACTACATTACGGCCCGTAATTTCGCGCCGATATTTCCAACTGAGACATGACTAAATGGCGGCGGGCGCGGTGTCTCGTTCTCCTTTCCTGTTACGGCGTAACGGCGCCGCTAATCGAGACATTTAACTTTATAGAGCAGCGCTCCTATACATCCCATATTACCGCTATCAATTATTAGAACTTTCTCTAATAAACCGAATAAATTTAAGTTTATTTATAAATTTGACTTTACAAACTCAAATTTTAGTTTTAGTATTCGAGTCATGGATTTTTAGTAAGTCAAGTTTAGAGGCAAAACAAAATGACAGCATTAAAGATATTAGTAGCAATAGCCTATTTATTCGCAGTCGGTTCGCTGGCATTGGGCATCACTGCTCTCATGCTCGGAGTTATTCCGGCGCCTATCGCCTTCGCTATCGCGCTCGCCGCTTTCGCGGTCATGGTCTTAGTTGGTCTCATGTAATTCATTCTTTATTTGAGGTAAATCAAAAATGACACGCCACACCGCTCAAACATTCCCCGCCGCTCGCGCCCTTTCAATTCTTAGCGCGATTCGCTACGGTGAAAGACTTGCACCGGCCCCGCTCACTGTTTCCACGGCTGAAAGAAACACACCGGACGACGAAATAAATTCTTTCTTGGCTGATATTCGCGCCGCTTACAGTCTTACAACCGACAGCAGCACCGCCGCCCGCTCCTTTGTTGCGTACCTCACCGAGTCCGCTGACCTTGATAACTATGAGATTGACGCGGTTAAAGACGTTGAACAATTTTTCTCTGAGTCCGGCCGTAATGACTTAATCGCCGCGGCGATTGATGATCTCAATGACGCTTTGGACACTTATGCATATGATCCGGAAGGCGCCGCCGGTCTTACTTTGGACGATGTCTCTTTTGACTGTTTAGAGGACGCCATTAAAAGTGAGGCGGAGTCAATGACTGAGGCCCTTGACATCAAAAAATACTTTAACGAGGACGGCGCGGCCTCCGGTGCTTACGTCTTAGTTGAGTGTGGCGGCCCTACCCTTTACTTCCACTGGCTGGATAGTGCAGGCGCCTATATCACCGCTACCGGTCGCACGACGGGCGGCAGCGCTACCCGCGAGATCACGGGCGAGGACCTCGAAATTATCAATCAACTGTATTTCTTTGGTGAATTAAACATCTAAGGAGCGGTAATCATGGCATACGAAACAATCAAATTGGCAGCGGTTCGAGCTCTATTAGGTACATGCACATCCCACGCTATTAGTGCCGAGCTTACTGATTCTAATGACGGCCGCTTGTATTTTTCCGGCGTGAATGAAAGCCTTCTCGACGGTGGCATTACCCTCCATTATGAGGAATGCGTTATTTACGATACGTGGCGCCTTGAATATAGCCGCCCGCTGGCTGAGGCGATGGAAAGCGCCTTTAGTTTTATGTACGGCCCTGCGTATCGTGCTGCTCAGGCCGTGAGCGGCCCTTACAAAAAATACGGCGGATGGTTTTATCTCAAAAATGCAGCCGGTGAGCGCCTCGAAATTGTTGACGGTAACGGTGATGAAATTGATATAGATCGGATTCGCTTACCTAGGCCATTTACAACCGTTTTTTATCCCGAGGCCCCGTACAACCTATCCAAGTAATCAACCGGCGCCCACCGCCGGGCGCCTCCAAACAATCAAACTAGAGGTAAATCAAAATGACGAAATTAAATAAAAAACTGCTCACCGCCATTACAGCAGCCATCCCAAAAAACAATGTTAGATGGTATCTAAACGGTCTTCTCATTGACTACGATAACAAGCGCATTTCCGCCACTGACGGGCACTGCTTGGTATTGATCGAGGGATTGCCGGAGCTTGAAAAAGGTAAGGGCGCCCGCTGGGTATCACGTCCGGCAGTAACTGAATTTATCCGAGCGCTGCGCCCGGGCATAAAAGAATTTGACCTTTTTTCTTTAGAGGAGTTTGCAGATAGGGAATACGACTCTTTTAACGATGGCCGTGATACCCCGGAGCATTGTGCCGAGTGCGTTGCTAATTATCCCGACGTGACGCGCTTCATCCCCGACGACGCCGCAGAGGGCAAGAAGGGCCGCCCCGCGTTTTTCCGTTGGGAATATCTGAAACTCATTGACGATATAGAAAAAGCGATAGGCATTAAATGGCCGGATGGCGCGGTTTATCAGTTGCCTGAAAGAAAGTCAAACCCTATGAAGGTGATTATTGAGCAGTTCGAGGGGTTAAAGATAACAGTTGTAATCATGCCTTATAAAGTTTGTTGTGTTAATGCTGAGGTCTAATCATGTCAATCAATCGCTTTTATCCCCATCACCTTGGCGCCGCTACCGTTGGGTTTTTAACCGTTAATGCTGAGGCATTTTGTGAAATAGAGCGTGAGGATTCCTCTTACTCTGAGTTTATCTCTGAATATGTGGTAACGACTCCGATTTGTCTCACGTTTATAAACCAGCACGGCACCGAATTGGCTCACGTCGATAACGCCACGGAGTTAGAAGTAGGGAGAAATTCAGATAATGAGCTTCGCTACGACTTCGAGATAAAGGATTTAGAGGTTATTCATAAATCAGGCGTCCCGATTGATGACTACACGAGCGGCTTAATCGACGGATTAGCGGGCGGCCCGGCTGAGGCTTATCGTGCCATGAAAAACGCCATTCACGCCCTTATGAGGGATAGCAGTTTTGGGGACCTCCTGCACGCTGCTCTAAACGATTATGAAAAGGAGGCCTAATCATGCGTAAGGTAACTATTCGCCGCCTCAACTCAGCAGGAAAGACCACGGGGCGCCCGCTCATTGTTTACCGCCCCCGCGCCGCAACGGTTAAAACCGCTCGCAACAATAACCCACTGTTAAAGGGCCGCTCCGAGACTGATATCTCAATCATTCTCACGCTCAAAAAATTATGTGCCGAGTTCGTTGAGGCCCGCCGCTCCAATTATTTCCGTATTGGTTTTCTCAACGGCGCCCCGGTGCGTATTGACCTCGAATACTAAAGGAGGGGTACAGAATGCTATTAGATGACTTTCAAGTCGGTATCTACAGATATGAGATTTTTGACACCGGCGGCCGCCTCATTAAGTGGACGCGGATAAACACAACGAACTCAGCCGCTCCGATTGAAATACGAGCACTGAGGCCAAACGCCAAACGGCGGGAAATCATAGCCGCGTTTAATGATTGAACAAAAATTTATTTCCTACGACCGGGAAACAGAAACAAGGGCGCTACGGACAAAAAAAAACCGTGGCGCCCTTTCTTTTTTTTTGGAGATTTTTTAAATGTTTGCACGGATTGAATTACGCGCCACCGCAGCGCCCGAAACAATACCAGCGGCGCCCGCGAAATACATAGCGCGCCTAGTGATCGACCCCGGCGCCGGGCGCCCCGAGGTAACGACATATATCTATTTTGATTCTGAATTTCAGGGCGGCCCGATGACTGTAGACATTACAGATTTTTCCGCCGCGCTCGTTTACCGGTGCCTAGTGGCCGGCTCGTTACGGCTGGCATTAAAAGCCGCCGCCCGCGTTCTCGACGCCGGTAAAGAGTCGATCAAACAACGCCTAAAAGTTGATCTCAATCGAAATTTGAAATTAGGCGCCGTCCGCTGGCGATATGACGCGCCCACCCTTCCCGATTTTTCTCTCACCACTAACTAATAAAGGAGTGATTTTTATGAAGCAGTTTTTAAAAAGTTTAGATACAGCATTAAGTGGAATTGTTGACGCTACAGGGGCCTTATTGGATGACCCGATTCTATACAACGCATTAGGCGCTGAAACAATACGCGCGTTAATGCGCGCCCGTAATGACATTTTTACAACGCGGCTAATAACAGAAAAATTCATGTATAGCAACGTTAACAATCCGGCTATTTTGAGTGCTATAGCGGAATATGAAGCTGATTTTATAGGCAATCAAAATGAGCCTACAGCGGCCGCGGAACCCGCCCCGCTAAAGGACACTACAGGCGCCCCGAAAGTCGCTCATACGCCCGCCACGGAGCCCGCCGAGCCTATCGCAGTACAGGCCGAAACAGCGCCTACGGCAGCACCGGCGCCCGCTCCGACCCCTGAAAAGGAGCTGACCCCCGAGGCCACCGCTAATGGTGAAAAAACCATGGAAAAGGCCGCTCCGAAAGCCACACCCCCCGCCTCAAAATCGGCTGAGCAAACCGCGCCGAAACCTGAAGGATGGATTGAAAAACCGAAAACGGACGGCAAGCTGAACTCGGCCTCTCAGGAAAATTATGCCGACAAGTCCGACGCGGGCCTCGATCAAGAGCGCCGCCTCCTCTGCCGCGATGCAGTTCTTAAAGGAGCACAGCCCGAGGCCGTCCGCAACTTCACTATCGAAAAATTCGGTGTGCGCACCGTAGGTGCCATTCCGCGTGAAAAGCACGGCGAATGGGTTCGCACCTTCAAAGAAACCTTCGGAGTCTAATCATGGCCGCTCATGCACTTCTATCCCCTTCGGCTGCCGAGCGCTGGATTAACTGCCCCGCCTCAGTCTTTTTAAATAAGGACATCCCGGACGAAGGCTCGGTCTATGCAGACGAAGGCACTGCCGCGCATACCATCATGGAACTCGCGGGCAAAGAGTATTTCCAAGGTTTTGACTTCGACTCGATCAAGACCACGCTGGCTCTCAAGCTCGCTGAAATGAAAGCCCTCGGCTCACAGGGAAAATTCACAATCACCGACGCGTGGGCCGACGAGGTTATCAACTGCGCCCGTGTTTGGATTAGCGAGCTGGATAAGGTTTGCGGCGGATTCCCCGACTACGTGGCGTTTGAAACCCGTGTTAATTCCGTCGAGATTCCAAACGGCTCCATGAGCGGCACCGCCGACTGTCTGATGCTGGTAGGCGACACGCTCCATGTTTTCGACTACAAGCACGGCCAAGGCGTCCCCGTCTCGGCAGAAAACAACCCTCAGCTTTCTTTGTACGGCTACATGGCCTACATGAGCCTCCTCGATATGCCGGTCAAGAACATTGAGCTTCATATCGTGCAGCCGAGAGCCGAGAACACCAACTCGTGGAAGACGACGGCAGAACGCCTCTGCTCTTGGTTCGATGAGATCGTCCAGCCGCAGGCAGAGCGCGTGATTGCGATCTGCGAGACGGGCAAGTACAGCCTAGAAGACTTCACTGTGACCAAGGCAGGGTGCCGCTTCTGCAAGGCCAAAGCCACGTGTCCTGCGATGACCCGCGAAGTCTCGACCGAACTTGATCTGCCGCGTGTTTTAACGGTGCCTGACTCCGTAGAGAAGCTCTCCCGCATTCTAGATTTCAAGCCCGTAGCCGAGGCTTATTTCGACGCCGTGGAAAAGAAAGTGTTTGATCTGCTTTCCAACGGTCAGTCGGTGCCCGGCTTTAAGTTGGTCTCGGGCCGCCCCGGAAACCGCAAGTGGACCGACTCCGCCCAAGCATTGGACGAACTCAAAAAGGCGAAACTCAAGATGTCCGAATACTACAAGACACCTGAAGTTATCAGCCCGACGCAGGCCGAGAAGCTCTACAAGAGCGGCGTGATCGGAGAGCGTAAGTGGCAGACGCTCCAAGGGTTAATCACTCGGCCCGCAGGCAAGCCAACGCTGGC
>OGKA01000257.1_pt1 | contig 63067 bp, 66 predicted proteins | sample 1572211 | NCBI WGS metagenome assembly OGKA01 (sample SAMEA2582125, study PRJEB24529) | metagenome | biome: Human gut stool | place: China | collected 2011 | reverse complement strand
ATATTCAGGAGATTCTTCCCACCCCCGCACAAGACTCCAGAAGTTCCGTCTTCTGTCCCTGATCCCCCTCTATTTCATGATCGTCGGCCTGTTTTTACAGCCTATCAAGGAAATTCTCCCGGGTCTCTGGACGCTGATCAGGGAGCCGGACTTTCTGATCACGGACTACTTTCTGATCGGCGGCATCGGAACTTCCTTTATCAACGCCGGTCTGCTGACACTTTTATGTATCTGGACCATCTATTTCCTCGATATGGAGATGGACGGACATACGATCACATCCAGCTGCCTGATGTTCGGGTTTTCCCTGTTTGGAAAGAATCTTCTGAATATCTGGGCGATCCTGCTCGGTGTATACCTCTACTCCCACTACCACAAGAAACACATGTCCAGCTACATTTACATCGGTTTTTACGGCACCAGCCTGTCCCCGATCATCACGCAGATCATGTATATCTCGCACCTGCCTTACGCAGTCCGGCTCATCACAAGTCTCGCAGTCGGACTCATCATCGGCTTCGTGCTGCCGCCGTTATCCACCCATGTTCATTATTCCCACAAAGGTTACTCCCTCTATAACGTAGGTTTTTCCGCCGGAATTATCGCCACCGTCGTTGTCTCCGTGCTGAAGTCCTTCGGCATCACCACTGAGTCCCGCCTGATCTGGTCAGAAGGCAACAACCAGCTGCTCTTTGCTATCCTCTGCGGCCTCTTTGCTGCCATGATCCTTGCGGCGTTTCTCTTTGGAGGGAAGGAGGTCAGCGCGTCCTACCGGAATATCCTGTCCTGCTCCGGAATCGGCGGAACCGATTATCTCCGGGACAACGGGGGAGCGGCAACGATCCTCAACATGGCCATCAACGGCCTCTTTGCCACGATCTTTGTCCTCGGAGTCGGGGGTGAACTGAACGGACCGACGATCGGCGGAATCTTTACGATCGTTGGCTTTTCTGCCACAGGAAAACATATCCGGAACATCGCCCCGATCATGTTCGGTGTGCTTTTCGCAAGCTTTACAAAGCATTGGACCATCAATTCTCCGTCGCCGATCCTGGCACTTTTATTTTCGACAACACTGGCGCCGATTGCCGGAGAATTCGGAGTCTTCATGGGGCTTCTCGCAGGTTTTCTTCACTCCTCTGTCGCCCTGAATGTCGGAATTGTATATGGTGGCATGAATTTATATAATAATGGATTTGCAGGTGGAATTGTAGCAATTTTCATGGTTCCGGTGATCCACTCGATCATGGACCGGAGAGCGCGGGCGAAGGAGGATGTTTCCCTGTAAGGAAATTTCGATGGCAGCCATTTGATATTTTCATAGGTGGAAACAAAGTAACCACTGTATACTTCGAATCTCCTGCCCTCAACACCGTTCCTGCGAACGATACAGACTGTAAATAGGATCTTATATAGAAATGACAATAAATAACAAGCAATCGAAAATAACCCCTGCATTTTCATCAGAAAATGCTTTCAAAAACAACAACCGATCCATCTATCTTCGTCTGCTCGCCTGGCTCCCGGCACTCTTTGTCGCCGCCGCGATCTTCTGGTTCTCCTCAAAGCCGGCTGTCGAATCCACGGAAATGAGCGATTCCGTGAGCCGACTGATCCTGCTGATCGGGACGAAATTCGGCTTTTTCCGCGGGGATCCGACGCAATATGCCGACCTCATCGAACTCATGAGTTTCCCGGTGCGGAAAACTGCCCACATGACAGAATATCTGGTCTTTTACGGAACTGTCCGCTTTGGACTCCATTTTTCGTACCGGACGCCAATGATCCGGCGCCGCCTTTTCGCTGCTTTCGCGATCGTGTTCTGTTACGCCTGCACGGATGAATTTCACCAACTCTTCATTCCCGGACGTGCCGGACGATTTACGGATGTGATGATCGACTGTTTTCTCGTCCTCGTTGTCACCGTCATTTGTTTCGTACGCCATCGCAAACAGAACCAGTAGGAAAAATCTGATTCTGTCCGATAATCCAGGGAAAAAATCCGCATATAAATAACAAAAATCCCTGGCTATGGCTTTCTCACCATAGTCAGGGATTTTTTTATTTCAGAAATTTTATACGATACTGTTTTTTCTCGCTGCGCCAAACGCACAGTTGTTTACAACATCGGCACAACCACATTCCCCCAGAACCAGCTCACCGGCATGACGAGCACCATGGCGGGGATCATGTCTGCAACCGGGAAGTTGTGGATCTTTGCGATGCGGAAACCTGTGGCCAGAAGGAGGAAACCGCCGCAGGCCTTAAAATCCGCGATCATATCCGGCGTAGTAAGCGGAAAAATGAACTTCGCCGCAGCGAAGATCGCGAGAAAGATCACGCACTGCGGGATCGCAACGGCCGCGACCACCATTCCCAGGGTTCCTCCAAAGATCATTGCGGTGAAGAAGTCCAGAATGGACTTGGAGATCAAGATCGTGTGGTCACCGCTCATTCCGGAATCCAGGGAACCGTAGATTCCCGTTCCGCTGGCACAGAACAGCACGATGATCGTCACGAGCATAGTCATATACTCTTCTCTGGACATGGACGCATTCTTGTTCGGAAAGATCTTTCCCACCGGCTTCTCCATGCACGCCGCACCCCTGTTGATAATTCCGCCAAGATTCACTGCCAGCCCAAACGCGGTCCCAATGATCACCGCAAAGATAACGGCGGGCATATTTTTCATAAGGCCGATGGAACTTACGCCCATTCCCATAGAGCAGACGCCGAATATCTTCGTGAGCTCTGAATTGATCCTTGTGGGCAGCTTATGCCCAAATAAAGCCCCGACCACACCGCCGATGGCAACGGACAGGGCATTGATGATAATTCCTACTGGCATACATCCTTCTCCTTTGCAAAAAGGAATGTGCCTTGGCACATTCAGACATCTCGCGCGGTTGCTTGCGACAACCTACATCTTTGCGCGATCAGCACAAACAACTGCGGTGCAAGGGAAGCCCTGCACCGCAGAATCAACGGTTTGTGATTCAATTTTAACACAAATTTTAGCGTAATGTAAACACTTCACTTCACAAAAGCATATTGTAATATTTTATTATCCTATTTGTCATATGCTCTGTGCCTTCCTGAACAAACCTTTTTGTATGCCGATGATCTGCCCGCCCGAAAGTTCAGATTCATGTCAGTCCCAGACATCTTGCGACCTTTTTTCTGCTGCTCTTAGATTCCATGCACCGCGTCACACATAGACTTCACATACTCTTTCACATACGGAACCGCATCTTTTCCATACGTTCCGCAGAGCTTCACAATCGCGGAACCAACGATGGCACCATCGGAGAGACCTGCCATCTTCTTTGCCTGCTCCGGTGTGGAGATTCCGAAGCCGACCGCACACGGGATATCTTTTGCCTTTTTCACGAGCTTCACCATCGCGCCGATATCCGTTGTGATCTCGCTTCTCGTTCCGGTAACGCCGAGCGAAGATACGCAGTATACAAAGCCGGATGCCTCTTTCGCGATCATGCTGATTCTCTCATGGGAAGTCGGGGCAATGAGGGAGATCATGTCCATGTTATACTTCTTGCACACAACATCGAACTCCTCTTTCTCCTCATACGGAACATCCGGTAAGATGATTCCGTCCATGCCGATCTCAGACGCCTTCTTAATAAAGCGCTCTGTTCCGTAGGAGAACACAACGTTCGCGTATGTCATGAATACCATCGGAATTTGTGTATTTTTCCGAATTTTTTCAACCATTGCAAAAATTTTGTCGGTGGTCACGCCGCCGGACAGGGCGCGGATATTTGCCGCCTGGATGACCGGACCTTCTGCCGTCGGATCGGAGAACGGGATCCCAAGCTCGATGAGGTTCGCTCCTGCCTCCTCCATTGCATATACGAGCTGCTCTGTGACCTCCAAAGACGGGTCTCCGCAGGTAATAAACGGGATAAAGGCCTTTCCATTTCCGCCTTTGAAGGCGTTTGCGATCTTACTCATGAATATCCTCCCCTCTGTATCTTGCGATTGCTGCACAGTCCTTGTCTCCTCTTCCGGAAACATTGACGACAATGATCTTATCCTTTCCCATCGTCGGTGCAAGCTTCATTGCGTATGCGATGGCATGGGCGCTCTCGATCGCCGGGATGATTCCCTCGATTCTGGAGAGATACTCGAATGCATCGACCGCCTCATCATCGGTAACTGCCACATACTGGGCCCGTCCTGTATCGTAAAGATTTGCGTGTTCCGGTCCGATTCCCGGATAGTCAAGACCTGCGGAGATGGAATATACCGGGGCGATCTGGCCATATTCATCCTGGCAGAAATAGGACTTCATGCCATGGAAAATTCCGAGACGTCCTGTGGCGATAGTTGCCGCTGTCTCTGCTGTGTTCACGCCGCGTCCTGCTGCCTCGCAGCCAATAAGCTGAACGTCCTTATCCTCGATGAAGTTGTAGAATGCGCCGATAGCGTTGGATCCGCCGCCGACACAGGCGAGAACTGCGTCCGGAAGACGTCCCTCTTTCTCTAACATCTGCTCCTTGATCTCCTTGGAGATAACTGCCTGGAAATCACGGACGATGGTCGGGAACGGATGCGGTCCCATGCAGGAGCCGAGAACATAGTGGGTGTCCTCGATCCGGTTTGTCCACTCTCTCATTGCCTCGGAAACGGCATCCTTCAGGGTGCCTGTTCCTGTTGTCACCTCATGGACCTTCGCGCCGAGAAGACGCATCTTGTATACATTTAATGCCTGACGCTTCGTGTCCTCGATTCCCATGTAGATCTCGCATTCCATGCCGAAGAGCGCTGCCGCCGTCGCTGTCGCTACGCCGTGCTGGCCTGCGCCTGTCTCGGCGATGACACGGGTCTTTCCCATCTTCTTCGCGAGAAGCATCTGACCGAGCACGTTGTTGATCTTATGGGCGCCGGTATGGTTCAAATCCTCTCTCTTTAAGTAGATTTTCGCTCCGCCGAGATCCTTTGTCATGTGCTCCGCGTAGTAGAGTCTTGACGGTCTGCCCGCGTATTCATTTAAAAGTGTTGTGAGTTCTTTCTGGAATTCCGGGTTATTTTTGTAATGGTTGTATGCCTCTTCGAGTTCCAGTACTGCGTTCATGAGCGTCTCAGGAATATACTGACCGCCATGTGCACCAAATCTGCCTTTTGACATAGATGTTTCCTCCTCTTGTAACCTGATATTGTTTCAGATCGACTTTGTCAATCATTTTTTGCGTTCTGATTAGTATTTCTCCGAGTAAAACTCACGCACCAGTGGGTAGATCCCCTTATATCTCTGGTAAATCCCATGATACCTCGCCGAGATCTCCGGATCCGGTTCCACGGCATCGCAATGTCCGCGGCTCTCCAGCGTGCTGATAAATGCCTGATAGTCCGGGATCACGCCCTCCGCAACGAATACCGCCGAAGCGATCGCCAGCGCCGGAAGAAGGTCCGGATCTTTGTATACAAAAATCTTTTGTCCCATGACATTGCTCAGGATCCGGCACCATCGCCGCTCTCTCGCTCCGCCGCCGATCAGTGTGATCTTTTTCGCGGGCTGGTCAAAGAGCTCCAATCCCTGGCGGATGGAAAATGCCACACCTTCCAGGACGCTCTGCGCCAGATCCGCCGCCGTTGTCTCCTGCGAAAGTCCTAAGAAACTTCCCCGGACGCTGCTGTCCATGATCGGGAACCGCTCGCCCGTCACATACGGGAGAAAGAAAAGTCCGTGACTTCCCGGCTCCGCTTGTTCCAGGAGTTCTGAGATATATTCGAAATCCGGCGTCCCGTCCGGATCTCTGGACAGGATCTTCGCGATCAGCCGGTGGACATTTCCGCCGTTTAAGAACGGAACCACGTTGATCAGAAGATCTTTCTGCATCGCCGCCAGGTTGAATCCGCCGCCTTCGCTCTCCATCCGCCGGTCCGAGACGGCTGCCACCCAGCCGGATGTTCCGAGGTTGATATTATACTCTCCCGGAGACAGGATCCCGCTCGCGAGTGTCGTCGCGCCCGCATCTCCGGTTCCCGCGTAAACTTTTGTCCCCACGGCGTACCCACTTTCAAGAGCGCCCGCCTCCGTGACAGTCCCGACACATTCGTGTGCGCAAAAAAGCTTCGGGAACCGGTCCCTGTCGAGTCCGGCGGCTTCGATCAGCTCTTCCGACCATTCCTTCCGATCGAGGTCCATGGCCCCGGCCGTGGAACACGCTGTCATGTCCCCGGCAAACACTCCGGTCAGTCTTGTGATCACATAATCCTTCGAACTGATGAGGAAACATGCGGTTTTTTCATAGATCTCCGGTTTGTTTTCCTTTAGCCACAGGATTTTTGCGAGCGGCATCGATCCGTCGAAGTGGTTTCCCGTGATCTCCGCGATATACGCATCTCCTAGCGGCACCACATTCCGCTTTGCCGCCTCCCTTATGATCGCCCGCGCCTGTTCATCCGCACGTCCGTCCGAATAGAGGATCGCGTTTCCAAGTGCCTTTCCGTTCGCACCGACCGGGATCACATCCTGCATCTGACCGGAAAAGATGACGGCACCGATCTCCGCGGCGGGGATGATCTCAAACAATTCTTTTGAGAGTCCGCAGAATGCCTCATACCACTCATCCGGGTCCTGCTCTTTAAAATTTTCTGTCTCGATCGTATGGATCACGGAGCTTCCGGTAAAAACCGCTTCCCCGTTTTCATTTACAACGACAGCCTTGACTGCCGTCGTTCCGATATCAAAGGTTGCTGCTAACATGATCTACCTCCCCGCTCCAAGCTTCTGGACCACAACCGCGAGAATGATGATCCCGCCGGTGATGATGTTCTGCATGAAACTCGGCATCTGCAAGATCGTAAGTCCGTTTGCCAGAACTGCCAGGATGATCGTTCCGACTAACGTTCCGACGACGCACGAGACACCGCTCTTTGAGACCGTACAGCCGATAAATACGGCTGCATACGCCTGCAGGAAATATCCCTGCCCGGCTGTCGTATTCGCGGATCCGACGCGGGACGCCACGAGGGATCCCGCAAGTCCTGCAAGCGCAGCGCACAGCGTAAACGCGAGGACACGGTATCGGAAGATCCGGATCCCGGCAACTTTCGCCGCCTCCTCACTTCCGCCGATCGCATAGAGCTTTCTTCCTGCCGCCATGTGGTTCATAAAAATATGAAATACCAGATAGAGCACGACCGCCACGATCGTGATGAACGGGATGTCTGCGATCTTTAAGATCCCTGGGATTGTGAAGCTCTTCGGGATCCCGTTAAATACGGTCGTTCCACCGGTAAGTCCGTAAATCACGCCGTCCAGGACCGTTCCCATCCCAAGTGTCGTGATAAAAGAAAGGATCCCGAACTTCGCGACGATCACTCCGTTCACGCCTCCGACCACGATCCCCACAGCGACCGCCGCGAGGAAGCAGACCGGGACCGGAACGCCCCGGATCGATAAAAGCGCAGCAATGACGCCGCCAAGACTCACGATATTTCCGATTGAAAGATCAAATTCGTTGACCGTCATGACGAAGGTTGCTCCGAGCGCAATGATCGCAAGCGGTGCAGCCTGACGAGTTATATTAAGGAAGTTTTTCAGTGTAAAAAACGACGCAGGTCTTAAAAGTCCAAAAATCCCGATGATCACCACCAGCGCAGCGATCGTTCCGTAATTCTTTAATGCTTTTCCTCTCATCTGTCGTTTTCCTCTCTCTCCGCCTCATAACAGCAAGCCAGCACATCCGCCGGCTTCAGGTCTTTATTTTCAAATGTCTTCCGGACTTTCCCATATGCCATGACGGCAACCTCGTCGGCGATCTCCAGAAGCTCCGTGAGATCCGATGAGACGTAGAGAACAGCTTTCCCTTTTTCTGCTTCTTTTCTCAGCAGTCTGTGGATCTCCTGTCTCGTCGCCACATCCACCGCCTGGGTCGGCTCATCACAGATCCAGATCGACGGTTCCGTGAGGAGTGCCTTCGCAAAGACGACTTTCTGCTGGTTTCCGCCCGAGAGCTCTTTTGCCGGCTGCCCGGCACCCGTGCATTTGATCTTTAGCGCCCCGATCATCTCCGCCGCTTTTCTTCCTGCGTCCTGCTTCCGGAACCACCCGTTTTTCGTATAACGGTCGATCGAAGAGAGCATCATATTTTCCTCGATCGTAAAGGATGGGATCATCGCTTTTCCTCTCCGGTCCTCACAGATGAACGCCATTCCCTGGCGGATGGATCCCGATGGAGTCGGATGTGTGGTCGTCGTCCCGTTTACCGTGATCGTGCCGCCCGCCAGTCTCCTCGTTCCGTAGATGCATTCCAGGAATTCCGTCCGTCCGCTTCCACAGAGTCCGAACATTCCGGTGATCCATCCTGTTTTTACTTCCAGGTCAACGCCCCGGACGATCCCGTCCCTGGAGCGGATTCCGTGGACTTCCAACGCAGTTTTTCCCGGTGCAGTCACAGCCCCATTTCCAACTTGTTTTTCCGTTTTTCCAATGTCCTGCGCATCACACCCATCTGCATTTCTACCTTCTCCGCGATAAGCTTCTCCCGCTCTCACGGACTGCCCTGCGTTCTTTTCTGCCGGATCCTCTTTTTCTGTGTCCTCACAATCTGCTGCACCGTCAACACCGTCCGCGGCCTCATTTCCGCTCATCAGCCGCACCAGTTCTTTCCGGCTCGTCTCCTCCGTCTTCACCGTGGATACCAGCATCCCGTTCCTCAGGACTGTCACCCGGTCAGTCAGCTCCATGATCTCCTCCAGCCGGTGCGTCACGTAAAGGGCCGAGGTTCCTTTCGCCTTTAAGTTTCTCACAATGGAAAACAGAAGTTTCGTCTCCTTATCGGAAAGCGACGCCGTCGGCTCATCCAGGATCAGGAGCTTACAGTCGCTCATCATCGCCCGGACGATCTCCACGCATTTTTTCTGTGCCGGAGTCATCGCAGAGACCGGTTTCTTCAGATCCAGCCGGATCCCGAGTTCCGCGGCTTTTTCCTCCGCTTCCCGCTCCATTTCCTTCCACCGGATCAGCCCGCCTTTTACCGGATATGGTCTTCCGAGACAGATATTTTCCGCTCCCGTGAATGCCGGGATCAGGACATTATCCTGGAAGATGATATTGATCCCGAGATTCCTGCTCTCCTCCGGCCGGATCTCCTCCGGAAGTTCCTTTCCGTCCCACAGGATGCTGCCGCCGTCTCTTTTGTAGACTCCGCCGAGGATCTTGATAAACGTGGACTTTCCGGCACCGTTCTCACCGACAAGTCCGTGGATCTCCCCGGCACCCAGAGAAAAGTTGAGATCTTTCAGCGCATATACGCCGTTAAATTTCTTGTCTGTATTTCTTACATCCAGCAACATCCTGTATCACCTGCCTTGATCATATTTTTCTGAGTACCTGCAAAAGCTTTCAGCAACTGCCTTTCCCTCTTTGCTTTTACTGACCGGGATCACTTGCTTTTCACGCGTAAGTCTCATGTGTATTCGCCCGGGCCTACTGTGCATTCTCCTGTGTAATCAGCTCCGCCGGCGCGTACATCTCGCCTTTTTCGATCTCCTCACCGTTAAAATACTGATCCATCTGCTCACAAACGATATCAGCCATGCCTTCAAAGTTCTGTTTTACGGTCGCCTTTAAGTTTGTGCCGTCCTTGATCATCTCGATCGCCTGCTCATTTCCGTCAACGCCTGTGACAATGACTTCGTCACGTCCTGCCTCCTGGAGTGCCTTTGTTGCACCGATCGCCGGTTCATCCCATGCCGCGAATACGGCTGTGATGGAATCTTTCTCCGGATTCGCGGTTAAAAGGTTTGCGACGATGTCCTGTGCATCATTGATCGGCTGTTCCGCCGGTACATGCTGCTCTGTGATGAGCTTGATGTCCGGATACTCTTTGATAATGTCATCAAATGCCTCACAGCGCTTTACAACACCCGGATGCGGTCTGTGGGTCAGGGCGATCACGGTTCCCTTTCCGCCCATCAGATCGTCAAATAAATATCTCACAATAAGCTCGCCCATCTGGTAATTGTCACTTGTCGCATTGATCTGCATTCCATCGATAAATCCACTGTCGCATCCGAATACCGGGATGTCCGCGTCAAAAGCGTCCTGAAGCTGGTTTGCAACCTGGTTCGGATCAGCGCTCACAAGAACGATCCCGTCTGTTCCGGAAGAAACAACATCCTCGATGCGGCTCGCAAGCTCTGCAAAGTCGTTCGCCGTGTCGATCACAAAGACTTCTGCGCCTTCCGCTTCCAGATCTTCCTTAATGTATCCCGCCATCTGATTTGTCGTGACGGAGGTGAGGTACGGGGTCATGACGGAGATCTTCTTTCCGTAAAGGGTACCGCCCTCTGTCGTTTCTGCAGATTCTCCGACTGCAGCTGTCGTTGTTTCTGCTTCAGCTGCTGTCGTTGCCGCCGTTGTCTCGTCCGCCTCTGTGGAACACCCGGTAAGCAGGATCCCTGCAAGAGCTGCGGCTGCAGCAAGGTTCATGATCGCTGTCATTTTTCTCATAATCATTTCCTCCTCGTTTTTGTCGACTGCTTCCTGCAGGGATAAGTAAGGTGGGGCTTTTTTGAAACAAAAAATCCCGGACATAGTTCTCACTATGCCGGGACGAAATTTTTCGTGGTGCCACCCGATTTTACAGATCCTGGATCATTCTGAAAGCCGGCTGTCATTGCCCGCAGCGATTCTTAATCTGCACCTGCCTTGACGATCCGATCCTTTAGAACAAAAAAGCAGCTATCCCACATCGGAATATCTGCCACCAATCTGTCTCGTTTCAGAGTACGGAAATCTCTTTCGATACTCTTATCCTTTAACGCAGGAATCACGGCCTCAGCTACTCGAACCTCTTTCACCTGGCGTCTCACAAACCCATTCCATAAGGAACTCCATACTGTCTTCCACCACCGACAGCTCTCTGTGATTTCATTCCGAATGTACTCTCTTTGCTCATCGACTTTTTGTTTTTAATTTTTATGGTTCCAAGATTAGCACACTTCTCTGCATCTGTCAATTTCATTTTCAGAATATTTACATTAGGATTTCTTATATCCAGTCCCTATTATTTTTAATTGGACATTTTCAGTCACTGTCTTTATAATATTATTCCCCATTTCGTTGGTAGGAATATATGTGTCATACGGAGTTTTCAGTTCAGAAAATTCCTCCCCGAAAAAAGTAACCATATCGCACTATATGCTAAAAAATATTCTGACTTTTCCAATTATGTACATACATAAGTTACAAAATTATTATTTTTTGAACATTTCGCCGAATTAAGTAAAGTAAAAATAAAAAATACTTGACTTTTTTAAGTTCTGGTTTTATTCTTAGGCACATAATTTTATTAACGATCCCCCATTTATCAAAGGCGATAACTTCTGTCAGAAGTACGCCTTTCTTTTTTACCCGGATCTTCCAAAGCGACTGCCGGTTTTATTTCACCGGTACCAGGATCCGGCGGATCGTTCGTAAAAAAAGAGAGAGGAGAGATTCTTATGAAGAAAAGACGATTGATCGCACTTGCAGCCGCAGCCGTTATGGCAGCATCTTCCCTGGCAGGATGCGGCGGTTCCCAGACGACCTCCCAGACAACAGCCGGTTCCACCGCTGAGACGGCTGCTGCCTCATCCAACGCAGTGTCTCCGGATGCCAAATCCACAGATCAGACACTTGCTTCCGGTATCGCAGTTGGTTCTTCTGACGGAGAAGCCGTAAAGGGCGGAACACTGGTAGTGTCCATGCCATCTTCCCCGCTGACTCTCGATCCGAAATCCTACTCCACGATGTATGAAAACCACATCATGTACAACGTCATGGAGACTTTATTTATCTGGGATCAGGATTACAAAGAACTTCTTCCATGTCTTGCGACGGATTACACCGCCAGCGATGATGGTCTCACCTACACCATCAACTTAAGAGACGATGTCTATTTCCAGAAAGGAAAGTTCCAGGACGGAAGAAAGATGACTGCAGAGGACGTCAAGTACTCTCTCGAACGAAGCAAAAATGAAAGTACCACAGACCGTATCTGCCGTGACTTCTTCGATTACTGCGAAGTGACAAGTCCGACTCAGGTCGTGATCCATATGAAGTCCGTTGCAGGACCGTTCATCAACCAGTTAGCTGAGATCGGAAACGTCATTCTTCCGAAAGAGGAAGTCGAAGGCTGGGGAGATGAGTTTGGTTCCCATATCGTTGGTACCGGTCCATTCACCCTCGAAGAGATGGTAACCGATGAAAAGGTTGTTTTAAAGAAGAATGACAATTACTGGGGGACCGAGCCGAACGTCGATGGAATTGAATTCCGCATCATCTCCGACTCCAATCAGGCGATCAACGCAGTACAGACCGGTGAGGTCGATATCGCGATGTATCTCCAGGGCGAAGCGATCAAGCGTGCCCAGGATGCAGGTCTCTTACTCCAGACCGCAAGCTCCGCTGTCACCTACGTCCGCTTTAATATGCAGAATGGTCCGACTGCAAATGCAGATGTCAGAAAAGCTCTCACAATGGCAGTCGACATTGATTCCATGGTAGCCGGCATTTATCAGTACGGTGAGGGCACAAGAGCTTACCAGCCGTTACCGGTATACTCCTTCGCATATGACACTGCCTACAATGACCTCGTACCTTCCTACGATCCGGAAGGTGCAAAGAAACTCCTCGCGGAGGCCGGTTATCCGGATGGCTTCACCATGAGCCTTTACATCGGATCCACTACATACCGTGAGAAGATGGCGCAGATGTTACAGTACTACTGGAGCCAGATCGGAGTCACACTTGATATCAAGTCCTCCACGATGGCCGACTGGTCCGCAACCGTTGTCGATTCCTGGCAGGCTGATACCGTAAACAGCTACGGCGTAAGCTGGAACAGCAACCCGGATCCTTACGGTTTCCTTGGAAAGTTCTTCAGTTCCCAGACCATCCACGCTTCCTCCAACGCAGGCGGCTACAATGATCCGGAGATGGATGACCTCCTCAACAAAGGCTTTGGCTCCACTGACACTGCTGAGCGTGCCAAATACTACAAGGAAGCAATTGAGAAAGTTATGAACGAATACACCGGTATCTACTACGCATACGAGTGCCGGAACTGGGCAGTATCCCCAAAAGTACATAACGCGGTTCTCCGTGCTGATAACCAGATGTTAGTCGCAACACCGTTCAACAATATCTGGATCGAAGAATAAAACTATCACAAAATCTGCAGAAAGGGGAAGCAAATCTGATTTGTTTCCCTTTTTCTGTAGAAATGTTCGCAAAAATCGGCTGTTCCCCCATTCACAGTCCCGGTGATGGATCCGGACAGTCATGAAAGGATTGGATTTTTATGGGAAAGATCATCATCAAACGATTATTGCAGACGATCCCCACACTTCTGGTCGTCGTTACACTGACCTTCTGCCTGACAAGAATGCTGCCCGGCGATCCGGCTGTGGCGATCCTGGGCATTGAGGCAAATGCGGAGGACATCGAAGCCATGAGAGCCGAGATGAACCTCGATAAACCGCTCCCGGAACAGTACGCACTCTATTTAAACGGACTCGTCCACGGTGATTTCGGTTACTCCTACAGTTACCGCCAGGACGTTCTTCCACTCATCACTTCCAGGATCCCGAATACACTGACTCTGACGCTGACAGCACTTTTCTTCGCTTTCATCATCGGAACCAGCGTCGGCATCATCGCTGCTTTAAAGCAGAATACGATCTTCGATTACATTGTCATGGTCATCACGCTCGTCGGCGTGTCCATGCCAATCTTCTGGCTGGCTCTTATGCTGGTCCTCCAGTTTTCCGTTAAAATGAATCTCCTGCCTGTCATGGGCATGGGCGACATCTCCAAAGGCATCGGGGATGTGGTGAGCCACATGATCCTGCCGGGCTTCTGTCTCGCGACGATCCCGATGGCGACTTTCGCGAGAACCATGCGTTCCAGCATGATCGACATCATGAGCAGTGACTACATCCGATGTCTCAGAGCCCGCGGCATCCGGAAAATGAAAGTCATCCTGATCCACGGATTAAAGAACGCACTCCCGCCGCTGATCACCGTTCTCGGACTTCAGATCGCCGGAACCTTTACCGGTGCGATCATCACAGAGGGAATCTTCTCCTGGCCGGGCATGGGAACCATGATCAACACCGCGATCAACAACCGCGACTATTCCCTGATCCAGGGAACAGTTCTCTTCTCCGCGATCATGTTCGTCTTCTGCAACATGTTAGTCGATATCGCTTATGCGATCCTGAATCCGAAAGTAAAACTGGAAAAGGGGTGATATGCCATGACATTCTTCAAGAAAAAACCTGCTGCTGCCGCAGCTTCTTCCACATCCGGCGATGCTCTTGGAAAAGACGCCAACATCGCAATGCTCTTAAAAGAACGAAATGCCAACAATGCATGGCATAAATTAGCCAGAAACAAGACCGCTCTCGTGGGCTTCTTCATCGTTGCCTTCATGGTCATCCTCGCCGTGTTTGCTCCTCTCATCGCGCCGTATGACCCGAACGCGATCAATCCTGTTCTGCCGTTTAAGGGGATCGGAACGCCGGGACATCTCTTCGGAACGGACGATCTCGGACGTGACATCTTATCCCGTATCATCTACGGCTCCCGCGTCTCCATGATCGTCGCAGTCGGTGCCACGATCGTCGGCGCCATCATCGGCGTGTTCATCGGACTCACTGCCGGATATTTCGGTGGATGGATCGATTCCGTTCTCATGAGAGTCATGGACGGCATGTTCTCTTTCCCATTTATCCTGTTAGCCATGATCCTGATCACCGTTCTCGGAAACGGCGTCATGAACGTCATCCTGGCGATCGGTATCGCGAGTGTTCCGGGATTTGCCCGTGTCACGAGAGGTCAGGTCCTGATCGTAAAGGAAGAGGAATACTGCAACGCCTGCCGCGTTGTCGGCGTCTCCCCGGTGAGACTCTTATTCTTACATATTTTACCGAACTGCGTATCCCAGATCATCGTGTACGCAACACTCCGTATCGCAAGTGCGATCATTTCCGAAGCTTCCTTAAGCTTCCTCGGACTCGGCATCGCGCTTCCGACCGCATCCTGGGGCAGCATTCTCCGTGTCGGCCGTGACTGTCTGACAACAGCTCCCCATGTAGCCGGAACTGCAGGCGCCTTCATTCTTGTGACCGTCATCGGTTTCAACCTGTTGGGCGACGGGATCCGCGATGTCATGGATCCGAAAATGAAACAGTAGGAGGTGCAGGCTATGAGTGAAAACGATGCAATCTTAAAAGTAAATGGATTAAAAACATATTTCTACCAGGCGAGCGGCGTTTCCAAAGCGGTCGATGGCGTCAGCTTTACACTGAAAGAAGGAACGACCATGGGGATCGTCGGCGAATCCGGTTCCGGAAAAAGCGTCACCAGTGCCTCCGTCATGCGGCTCATGCCGGCAAAAACAGGAAAGATCGTGGACGGCTCCATCATCTTCGACGGAGTTGATATCCAGAGTCTTTCTGAATCCCAGATGGAAAAATTCCGCGGCGATGAGTGCTGCATGATCTTCCAGAACCCGATGACCTCCTTAGATCCGGTATTCAAGATCGGCCACCAGATGGTCGAGATGATCCGGGAGCACGAAAAGATCAGCAAAAAGGACGCCTGGAACAAAGCCGTTGGGGCATTAAAGCTTGTCGGCATCCCGGAGGCAGAGAAACGAATGGACGCGTATCCGCATGAGCTCTCCGGCGGCATGTGCCAGCGTGTCATCATCGCGATGGCCGTCTGCGGACATCCGAAGCTCATCATCGCCGACGAGCCGACGACCGCTCTGGATGTGACCGTACAGGCACAGGTTCTTGAGCTCTTAAAGGACCTCCAGAAGAAGCTCAATACCGCGATCCTGCTCATCACCCACAACCTCGGCGTTGTCTGGGAGATGTGCGACACCGTCATGGTCATGTATGCAGGAAATACCGTAGAATATGCGGACACAAAGACTCTTTATCAAGAGCCGCTTCACCCGTACACCTGGGGTCTTTTGGACTCCATGCCGAAACTCAGCAGCTCCGCGAAAGAGGATTTGAAGACGATCCCCGGAACACCGCCGGATCTCCGTCTTACCGGTTACTGCTGCAACTTTTATAACCGCTGTCCTTATGCCACGGAGATCTGTAAAAATCAGGTACCGCCGCTAAAGGAGGTCGCTCCCGGACATTTCGTGGCATGCCACAGACAGGACGGAGAGCACAGATTAACACGAGGGGAAGTGAATGAGACATGCAGAAAAATGTAATCATGAGCGTCAATCATCTCAGTAAGGATTTTTTGATCCGCGGAAAAAAGTTAGGGGAAAAGAATAAACTTCTCCACGCGTTGAGCGATGTGTCTTTTGATATCTATGAAGGGGAAACATTAGGGATCATCGGTGAGTCCGGATGCGGAAAGTCCACACTGGGCCGCTGCCTTGTAAAGCTCCACAAGCCGTCCGGCGGAACGATCACCTATAACGGAAAGGATCTCTGGAACATGCCTGTCTACGACCGGGAAGCGGCCCGCAGGGACATCCAGATGATCTTCCAGGATCCGTATTCCTCCCTGGATCCCAGAAAAACGGCTTCCTACTCGATCGAGGAGGCGATGAAGGTCCACCACATCGGTGACACTGCAAGGGAACGCCGCCAGAAAGCGTTAGAGTATCTCCAGGAGGTCGGACTCGACATCCAGCACATGGAGCGTTACCCACACGAGTTCTCCGGCGGCCAGAGACAGCGTGTGAACATCGCGCGTGCCCTCTCGATGGAGCCGAAGATCATCATCTGTGATGAGCCGGTATCCGCCCTGGACGTTTCGATCCAGGCACAGGTCATCAACCTCTTCCGCCGTCTGCAGAAGCAGTTCAACCTGACCTATGTGTTCATCTCCCATGACCTCGGCATCATCAAATATATCAGTGACCGGATCATGATTATGTACCTCGGGCGCGTCATGGAGTTCTACACCTCCGAAGGCATCTACGCAGATCCGAAGCACCCGTACACGCAGGCTCTGCTCTCCGCGATCCCGCCGGAAAGCCCGTTTGAGAAAAAAGAGCGCCTGCCGCTCACCGGCGATATCCCGAGCCCGATCGGGGATCAGGTCGGCTGCCCGCTCGCAGGCCGCTGCCCGCACTGCACGGAGCGCTGCAAAAAGGAGATCCCGAAACTCGTCGACACCGGAGACGGACATATGGTGGCATGTTTCTTATACGAATAACCTGCCTGCTGCCATCTCATGCGCAATTTTATGCCGTGCATGTCCGGTCTGAGAATCCTGCTGCGGGTTTTCTGCCGGAGTCCTATGTGCGCGGCGCTTCCATCGACGCGATCACGATGGATCAGGATGCTGTTGTATATAATGATGATGGAACGATCACTCTGAAATTCACAAAATAATGTGTCTCACTAATGCACCATTCAGAAAGGACGGGAGATCTTGTATGAAAAACTTTGTTATCACGGTTGCCAGGGGATTTGGATCCGGCGGGCGTAACATCGCCGCTATGCTTGCTGACGAGCTGGGTGTCCACAGCTATGACAAACGGATCCTGACACTTGCGTCCCAGTACAGCGGCTATCCGGAACACTTTTTCCGGGAAGCTGACGAGACTTTAAACGGCAGTCTGATCACCAAACAGCTTCAGGCACTGCCGAAACATCATACACCGACCGGAGAGCTCTCAAAGTTTACTTCCGATGACCGGCTTTTCGACTATCAGAAGATCATCATCGAAAAACTTGCCGCCTCCGAGTCCTGCGTCATCGTCGGAAAATGTGCCGATTATATCCTGAAGGATTATGACAATGTCGTCAGCATCTACGTGGAGGCGCCGAGAAGCTACACACTGCGGCGCGTCATGGAACGGATGGATGATATCACGGTCGAGGAGGCGCATCACCTGATCACGAAGACAGACAAGTACCGCGCGGATTACTACAAGTATTACACCGGCGGCAACTACTGGACTAACCCGGTCAACTACGACCTGACGTTCAACAATGCGAGACTCGGGGATGAGCGTTGCGTGAAGCTCACACTCGACTGCATGAAGCTGAAATTCGGGGATGATTTCGTGGAATATATGAAGAGTATCGGCAAAGATATTTAATATCTGTTCACGCCTGCTTGATCGTTATGATTTTTCCCTTTATTTTGTAATACTGGATCCGGGTCTCCAATCCTGCTCCGGACCAGCACCAGCCCCGCCGCACTTCCTCTCTCTTGCGGCGGGGATTTTTATTCAGGAAATTTCTGTCCGTAAAAAGTATCTCTCCCACATCTTTTCCTGTTCGCTCGGCTGGAATTGATTTTTATTTTCTGATATGTTACGATAGTTCTATGTTCTCTGACCTGCGAGAAGTTTCCTATTCTTTCGGGAAAGAGTCGAATTCGCTATTACTGACCTTAAGAATGTTCTGACAGGGAAGAAATTGTTATCCGGCATACATATATGCCCTGCAAAAGAAAGTCTGATCCCCTCGCTGCAGCTTCTTGAACTGTATGGAGTTTTTCATATTTAACACTCGGTCTGTATCATACACTTGTACGGGCTTATTTCTTTTCTCTGTCATTTCTTCCGGTCATATTTCCCCACAGGAGGACCTCATGGATACTGATTTTATGAACACCGCATTGCTGGAAAACAAGTTAAACCCGAAATGCTGGTGGAAAGAGCCGGTCCGGAACAGCGTGACTGATCCGATCTGTCTCAATGAATTAAAAGCGCTGATCGACCGTCTGGAAGCAGGCGAAGCGCTCACGAAAGACGAATGGGTCCGTCTCATCGACGGCCGTTCCCCAGAACTTGCAGCCTACCTCTTTCCAAAGGCGCGGGCCATCCGGGAGCGCGTGTACGGCACGGACGTCTATGTCCGCGGACTCATCGAGTACAGCAATTACTGTAAAAACAACTGTCTTTACTGCGGGATCCGGGCCGGAAATCAGAACGCAAGCCGCTACCGGCTTTCCACCGGGGATATTTTATCCTGCTGCCAAAGCGGCTACTCGCTGGGTTTTCGTACCTTCGTCCTTCAGGGCGGAGAAGATCCATTCATGACCGAAGATAAGATCACGGAGCTCGTCTCCATGATCCGGAGGGAATTCCCGGACTGTGCGATCACGCTTTCCCTGGGTGAGATGGAATACGAGAGCTACAAACGATTCTTTGACGCTGGTGCAGACCGGTATCTGCTCCGCCATGAAACGGCAAACGCAGAACACTATCAGAAACTTCATCCGACGGAAATGTCCTTTGAGCACCGTATGAACTGTCTGAGAACATTAAAGGAGATCGGCTACCAGACCGGCTGCGGTTTTATGGTCGGCTCCCCATACCAGACATCGGAATGTCTCGCCGGGGACATGATCTTTATCCGCGATCTCAAACCGGAAATGGTTGGGATCGGGCCGTTTATCCCGCAGCATGACACGCCGTTTGGAGACCAGACTGCAGGGACCATGGAACTCACCCTGTTTATGATGGGACTTCTCCGTCTTCAGGATCCGAATGTCCTGCTTCCCGCAACGACGGCGCTCGGCACGATCCATCCGTTCGGGCGCGAGCTCGGGATCCTTGCTGGCGGAAACGTTGTCATGCCGAATCTTTCCCCGGTACAGGTCCGTGCAAAATATCTTCTCTATGACAATAAGATCTGCACCGGCGATGAGGCAGCAGAATGTGTGAACTGCATGAAACGGCGGATGGAAAGCGTCGGATATCATGTCGTTGTGGACCGCGGGGATCACAAAGGATAATCCAGAAAAAAGAAAGGGATGGACTGTTTTAAGCCTGTGCAAGGTGTGTCCGCAGAATACCTGCAGGAGCTTAATGCCCCCGGCAGCATTTTACGGATGCAGAGGCCAGGAACACAACAGGTTCATCAGGTGTAATATATGGGAATGAATGAGACGCCGTCCGGCGAGAGGATCCACATCGGATTCTTTGGCAGAAGAAACGCCGGAAAGTCAAGTCTTGTAAACGCAGTGACCGGTCAGGACCTCTCCATCGTCTCTGAAGTCCGGGGAACGACCACCGACCCGGTCTCAAAGTCCATGGAACTTCTTCCGTTAGGGCCGGTCGTGATCATTGATACGCCCGGAATCGATGATGAGGGGGAGCTTGGGATCAAACGTGTCAGAAAAAGCCGCCAGGTACTGAACAAGACCGATCTCGCGATCCTGGTCGTGGATGCAACGACCGGAACCGGCAGCTGGGAAACTGAGATGATCCGGTTGTTTGAGAGAAAAGAGATTCCATATCTTGTTGTATATAATAAGGCAGATCTGCTCCCGGCTCCCGCCCCGTCAGACAGGAAAACCAGCCGGAATGCTTCACAGGCTGGCGTTCCCACCGGAATTGCGACCGGGGACTCTCCGGCGTCAGATCCGGCAGTTTCAGGATCCGGTCATAGCAATATGGTCTATGTCAGTGCGAAAACCGGTTTGGGCATCCATGACTTAAAAGAGCGCATGACGCGCCTCGTTGCCCCGGATGGAAGCGGGAAACGCCTTGTCGCCGATCTCGTACATCCGTTGGACGTTGTTGTCCTGGTTGTCCCGATCGACAAAGCTGCCCCGAAAGGCCGCCTGATCCTGCCGCAGCAGCAGGTAATCCGGGATCTCCTTGACTCCGGCGCCATGCCGATCGTCTGTCGGGAGTCGGAACTTGCTGCAGCGCTTGATTCCTTAAAGAAAAAGCCGTCTCTCGTCATCACGGACAGCCAGGTCTTTCCTCTCGTGGACCGCATGACTCCGAAAGAGATCCGCCTGACCTCTTTCTCGATCCTGTTCGCGAGATACAAAGGAAATCTCACCCAGGCCGTCCACGGCGCGCGGGCTCTGAATACGATCCAGGATGGTGATAAGATCCTGATCTCTGAGGGCTGCACCCACCATCGCCAGTGCGGGGACATCGGAACCGAAAAACTTCCGAACTGGATCCGGGAATACACCGGAAAACAGCCAGAATTTCATTTCACCTCCGGCACCGAATTTCCGGAAGATGTCTCCGATTATAAGCTCATTATCCACTGCGGCGGCTGTATGTTAAATGAACGGGAAATGCGAAGCCGCTTAAGGAGTGCCGCCGACCAGGAGATTCCGATGACAAATTACGGGATCGCGATCGCATATATGAAAGGGATTTTGGAGAGAAGTGTCGAGTGTCTCGGACTCTAAAGTGCTGTTTTCGTACTCACACAAACAAAAGCTCCGGTAAAGAAAGGCATCAACACTTTCTGCCTTTTTACCGGAGTTTCTCCATGTATTCGCCAAATCTCAATACAGGCTCTTTTTCTATTGGATCATACAGCCCCCGCCTGTGCATAAAAATCCGCCTTTTATTTTTCCAGACCTTCAAAATAGGCTCTCAGCTCGTCTACAAGCTCACCGAACTCTTTTCCGGTCTCATCAAGCGTGATATCCGCATATTTCTCATAGTACGGAAGGCGCTCGTTGTAGAGATCCCTAAGTGTCATTCCGTCTTTTAAGACAACCCCGCGGTCCACAAGATTTCCGAGACGTGATTCCAGGTCTTCGTAATTTAATTTCAGATACACGATCGTTGCGGTCTCTTTATAGTGCTCCATGGCTTTCGCCTCATAGATCACACTGCCGCCCGGTGCGATGACAGACTTTTCGACATCCAGATCAAGGTTCGCCTGCTCCTCAACGCGAAGGAAACCGTCATCTCCTTCTTCCGCGATGATCTCCTTCAAAAGTTTTCCGGTCTTCTCCTGGATCACAAGATCCACATCCACGAAGGAATAGCCAAGGCGCTTTGCAAGCAGCACGCCGATGGTGCTCTTTCCGGATGCCGGCATTCCGATCATCAGAATATTTTTCTTCTTCATCACTAAAGTCCTTTCTGCTGTCACATATCCTGTCATTTTTCCGGTTCACGCATCATGATCCGATCGCAGGATCTCTACTGTCTGCGCGGTTTTCTGGCACCTGATCCGGCCTTCCCGCCCGGATTTCCTGTGTTTTTCTTTCCAGATGAGGTCTTTTTTCCGGTTTCCGGCGCTTTTCCTCTGACCTTATTTCCGGCTTTCCTGCGCGTCTGCAGTTCTTTTTCCGCAGCCTTCTTTCCGGTTTCCGGCGCTTTTCTTCCAGCCTGTTTTCCTGCGGTCTTTCCGATCAGAATCTTCTTTTTCTCCGCCTTTCTCACGCTGTATCCGAAGCTTCCCAGCTCCTCGCCCATCCCGTAATATCTTCCATGGGAATAGGCAAGCGGCTTTGCCATAGAGAGATGGAACGTATCTTTCTCATCCATGTACGCTTCGTCCACATCCACCGCCACGACATCAGCGATAAACATGTGATGGCTTCCCAGCTCCTCGACTTTCACAACACGGCACTCAATGTTTACCGGGCTTTCTTTGATCACCGGCACATTGACAACATTTGCCTTCTCCGGCGTCAGTCCCGTGTCTTTCCACTTATCCGTATCGCGCCCGGAGCGCACGCCGCAGTAATCGGTCGCCCACGCCATGGACTCCGTCGTCAGATTGACCACGAACTCCCCGGTCTCTCTGATCATATGGTAAGAGTGGCGTTCCGGCCGAACGCTGATCGACAGCATCGGCGGGTTTGTGCAGATGGTTCCCGCCCATGCCACCGTAAAAATATTCGAATTTCCCTCCCGGTCGGCCGCTGTCACAAGGACCGCCGGAACCGGATAGAGCATATTTCCTGGTTTAAACTGTCGTTTTCCCATTTGCAGATCCCGCCTTTATTCAACTTTTACTGCTGCAATGCCATCATAATCTGCGGTGCAAGCTGTTTCTTTCTGGAAACAACGCCCGGCAGCTTCACGATTCCGGTCTGCGCACTCACATTTTCCACATCCTCATCTGCCACATGGAACGCTGTGGTGATCAGCTGCTCCGCGCCCTGTCCGGTGCAGATCAGGTCTGTGGACTCGGTCAGGATGTTGGTGAGCATGAAGAACATCATGTCGATCTCATGCTGCTCTCGTTCTTTTTCCGTGTATACGGACATTCTTGATCTCAGATCCTTCAGCTCCACTGCGTTTAAGGATGTGATCTGTCCAATTCCGAATACGGAATTTCCTACCGTAAAGCGCTTGAAATCCTGATAGAAGATATCGCCGTCAGACTTTCCTTTCAGGTTGCTTCCCGCAGAGAACATATCGATCGCATACTTTTCAACATCAAGTCCGGCGATCTGTGCAAGTGCAAGGCCGGCTGCCTTATCGACTGCTGTACAGGTCGGGGAACGGAATAACAGGGTATCGGAGATGATCGCACTGCATAACAGACCTGCAGTTGTCTTATCGATCTCCATATGATTTTCCTGATACATCTGATAGATGATGGTCGCGGTACAGCCTAACGGCTGGTTTCTGAAGAATACCGGGGACATGGTCTCAACTGTTCCGAGACGATGATGGTCGATGATCTCACGGATATCGGCGCTCTCCATACCTTCTACCGCCTGGCTCTTCTCATTGTGGTCCACAAGAATGATGCTCTTTCCCTTTGCACCTAAGAGGTTACGTCTGGAAATCATGCCGATATACTTTCCATCAGAATCCAGGACCGGGAAATCACGGTGTCTCTTGCTCGCCATGATCTCGCGGATATCGTCGAGATAATCTTCCTCGGAGAACTCGATGATATTCTCTTTCGTCATGAAATAGCTGATCGGCATGGACTGGTTGATCAGACGGGCGGTCGTGTATGTGTCATACGGTGTCGTGATGACCGCGCAGCCGCGCTCCTGTGCCAGTTTGCGGATCGTTAAGGAAACGCCCGCGCCCTCACAAACGATGATACAGCCTGCCTCCATCTCGATCGCGCAGAGCTGGGACTCATAACGGTTTCCGAGGATGACAAGGTCATGTTTCTCGATGTAGTTTTCCATCAGATCCGGGTTTGCAGCCGCGATCAGGACTTTTCCCTGATCAAAATATGCTTCGGAGTCTCCGACTACCATGCTGCCTTCCAGCGTATCCAAGATGTTCGCATATTTTGTGCACGCTTTGGAAATGATGCTGCTGTCATATAAGTTCATGTAGGACTTGGTGATATCGCCGATAGTGATAACGCCCTCAAGGAGACCTTCCTCCGTCACACACGGAAGTGTTACAACGTTGTTCTCCTGCATGAGTCCCCATGCGTTCTTTAAAGAAATTCCGCGGGATACGCCTTTTGTCTTGCGGATCTCGATATCCTTGACCTGCGTCTTTACGTTCTCGACAAGGCGCGGCGCCTTTAAATTAAAATAATCCAGTACATACTGTGTCTCCGGGCTTACATTTCCGGCACGGCACGGCTCATAGTTCTCGCCGGTAAGCTGATGCTTGAAACCTGCATAGCAGATGGCTGAGCAGATGGAATCCGTATCCGGATTTCTGTGTCCAAGGACAAGTGTTTTTTTCAGTCCCTCAACTGCCATTGATCTTCTCCTCTCCATTCCATGTGCATATCCCCAGAAAATTTCTCTGTCGCATTCCTTCGCAAGTTTTCCCTTTATATCCTTTTCTGGAGCTTTATGCGTTTTTCTCAGACGCACAAATGAGAATGTGTTACAATAACTTCATAGTGCGTTCATAATTTATTCATATTTGTTTTTTATACTTATTGCATAAACAAAAAGTCATTTGGCTTTGCTTACTAGACAAATTGCACATAGATTTTTCATAATTGCCCCGGTTGTCGCGACCGGGGTCTCCTCATGTTTAGGGGTCTTATATGTCCGTTTATGGCGGACATTTTTCTTTATCTCCCATACACTCAAGGCCTATGCACATCAGGCACGCTTCGTATCCTTTTCCGGCAGTAAAAAGGGAGCCCGTTTTACCGGACTCTCTCTTCTTTTATCCGAGGATCAGCTTCGCAGCTCCGTAGATCCCGGCATCGTTTCCAAGCTTTGCAAGGACGATGTCCGCTTTCTTTGTCGCCATCGGAGATAATTCATCGTGATATTTCTTGATCATGTCAGTCAGAAATGTCCCGGCTTTGGAAACGCCGCCTCCAATAATATAAGCCTGCGGATCCAGGACCATGGACAGTGTTGCAAGGACCCAGCCAAGGTAATAGCAGGACTTGTTGAGGGAATCGAGCGCAAGCTCATCCCCTGCTTTTGCTGCATCCAGCACATTCTTCGCGCTGATATTCTTTAAGCTTCTGAGGCTGGATGGACGGCTGTCTGCCGCCAGCATTCTTCTTGCAGTTCTCGCGATCCCTGTCGCGGAAGCAACCTGCTCCAGGCAGCCGTGACCACCGCAGTTGCAGGCCTCTTTCTCGCCTTCCATCACATGGATATGACCGATCTCGCCGCCAACGCCCTGCTCGCCGGTCCAGATCTTTTCGTTCAGGATGATCCCGCCGCCGACACCTGTTCCGAGTGTCACCATGACGAGATTCTTATATCCTTTTCCGCCTCCCTGCCACATCTCACCGAGAGCCGCCACGTTTGCGTCGTTACCGCTCTTTACAGGCATTCCGTCCAACAGTCTGCTTAATTCCTGCTGCGGATTTCCGGCTTTCCAGCCAAGGTTTACACACACTTCGCAGTGTCCGTCCGGAAGAACCGGTCCTGGGAATCCCATTCCCGCGCCGGAAAAATCAGAGAGTTCAAGTCTGCTCTCCTTCACTGTTCTGCGGATCGAAGCCGCAATATCGCCCAGGATGTACTTTCCGTCCTCTTCTTTTCTTGTCGGGACCTCCCATTTTTTTACAAGAGTCCCATCTTCCTCAAAGATACCAAGCTTCACGCTTGTTCCGCCGATATCGATCCCAATACACTTTAAGCTCATGTGTGTTCCCCTTTTTCCTGAATCTGCCGGATCCATTTCAAACACGTTTTCAGATCCCGCGTGCCCTTAAAACCGTGTCAGTTCAGCCATGCGGTCTTCCGATGTGGATCGCTGCATGACTGAACTGTCACGTTCGGGTTATTTAGAACAGTGTCTTTACTGTATTTACAACGTTCTCAACTGTAAATCCGAATTTCTCGAACAGCTTCGCTGCCGGGCCGCTTGCGCCAAAGGACTTCATTGTCACATAAGCGCCGTCGAGACCGACATACTTGCCCCAGCCGAAGTCGGAAAGTGCCTCAACGACAACTCTCTTTCTGACCTCTTTCGGAAGTACGGACTCTTTATACTCCGCACTCTGCTCCTCAAAGATATCCATACACGGCATGGATACGACACGGATCTTCTTTCCTTCGTTTGCAAGCTCTGCTTTTGCCTTGACCGCAAGATCAACCTCAGAACCGCTTGCGATGAGGATCGCATCCGGTGTTCCTTCGCAGTCGTCGATGACATAGCCGCCCTTTAACGCTTCCTTGCTGCTTCCCGGGATCGGATTGAGATTCTGTCTGGAAAGTACAAGCGCTGTCGGTGTCTTCTCAGAGGTTGCTGCGGAAAGCCATGCTGCGGATGTCTCTGTCGCGTCACACGGACGGAATACATGGAAGTTCGGCATTGCGCGGAACATTGCAAGCTGCTCGATCGGCTCGTGGGTCGGTCCGTCCTCACCAACTCCGATGCTGTCGTGAGTCAGAACGAAGGTCAGCGGAACTCCCATCAGAGCGGAAAGTCTTGCCATCGGTTTTACATAATCACTGAATACGAAGAATGTCGCAACGTAAGCGCGGAGACCACCGTGAAGCATGATACCGTTGCCGATCGCTGTCATCGCAAGCTCTCTTACGCCAAAGTGGAGGTTTCTGCCTGCCGGGTTCTCTGCGGAGAAGTCGCCCGCATCCTTCATGGCTGTCTTGTTGGACGGAGCAAGGTCAGCAGAACCGCCGATCATGTTCGGCATGATGTCCTTTAAGATGTTGATCATCTTGCCGGACAGGGAACGTGTTGCCTCTGCCTTGTCTTTTGTGAGCCAGAGTGCCTCGTTCTCGATCAGTGCCTTCGCATCCAGAGCTGTATGGTACTGCTCCCAGAGCTTCTCCATCTCCGGGTACTCATCACAGTATGCAGCGAACATTGCGTTCCACTCTGCCTCTGTGTCTGCTTTTTCCTCTGCAAGGCGGGAATAATGCTCATAAACCTCTTCCGGTACGAAGAACGGCTCCTCATACTTCCAGCCGAGGTTCTCTCTCATTGCCTTGATATTGTCAACGCCTAACGGCTCGCCGTGTGCGCTGGCTTTTCCCTGTTTTGCCGGGCAGCCGAAGCCGATCTCTGTCTTGATCGTGATGAAGGACGGATGCTCCGTATCAGCCTTTGCAACTTCGATCGCTGCACCGATCGCATCGATATCTGTTCCGTCTTCGACTGTGATCGTCTGGAAGCCGAATGCTTTCATGCGCTCTTCCACGTTCTCGCGGAATGCGATGTCCGTGCTTCCTTCGATGGAAATACGGTTGGAGTCGTAGAGAACGATGAGTTTTCCAAGTCCAAGTGTACCTGCCAGGGAGAATGCCTCAGAGGAGATTCCCTCCATCATGCATCCGTCTCCGCCGAGTACATATGTGAAGTGATCGACAACCGGATAGTTTTCCTTGTTGAATACAGCTGCCAGATGTTTCTCAGCCATCGCCATACCAACTGCCATTCCCATACCTGCGCCGAGCGGTCCTGTTGTCGCCTCAACGCCTACAGTGTGACCGTATTCCGGATGTCCCGGAGTCAGGGAACCAACCTGACGGAAGTTCATTAAATCTTCCTTTGTCAGACCATAGCCGAACAGATGAAGCAGGGAATATAACAGCATGGAGCCATGGCCGCCGGATAAGATAAAACGGTCACGGTTCGCCCACTCCGGATTTGCCGGATTGTGGTTCATGTGGTGTGCCCAGAGCTCATAAGCAGCCGGTGCGCTGCCAAGCGGAAGTCCCGGATGGCCGGAATTTGCCTTCTGGATCGCATCTGCGGATAAAATTCTGATGGAATTGATCGCCAGATTGTCGATTGTGTTCATTGTTTCATTCCTCCTGATAATCCATAAGTGTTGGGAACTGTTGAAGTTTCACAGTTCCATTTACCTTAAATTAATCTCTTTCATCACCTCGCTGCCTGCGGTGATCAGAGAATTGGTACGATTTTTGCCAGCCCTGACGAGCGATACGGAATAATCGAACTGTCCGTTAAACTTTTCGTGCCCGTCCAGGTTGTAGACCCTGCATGATTCCTCATTATACAGGATAAGCCTATCCCCGTCAATGAGAGCGCCCGTGTAGGCGTAGTCAAAATCAATGCTTGTAACTTTCTTTCCATCCGTGTTGTATACATCAAGCCGGTACGGACTTCCGGATGTGCTGTCAACAATGACAGCCGCGTATTTATCCGAGTAGCAGATACTTCGGATCTCTTCTTCTACCGGAACATAGATCACATTTGTGTCCGGTATCACATTTTTTACAGAGATAAAGGTCAGTCCTTTATCGGAAAAGGCGCAGACGGTCTGGTCATTTAAGTATCGGACGCGCCCCACCATCTTATCATCAAATTCTTCCTCAAACGCGGCGATGAAACGGTTGTTGACATTCTTTCCGATCTCAGAGAAATCGTAGAACGCTACCTTATTCTTCAATGCGCCGTTTTTCATGTACATGATGGACATGACGATCTGTTTTCCGTCGGGGGAAAGTGCGATGTCCACCGGATAACCGTCACCGGAAAGGAGCATCTTGATGTTGATACCGAGCGACTCGCCGTCCTTCTTAAAGTAGAATATGTAGCTCGCCGTGCTGTCCTCGACTACGGCCGCCGCAACGCCGCGGGCCGATACCGCCGCTTTCGTGATCGGAAGCTGTGTCTTCGCGGTTCCGGTACATCCCTCTTTGTTGCAGATGTACATCTCATTTCCCTGCTGATCCGCGATCACGGCATAATCCCCGTTGATATTGATGATCGGGGTCTTCATCTCATAGCTCTGTGTCCAGATCGTCTTGCCGGAGGCGTCAATGTAGGAAGCACCGTCTTTTGTGTACTTGATCATATTGTCGCCGAACACGGCAAAGCGGATAAAACTGCTGTCGCTGACTGTCTTTGAGACTTCGGCCGCGGAAGTTGCCGCAGAGTCGGAATTTCCGGTGTCCGTACCGGCAGCGCTTTCTGCCGCAGCGGTCTCATCGGTCCCATCTGTTCCCTCATCGGCCGCCGCACTTGTTTCCGGCGCCTGTGTTTCCTTATCCGCGTTGGACGTATCAGTATACCGCATGGAGCGTTCCCACTGAACACTGTAGCTGGTATATTCATATTCATTCATATATCTGTATCCGGTAAATCCCAATGCTGCAAGGAAACATGCGGCTGCAACTGCGATGATCCGCTTTTTCTTTTTATATCTGGCAAGCCGTTCGTCATCCATCGGTTCATCCGATCCGGTGTCCGGCATCTGTACGATATTTTGTCTGAGCTGCCTCTTTTTGTTCTCTCTGTCCATAGATTGCATATCACTCATAAAAAATCTCCTGAAAAATGGACATATATAGATTAGTATACACCATTTTCAGGAGATGCGCATTAAATTCTTTGTTTTTATTCCAGTTCATTCCGGCAGGCGGAAATACCCGTTTTCTATGGCAGGACCAGCTTCTGCCCCGCTACGATATGGTTCACATCGTCCAGGTGATTGAGCGCACAGATTTCAGACAACCGCTTTAAATTTCCGTACTCTTTCCAGCAGATCCCATATAACGTCTCACCGTCACCGATCTCATAGATCCGATAGCCGTTCGCGACTGCGGCCGCGTAGTCTACCGGCTCTTTTTCCTGACCGGATGCGTCGCCCTGTCCTTCCTCTTTTCCCATGCCGACACGTGGCGAGGTCGGAGCTTCAGCACTGGTGGATGGAACTGCTTCCTCCACGGCTCCGGACGCAGCAGCGGTCTCGGTCCCATCAGTGCCGGGGGTTCCTGTTGAAACAGCTGTATCTGGATTGTCTGGCTGGCTTGAAGCAGCGGATTGCCCCAACACGCCGGTTGTCTCCGAATTTCCTGTACTCTCTGATACTTCTGAAGACTTGCTGTTCGTGCCTGCCTCCGTCGCTTCCATCGTCTCCGCCGCGTAACTTTCTCCGGTCTCCTCGCTCTCATCCGTCGGAAATACATTTCCCGGCCGCTCTTCAATGACAAAATCCGGTTCCTGATTCAGCTTGTCCAGATAATCGCTCCAGTTTGCCGTCCCGGCAGGCACCACGGAAGTCAGCACCGTCTCCATCTGCCGCATCTTGTGATAATTGTTGACGAGCACAACACCTCCTGCCAGGACCGCCACCGTGAGGACTCCGCACGCCGTCCCCAGGATCCCGGACATATGCCGCCCTGCATCCGCCTGTTCTTTCCTGACCGTCATCCGCTGCCGGAAATCCTTGATGACCTTCTCATGCGAGCCGGATTCCACCCGGCGCACGTCTTTCCTGGTCACCATGTAATCCTGCATCATCTGATTTCTCTCGTAATAGATGCAATGTCCTTTCAGCCGGTAAAAGCCGTCCTCCGAAGTGATATAGACTGCTTCCTCACCTTCCAGGCCATGATTTAAATACATCAGCTTGTTTTTCCCGTTAAAGTACTGGTTGTGCAGTTTCCAGTAATTGAGGGGACTCAGCTGGCTCGACGGAGTGCCGCAGATAAACCATCCCTGAACGGTCCGCTTCGGAAACGACTCCTCGATCCCACGATACGCCTTTTTCCAGGCATTTTCGGAAAATTCCACCTTCTCCCCGGATACTTCCACGTCCTCCATCTCGATGGCGCCATCGATAAAGATATACGGAGTCCCGTCATAGTTTTCCGTATTTCCCAGCAAAAGTCCCACACGCAGCGTCTGATTTCCTGCCGGATACAGGCGTTTCAAATATGTATTTACATAGTCCTCCACATACAGCCGGACCACCTGGTCCGTATCACCGATCTGGCGGATATTTTTCGGAAGTTTCGGAAACGGATTGTATAATTCTCCCATGCTGCCACCTCGTTCTATCTTCAGGCAGCCGGCATGTCCAGACAGAGGCCGGCCGTCTCTTTATTTACGCGAACCACGTAAACGCGCTTCGTCGAATTCTTTCCGAAGTATAGCATGGGAGATCTGCAAAACATGTCAAAACGGCACAGTCTGACCGGAAAAGTTTTCGACACGTCTCCCGATGATCCGCAATCCAAGGCAGATGCTGCGGCTGATGCAGTCCGCAAGCCGCATGACCTGGGACAGGCGTATGCTCTGTAAAAATAATGGGTCTCCGCTCTCCGCCCCGCCGACGATCCCGGTGATGGAAATGTCGCCAACGGCGGTAAGTTCCTTTCGCACGCCGAGTCCCGGGCGCAGCGGCCCTTTTTCCAGCGTCACAAGTCCCACATGATCCCAACGGCCCACGGCGGCGTCCACAGCTACAATGATCGCATCCGGGTAATGTTCTTCCATCTCCTCGATCGTCCGGTCAAGGTTCACCGCATGGACCGGATGTTCCAGTGTCCCGATCACCGTCACATCGCCGGTCATCTCCGCCGCCAGCTTTGAGCCGATGAGCGGTCCCAGACTGTCCCCCGTGGACCGGTCTGTCCCGATGCATAAAAATACGATCCTGCGGCGCCCGGATGCCCGCATCTCATTCATCAGAAGAAGCAGAAGTCTCGCTGCAAATTTCTCCGCCTCAAATCCCGCTTCCGTATCATAATAAGTGATCTTCCGCCTCCCGAATCTCATCGTGAACACTCCGTTTCCTGGTTGGTTTCTATGAGACATTATAGGCGGGATTCAGGAAGATTATACATGTGCAATAACAGCGAATGTGCCTTGGTGCACAATACCTTTGGTTTTGTGTAGAAAATCCTGATAAAATTTTTATAAAATTGAAAGAGGACCGGGTATGATATATCCCCGATCCCCTATTTTTATCCTGTTTTTCTGTATTGCATCATTGATCTCTTAATACTCAAAATGCATCAGATCCGCTCTGCTGAATCCAACTCCCCATCTCCAGCCATGTTTTCCGAATGCCTTTACGACATCACTGTCACGACTGATAGAATACGGATTTACGCCTGGCTCCCATTTATTTCCAACAAGAACCGTTTTGCCATCTGTATCGATCTGTGGGTTTGCGTCCGGGTTAATATCAATGGCCAGACCCAGGCTGTGATTGCTTCCCACTCCGTTGCTTCTCCAGTTATATCCGCCAACACTTTCGATCGGGATATGTTCCATCGTCAAACTGATACCACATTCCGTTTGCATCCGATTTCCATGTCCCGGCAAACGATGCGAACGGCATCGCCATGCAAAATACAGCGGCAGCAAGCGCAAGTTTTATTCCATACTTTTTCATCTTTTGTCCCATTCCCTGTAATTCTGTCCTTTTTGTAACTGCTCAGTATTTCCTGACCATATTTTATTGCGGCCAGTGCATCAGCTGTTATTTTGCCGTATCTCCCTGACTCTTATAAACCGAGATTGCATCACTGATATTGGATGCCGCACCGCTTCTCACGATATCCGCAAGCGCCGCGAGTTTCTCCGGCGTCATATATTCTTTTCCTATATAAACCTCGTAGTGATCCGTAATGAACAATGCTTTTTCCTTCGCAGCCGTCCGCGTACTGCGGAGCTTTTCTGACAGAGAAGAAAGCTCGTCCTCCATCCGGTTGATCTCCTCTTTGTTGTTTGCCGTGATCTCATCAGAGATGATCGTCCGTGTCACAGTATCGAAGGTCGTAAGTGCTTCCTTCTTTTTCCGGTTGATCTCCGCCGCGTCCTGATCGAGCTGGGCGATCTCATCGTCAAATTTCTGGAGATTGTAGACCGTCTCGTTCTTATCCCGTCGGATCGTTTTCGCGATGACCTTCATCTCTTTTTTATTCGTGCGGATCTTCGCCCGGATCCCAAGTCCTTCTTTCAGCACTTCCATATAGCGCACCTTGGTCATGTTTCCGATCGTTACATAGATCCCGCCAAAGATCAGGATCGCCGCAACATAGATTCCCACGAGATACATAGTCCGTCTCTCCGGGATCAGGAAATATGCTCCGCACGGGATCGCGAGGAAGCAGATCATGATCGTCATGAGAAGTGCCAGAAAATCCTTAAATGTTCTCGTAAAATAGAGCGCGTAATAGTAACTTCCACGGCAGAATCCCGGAACATGGTTTGCTTTAAACAAAGTTTTCATCTGGTCCGCAAGTTCTTTATTCTCCCGCACAAGCCCCCTGGTATCTTCCTCGATCCGCTCTTTGACACCCTGGTTTTTCGCTTTTTCGCGCTTCGCTCTTACTTTTTTCAGGCGATCCTGCGCCTTCCCGAGCTCCGCATCGTAGCTTTTTGTGATCTCCTCTTTCCGCTGCTTCACCGTCTGGCTGATGGTTTCTGTAACAGAACGCTGTTTTCCCTTGAGGGAACTCTCTAACTTCTTCTCATCCGCTTCGAGCTGCTCCACCTCTGTATTCAGAGCTTCCAGTTCCTCAACTGCCTGTCCTGCGCTGGCAAAAAAGGCAGCATGATCTGTAATTGGCTGTCCCATCTTTTGTCCTCCTGGCTTTGGTTCAAGTATGTCATCAAATGTCCATATAGGTATAGATTACTACAATTTTTCAGGCGATACAAGGCATTTTCAGTAAAATTCGCATGTTCGCCCCGTGTGATGCCAAAACGTGCTTTTGTAATTTCAAAAATGCGCTGCCGCTGTTCACGTGGCTTTACTTTCTTAAAAAAATCCGTTATACTGTTTTTCAAATCATGACCGTGAACGAAAAAGAATGGAGGACTGTTTTATGTTCCGAATCTGGGGAAAAATATGGAAAGATAATCATCTGATCAAAGATATGGTGTCCTGCAACAACGACTATTCCATGTCGAGAACCGCCATGGTATTTCAGGCTCTGGATGAGATCTGTCACGAATTCGACTTAAGCCAGCCGATCTGGCTCGATTCCAATATCCGCGATTTTCAGCTGCATGATAAGACGCGGTTTACGAAAGACAGTTTTATCGAATCCATCGACTTTGATTATCTGGAGTTTCAGGTGATCGAGGAGTGATCAAAAAACGACTGATCTGTCCGTTGTGTCATTTCTGCCCTGACACATGGAGATCAGCCGTTTTTTATTTTATCGTTTCTCATCCTATCCGGCAACATTTTGCCGAATACGTCTAATATTATATTTCTTTATTATAATCTCTTGAGAAGCGCCTCTCTTGCCTCCTCATAACCCGGTTTTCCGAGCAGCGCGAACATATTCTTCTTATAGCTCTCAACACCAGGCTGGTTGAACGGGTTGACTCCGAGAATGTAGCCGCTGACGCCGCATGCGAACTCGAAGAAGTAGAACAGCTGACCAAGGCTGTAAGCATCCTGCGCCGGAATCTTTACCATAAGGTTCGGCACACTGCCGTCTGTATGCGCGAGGATTGTTCCGTTCATGGCACTCTTATTTACAAAATCAACGGTCTTTCCTGCCAGATAGTTCATTCCGTCTGTATCGACGTCTTCTTTCTGGAGAACAATCTCCGCCGGGGATTCTTCCACGTTCAGAACTGTCTCAAACATGATGCGGGCGCCATCCTGGATGAACTGCCCCATAGAGTGAAGGTCTGTTGTCAGATCTACGGCTGCCGGGAAGATACCTCTCTGGTCTTTTCCTTCGCTCTCGCCGAAGAGCTGTTTCCACCACTCAGATACATAATGAAGGCTCGGTTCGTAGTTTGCTACGATCTCCACCTGTTTTCCTTTTCTTAACAGGATATTGCGGACTGCGGCATATAAAAGTGCCGGGTTCTTCTCATACTCTGTCTCAAGAGCGACCTTTCTTGCGTCCGCTGCGCCTGTCATCAGGGCGTCGATATCTGCGCCGCTGACTGCGATCGGTAAAAGACCTACGGCTGTGAGCACGGAGAAACGTCCTCCAACGTCATCCGGAACAACGAAGCTCTCGTATCCCTCTTCGTTTGCCAGATTCTTTAAAGCTCCCTTTGCCTTGTCTGTGGTCGCATAGATTCTCTTGTTGGCCTCTTCCTTGCCATACTTGCTGACCAGCATTTCCTTGAATACGCGGAATGCGATCGCCGGTTCTGTGGTTGTGCCGGACTTGGATATAATATTAATGGAGAAATCTTTTCCTTCCAGTACATCCTGAAGATCATGAATGTATTTGCTGCTGATGCTGTTTCCTACGAAATAGATCTCCGGAGTTTTTCTCTTTCCCTTCGGCAGCACATTGTAGAAGCTGTGGGATAAGAATTCGATCGCAGCGCGGGCACCGAGATAAGATCCGCCGATACCGATCACAAGAAGTACATCAGAATCGCCCTGAATCTTCTCTGCCGCTTTCTTGATCCTTGCAAACTCCTCTTTATCATAATCAACCGGGAGGTCGATCCATCCAAGATAGTCATTGCCTGCACCGGATTTTGCTGTCAGGACATCTTTTGCACCCATAACGATGCTCTTCATGTTTTTCATTTCCTCTTCACTGATAAATCCGGCTGTCTTGGAATAATCAAATACGATTTCTTTACCCATAACCCTGTCTCCTTTTCTTGTGTGAGATTCACAATCTCTGTCCGTTATTATACCACTTCGTGAAACCCTTGACAATGCTTCGCATTCTAAATCAGTGTGTTAAATAATGTTTTCAGCAGCGCCATTTCTTCCGCCGGGATCGAGTTCCGTATCAGCTCAAGATCATCCGGCATTTTCTGACTTTCTCCCGGCTGTTCCCGGCTTGCGGCGATCTGCCTCAGGCTTTCGCTCAGGTGGTTGATGCTCTGGGCAAGTTCCGTCTCACTCGTCAATACCTTTCCACCCGTCCCCATGCTTTTTGAGCCGGCATCCCGGGCATTCTGGCCCGTGCTTCTATTATAGTCGGTTTTTCCTGTTGGCTTTTTTGATGAACTGCCGATACTATTTCCATTTACGGCCGGACCGGTTCCATTCCCTTCAGACACAGATGTTTTTCCGTCCAGCCGCGACAGCTTCACGGCATCCCCGGTTCTTGTAAGGTTTTCATTTTCCAGATTCTCTGTTTCATCGCTTTCATCAGAAATCTGTGCGTCTTTTTTCCTTCTGAGAACAGAAAAACGTCCATTTCCTCTGCCATTTCTCACACTTTCCTGAGTTCTCCCATAGCCTGTACCACTGCCGGAAAAATCTCCAGCCGGAGAAGCTCCCACCGCCTTTTTCCGCTCCTGTCCGGCATAAACGATGTTATCCACACTTTTATAGAAATGCGGTGAGTTTTCCACATAATCCACTAAATGATCCGCAAGCTGTTTCCGTTTCATTCCCGTCCCGATCCAATTGTCCACAAATGCAAGAAACAATCCGCTAAAGACGCCTGCCGCACCATATAATACGATATAGGAATTGTCACATCGGTACCAGTATGCGCCAAATGCCGTCACTCCTCCGACCATAAAGCAGAGGATCATCGCCTGCACGGACAGTTTGTCCCAGCCATCGAGACTTACATGGAGGAATCGGAATCCGTAGAGCTGTTTTTCTATGTATGCGTTTACATTTCGGATCCCGTGGTTGATAAGGAACACATTTTCCATGCGCTGTTTCAGCGTCTTTAAGTTCTTATCTTTCGTCAGCGCCATATTTCCGGTTTCTTTGATCAATCTTTTGTAGAGGCTTCCTGTTGCGAGCTTGCTGAGTGTCCCGAGCGCACAGATTGCCGCCAGAACATAGAGCATTCTCCCTGTCTGTAAAAATTCCAGCATAATCAGTTCCCCTTTCTCCGTCCGGATCATTCCAGATGATGCCACTAATTATAGCGGGCTAGAATGATTTTGAGAAGATTGAGAACGGAAGAATCGTTCGTCAAATGTGGACAGGAAACGAGTTCTTAAGGTAATGACAAGATCAAAGTCTTTTTACTAAAGCAAGCATGAGATTTACAGAATGTTCAACCGCCTTTGCCTCGAACTCACCGTAATCCATATGGGCACTGTCATCTGCTTTATCAGAGATCGCGCGGACGATCAGGTACGGAATCTTATTTAAGTATGCCGCCTGTGCAACAGCTGCGCCTTCCATCTCTGCGCAGTACGCGTCAAATGTGTCACAGATCCATTTTTTCTTTTCCTTACTGTCAATAAACTGGTCACCGCTGGCAACGCGTCCTTTGAAGGTGCTGATGTCCGGGTTTGCCTCTCTGCACGCCTCTTCCGCAAGAGTTAACAATCTCTCATCCGCCGGAAATTCCTTTACACCGAGCTGTGGGATCTCTCCGACCGGATATCCGAATCCGCCTGCGTCCACATCATGCTGTACTGCTACCGTGGAGAGAACGAGATCCCCGATGTTGATCTCATTTCTCAGGGATCCCGCGATTCCTGTATTTACGATCCCGTCAACCTGATAGAGGTCCACAAGGATCTGGCTGCAGATACCGGCATTTACCTTACCGATACCGGAACGAACGATGACAACGTCTTTTCCTTCCAGTTTTCCCTTGCAAAAGTTCATTCCGGCCACTGTCTTCATTTCTGTCTCTGTCATTTTTGCGCGAAGTTTCTCAACCTCTACTTCCATTGCTCCGATAATACCAAGCATTTGAATTCCTCCGTGTTATAACATTATTTTACCAAAATATCGATCCTGTCTGAGTTTCAGACAGATTCTCATCATCTTTATCGTTTTCATTATACGGGATAATGGGGCACAGGTCAAATAAAGTTCCTTTTCATCGTTATCTTTGGCGAACTAATATAAGTCGCTGATACACCCTGCCTTCACACTGCAACGGAAATTTTCCGATACACCGAATTAGGGATCGGCAAAATCCGTATCCGCAGCTGTATGATGCGAATTGTTCATTTAACGAATTTCCGTCCCGCGAATAGTACGGGCAGAGTCTCCAATAAAATGGACTTCAGTGCTTCTCTTGACAATGATTCTCTGCTGTGAGTATAATAAGGATACTTTCAATTCGGCCAGATGGCCAGACTTTTACAAACGGAGGTTTTTATATGGTATACAAGACACAGGGCACCTGCTCCAGAGAAATCCATTTTGACGTAGAGAACAACAAACTCAAAAACGTAAGCTTCGTTGGCGGATGCAACGGCAACTTAAAGGGTATCGGCCTTCTTGTTGAGGGCATGGATATCGACGAAGTGATCAAAAGAGTCGAAGGCGTAAGCTGCAACGGCCGCCCAACTTCATGTCCAGACCAGCTTGCGAGAGCTTTAAAGCAGTATAAAGAGCAGCAGGCGTAATCCATCTTCAAACACATTAATCAGTCCGAATATTATTGATCTGACCGATTTTATACGCAGAAATAGTAAAGGCTCTATATCAACCATGCAGCAGGATTCTAAGGAATCCCGCCAACTATTGACATAGAGCCTGATATAAAGCTTAAAAATAGCCCCGCAAGAGGTTGTGTTGCGCGGGGCTATCTCTTTCATTCAGTTTATAAATTTGGAATCATTGTTCTTACCGACCTCGGTCGGCCTTATCTAAGGTATCCTCCCATCAACCATCTCCCTTTATCAAAATTGTATTTATATTATTCGGCCGAAATAATATACGGAATTTACGAGTTATATCTCGTGGTCGGTGAGAAGGACGCCGTTCGTCTGGGTAGCTTTTCCCTCCATTCGATCTCCATCCCACTCTACAAGGTGCATTGCGCGAGCACGATAATAGCGATTAAGCTCACAGCCAATTACAGTAAATCCTACATGGTAGGAGGATAATTCAGGATCTTCATCTATGCTCTTCTCAAAATCCCAATGATTGATTTGTACCCAATCCGCTTTGTTATCATCCCATACCTCCAAAAAAACGGTCTGATAAATTTTATCCACAACCTTATGGGCATAGGTATCAACTGAAATATGTAGTGTTCCATCTTGCTGGTTAGTAATTTCGATTAATCCAGCTGATAGCATAATACCTCGCGCCCCATTATTTGTATAGTCTGTTGATGTTTTCTGCCCATTCACCAACAGTATACTTTGTTTTTGACTTCCTGGCAAATCTTCCCATGCCACATTGGGCATCGCATAAGCTAAATTTGTCATTAAGGAAATACAAATTATCACGCTACAAATTGTTCTTTTTACTACTTTCATTGATTCATCTCTCCTTTATTTGATTTATAAATATAAACGTAAATAATTAAGAGATGTGACCACTTTTTTAATAAAAATATAAATACTTCAAAATTTCTTCGAACTCTGTCTCAGGAATACATCCATGAATATAATAGTAATTATTATCAACTATTATCATTGCTTCACATTCCTGCTCTCCACTTTCCAAATTATTCACCGAATACTCTATATCTTTATTTATCCACTGATTGGAAGTGTTTTTTAATATAGTTCTATCTGAGCCCGATCCAGCTGACGAATTTACGTCTTTTTTTCTCTGAACAAAATAGATGATATTATTCTGATAAGAAAAACGAATTTCAAGTCCATCTTTATATATATCAAATGACTTAAAAATCAAATTTTCAGGACAATAACCAAATTTTAGAAAAGGGATATCCAATTCTTTTTTTGCCAAGTCATATACTTGTTCCCATTGAGATCCAACTGCTCTATTTTCAGCATTATCCAAAAGGATTTTTTCCACATTTCCAGATTTTTTAAAAGAATAATTTCTCTTCCCAATCGCCGTCCCCCCAAGCATCCCCGCGATCACTGCAACCAACGCCGCCGTAGCCAGGACCTTCTTTTTCCCAAACCGGACAATCTTCTTTTTATTCTGCTTTTCATCCTGCTTTTTCTCCAGCTCCAACAGTTCCGGTCTATTTTCTTCTACCAATGTACATTCTTCAGCACCTGCCGTTATTTCCGAGATTTCTCCAGCCTGTGCACCTGACTTCGTCGTTTCCGGTCCTGCTTCAACGGCTTTCTTCTCCATTTCAGCTTTCCGCTCCATGAACCGCTTCATAAGGCGCTCCTCGGCTCCGGCAAAAGAAACATCCTTAAAATTTTCATTCACATGATCCAGCTGTTTTAACAGCTGCTCATCGGAGTATCCAAATGCTTCCTGAAGGCATTCACTTATTTTCTGATCTTCCTGATTTTCCATGTCTGCCATGATTCAGCACCTCACTTCTTTTCTTCCTTCGTTTCTTTTAGGGGTTGACATTTCTTTTTCAGCCGTTACTATTAAAATATCGGTAATCTCGTGTATCTTGATCACCGCACATGGGTTCCCGCATAACCTGCCGGAGCCGAAACTCCGGACAATTGTCCGGAAATTCCATGGAGGCATTTATGAAAACAATTATTCTCACCGGCGGCGGCACAGCCGGCCACGTTACACCGAACCTCGCCCTGATTCCGTCCCTCAAGGCAGCCGGTTACGATATTCGATACATTGGTTCCTACAATGGTATGGAACGCAAACTGATTGAAAACGCAGGGATTCCTTATGACGGAATTTCTTCTGGAAAACTGCGCAGATATTTCGATCTTAAAAATTTTTCCGACCCATTCCGCGTCTTAAAAGGTTACGCGGAGGCGTTAAAACTCTTAAGAAAATACAAACCAGATGTTCTCTTTTCAAAAGGCGGCTTTGTAGCGGTTCCGGTTGTTCTCGCCGCTAAGCACTACCATATCCCGACGATCATTCATGAATCAGATATGACCCCGGGTCTGGCAAACAAACTCTGTATCCCATCCGCCAAATGGGTATGCTGCAACTTCCCGGAAACTCTAAAGTATCTTCCGGAGGGAAAGGCAGTTCTCACAGGATCCCCGATCCGTGCAGAACTTCTTCAGGGAGACAGACTTGCCGGTCTCCAATACACCAACCTCTCCGCTGCAAAACCGATCATCCTGGTTATCGGTGGAAGTCTCGGCTCCGTCAAGGTAAATGGCGCAGTCCGCAGCATTCTTCCAAAGCTCTTAGAGCAGTTCCAGGTTATCCACATCTGCGGAAAGGGAAACCTGGATGAATCCCTGATCGGAACTTCCGGTTATGTTCAGTATGAATATGTTGACAGTCCGCTGAAGCACTTATTCGCAGCAGCTGATCTGATCGTCTCCAGGGCGGGCGCAAATTCCATCTGTGAAATTCTTGCGCTCAGAAAGCCAAACGTCCTGATCCCGCTCTCCGCCGCTGCCAGCCGTGGAGATCAGATCCTGAATGCAAATTCTTTTGCAAAACAGGGGTATTCCACAGTCCTGGAAGAAGAGAAAGTAACGGATGATACTCTTTTTGACGCGATCCATGATACTTATGAAAATCGCCGGACATTTATTGAAAATATGGAAAAGAGTCATTTAAATAACGCGATCGATACGATCATGAAACTGATCAACGACTGTGCGAATCACAAATGACCTTTGTCAATACGACTTTGCAGTTCTTCTCTTAAGTATTTTCTCGCTCTTGAAATTCGCGAACGACACATGTCGTTCGTGATTTCAAGACGCTCACAAATTTCTTCAGTCGTCAGCCCCTGAATGAAATACATGACCGTAACGTCTTTCCACGATTCTCGTAATCCATCCAGGATCTCATAAATCTGACCACAGCTTTCTCTGCTGATCACAGCCTGAAGCGGGTCATGTGCAGAAAAGTCCGCGATGATCTCCAGCTCGCTCAGATCTTCATCCTCATTCGGCCTGATACTTCGTTTCTCTTTTCTGAAATAATCGATGCATTTATTTTCAACAATACGGGCCAACATTGCCTTTACGACTTTTTTATTCTCCAGCTTCCCACCATAATCCGCCCGGTAGAACGACCAGAATGCCTCCATGACAATATCTTCTACATCGTCAAACGGCACTCCGATCGCATACGCCAGCTTCATATACATTTGAGTATATTGCGTAATCAGTACTTGCAGCAGTTCATCTTTGTCCTGCGGCATATGATCTCCTTCAACTCTTTTCTGATTACCGTTTACAGTGCACTCTTGATCTTTTCTGCAGTTTCAGCGAGCACTTCCGGTTTTTCCTCTCCCGGTGTCCAACCGGCAATGACCGGACCACCCTCATAACGCGGAATTACATGTACATGGAAATGAAATACCGTCTGGCCGGCTGCCTCACCGTTATTCTGAACCAGGTTAAAACCGGCACAGCCGAGAGATTTCTTCATTGCTGTTCCAAGCTTTGCCCCGAGAGGAAGTACTTTTGCGGCAATCTTCGGATCCAGTTCGGTAACATCCTTAAAATGTTCTTTCGGAAGGATCAGGGCATGACCTTTTGAAGCCGGACCAAGGTCCAGGATTACACGAAAATCCTCATCCTCATATACCGTTGAAGACGGGATCTCACCATTTGCGATCTTACAGAAAATGCAATTACAGTCTTTCATTATATGATACCTCCGTTCGGCCATCGGTCTCCCTTAGGCCTATGATATAAAATTATAGCAAGAATAATGCCGATTACAAGGCCAGACAGGTGTGCAATGTTGTCCACACCGGTACTTGTATAGCCCAGATACAAGGAAAAGAAGATCATGACCACAAGCTGTCTTGTATTCAGATCCTCCAATCTTCCTTTATTGATCGTGACCACGTAAAGCAGCCCACCGACCACTCCAAAAATTGCACCGGACGCTCCTGCTGATACTGTCATTGTATCAGCTGTATGCGCCATCATCGACACCCAGTTCGAGCCAATCCCACAGAGCAGGTAAAAGATCAGATACTTCACATGCCCAAGTGCCCGTTCCAGATTATCTCCAAGAACAAACAGGACCAGCATATTATTCATGATGTGCCGGATCCCGAAATGCATGAACATTGCCGTCAAAAGCCGGTAATACTCACCGTCCTCCAGGACCGCCGGCGCGTACATTGCGCCTTTTGTATACATGAAATACGCGTCCTCCGACGAACCTGTGATCTCAAGATACAGGAAAAACAGCACATTCAGAGCGATCAGGAGTCCATTTACATAAGCCTTTTTTCCATATTGGCTTCCCATGGGTTCCACCCTTTCCATGCTGTTATTTCATGACGCCAAGTCCTTTTGCGATGATTGTGATAAAGTCCTGTACATTCGTCACAATGGTCGTCGCCGAAAGGCTTCCCCGGTCCATGAGCTTGTTCACAACAAATTCATCTGCATCGACCGTGTACAGATAGACCGGTCGGATCGTTCCGTTCTTCATCACGCGGAATGACGGTGTCATATTTCCCGTCGCGATCGTATGGAGCATAGTTGCCAGGCAGATCACGCAAGTTGCGTCCCTGACCATATCCCGCATTGCACTCTGCCCCTGGTACGCGTCTCCGATCACCTCCGGCATCGGACCATCGTCACGGATCGAACCGGTCAGAACAAATGGAATATGATTTTTTACGCATCCGTAGATAATCCCATTGTCAATATGATTTTCCTCGATAAACTTTGGGATCGATCCGCTTCTCCGCACCTTGTTCAGCACATCCAGATGGTTATAATGTCCGTTTGGCTGGGAAACCTGTGTATAAATATCCTGTCCCAGCGCAGTATGTAACAATGCACCTTCCAGATCATGAGTCGCAAGCGCATTTCCGGCCATCAGACCATGTGCGTATCCATTCTCGATCAGCGACTGCATCGCGTTTCTCGCGTCATAGTCGAAGGAGAACGCCGGTCCCATGACCCAGACGATCTTTCCATGTTCTTTCTCATACCGCAAAAGATCCATCAGGCGGTCATAGTCTCTCGCATAGGAGGTCTCTCTGCTCCGGCCCTGGCGAAACACAAACTTATCCGCAAGTGCTGCCTCTTCCTCTGTCTGAAATCCGGTGCTGTGGACATAAATGCCCTCTTCACAGCCTTCACTCCGTCCCAGGATCACCTTATCTCCTTTTTTGAGATTCCGGTTTTCAACCACTTCCAGATGTCCATCCGGACAGATCACTACGCTGGAATCCATGCGGCTTTCTTCCGCCAAAACCCATTTCCCCTGGATCTTAAAATATTCCGGGAACATGGATGTGCTGTGAAAATATTCAGGAGCTACCCCATCCATCTCCACAACTTCCCATCTTGCGTCAGGAGCCTTCAAAAACCGTTCCTCTGAAAAATCGGGATGATGATATTCCGGTATCTGAAATGCCATGATACCCCCTCCTTTCATTATTGATGGATTTATCATAGACCAAATATCAGAAAAACACCACCCCTGTTTTTATTTTTCCACTGTTACAGTACACGGGCACTCCATATCTCCTCACTATAACAGGATTCTTCCGATGCTTCCCATTCCGAACCGGCAAAATCCACGATGGCCCAATATATGCTTGTCCGTTTTCTATAAGAAACGATATCTCTGATCCGCAAAAGATAACTGATCCCCCGGAGAGATCGTCATGCTTTCATTTGTTTCCAGAAAATGACCGTTCACACTCGTTCCATTCGTGGAGTTGAGATCCGTGATGATATATCCGTCCCCGCTTTCCTCGATCTTCGCATGGATCCTGCTGATCTGGGGAAGATTCAGGCAGAGATCCGAGATTTCCCGGTTCTTCCCGATCAAAAAGGGAAAATATCCGACCTGAACATCTTCGCCTCCGTTCTCCGGTACGAGCCGCCTTGTCACCGGATAGATCTGCCGCCCGGTAAGAAGGACCGTATGCATCTCATCCGCGTCTTTTTCCCGCCCGGTCTTTTGCTCGGTTTGTGACCCGCGATCATTCTGATCCCGTTCTTCCTGAAAAAAGTGTTTTGCTGCGCCTGAATATCCCGCTTCCGGGATTCCTCCCCGCTCCAGCTCCTCTTCCTCCCGGAACATGATCTCCCAGTCCTCTCCGTTCTCCTCCTCATCTTCTCCTTTCTTCCCGCCTGTTTCTTTTTCCACAGCAAAGATCCCGGCAAGAAGAATTCCCCAGGCAGCTAAGATGCCCCATTTTAAACGGATCACCAGTTCCATTCCACCGGCAAGAAATACAGCCGCCGGAACTGCAGGCAGCAATATTCCCAGCAAAACCTGCAAAATTCTCCATTTTATGTCCGGCTCTTCCGTGTCATCGGCGTCCTCCTGTTTTTCCTGCTCTGATTTCCGGACCTGTTCCATATATTTTCCCGATTTCTTTCCTTCTCTGCGTTCCTGCTTTCCCACATAAAATTCTCCCGGATCTGGTTGCTTTTCTTCCTGATCTGCCCGTAATTCTCTCTTATCATCTATACATCCTCCCTGAATTTTTCTCTCATATGTTTCCATTTTTCCTGCTTCCCTGTCGTTTTTTCCCCCCGCCCTCAGACATGATTCCAGATCCGCGATCCCAAAGTTCTCCTTTTCTCCTGCTTTGAACAACGCAAACGCAAGGATCACCGCATCACCGTCCGTATGATCCACATGGTCCAGAATATATCTGGAGAGTTTGCGGAAATTTATTTCAAACGATCCTTCCGTTCCCGGAATAAAACAAAAATTCGCCTTGAGATCATCCGGATCCACATAGATCAGATCGGGATCCAGGGCAAGCTGGTCTCCATCCATCAAAAACTTTTCTAAAGATGCCATTGCCATGAGCAGATCTTCCATGATCTGCCGGATCTCTTTTGCTGTAAAAGAGCGGTACTCCATCATCCTGGAAAGTGCCTGTTTTGAAGTAATGTTAAAATAAAGATAGCTTTCCCCATCGACCCGTTTTTCCCGGAAAGGAAGTAGTCCTGTGATCCGGTTTTCTGACAGCATGCGCAGCGAATATGTTTCATTCATTTCCGTTTCCGGATGCAGGACCATATAATTCCGGTTCATTTCTCTCTTAAATTCCGTCCTCATCAGTCCTCCAGCCTGTCCTTGATCTTCTTTGCGGCATCCTGTTTTCTAAGGAAAGTTGCCGGCTGAAAATCGATCCGCTCCATACTCAGATGCCAGTCTCCTGCCGATGCGTCTCCTGTAATCCCGGTTATCCCCGTTTTCAGGCCGATCGTGTACTCTCCAAGAAAAAGTCTCGGATTTCCCATCCGGGTTCCTTCCGCTTCGAACATATCTGGCGTTTTTTTCTTATCAACATTATTTCTCACCCTCTCGATCGTCTCTTCCAGGATCATACTCCCTGTCACAGTATCATGAACGGTATAGGCATACCGGATCAATGAGGCCAGCGACAGGATGACCACCGACATGACTATGGATGCCTCAACAGTCATACTTCCATCGTATTTTTGATTCTTTTGCCTTTTTTCCCTCATAAAACTCTCATCACCGCCATCCACAACGCAGTCGGAAGCAGAAATGGCAAAAATGGAAGCCGCATTTTCCGCAGATTCCCGTTTCCGCCTCCTATCGTCATTACACTTACCGCCATCGCAAGTCCGAAAATACCGCAAAAGAACTGTCCGGAGATCAACAGCAAGACTATCTCCTTCCATTCAAGGAAAAAACCGGTCACAAGAAAAAATAATCCATCTCCCTCCCCGATAATTCCACCCGCAAACCGATTTATGAGCAAAAGTGCAATCCCCGGGATCATCGCCGGAACAATTTCTTCAAGGCCACGGCCTTCCAGCACACAAACAGCCATTCCTGCTGCCGAACCCGCAGTCAATACCTCCAGGCTGATACTTCTTGTTCTGAGATCCTGCCACGCAGCGATCCCTAAAAACAGAAAAAACAGACTCACTCCAATTCCCCCTTTTTTCTCGCACAATAGGAACATAGTCCCAGATGTTCCGCTTCCCCGCGCGGCATTTCACGGACATAAGAGATCATAGATGCACAGTTTTTATCGAAATGGTAATGTTCCCCCGCTGCTGTGACATAGACGATCCCGGATCCGTTTTCCTTTCCCGCACACACTGCGCAGAGCGTTCGCTTTTTCCCATAGATCCCGCCTTTTTCCGCTTCCATCTGCGTCACGCTCTGGTACTCATTGGAAATATAATGGCAGTCCTGAAAAAGATGATAACGCCCCATCCCGGCCCCCACATAGACGATCTCCTCGTCCGAATCGCGGTCCATTTCCAATCCGGTCCCATTTCCTCTCAGTTTTCCCCTCAATCCGATCCATGTCCGCCTTTTTACAGCTGCATTTCTCTGTTGTTTTCCAAGAATTCTCCCATAAAAAGGCACATCTTCCCGGTACTCCACCTCGAATGTGATATCCCCGTTTTCTCCATACACCTCTGCCTGTTTTACCAGTACATGATCCGCATATTGCCCGACTCTTCCCCTGATCCAGAGTGCTGCTGCCGCGTCTGTACAGAATGCGGGAAGTCCGCTATTTTCTTCTTCAGGATCCGTATCCATCAGAAGACCATACTGGCTGATCTCCTCCCCTATCCGCTCGGTGCAGGTCTGCACTTTTCTCTGCCGGTCAAGCCAGGATACCGGCTGCAGAAGTGCCAGGAAGAAAAATATCGCGAGCGGAAGCGCAATGGCTGCCTCTGCCGTCATAGATGCCTGAAATCCGGAGGCGCATGGATGTACTCTCCTTGCCGGCGGGGTTAAAAACGTATATTCGTGTACCTGGAGAGACACTTTTTGATGAAAGAAGAGTTTTCGTATATTGATTTTCATAAAGAAACCGGCAAAGAAGAGCACGTCCACACACCTCCTTTCTTTAATTTCTCAGCATTTTTACAGCAACCCGCAAACCTCACTCCAGATCTGCTCCGGCAGCATGATCCCGGCATTCTGTTCCAGCCGTCAATATGATCCCGCCGCATGTACTGTTCCTCTGTATTCCTCTTTTTGAAAAAACATATGCTTTTGCATGACCTCCGCCTCGATCTCGATCTGATACGCACAGCTCGCTACGGAAAAATCAGACTGTCCCATCCGGATATTCCACTGGATGAGATCCATCATGCGGAAATTTCTTACCCCGCGGTCCATGAGGAACATCATGCAGCTCAGATATTCCGTATAATTTCTCCCGTCCTGTCCGCTCTCTGCTGTTTCTCCTAAAAACGACTGATCCAGCAGACCGGAAAGTCCTGTTTTCCATGTCGCATCCGTTTTCCAGAACGAGACCCTGCCTCCGGCCAGAAGTGTCTTTACATCCAGCACTGCTTCCCCAAATGCCCAGAGCGTCAGAATCAGAAATGAGACTGCCATCTGAGCCGGGATGATCCCCGCTGTCACTGCTGCTGCCAGCGCTTCTGCTTCCGCCTTTTTATCAGGAGAATTGAGCAGATACAGAAGGTTCATCGATCCGCGCAGCATAAGCACCTTGTTTACCGCTTCTTTTAAGTTTTCACGGTCTGATTTTTTCCCTGAGAGAAGATATTCCATCTCATAATCAAGAGCAGCATCCGCCTCCCCTGTTCCGTCCGTAAATGATCCAAAATAAAGCGGAATATATTTGCTGACAAGCAGTTCCTTTTCTGCCGTCTCCAGGATTCCCATCGCTCCTGATCCGGTATTTTCAGATCCTGTCTCATGTTTTCCCGCAGATGGGATCCCGTTTAAGGATACTGCCCGCCCGGAAACTTCCGTTCCCGCCGGGAGCAGCTGTTCAAAAAGCTCTTTGTCAAAAAGCTCCTCCAGTCTCTCCAGGGCAGCCACTTTTTTCGCGTCTTTCGGTCCGGAGTTCTCTGACTCCGGGATCTCCATTTCATCAGCACACTGGCTGATCGCATCCCAGTCCACGTCGTCCTCTTCATCCGGGTCCGGCTTCATCTCGAGATACTCACAGGCTTCCTCTAAAAGTTCCAGATTTCGTTCCACCTGTGTTTCTGCTTCCCGATACCTTTGCAGATGCTCCTTCGCGCTTTTTACGACCTCTCCGCATGCGGAAATTTCCTGCCCGAGAGTCTCCGCTGCTGTTTCATCCTCCACAGTCTTGAACCCTGATTCTTCATTCTCTTTCTCCAGCCGTCTGATCTCCTGTTCAAACTGTTCCACAAACTTTGGGAAATCCTGGAATTCCTTCTTTAATTTCCTGGCACTCCTTTTCAGCGCAGACGCACTCTCATCAGATGCTGCATTGCTGAATCGGTTCTTACAAGTTTCCATTTCCAGCAAAGAATTTTCAACCTCCCGGGCCGCCTTCTCCAGTCTCCGTACTGCCCGTCCGAACTTTCGGCAGGAATCATACAGATTTCGGAAATCTCCCGCTTTCTTTACCTGTTCCGCCTCTTTTAAGAGCCCGCTGCCGGATGCAAAAAGTTCCGGGACCCGGTACTTCATGTAATCCGCGATCTCTTCCTCCAGCCACCGTCCATCCTCATCAGTCATGCGGAGTACCCCGGAGAGAGAAACCTTTTCCCGTCTTGCCGGATACATATTAGTCTGTTCCAGATAAAAATCAAGATAACGCCCGAATGTCTCCTGGATCGCCGCCTCCGAGTCATATTCCAGAAACAGGAGCTGATAGCGATCCCATAAATTTCGGTTATAATAGCTCATCACCGATGAGACTGCCGAGTCAGACGCCATCCTCAGATACAGTCTTGCCCCGGCCGTCCTGGCTGATTCTAAAAGCCCAAGCATCAGCGACATCACACACAGGATCGTCAGACTCAGAAACACTGTGATCTCTCCCCGGTACCGCATTTAATATACCTCTTTCGCCTGTTTATTGATCTCCGTGAAAATTCCGGTCAGAAGTTTGTTGATCTGGGTCTTAAATACAATGACCAGACCGATCAGCACCACGATAAAATCCAGTACCTGCCCCGGAATGCTTGAAAATAATTGTCTCATCTTTCACATCACTCCGATGTGTAAATTATTTTTCTTTTTAATTTAGTAAAAAAGCAGGCTCTTGGATATCCTCTTGTCCAAAAGTCTGCTCTCTTACTTTATGTAAAATTACCTATTTTCTTTCAACCTCTGATTTTCCTCTTCTAGTAATTCTATCTGCAGCTCTAGCTCTTTAATTCGTCTCTTGTATAAAATCATTTGTCTTTTCAGCTGCTTATTAACTTCCTCAGTCGCTCTATCAAAAATTGCCTTTTTAGGGTTATAACATTCTCCCTGCTTCAATTGTGCATCTTCTACCATTTGTTTGGCCTGCAAATTTCTATAAAAATAGCTCCTATCCACCCCTGCATATTTTGCCAATGCAGTAATTGATATCCGCTCCTTTCTTCGAAGCATCGCATCAATCTCTCTCTGAATAATTTCTAAATTCTCTTTTTCTTGCTGTTTCTTGAGCCCTACAATTTTATCATACTTCATTTAACATCACTCACACCTTCCTGTTGTCTTCGCAAAAAATCTAACTCTGATTCTAACTTTTGATTTTCTGCTTTCAATTTTATAATCTCGATTCTCATAGCTAACAATTTTTCCTTATACTCATCAAGGAGTTCCACTTCGTCTATGTTCATTTTATAGCTTTGATTTTGAATATCAACAGCTTTATGTACTTCTTCTTTGATTTTTGGATTTCTGTAAAAAAACGAGTTAGATAAGCCTGTTCTTTTGCATAATCCGGAAACTGTAATCCTTTCGCCCTCATTACGCATTCTTTGAATTTCATCCATTGCTAGTTTTACTTTTTGCCTGCTTTTTTCCTGGCTCATTTCGATGATTTTATTTGCCTTCATCCTTAATCACAACCTTTATAGTTTTTTTAACAATGCAATTTCCTTTCGATCCAACCGTTTCTTCAATGTGTCCACCTCTTTTTGAAGTATACTGCACTTTTGGAGAAGCTGCTCATTTTCAGCCTTTAACCTTTGATTCTCTGACTGGCAGCTGTTAAAATCCTTCTTCAATTCCTGAAAATTATAATCTGCAGCATTTCTTTCTTCAGATGGCTGCTGTACATCTATCCGCCGTGGCTGTTTAATAGCTTCCTCCAGTTTCTGACGGACTTGCACATTCTTATAAAAAAATCCTCTTGATAAACCTGTCCAACGAACCAATTCTGTTACAGAAATCGGCAGCCCTCTGGCACCCATATCATCGATTGCCCGAATCGCCTTTTTTATTTTCTGCTCACTCTCAGCTTTGTTAACGGCTATCATCTTATCATATTTCATATCCATCCCACTCCTTTACCACATCCATTAAAATCATATCGATTTTCTCTCTGACTGCCCTCGTTTCATCCGCCATTATCTTGTTCCCAATCTTTCGGTAATGATGTACACTTTGTAATGTTTTATGCCCCAAAAGCCTTGCGATCATCCAGTCGTCGATATGCATCTCTGTCAGCTTTTTCCCATAACAATGTCGGAATGTATGTGTTCCAAAATTCAGCAACTCTCCATTCTCATCCCGAATATCATTTTTCCTAATCATCTGCATGACTCGATGTTGAAGCATGCTATACTGAAATGGTCTCAATGGATCCTCTTTTTTTACAAAAATATATTTTGTCTTTCCATAATGTTCCTCGGTATAATCAATTGACTTTATAATAAGCTGTGCTATTTCATCACTAATTGCTTTTTCAAATGTAATTGATTTTACCTGCTCGATTCGTATAAAATATCGATTTTCTCTTATACTCAAACAGTCTGTTTTTAGTGTAAGCGTATCCGAAATTCGTGTTCCCAGCAGCTGATGAAGGATTAACGCCCTCGCTATTTGTTCATCCATCTGAAAAATGTTTTCATTCAGCTTCTTTATGGTCTCGTCCGAGTAAAACTTAAATAGATATCTTGGCGTGCTAGGAAAATCTGTACTTATAAATAGGTTTTTAATATCCTGCCTATCATAATGATTTCCCACATCTTCAATTACCCTTCGTAGACCATATAAATCAGAGCGATAATTTTTCCTCTCCTTTGCCTCTGTCTGAAGATAGATCAAATAGCTTTCCATAATATCCCGTGTCAAATCTAGTAATGATATAATCTTAGGATACCTTAATGCCAGATATCTACAAAATCTTTTAGTCGCTACCATCTCAGCCATAATACTTCCTATTGCCATATATTTCAAATGCATAAAAATTACTGTTTTAACTTCTTTTCGGATTGTTATTTGACTAATTCCTTTAAAATTTATAGTCTTTACATTCTTTATCGGGTTGCTGCGGAGAGGAAATTCAAACTTGTCCAATTCCCACACATCTCTCTCCTGTTCTAAGCACCCCCCATCTTTCTGAGAATACCTCAGAATCTTCTTCATATGCTTTATTATGCCAGGTGTTTCTGTTGCTACAATTTCATAAACGCTTCGATACTTCTTACTTGTAAGGGCATATCCCTTTTCCATCATCCAACTCTTTAGCTGCAAAATAATCTTATTCTCGTCTTCATATCTCAGGATTTTAATATTCTTTTCTATAAGAAAATTCCGGATATTATTAAAATATAATATTTCAGATGCCAAACTACTTGGAGCAAGTTTCTTTCCCCTTTCCCAGACAAAATCTTCTAGGAGCTTTCTTACTTCTTCTGACGGAAGTCCCTCCAAGTCGAAGTAACGGTCTTTCCGAACCCTCATTCTCTTTTTTTGTTCTTCAGTCGCATTCTTATAGCAGTCTAATTCATAGATATGTATCTTATTTTCCAGTTTTTTCACCCCGTTTCTTTGGAATAATTCCAGTTGCAAGAAGATTTTCTGCCTGATTGAAATATTCCTTATTCGCCTGTTCGATCCGTTTAGGCATGTAGTCTATATACTGCTTTGTCATATTTTCATTGTTATGCCCTAAATAATCCCGAATCGTCTGAATGGACACTCCTTCATCATAGAAACTACTTGCCAATGTATGCCTGTAATCATGCGTCTTGAATGTTTCGCCCGAAATATGTATTCCATACTTCTTACAATTTGCTTTGAAGCCCTTAACAAAGGTACCAGTCCTATATGCCCCGCCATCCTTTGATTTAAACAGGAAATCGGTAGGTTTAATATGATGCTTTTTTATATAAATTTTCATAATTTGATAAAGCACCAATGAAATTGGTATCATTTTCTCCGTTTTCATTTTAATTTGATAAACCTTAATCCATGCATCTTCCCCATCCCAATAATACGCACCTCCTTTTAATGTACATACCTCACTGATCCGTAGTCCTGTTGCCCATAAATTTAGGAAAATAAGTCTTTGTACTTCCGGAAAAAACTTTAGCTTTTGTAATATTTCCATATACTCATCTTCCTGAACACTTCGATCATGGTGATATGGAAAAACTTTCTGGATGTAATAATTCGGATCAAAAATTATTCTCTTGATATGTCCTTTAGCATTTAAGTACACAAAAAATCTGTGAATATCAAATATCTGTCTGTTTACTGTTTCTGCTTTAATTTCCTCTTCCTGCAGAAGTTTGAAATACTCTGCTATCTGTTCTTCCGTAATTTCACATATGGATTCCAATGTGTTAAAGTAAACTAGAAATTTTTTAATATAACACAATTGATTTCGTATATTTCCAAGTGCTAAATCACCGATACCTACTTGATATTTCATATACTCTTGCAGCAATTCTCTGTTTCTCTCATTCGTCACTTCGTAAAAACTGAGTCGCTGCACAGGATTGCTTGGATTTACACGCTCTGGTGCAAAATTAAATCTTTCCATATACCAGACATTTGCATGCCAGTGAATTTCTTTTCCACTCATAAATAGTATTTTGCGGCTGTTATCCACAATCTGCATACTATTCTTCACATTTGCAACTTTCCTGGCTACAATTGTTTCCAATTTCTTTATTTGCTCCAGTTCAAGCCGCTCGATATCATCAATTCCTTCCTCTACGCAAAACTCATACATCCACCTTAAAGGAAGTAGATAGCGCACTCTGCGCTCCTTGCTGTCTTTTATATTTCTCAAGGCATAGCATAAAATCTGAAAAATTTGTTTTTTTAAAGTTTCTGGCACCTTTTGACTAAAATCCCATACCAGTTCGCTTTTATCTTGGATATAATCAAAATCTGATGCTATGTCCTGATCCGGTATATAGGGAAGAAAAATCACTTGCCCTTCATACTTGAGCCGCTCTTTATTTCTTCCAGAAAGGGTTTCCATTTCTTTTCGGATATCAAACTGTTTGATCCGATCCAATGTCTTCAAATATTCAAGACCTTTAGAGGAAGTTTTTGTCCTGCGCAACTCACTTTCATACAGTTCTCTGATTCTATAATCAATTTCCTTTACATGATGAATTCCCTGCCGTATCAAGAAATTCCTGACATTTCCTTTCAAGCGTTCTTGCACTGTATTGCACTGCTCAATTTCATCCAACAACTCTTTATACTCTTCTTGGATGAGAGTCTTCTTCAAGTTTCGCAGGAACCCAGTTCGCTCAAATACCTGTTTCTTTGTAAAATTCCCTGTTTCACGCAAAAAGATTTTATAATTACGGAAATCCTGTTCTTCTATAAGGAAAACATCATATATCCCTACACCTTTTAGGTAGGACTCTGCACACTCCCAGTATGTACTCGGTACATTTATATCTGTTATCAACTGGTTGTGAAGATAATCCGCTTTATCCTGTGATTCCGTATTCAATAATCTTAATGCAATCACATACTTCTCCTCCTTCCCTAAAGTAATTTGTCAATTTCATAAATGGACTGATGTTTTCTATAAAATTCATCACTGACATCCATCAACTCCTGATCCGATATATTTAAATATCTCATTGTTGTTTCTATATTTCGATGCCCAAGCGCTTGACTGATAAGTTCCAGCTTCCATCCAGCCTTCCGGCGAGCATTTGCAAAATAATGCCGCAGCATATGTGGTGTTACTTTAATCCCAGTCTTCTTCTGCAGCCGTTCCATCAATGCATAGACGCCTGAGTCCTGCATCGGTTTTCCTGCATAATCTCCCGAAATGTTAATAATCAAGTATTCCTGCTGGAAAATAAGGTCTTTATATTCCTCTATATAAAACTGCAGAATTTCAAAGGTGGCATCGCTGATTTTTGCCTTTCTGTATTCTGCATTCTTAGCCCTGGCTCCATTTTCATTATCTTCTCTAAAATTGACATACAGTAAGTGTCTTTCATAATCAATGTCTGTCGCATACCGGACTCCCAAAAGTTCCCCGATGCGAAATCCCGTTTCTGCTAATAATAAAAGCAGGATTTGATCGCGACAATTGGCACATGCCTTTAATAAAATCACGATCTTATCCTGCTCTATAGGCATATCCCATCGTTTCTGTGTCCATGATCCGTTCTACCATATTCTTTTCTTCTGCTCTCATAAAATCTTCTCTCCTATTTTTTCAACTGCCAAACTCAATTTTCCCTTCCAATGGCGAATATGCATCGACATCATAGCTTTCCTGAAGGATCTGAAATCTTGCGAGCTGCATGGATGATCTGGACAGCCTGCCACGGTTTACAATCAAAAGAACATCTACCTGTTCTCTCTGAACCGCTTCTATAAAATGACGAAATCCATTTCGATTCCAAAGCGGAGTTGTCCCCACATCACTGGAACTTCCAACCAGTTCAAATCCCATCTGCTCTCCATAATCAATCAGCTGTTTAAACTGACTTTTTAATGCACCATTTCTATCTTCCGGTGCATCAATCGCACAATAGATCCACGCACGTTTTCCCTGACCCATTCCTGCCTCCTGCTCCTTTTCCAAACACCCTTTATGTTCTTCTCTGTACTGTTACACCAAAACTCACGAGAATTGCCTCATCTACTTTACGCATCATGGCTCCACTCAGACTTCCTACATACCCTCTTAATCTTATCCGGTCAATCGTCCTTACCTGCTCCAATAAAATAACAGAATCATTATGGAGTCCTCTTACATGATTTCCCAATTCGATATGTGTAGGTATCCAGTGCTTATTAGGCCGACTTGTAATTGCTGCCACAATGACGGTTGGACTGTAACAATTACCAACATCATTCTGAATAATCAAAACCGGCCGGATTCCCCCCTGTTCAGAGCCTATTACCGGCATCAGGTCTGCATAATATATATCTCCTTTTTTTATCGTAACACTTCCCCTCCTTCCATCTACTTTGGACTACGAATGTTCCTACTCTTTATGAAAAGTCTCTATCTCTATGTAATTCTGCCGTCATATGGCAAATGCCCTTTTTCCAGCTTACGCTGATGACCTCGCCTGCCAAAAGTTCATCAGCTCGGATTCCCTTTCCCAGCTCCTTCTTGGCTGCTTCTTTCTGCCCTTCCAAAAGTATGGATTTTACCTGGTCAGAATTCAGAAATAAATATCCTTTCGATGTCATAAAATGAAAATTGCTGTCAGAATATAATTCCATAAATTCTTTGACACGCATATACATCTTCCTCCTTATCATTTTGTGATTTAGAACACAAGGATAGCGGCAGCCTTATCCAGCTGATCTATCTTTCCTTTTCCGCTGGATAAATATAAAGCTGCCGCCATAGTTTCTGTTAAAAATCACTTGTTCTTCATTTTCAAAAGTTCCTATTCGACACAACTTCCCGGAACCAGATATCGGAAATACTGATATTCCTGTTACAACCGATATCTTTGGGCGGCAACACTGACCAGCCATGGCTTAAGGCTGTCATGGGATTGTTCCCCTCCGAGGGTCTCTCCGAGCCGCCCTCATTGCGTGTTCCCGTTTTGCGGGGCTGTGACTGGACGGAAGTATCATTATAGGCTGTTCAGGTCATTGCAGGCAGTCTGCCAAAACTGCTTTAAGGACAAATTTTTTTCGCTCTGCACCTTTGATGTCATCTTATTGACAGACACTCTGACTATCTGCAGGTGGTCGTGGCGGATTTTCCTTTGTGCTTTTCCTTTTGGGCTGAACAACTAAGGTATCTGTATTGCCGGATATGACTGTTTCACACAGTTTTTGCCAACGAACAGAAAGAGAAATCAGTCCCCTTCACTTCTTTCCACGCTGGCAGAGAAGTTTGAGAACCAAAAACAGAAAAATAATTAAAATAATTTTCTCAGTTTCTCTAAAATCTTCTGTCTCCGTTTGTTTATCGCCTTCTGTGACAATCCAAGTACCGAAGCTACCTCCCGTTCCGTCCGTTCCTCAAAATAGAGTTCCTGAATCAACCACTGTTCTTCTTTCGAGAGTTCTAAAAGGAATTTATGTAACTGTTCACACTCTATTTTTTTCAGAATCTGATCCTCAACACTTCTGTTTTCTTCTGGAAATTGCACAGCCATTTCCTGCAGGCGTTCATAGGAATCCTCTCTGCTAGGAATGGTCATTTTCTCTCCTGTTTTAGGATCTACGATATTTCTTGCTCTTTTTAAGTCATATTCCTGATACTGCATTTTTCTTTCACTTGTTCTCAATACAGCGATTACTTCCTCGCTGGCTTCCGGATACATTTTTCTAAAATCCGGTATCTTATACGGTTTTGCCATGTTCCTGTCCTCCTTAGTTTTCGTTGGGTGGTGAAAACGAAGGACAAGTGGCGGACTACGACATAGGTTTCTGGCAATCCTCAAGCAAAAGCTTTTCTCCATACGCTGCTCCTTAGAAAAAAAGAAGCCAACGGGAAGATCCCGCTGGCTCTTAACAAATTTGAAATTGGATGCAGCGCACAAAACACTATAAAAAAAGACCCCATACATTTCTGTATGAGATCTTCTCGCTCAGCACACTGACCATCCAGTGTACTGACTATAACATGAGAGAAGTCGGACTTTCAGTAGGACTATTGTCGGACTTTAGTCGGACTATTTAATTAATATGAAGCGTTCTCGGTTTGCTTCCGTCACTTTCAATCAGATGTTCTTCCTTCAATTGCCGAAGATAACCATGCACAGTTGATGGGGAACGATACCCTAAACCTTTTCCGATATCCCGCACAGTAGGCGGATATCCATACCTTTTTATGTATTGCTCAACAAAATACAAAACTTCCATTTTCTTTTTGTTGCTCATAAAACCACCTCTCCTCTATTCATAAAGTAACGGTTCTTCCAAAGCCTGTTTGATTTGAGGAAGAGCACTCCCCCAAAGGGATAGACCGAATATTTTAATTGCTTCCTTTTTTCTATCATAATATGTGCTTCTTTCCATCCGAAGCGTTTCCAGTAATTCAGGTTCTGTATATCGGAACCGGCTTAAATAACACTTAAACACAATGTCAAAATAAAGCTGTGGTGAATATGGAAAATCACGCATTTTAACCATGGCCGAGTCTACCAGTTCCACAAGCCACTTGGTCTGGAACAGGCTTTTTACTGTTTCTTCAAACTTTTCCCTCTCTACAGTAGGAGCAAAATCATTCAGATATAGAAGCCCCTCCTCCAGTTCTCTGCCATAACAATATTCTGCTTCTTCACGAAGCATTGCAGCACGGTCACAGGCCGTCCAGCATACATTTCGATAAATAGATAATAACAATTTTGACCTTTCATATAAATTTTGTTCATCCAGATGCTGCATCACACACAGCATCTGAATACTGTTTTTTGCCAATGAGTTTTTCCGTCCCATAAGCCCCTCCTATCTTACCGGTTCATAACTCCCGGCATAATCAAACCATGATCTCGGTATTCCGGCATCTTCAGATCCTTCATCAAGGCCGCTGGATAGATAGCCCTTTTTCCAAATCGCCGCCGAATTTCCTCAATCGCCAGAAATAATTTTTCTTCTTTCTCAAGCCGGATTGGATCCGAAAACAAACAGATTTGCTCCGGTTCTTTTGCTGATACCAAGTTGATTGCACGAACAGTTACCGAACGCACAGGTTCCTTCCAATCATAATTTCTCTGAAATAGTTCCCTCGCCAGTTTAGCAATTTCCAAAGGCACTATCGTCGGAAGGGAAAGTTGACCTTGATACTGCCTTATAAATAGTTCCTGACTGCGAATCGCTATCTGAACCCCCTGTGCTTTCAATCCATGAATCCTTAATCGATGTCCTATGTCCTGGCATAATTCCAGAATAACCTTCCAGACCTCCTCTTCTGTTTTAAGATCTGCTGTACAAGTAATTCCATGCCCCACACTTTTCATCGGAGACACAAAGTCCTTCTCCATTACCGGACTATCATCCAGACCATTTGCATATGACCACAGCATCAGCCCATTTTTACCAAGAAGCTGGTTCACATAATCATGATCCATTTCTGCCAGATCTCCTATCGTATAAATTCCAACTTGCTCCAGCTTCTTTGTAGTTGAGCGGCCACAGAATAATAATTCCGATACCCGAAGCGGCCAAACCTTTTGTTTCCATTCTGATTCTTCAATGCTAGTTATGGCATCCGGCTTCTTCATATCACTTCCCAGTTTTGCAAATATTTTATTGAATGAAATTCCTATACTAACAGTCAATCCCAGTTCATTCTTCATCCTGCAGCGAATCTGGTCTGCAATTTCTTTTCCAGAACCATAAAGAACCTGACTTGCTGTCACATCTAGAAAGCACTCGTCCATTCCGTAAGGCTCTACCAGGTCTGTATATTCCTGATAAATCTCTCTTGCCATATTGGAATATTTTAAATACTGTTCATACTGGGGTGGAACCAAAATCAAATCCGGACAAAGTCGTTTTGCCTCCCAGTTAACCATCCCTGTTTTTATTCCTGCTTGTTTCGCTTTCTCTGATTTTGCAAGAACAATTCCATGACGGTTTTCTGTGGACCCGCACACTGCTACTGCTTTTCCCTGTAGCTCTGGGTTCAGCATCATTTCTACAGAAGCATAAAAACAGTTCATATCGCTATGAAGGATTGTCCGATTCATATTCTGTACCCTCTTCCAATTTTTTCTAGCAAGTATTAGCACACTTATTCTTGACAGTTTGCACACTTACCATTATAATTTGCATATAGTCACTGATACTTGCTAACTCTTGCTAATTCAAATATTAGCAACTACATGCACACTTGTCAATAGCACAGTTAGCAAGTTTACGCACACTAAAACGAATGGAGGTCTGACATGAAATCTTTTGGTGCTAAAGTTAAAGAACAACGCGGAAATCTTGGATTAAGTCAGAAACAATTAGCAGAAAAAGCCGGAATGGGTATCCGGACAATTACTTCTTATGAATTAGGCGAAAGAAAACCATACCAGGCACAGCTTTATAAACTGGCAAAGGCACTGGAGGTATCAACCGAGTATCTGCAGAACGATAACATAGAGGATCCATCTTACGGCTTAGACCGCATGGAATATGTAGAAGATATGAGAAAAAATAGCGGAACCAGGGAGGCGTTGGATCTACAGAAAATGCTGGCTGAGAACACAGCTCTTTTTGCAGGAGGCACTCTAAGCGAAGAAGCAAAAGATGCTTATTTTCAGGCAGTTGCCGAAGCATACTATGACTGTAAAAAAGCAGCCAGAAAAACCTTTGGCAAAAAGAAAAATCCACAATAATCTTCTCCCGTAATATAGTCCGAAAGGAGGGAGCTGTTTTGACTATTCAATCCATATCTGAAGAAGTCAGACGGATCCAGAAAAAATATGGTGAATCGGATCCATTCCGTCTGGCACAGGCAATGAAAATTATCGTGGTATTAAAACCGATGGGAAGATATAAAGGGTGCTGCAAAGGATTTTATGTTCAGCACCGCAGAATCAAACATATCACAATCAACAGCGATTTACCGGAAGTGATTCAACGGGTCATACTAGCTCATGAAATTGCTCACTCCGTGCTTCATACAAACATAACAGCTGCGTTTCATGAATTTACACTATTTGACGATACAGATCGGCAGGAATATGAAGCAAATCTCTTTGCTGCCGAACTGCTGTTATCCGATGACTGCGTATTAAATGCATTAAACGAAGACCAGTTTTTCTTTCAGGCAGCCAAAGCTCTTTATGTACCAGCAGAATTACTGGACTTTAAATTTCGTGTCATGAAACGTAAAGGTTATAAACTGGAGTCTCCCATCGTATCACATGGGAATTTTCTGAAAACAATTGAATAGGAGGACTACTGATGAACGAAGATACTATCCGCGATATATACTATGTAGAACATAAATGGAACCCCCATTTTTTCTATCTTTCCCCAAAATCATTTTGCCAGGATCTTGAAAAAAATGGCTCCGATCTATACCTTGACTTGTTCCATGCCATGTATCAGGAAGAGTCTGATTATATTTGTCCATATACGGAAAACGATTTTTCCCTTAGAAAAGAACTTTGCAACAATGGGACAACTATCATCTATCAGCTTATTACTCCATCTCCTGTCCTCTCCCCTCTTACCCGGTGTGCCTATTTCTGCTGTCAATTAGATAAGCAGCAATATTTTTACTATACCTCTGAGCTAACACATACCGGTGATTATCTGCTATGCGGATGGACAAAGGATGAAGCACATCTCATTTTCCATTCAGATGCATCTACACTTGAGGAAGAACTGGAAGAAGTTAAAAAACTTTTTAAGGAGGTAGAACTATATGAGCGGTGTTCAGACAGACTGCAAGGTTTATGTAAACGTAAGAGCAGCCTTCCTTCCAGACGGAAAAATGCTTCCAGAAGAACTTACCTGGGAAGACGGAACGCCTTATACAATTGACCGCATTTTGAATGTGAAACCCTCTGTCGCAAGGAAAGCTGGAGGTCAGGGCGACTGTTATACAATTTTGGTAAACGGAAAGCAAAGCCATCTCTTTTTTGAACGCAGTACAAATTTAACGGGAGCTTATATAGGCCGGTGGTTTGTAGAACGAAAATCTTAACCAAAACCCTTATATAAAAAAGATAGCTGTCATTTTACGATATAATGTCAACTATCTTTTTTATATGGCATCATTTTATATTAACGCATTCCAGATGCACACTCTCCCATATTAATGTCCAGCACCCCTCTGAACGGCTGGATCAGAGCGTCCTCATACTGGCACTTCCACTGAATCTCCCGGCACATCTGGCCATCCGCCACGCCGTCTATGGTTTCCCCATCCTGAATGGGGTTATCATGCTCCAATATGTACGATGCCACATTGTAGGCGTGGTTTACCACCCAGTTGGGGTCCATGTCGTGGAAGTGGTACTGGAGGTCGGGCAGGAACAGGGTGCTCATGCCCACCGTGTCGATGAGCATATCTTCGGTGCCCTCAATGTTAAAGAAGCGGACATTGACGCCAAAGCGGATGAACCGATCCGAACCTTCAATCTGGTGAGAACGCACATCCTCCGCCAGAAACAGTTTGCCGCAGTTCTGGAAATAGAATGCCTCACAGGTGGGGTATAGCTCCGCCAGAGCCTCCAAAAAGTCGGCATCCAGATTGGCACGCTCCAGCGCCGGAAGCGCCGCAGACAGCATATCGGTGGCTACCACCTGATATTTGCACTCCCGGAAGATCCGCTCCCGGTCCTCCTGGCAGTCCCACATCTGGCTCATCAGGAAGGCATCAAAGCCTTTGCCCTTGAACTTGTCGCATTTCATCACCATCAGCTGCACCGGGCATTTTCCGTCCTTGAACTCTGCAATATGCTCCTGTGCGGCAAAGCCAGCCATTTTCTTATCATAACAGAAGCACTCTGTTGATCCGATGTGCTTCTCCATTATGGCAGTCATTTTTTCTTTATCCGGCATTTCTACCGGCTCTTTGAACAGCATCTGAATGAGATAGGGGCCACCGGGCTGGGGGCCTTTTTTGTCGTTCAGATTTTGCCGGAAAACTTGATTGCTCATTTAGTTTCCTCCTTATAGCAGTAGATTATGTGGCAATGGACAATCACTACTTTGTGTGTGGAGTTACTCCAAAGGCTAAAAAAAGAACCACACAAAACAGAATCAGTCCGATGAAGTTGCGTTCTATCAGCAGTTTTATAGCCATGAGAAGCAGCAGACTACAAACCAGAATAATAATACCGTTCATTTTCTTTCTTCCTCTCTGTTAGCGAACAGCTTCCACCGGAACTCCAGTTCTTTCTGGACAAATTCTTTCGGCAGACCCCGGGGATTGGCGATGAGATACCATACCCGAAAGGTGCGTTTCTTCGGATCTGTTTCCTGCTGGTAGAGCTGATAGCCCGCCTCATCCTCCTGCGTCCACTGTCCTGTCTGCCGCTTGGCCTGCACAAAGGGTTCCACCACCTGGTCCAGTTCCTCTCTGGTGCGGCTTGAGGCCCAGGCATGATCCACATCCTTGGCATGGGACTGGTAGAACAGCAACTTTCCGGTATGGGTCTTCGCCTTGCACTCCGGCGTTCCGCGCAATTCTGCCTGACGGCGGTACTCCTCCATCTGCTCCGCCGTTCCGTACCGTTTCACCATCTGCTCCCGCACATAGATGAACCATCTGTAGTCCTCCGCCTCGGTGAAGGGGGCGCAGACCGACTGTAATGCCTCCACGGGGTCTGCCTCGAAGCGGTCGATGAAGTCAAGGTAGTGGGCTTTGATCAGGGGCAGAAAGGTGTCCAGCAGCCCGGTGTTCAGCCGCAGGTCCTCTGTCAGC
>OGKA01000253.1_pt1 | contig 63575 bp, 74 predicted proteins | sample 1572211 | NCBI WGS metagenome assembly OGKA01 (sample SAMEA2582125, study PRJEB24529) | metagenome | biome: Human gut stool | place: China | collected 2011 | reverse complement strand
ATAGTTACACGCAAAAATCCATTCCAGATCAGCTTCGCTGATGGGATTTTTGCCTTCCGGCCTATGTTTTCTTACGGTCAGCGCAGCAAGCGCGCAGACCTGCTGAACAGTTACGTGCTGACAACATCTTCTAATATTTCTCGCAAGCAGGCATAAAATAAGGGAAATCCCGATTTCTCAAGACTTCCCTTATAGTGGACCTGAGGGGAATCGAACCCATAACCATAGATTCCATGAAAGCCTCATAAATAGCGTTTTCCCTTATTTTATGCAGGTTTCACAGGAATGTTATAGACCTATTTCTTGCTGTTTTTTCTCCCAAAAACGCTCTTTTTCGCCATTATGCAACACGAAATGCAACACGAATCTGGCAATAAATACAGCTTTTCCACCCCTATAATTCGATGGCACCTCGCGCATTGGTCTTAATTGTGAACGTTCCTTCCAGCATCTCGCCGTTTGGTCCAAAAGCAAAGATTTCGCTGTTAATCTGCAGGAGTCGATTGGTGACCATTGCACCATCAAAGCCTAAGTAATACCATTTATTTTTGCTCTTTTTCCATGTATTTACAACCATATCCCCCGTCCCATCAAACCAGTACCATCGTCCATCCGGATCCCTGTGCCAATCATTGCATATCGGCTCACCAGTATTGCCATGGTAGTATCTCCACTTTCCTGCTTCCTGCCGCCATCCTGATTTTTTTTCAGGTTCCGGCAAAACATTATCTCCATTATCCAAAACCACGACCGTGTGCCCCTTTGTCTTCGTAACGAGGATGTCCCCGCGCATGAGGAACTCTGAAGAGCTGCAATACTTGTCATCTCTTAAAACCTCAAAGTGCCCTGTTGCCTGCAACGCTGCCACTTCATTTCCTGTGGAGAAGCATCCCACTTGAATTCCTGCGTACAGGCAGCACACTCTCACAAGTTCAGAGTAGTCTGTCTCCACCTCTTTTGTGATTTTTGATAAATCATAACCAAAAGGCTTAGCAGCTGCCGTCGCGGTCGTTCTATGGGTCTGGCAATACCCGATATGATTATTCCGGCACCCGGCCTCCATGTTCGTTGCGATCTTCTCACGGGCTGTCGGATCCTTGGCGCGGATCACAATCCAGCCCTTGCTGTGGAGATACCATGCCTGCACGCTGACCTCAGCTCCACCCTTCTGATCACCTGGCTTGCCACCGGTGATTCCACCGTGTTCGTTGCTTCTTGCACTTCCGACTCTTACCATGTAATTATACATCCTTTCTTTTGAAAGCAAAAGGTCCAGAAGCATTTCCTGGACCAAATCTGTTGCGATGTCGCAACGGCCTTAACCCCGACCGCCGGGGAGATGTCTGGATCAACTCCTTCTATGCTTTCAAATCTGTTTCATTTCTGCTATCGATTTTATCTTTCAGAACCGCAATGTACTTCATCAGCCATTCAGGTACCCGCGCACCCATGCGACCAGCATTTTCAGTGATAGACAAGGCCTCATTTAATAAATACCATACTGTTGTCAAAAGGGACAACATCGCCGATGGCAGATGATACCCAAGATCCCCGGATGTCTTTGCTAAGATATAATCAATCACAATTGCCACAGTGATCACAAATAAATATGCGATCTTCTTTGCGATTCCCTTTGCTCCTTTTTTACTGGACCAACCGTATGATGTATCTCCTGGATGATCGATGGCCTCCACCATACTTGCGATCATCCCACTGATATAGTCAATGACCATTAAAAAGACAAGCAGCCCCAGCAAATAAAATGTGATTCCCAACTTTTCAGACAAAAAAGCGATTGCCCCAGTTGCAATCAGCTGGATTGTTGTACATGTACCTTTTTTCATTTTCATTTCTCCTTTCGATTTCCCTACTATATTATATGTTTGTCCGTCAGATCAGTCTGTAGTGTGGCCGTTCCTCCCCGAACTTTCGATACCGGATCCAGTCATCCAAGACGATTCCGGCCAGGGACACTGGCAGCCATAACAGCATGTACTGTGGGCAGATCTGTCCGAGGATGTTGCCAGGCATTCCGCTGTAGTCCCAGACACCCCAGCCGAGCCAGAGATTGACGATGCAGCCGGTACAAAACTCGAGCACTGTAATCCCGGCCGCGCCGATCAGGATCTGCTGCCAGAGCGGCATAGACCACGGAAGGGCCTCGTTGATCAATCCCAGATAGATGAAGCAGATTCCTCCCAGGATGAACATCGTCCAGTGGCTCCATCCGCGCCATGCCAGTTCGATCAGTATGTACAATAGACCGCCAACATCAAGCAAGAACAGATATTTATTCAGCAGCCTGTGCATTCTCATCACCTGCACTCTCTTTCATCGATGCAATATATGCCTTGAGAACGTCTGACTGGTACTCTTCTGGAACATCTGCGCCGTAATAAATTGCCTGGACCTCTTCTGTGCTCTCACATCCTGCGATCCACATATTTACGGCATTGCAGTAAGTAGTATGATAGCTGACGTGCTGCATGGCCGCGGCGATGATCGTCTGCATGTCGGCCGCACTGTAATACCGGCACGGCTGACCGTCCGCGTGGTACTCAAGCTCAGTGGTGCCTGCTGCAAGTTGTACCTGCTTACCGAAGAGATTGAGCTGATCATGCTCCGTCAAACTAAAATGCTCTGTAGATCCATCCGTAAGAGTCACATCGACTCCGGAATAGATGGCAGTCTCACATGCCTGACTGATCTCTCGTTTTTTCGCTACCTGCAGCTCTTCCAGAGTCGGAACATACGGCTCCGGCGGAAGGATTTCGCCACCAGTATCCGGATCCGGTGTCTGGTACACGCTGCCATCATCTGACAGATAGACCGTCTGGCCCTCGTCGCGATAAACTGTAGTCCATCCGGACAATGTCGCACATTCAACGTCTCCGGCCGTGTAAATCACAATGTCACCATTCCACTTTGTTGGCGGTGTACCTGTGAAAACGATCTGCAGCACATGCGGTTCGATTGTCTGGATGCTCCTGATCTCGTAGAGCTTACCCTTGACTTTGATTTTTTCCATGATTTTTACCTCCATGATTTATTTTTTTGTATATAAAAAGGACCCTCGCGGATCCTGAATTTTCAAATTTATGTGATTTTTCAATTGACTTTTGTCTCTATGAGTTGATTTTTCTTCTTTCCCTCAATTGTATAGTGACTCTCAGGCGACTTCTGGAGCCCTTGCTGAAAAGGCCCCAAAATCTCATGCATCCACAGATTCCATTTATGGAAAAGGAACAACGTCAGCCTTTGGTCATTTGAAGGTCTCCGACAATTACACATCCAGCGCCGGAGCAGCAGCAGATGGGGTTGCAGCTAGTAGTAAAGCACTTGCTGATGCATATAAAAGTCTCGATTCCGATGCAATGAGAAATCGCGGGACCATTACTTCTTTTACAGCTGATGGTGGTTGGAATGGAGGCAGCACTATTATAGATTTGGTGAGAACCGCAACTTCAGGTGCGACTCGAAAGACTGGAATTTTATCTTTCCAGCGTTCGGACTCTGCAATATCAACGGGAACAACATCCTCAGTTGGAACAATAGCAAAAACCTATGCACCTTATACTGGATCCACCACAATGGCGTTTAGCGGGAGTAATGGTGCGACTGGAACATGCGTAATCGCATCTGATGGATCAGTAAAAAATTACACCATATGGAAAAGCTGTAAGCCAGTACGAGACCATTACAGTACCAATTTACTATGGATGATTTATAAAAGAAATATTTACAAGCTTCCTATTGCAATAAATGATACCCATTTTGTACCAGTGTATGATTTATTCAGTGCAATCTTCATATTATTTCCATCCTTGGAGACACTAACAAGAGCAATTCCTTCGCTTTCTAAATCAATGGGCTGTGAAACTCCTATCGCATATGTAGGATTGAAAGATTCAAAGATCTCGCTAAGTGGAATATATCCGATTCCATTGGTAAATGAAACTGTTTTTTGAACAAGCCTAATACATGAGTCATATACTTTTATTTTCAAATATCCAGATTCCAGATTGCTTTTTAAGACTATAGGATACCATTTGATAATGTTCTTCCCGTTTATCAGACCAATCTGAGCAGCACTACCGGCGCCGAGATAAGCGATCGCTCCACCTCGCCAAGCGGTTCCTTTCCAAACTGCCACTTCACAGCCTTCGTAAGTTTGAGATAAACCGAGTTCTTGACCGATTTTTGTATTTCCATCTGTCCAGATGTGAAGAGATGACATGTCTGACATTGATTCGTAAACGTCATTTATTCCATCGGTTCCGTTATATGAGTAATTAACATGAAGCTTACTCAGATCACTATACAATTAAGCCTGCCAGGCAGAGCCACGGAATCCCGCCGCCACAGCTTCGCACATAGCAAATAAGCGACCGTTGCCGCCCGCCTTTTTCTATGACTATTCTATGACTTTACGCGTACTTCCGATGACTCGCCCGAACCTGTTCTTCTTTGACAGTACAATAGATCAGCGTTGTGTCGAGCTTTTCATGCCCCAAAAACTCTTTTACCTGCTCAATTGGCATTCCACGCGCAAGCAAATCCGTGGCAATCGTCCGTCGGAATCGGTGCGGATGTGTTTTCTCAACTCCGGCCCGTGCACCCAGCTGCCGAAGCATGTACTGGATTCCGGCCACCGTCAGACGACGATCCGGATGATGCTCCGCACCGAATAGTGGCTCAAAATCCTGGGCGTTCCGATCCTTCAGATACCGTTTTAAATAAAACTTCGCGCTATCCGTCAAGTAAGTCTTTCTCTCCTTGCTTCCCTTACCATACACAATTAGTTCCTGTCGTCCCATTTCTATGTCTTTTACATCTAACGCTGCCATTTCTGAAACTCTGACGCCGGTCGAATATAAAAATTCAATCATCGCCCTGTCTCTCACTCCTGGACACGCATCGCGCAACCGCTCCATTTCTTCAGCCGAAAACGGCTTCTTTATCTCTTTTTCCAATTTTAATGTGCCGACTTTCTTTACCGGATTTCCCCGGACAAGTTCTTCCGTTACCAAAAAGTCCCAGAAACTGGATAAATAGTGCAACCTTGTCTGCACAGTGATTGCTTTCATTCCTTTAACTTCGCGCATATACCCGTAATACATCCGGAGATCCATGCTTGTTATGTCCGCAATGCTTTTACCCAAAAAGGTCATCACATTCCGGACTTCCTTCACATAGTGTTCCAAGGTTTTTCTCTTCCTGTTCATCGCGATCTTGCTGGCCACAAACATTCTGATCCGCGCTTCATCCCCGTCTTCTTCAGTATTCACCAGTTCGGTACATTCCTCCCGAAGCTCTTTTCCATGAAAATTCATGTAAAGTACATTGCTGAGATGTTCTAACTGCTCTGGATCCAGCCGCGACGTCATCGCATTAAGTACGTTTTTGATAATCTGCTCTATCATAAAAGCCTCCTTTCCTTCACATTTCATTGTAAAGGATGGAGGCTTTATCTGCGGCACTTATCCAGAACACAGACTCAATTGTATAGTGACATGAGCAACTATAGAGCAATTATCGTGAATGATACACCAGCAGATGATATCCCTTCACTCTTAAAAGCAAAGGCAAAACTCATCTCGAACCAAAATAAGGGACAAGGATTTTATGTGATCATAGGAGGATGGCAAGGCAAGACTTATGGGTTCTCTATCGGAAATGTTATAGGCGAAAAAATCACTATTGCATGTTTTCTGAACAATAACTGTTATCTGTCCACATGTGATTATTCGAATCCTGAAAGCAATTTTTCGTATGCAACTATGAAGCTGGATTTATCACCCTATATTACAAAATCTCAGCTGTTTGCTGCTCAAAGTCAATCTTTTCTTGTGAACAAAAGCACAACAATAGATGGAACCTTATTTTCCACAGCAAATTTTAAAGCACAACGGCCAAATACTGGGACTGGAGCTGCATCATACGGATTTGAAAATATCGGCATAAATTCAGGTGCTTTATACCTCGATCCAACGGATTACAAACTGCATTTTATAAACTATGAAGGAAATGATTTTACGATAAATTGGACGAAAAACTAAGTAAGTTTAACCCATGAAGTATCGCCACTTCCGGCGTTATATCGATATCGATCACCATTTACGCTGAATAATAACGCACATGATCCACCGCATAATACATATCCGGTTTGTCTGTTTGGAGTAAATGGTCCACTATATCCGACAAAACCAATTCTAGGAAGTGCACCAGTATAGACCTTTTTCAAATCGTCAAACGTATAATTGGTCATGTTAATAAAAAATTTGTTTTGAAAATCGGTAAGATCACTGGACAATAAGTATGGGGCTTTTTCCCACTTTGCTTCTTGTGTAAGACAGAAAATCTCTTTGGATCCACTGAGTGCCCATACCCACCAATTAGATGCAAAGCAAATAGTGGTGCCGCTTTTTGATCCTGATGGTAATATATCTGTTTGCCTCCAATCGATATATCCGATATAAACAGTTTTATTTTGTTTGCTAAGAGATACAAGCGTTGATAAATCAGTGATATTCCCGCACCACGTAATTTTCTCACTATACAATTGAGTATACAGATCTTTCAGCACCTTCCCCTGCGCCGCTGATAACGGCAATCCGGCGTTGTCGGTCACACAGTTGTTGACGATCTGACCGGCGTGGAGGACGAACTGCATCCCGGCTTTGAAGTTCCGGAAGAACTGGAAGAAATTCATCTTACTTTTTACCAGATTCAAAAAATCCGGGAAGCTGCTAATACCGGAAACTGTTCCAGAATCATCAAACTCTGGAGTCTCAACGGACTCCTTAAACGCATTGAAGTCTACCTTCTTTGTCAGTGCTCCTGGTGACACATAAGCGGTTACCTTTGCGACAGACCCAATCAGCACGTTAAACGTGATCTCCGCAAATTTGCTGATTGCATCCGTTTCCGCATAGATATACTGCGGATCCTCTGTAAGATCCAGATACGCATACAAGATCTCTCCGACATCCGGATCCGTTGCAAAGACTCCAGCCTCCGTAACTGCGAAGCCGGCACTGACGCCAATCGAGCTTACCTGTGCCGCGATATATGCAACGTCAGACTGGTCCGGGCTCACGCCATAGGATTCAATCTGCGCGTCCATCTTATACTCATTTAGATCCACCATTGTCTGCGGGTCAACTCCACTGGGAACCCGTCCGGTTCCCACGGCTACTCTCGATATCTGCAGTTCTGTGCTGGCAGCTACCAGTTTTGTGATCAGCGCCAATCCTTTATTCGTCAATACTGTTCCTGACATTCCTATACCTCCCGTGGTATTGCCGGATAAGATACCCTTGTACAAACAAGAGTTCCTATTCCTGCTTTTAATTCAATCGTCTTCACACTCTTCTTGTTTAACGGCATCGGGGTTACATTAATAAAAGCCGCAATGCATGTAGGAGTTCCCACATACACAGCAGCTCGCTTACTACTGTACGTCTTATAGAAAATTCTGATTCCGACACCTGTGGTCTTTATCCGTTTCATTAGTCCGGCAATCGTATCTGCAACATTTTTGTGTTCCTGATCCAACTTATCCTCATCGATATACAGATAAATTTTTGCAGGATAGACTTCCTGAAAAGATATATCCTCCGCACTTACACCAAAAAGGGATGCCGCTGAGAGGATGATCGTATCGAGATCTCCGGCAGCAAGCATGGCGATGATCTTTACCTTGATCATGATCCGGTAAATCTCATCTCCTGCTTCTCCTCTGGCTACTCCGAAACCATTCCCGTATCTCGTGAGTGTTTCACCTTCCATAACATCGATGTCATCCCATAGCCGGACTTTCTCTGTTTGATCATGGATGATATCAAAACCCCATCCTGATAAAGCGAACAGCTTTCCGATGTTCGTTTTCGGTGTCCTCTTTTCTTTCAGTTCCAAGATGTCCGTTCGGTTATACGCGCTGGTCAGCATTTCCAGCATCTTTATCGCAAAGCTCATTCGATGATCACCGCACTTTCTTCTGTAATGGCTTTTTCCCGATACCCAATCGACACATTGGATTTTCCGTAAGTGGTTCCGTCTGTACTGATATCAATATCAAAATCCTCCACTCCTGAGACTGCAGCTACAATTCCAGGCAGCTTAATGTAGATGACATCAATACCAATCTCCAAACCTCCGGCCGTCGAGCTGCCGATGTATTTCACTAATGCTTCCCGTATTGTGTCATCTCCAGCATAAGAACTGTTCTTTTTTAATTTTGAGATCTTAATCCAGATTTTCTTCGGCGTCGGACGGGAAAATCTGATCGCCAACTGCTGTTTTGATGCTGTTACGACATTAACTGATACGCTGCCTATCGTCTGGACACCTCCGGATCGGCGCGAGTATATTGCTTTCGCAATCTCCTCATCCAAACCTCCATACACAACCGCCTCCAGGCTGTGCGGCGGAAGATTGTAGGTATCATCGTGTGCATCTGTATCATTTTCATAAACATATGCAGATGATACTCCCTCAACATCATTTAGCAGCACAGCCCTGATAGCATCTGCATTGACTCCGCCTGGATAATCCACCGACTTGTAGTATCTTGCCCGAAACTCCGCATCCGTCTCTTTCAAACGTCCGCCTATGATTTCTGCACCATTCGTAATGGCTGTCACTCCGGCCACAGAGGATGGATTGACGATCACCTGGATGGTTCCTGCCTCCGTATTGTATTCCGGTCCTGTTTCGACCGCCTGAATCAAAGCAAGGCATGTCCCGGATTCTCCGATTGTAACAGCAGACATGACCGTATACTGCAATCCTCCGTTTGTTGCCACCAGGAATCCCGCTGGAACCACGGTTCCCACTGTTCCTGTTACAGAAATATATCCGGTTGCTTTTCCTTCCGGAAGAAGCTGCATACCGATTGCATTTCCCAGATGATAAAGGCTTGTCCCCACGGCTGTGTCCACAAAGCGGCTATTGTACACATCTTCCAAGCAGGCAAAGAGGATATTCCAAATCCATGCCAGGATACGCAAAAACACGCCAAGCGGAGATCTCACAGTTAAGTTGATTCCATCACCATACAGCTCCCTTGCCTTGTATTCCAAAGCATTCAAGAGCACCGTATAGGTCGGGCGGTAAAAGCCCTTATCTGTTAATCCCCAGTTATCATTCACCCACATTCACCTCCATACTGACCTTTTCTCCATCGTTTAAAGTCCCGGAAAATCTGATCTCCGCTGACCGGTTCTGCATGTTGATCGTCAACTCATCGATCATGGCCACACGGCTCTCTTGAAAGATTGCTTCCCGGATTACTTCGTCCATAGTATCCTCATCGGCCGGAAGCCCCAGAATCAATTCATAGTCAGTACCATGATCCGGAACCGGATCAAAGTCTCCCTTGAATGCCGTCAGCGTCATTCTTACGCTCTGGACCGCCGTCTCATCTTCACTCACAGTTTCCAGAAGTCCATTATCATCAAAACACAGATCTTTTGTCTCCGGATCAATCTTCCATGCATCGTTCATGCCATCACCCTTTCTGTACAACACCAACAAAGACCGCATCATCTCCAGAATGCACCCTGGAAGAGTTCGGCGTGCTCTCTGCTCCGGTCTTGATAGAGTTATCGCTGTCCAGATCCAGATAGACCACCACACCGATATCTCCCGGATTGATTTTTACGGTTACTGTTCCTTTCTTTCCCTCGACCTCCACTTCAAGTGGAATATTTGCAACCTTCACGCCCAGAATCGGAGGTGGGGAAACAACCGTGTCACCGATCTCCCTTTTTACCAAAGGTTTCACATTGACGGTCATCTTTCCGGCGTCGAAAGCTGTCACCTGCACAAGATCCGCACAACGGATCTTCAGAAGATTTTTTCTTTCATTCGCTTCTGCATTGTTAAGTTCTGCTGATTTGTATCCCATTCTCTCTCCTATCCTGCAACCTTAAATTCGATCTCAGTCGTCCAGGTCCCCGTTGGAGATCCTTTATGTACTCCGGATATGATCTGGTATTTTCCGTTCAGGTCTCTTGATTGGATCTGCACGATATCTCCAGGACCTAAACGGTAATTGAGAAGGCAGGTCCTTTTCCAGGTCTTCTTCGCTGCCGCTTTCGTCTCTGCACTTGCTCCTTTATTCTGCGGAGCCTCTACCGTGGTCACGTCAGAATCATCTGACTGGAAGAGGAGTCCACTCGCTGGCGTCAGGAGATATCCTTTGTTTACCCCATCGGCAGGATTATTGATAATGACCTGGTTTGCCCGTATCAGCAGCCTCGACTTACATTCCCTGGTAACGATTTCCTGCAAAACATCCTTCAGCTTTCCGGAGCATACCCGGCCGCGCGGGTATACCACATTCTCCGCAAGCTGAAAGATGCCGATCTCCAGGGCGAACATATTCAGAAGATCCCGAACGATAGCTTCCGCCGTCGTGCCTTCCGCGTAGGTCTTGTTGACTTTCTTATTCAGCCACTGATCGAGTGCCGCCGTTGCTGTGATCTTTGTCTGCCACTCTACGCCATTCTGTATATGGCTGCAGCTTGCAACCTGTCCCACGAAAAGAACGCCCTCGTCATCTTCATACCCGGCATTAAGGATGACCACCTGGTTCTTTACAATGCCCTGACGAGAGGTCGGATTCAAGTTATATACGGTAAAAGAAGCGGTGATCAGCTGGTCAGAATCATAAAACGGTACTTCAAAATCGAAGTAAAAACCATCGTTCATGTTGTATTTCAGAGGTCCGATCTGCAAGGTAGCGGATCGAAGGAAAAAAGCCATCAGTCTGTCCTCCTTTCATGCAGATAGAGCTGCACTTCTTTTCCGAAATTTTCAAATGTTACCGTATCCACATCTCCTGATAAGCAGTACGGGACGATCACCGGGATCGGATATCTTGCGTCCTCAATCACCCGGAACATTGGTCTCCCGTACCGCACCGGATCCCCGTAGCACAGCACTTCTCCCGTGGCCATAATTGCCAGGTCAGCTGTGAAAAACTTTCCCTGCTCGTTATACCGGACCGTCAGAGTGTACGTACGGTCATCCAGCTTGATTGAAAATGTATACGGGACCTTTGACGTATCGATTGGGATATACTCCACCTCCGCCGTCAGTCCCATTGACTGCAATTCATCCATCTGTCGCACCTCCTACACGCCGTTGTAGCTTGCAGTTTTCCTTTGCGTTGGTCCACTACTGCTCTTTCCATTATAACTGCTCACATATGCCGCATAGGCGCTCTGACTGATCTGTTTTGATACGGTTGTCTTCAGACCTGCTGAAGACACTGTTTTGGCGGAATCCTGCTTGCTCATAAGCGGTTCCTGCCCGATCTCCACATATGCTCCAGAAACGATGTTGGCTTTCTGCAGCGTGGCTGTAAACGAAAATCCATCACGATTTCCCGAGTCATTTTTCATCTGAAGACTTATAATCACATAATTCTCTACCCGGAACCTTCCCACATACGTCACCAGATCACGGTTCTTCCACATTGTCTCCAATCTGGACCGGAAGGCGCTGTGGTTCTTTACCACAACGCCCACGATCTGGAACTGTTCCGGATTCAAGTAAACATGGTCCTCGATGCTACTCCCGCCTTCGATCGCATTGGATGTCATCTTACTGGATTTTGTCATCGTCTCCTGTGTTATCGTTCCGGTTGCAGGAAGAAACGATATTGCTCCGGATTTCTTTCCGGTCAAACTATATGCCATGTCAACCTCCTATGCATTTCCCTGCTGGATCGCCATCTGATCATAATGTTCTTCCTGCATCTCCTGATACAGCTCCTTGATCATCTGCTTCAGGTCATCCGTCAGCTTCGTACCTCCTCCCTCACTGTCTCCGTGGATTTCCACCTTGATAGTAGGGTTGAAGTTAATGTCTGTTTTAACACTGCTCTGCCGGCTGTTATTGATGATCTGCTCACTCTTATCCGCCGGAATGATAGCGGATCCGGACGGCAGATATGCGATCTCACCGCCGCGCTCGTTGATGTGGGTCCAGCCACCTTTAAAGTCCGGATCTCCATCTGCGTTATGTGGAATCTTCGCACCTGCAGATTTTGCCGCCGAAGAACCGCCGCCAAATACGCCAGCAACCTTGTCAAGAAGTCCTGCAAGCCCGCCAGCCGCCCATTGAACGATTTTCGATAAGAAGCTCGCAACACGGGACAAAATGTCCGCAATGCCTCCGAGAACCGGTGAGATGGTCTGTAAGATCGGCGGGATTATCTTCAATCCAGCCGACAACGCCGGAAGAATGGAGTTTGCAATGCTCTCCACATATGGCATCAGCGGAACAACTACATCATCTCCCAGCACCCTCAGAATGTTCACAAACGGCGGGACGATCGTCGTCGCCATGGTCCCGATGATCCGGGAGAGCGGCGGCAGTGCCGTCGTTGCAATATTAAGCAGAGTGCCTCCGACCGGACCGGCAATGGATCCTAACTGTCCGATCACATCAATAAGCGGCGGAATCGCATCTTTTGCCAGGCTCATGATCGCCGGAGCACCGGAGGAAATTCCGATACTCATCGTATCGACGATTCCCATCAGCACCGGCTCAATCTGCGGCCAGGATGTCAGCAACGTGTTCGTGAGATCTGTGAACACCGGCGCAAACCGCTCCGCTGCGTCCGCGAGGAAGTTCTGCCAGATACCGTTCAGGCTCTTGATCCCGTTTGCGTATCCTTCCTGTTCCTTCGCCGCCATCTGCTGAATCTGCGTCGAATTTTTCAGCAGCGCGTTCATCCGGACCTGAGCCATCGCATAATCATCCAGATTATCGATGTTCTTTCCAAGCCCCATCTCCATTGCGGACTGCTTCAGGACTGCATCATCAATCTGGATTCCATATTCTGACAACGCTTTCGTGTTACCATTAATGTAATCCTGCATGACACTGAGGGCTTCCGAGTCATCCATCTTAAACGCAGTCCCAAGATCATATGCCAGCGAAGTTGTAATCTTCGAGAGCTCTGTGGCTGCTTCTCCGGTGATCCCCAGTTCGTTGTACATTGCTTTATTGGATACTAAAAAGCTCTGTACTTCGGTATTGCTCCGGTGGATCGCAGACGAGAAGTTCTCTGACCATTCCTTCACCCCGGAATCCGGAGAAAAAGCAGCTTCAAATTTTGCCCCCGTCTGTTCTGCAGACTTACCGACTTCCAAGACCGCTGATCCGAACTGTTTTGCCAGTTCAACACCCTTCTTAAAGATCTCGATCGCCGCAGACACCGCAAAAAACGACTTTACAGCAGATCCCATAGCGTCTTTGATCGCCGTTCCTGCTCCGGAGCCATCGCTCCCCATTTTGTCCAGGTCTGTGCCGGTTTTATCCGCCTCATCCCCTATGTCATCGATGTGTTCTCTTGCCCGCTCAAGCGCGTCAGAGAGCTTTGACCGAATCGTCTGGATTGGATGGGTAAATGCCTCCTTGACATCCCGCGCGCCGTCCACAGCATCTCTGGTAAACTTGGCAACCTTCTTTCCTGCATATCCATAAGCACCCTGAAGCCCGGCCTTGATCGTTTTTGCAACGGAACTTGTCTCTTTGTTCGCTGTGGCGCTTGTAACGATAACAGCCTTTTTAAAGCTGTCAGCCTCGGCACCCATCTGAATGTAAGATCGTTCCACCTGAACACCGGCATCCTCAAATGCATCTCCCGCATCTCGCGCAGCGTCGGACACTCCATCCATATCCTTTGCCGCAGTTCCAGAATTTTTCGCAATCTCACTGCCGAAAGCATCTGCTGCTTTCACTGCGTCCCGCAGCTCATCCTTCGCCTGCCCGACATTTTCTTCTGCCTTATCGCCGAACCGGTCAAACGCAACCCCGGCATCCCGGATTGCGGATCCCGCCCCGTCTCCGGAATCTTCCAGCCGGTCCAGTGTCGTAATGACCTTCCGGCTTTCGCGGTCTGCATCGTGGAGTCCGTCCGCCATCGTTCCGGCACTTCTTGCCACGCGGCTTCCCATCTGGACGCCGCTGTCTTCAGCTCCCTGGAATCCAGCTTTGATTCCCTGGATGCTGCCATAGATACTTTCCAGCTGATTGATGGAATCCTTCAGCCCAAAGTCTACGCCAATTGTTAGATTTCTCTGGTCGTTCAATTTGTCACCTCTCTTTCAATGAAGAACCGGCAGAACTTCCTACGAAGCACTCTGCCGGTCACTTATGGATTGTCTGAAATTGAGGTATGCCTCTCGTGCTTCGTAGAACTCCCCGAGATCCATCTGGGCCCACTCGGAATAAGAAATCTTTCCTGTTGAAAAAACAAGAGTCCAGAATTCCTGATGCCTTAATGCTCTGGACTGAGCCAGTTCTTCATCAGCTTCTGCCTCTAAGAAAGGATTCGATCTCTCCCAGAAGCTTTTCAGGGGTTAAAATATCTTCTGCCTCCTCGAAATAATCAAATCCCTTTGTGCTTACCTCTTTCGGGTCAATGACCACGTTTTTAAACAGCTCATCGATGTATTCAGCGGTCTTCCGCTTTCCGCCAGTCATTCCACAGCGGTCATTGAGATCAAAATACCATCTCGGAGACACGCTCTGAAGCATAAATTTGTTGCCATTTACTACGACTTCTTTCTGCTTTGCCATATACTTTCTATATCCCCTTTCAGTTAATCCTTTTGGACGGTCTGGCCACTTCTTCATGGTTTACCGTACCTGAAGATTCGGTACGAAAATTGAAATTGTTACATTTCCGGATGTCTTTCCTCTGGACACATCCGGCATCTTCACAACGCGGCATTTCTGCGCCGTGATGCTGATATCATCGCTGTCATTTGCATCAGATACAGTCACAGATATCTGTTTCCGGCTTGACGCCAAGCTTCTGAGACGCGGCAGAGAGGAAGAAGTTCCCTGCAGCGTGATTGTAATCGTACCGCTCTCATTCGCATTCTCGGAATATACCACATCGCCCTTGCAGCCCACTTCTGTAGTCACTGCATCCTCGTTTTTTGTTGCCGTGATCATGGAGTCTGATGCGTATCCGGTGATAATAGCTCCGTCCACCGCCACGTTGACTTTTTTCGGATCATAACTTGTTACATCCATTGATAATCCTCCTTACTTAATTCAGCGTTACTTTTAAGGTTCCGGAGATCTTCACACCATGGACGGCACCAGCCAGCTGTGCTTCCCACGGGATATCCGGCATCTGGCGTAATGCTGCCTGCTGATCTGTGGCCGCGGACCTCTTCGGAATGGATACGTTATACACTCCGGCGCCAGATTCCGGATCTGTTGCAATGATCCCGTAATCGGCTGCCTGATCCAGCGTTTCAAAAACGCCGGCTGCCACGATCGTAAAACCAGCATCCGTGTACGGAATCGTTTCATTGCTTGTGAAGATGTTGTACAGCTTCTCACGCATGGTTTTTGCAATCCAGTCGCCGCCAAGGATCGTATCGATCCACTCTCCGTCAGCACAGCAGCCGTTTTTGATGTAGTTTTTCTTGTACTCATTGGTAACCCAGTTCACATGGTTCTCTTCCAGAATCGTGAGTTCGGATTCTTTTAAGTTCGGCACGGACACTCCCACCGGCATCTTAAATTTCCATGTTACAGACTGCGGGTACCAAGGACCAACAGAACCAATCCACGCAGCTTCCGCCTGTTCGTCCAGATTCCCTGTGTAAATCACGACGGTTCTTCGGTCAGTGAGCTTCAGTTCCTTGTTGTCGGTCTCTGCAAAGTAAAACTTTCGGTGATCCTCGACTCCGGCCGTCAGCTCTGCTTCACTCGGTTCACTGTCTGCGGCAAATGCCGCCAATGCTTTGATGTAGGCGTCCTCATGCTGATCAGTAAGGAACATGTACCAATCATTATCCTTATCCTGAAATGTTTTGATCGCATTTACGAGTGCTTCCGGAGATTCCGGTTCCGCAAATCCTACAACTTTGACTTTCTTGATCAGGGATGCCGGTGTCGGTTTCGCCTTACCCTGTCCCATCATCACCTTTGCTTTTTTATACACAGCACTTTCTGCCGTATAGTCCTTTGCGATATCTTCCGGATCCGTATAAGTCTTCACGTCTTTCGCTCCTGCCGTGGAGATCAGAAGAATATCGAGTGAAGCAACGGAAGTGTCAACCTCTTCCAGCTTCACAACCACTACTACGTCTTTAGAGCTCATTGCTGTCTCCTTTCTTTGTCACTACATGTTCAATAGTTCCTATCTTCCGGGTATCTGTGCGGACATACCGGATCCGGACGTCAAAGCCGTATCGCCTCGCCTCTTCATCGACCATCAGCGTGGATCGGTCCTGAACAGCTGACACATCATCAACGGTTATTCCCATGCCTGCGATCGTATCGTAACCGGCATGGAGGAACCACCCGGCCGCCTTGTCCGCAAGACGAAAAGCTTCATCCTCTCCCAGAACATACTCGTTACCGACCTCCCGATCGGTGCTGCAGCATGTAAAGGAAAAGGTGCAGCTGGCTTCCCCGGTCCGTTTCTCCAGATATCCATCATCCAGCTTCTCCAACTGATAATCTCCCTGCCCGCCTTCCGGCGTGTATGGAGCCGCACTGTAAAAGAGATACGGGTATTCCGCTTCCGGATTCTGCTGGTTATTCAGCATGATCGGACACTGAAGGTATTCGCTTAAACACTGGATGATCCGGTTTCGGATTTCTAAAAAGTTCATCGTTTCGCCGCATCTCCCTTCCTCTCGATCAGATAACGCTTCATCGGGTGGATGGAATTATGCCCCAGCTCCTGGGTGATCGTGTATACGGTCCCATCCTGATCCATCACGCGGGCGCCAATCTGAAGTGCATGTCCGTTTGTGTAGATTTTCTCTGTACAGTGCATATAGGTTCCCGCCGCGTCGCGAATCAGGTCCTTATCATTCACCGGCAGGATCACCCCACGGAATGAGATTCTGGTTTCTTTTCCCGGTATGTACTGTCCACCATTATCCTGTTGAAACGCTGCTCCTGATTTGATTTCAAACATCTCATGGAGCAGTCCATTCGGGATCATTGGTTTGGCATACGCAAAACTGCTCATGCGATACATCATCCTTTCTCTATCCGGTATGTGACGGAATTCCTTAGTCTTCCGGTCTCGATCAGCGGGTTATCCGGCCAGTTCGATGTGGCTTTTGTAATATTTCCCTTGTTTTTAAAATTGAACGGCTGGTTCATGTATTCCTGAATCAGCCCTACAATTTTCATCCCGATATGGTCCATGACTCTCTCCGCGTCCCATCCGTCAAATACAACATGGCTGATCATCGTGGAAACAATATCTTCGATTGCCTGCTCATTGCTGTCATATCCCGCGCGGATGAAGCTTCTCTCTGGAATATTCACAGATTCCATCAGGATAAACAGAAACTCAATGTCGTCCTTTTTTGTCGGGATCTTTTTATTCCCCGGTTTCCTGTCCTTCGGTGTCGTATCGGAAGGGGAACTCTTCACTTTCGGTTCTTTTCCTTTTCGGTTCAGGCTGATACATCCGAACAGATACCCGTTTTCGGAGCGAAGGAAAAAGAGCCCCGGGAAATCCAGAGGACTCTTTCCTACTGCTTTCTTCGCAATTGGAATCGCGAGATTTTTTACGTTCTTCGCATGGATCGTTGCGCCAAACTCATGGACATTGGCGATCGTCAGGATATCTGCAGGTGCTCCTTCGCGGCCCTCGCCGCCAGCCCCGAACCCATTGCCTCCCTGGATTCCGATATGCAGTTTCATTTCTTTTAGCTTTTCAAATTCTGCCTTGATCCGTTCCAGTTCCGGCGTTATGGTATCGTTTACTATCATTAGGTCCACCTCATATACTGATTGATTACTGCCTGCACCTGCTCACTGAGCGCATGGTCAAAGGTCCAGCTGACATCAGAAATACTGAAGGCAGCCAGCCCGTTCGCCCCGTTGTTGGCAAGATTCCACTGCTGCTGTACCATCTGCCACACGATATACTGCAGATCATACGGAAGATCCGCCGGATGTTCTTCTGTGGCGTCTTTCGGAAGAATATATCCTGCCCGGTATTTCACCTTCAGGCATCTGTTGAGCTTCGTCAGATCATTCGCCAGTCCGCTTCGGTATCCCCGCAGCTCCCAGCCAGCATCGCTGAAAAGGACTCCTATATCCCCTGTGTCCGCAAAGGAATAGGACTCCGGATCCAGTTTCTGGTGATAGCCTGTATCTTCTACCGACATCACCTCCCGGATCGGGTACTGTTTCAGGCACAGCTCCTGATATCCAGTTGGGAAATGCGTTTCTGTGTACTCCCTGAGCGCAAATTTGCGATTCGTCATGGTCTCGATATAACTTGACGCTGCATTGATCAAACGTTCGATGTTATTCTTGGTGGAATCGTCTGTCTCGGTTATTCCCAGGAAGTCCAGCATGGTCTCCAGCGTTGTCATCGCATTATCTGCAAGCAGGCTTTTTCTCTCCATTCGCATCACCTTTCTTTAAGGCAGAGACCGGAGCCCCCGCCTTATTGCTCCGGGGAGCAGTCATCTTGTTTTCGCGCTTTTTCCGATCCATGCCTGCGCCCTCCTAAACCGGAGCCAGCGCCGGATCACCCAGGACAAGCGCATACGCCGCTCCGGATGCCGCCGGGCTTGTTCCGCCGGTAAAGCTGATTGTTGGTGTGATCTTGATATAACGCTTGCAGCCTAAAAGGTCCAGATTCATCTTGATCTCTTCTCCGGATGTCACAGAGATCTCCTTCAGGATGCCATCGCTGGTTGTAGTGTCTGGATCCAGCTTGGAATCCGGGACCACTTCAAAAGTTCCGTCTTTTGTATCGCAGTGCTCTACCTTAACGGTCAGCTTTGCGGCCGTCGGGGAGCCAGTGATGGATCCGATGGATGCAGCATAAACCGCGGAGAGGAATCCCTCGCGGTCTACAACTTTTCCGGATCCAATCACAACAGACACAGTATCAAATAATGCTCTTCTCATGCTTGTCCTCCTTAAAATACTTTAATGTTCTTGCAGTACAGGAAGCTCTCTGCGTGACGTACAGCAATGTCATCAAACATAATTGCACGGGTCGCAGAAAGGTTCTCCTCGAAGGCATTGTGCTGGATGCCCTGCTCATCAGTCCATGTACCGTCAAGGGTTGTGTAAGTCTCAAGTCCCATCTGATCGCCAATCAGAAGATCAGACCAGTTTCCAAAGAACAGATCTGTCTTTCCGTTCTTATCGATCGGAATCTGGTTGCTCACCTTATACGGCATACCCGCTAATTTTCCTTCCATCATCTCATCGCGGTAGATGTATGCTCCAGTCTGGGTCTTCATGTTCTTGAACACGCCCTCCAGCTGGCTGTTCATCGCCCATCCGGCATGAAGGTCATCGATGTTCTTTCCTAATGCCTTGGAGGATACGTAAACCGGGAAGTCTGCGGTGATCTTTCCGTTCGTATCTGCAAGCTCAGCAGTGTCTAACTTTGTCGCATCAATGTTCTCAACCTCTTTGTTATTTGCAATACCAGTCGGCTGGAACTCGCTGCCTGTGCCGTATAAACCGCCATAGTCAAGACCTAACTGCATGCGGCGGAACAGATCGTTTGCGAACATCGCGTCGGAAGAGAAGTTAGACATTAACAGAAGCTCTCTGGACTGCGGCACGATAGCTTCCAATCTCTTTGCAGACATACGGATGTTGCCGTACTTCGGGGAAGCTGCCGTAATCTTACGACCTTCACCGCCCCATGTTGCACGGGTTCCCGCTGTCATACGCGGAAGGTTTAAGTTGCCGTTTGTTAACGGGATCTGCTGTGCCCCTAACTCCACGATAACGGTCTTCGGGTAAAGAAGCTCGATGATCTGATCGGAGTAAACCTCCGGGATCAGGAAACCTCCGCCTACAGAGCTGGTCGCTGTCATCGCTTTGAACTCGCGCTCCATCTCCTTATCTCCATACATCTTTCTTGCCATGTATGCGGCACGCTCCGGATCTCCCTTACCGTGGATATCTAAGCACTTGATGGCACGTGCCACCTGGATATGTGCCGGAATCTTTTTCTGCTGCACGCCTCCCGGTTCTCCTTTCCTGCTCATATAAATGTTGCTGTATTTTCTTGCCGGTTCACGGCGTTTCTGGAGAGTTCCCGCGGACTTCTTCTGGCGAGTGGGAGTAGTCCCCTTCATCCCCTTTTCCTCGTCATCCTCCGGCTCGTCGTCACTCATGACCTCAGCCACAGCGTCCAGTAACTCATCGGCAAAGCCGTCACCCAGCTCATCCTCTTTACGGGACTTACGCTTTTCGTTTACGTTATCAAGGGCATCCTGGATCACAGTCTCAAGGTCCACCTCATCACCCTTCGTACCGTCAGCGGCATCAACGATTGCCTCGACGATCTCTGCGGCCGCGTCCTCTCCGATCTCATCTTCTTTTGCGGACTTGCGTTTCTCATTGATGGAATCGATGGCATCGCTTACGATATCCGCGATGTCATCATCGTCCTTATCTTCTTCCGGATCATCGCCCTCTTTCTCTTCCGCCAGGGCAGCCTTTACTGCATCCTTGATCATTTCCTGGAGATCTCCTGCGCCCATCTTCATGGACTTCTTTCTTCTTGCTGCTTTCCGATTTAATCTGTATCTGCTCAATTTGTTTCCTCCTTAAAAAATAATTTCAATGTTACCTGCTTTTCTGCTTCTGGGAGGTTTTCTCCGAGAAACCGGCATTTCCTTTTTCCCGGACGCCTCGCTGATCACAGAATCGATCATGCGGGCTGACTCCTTCATGGAGCGGCTGACCTCTTTCAGGGACTTAAGCCTTGAATCGCTGATCTTGCGTCCTTCCTTCAGCTCTTTCCGGATCTCTTCTGTTGCTGACTTGTAGTCAGTAATGACTGCCTCCGGGTTCATGGCCCAGGTCACAACAGACACTTCCCACAGGGTCACTTCCTTCAGATGCCGGATCCCAGTCTCGTCATATTCAAAGACTACCGGCTCATAGCCGATGGACAACTCGTTCAGAACGCCGTCTTTCAGAAGGGTCTTGATGTCTTTTCCCATCGATGTATCGGAGATCTTTGCCTTCAGGAATAATCCCTTTTCGTCCTCCCGGAGCTCGATCGGCTTTCCGATCGGCAGCCAGCAGTCATTATGCAATGCCAGGATCTTAACTCTCCCCCATCCGCCTGCCAGCGCCTTTGCAAACGCTCCAGGCTCGATGATGTCCCCGCCGCTGTCAATGTTCTCGAATACGGCACCGTATCCGGAAAAAATACCCTCTTCTTCATCGTATTCGTCCATCTTAAAAGACAGCCGCTTTGTCTCGTGTTTCATGCTGGTTCTTCCTCCTTTCTTCAGAACTTTTTGTATAAAAAAAGACCAGGTTTCCCTGATCTTCTTTATGCTTATTTAGTTTTCTAAAAATAGGTATAAAAATAGCACGCATCACTGCGTGCCATCTTTATCGTCATTCTTTTTCAATAGCTTTCCAACTAAAATAAAACGAATTCCTATTAGCAATGCTAAGATACATACCACAACAACTACATTCATTACAATGATTCCCCAAAATACTTCCCTCATGTTTTCACTTGTCAGTGAAAATGTGATATTGGCATTTACAACTATTAATGCAAATATCGATACAAAAATTCCCATCAAAGAAATTATATTGGCATAAAGGGACTTCATTTCTCCCCTTACCTGTTCAACTTTTTTCTCTAATATTTCATTAGTTGCTTTTGCATTAATAACCGCATTGGAGAACACCTCACCAGTCTGAAACTGCCCATATGTCATCTTTGCAAGAAAATAATAGGCTCCATTTTGTGTACCCTGTCGTTTTACAATTCCATTCGCTTTTAGCCTTTTGACAGCATTAATTACAGCCTGCATAGACATTCCAGACTGTCTTTGAAGTTCACCAAGACTTAATGCAGTGCCTTTTTCTAGTGCCTCCACAATCTTCTTTTCATTTTCGGTAAATTCATTTTTATCCATTAACACACCTCCACAAGGTGATTATAATGCATAAATTCATATTGGAAAAGTATTTTACTCATCATAGATCAAAAAGCAATGACAGTTTACAGTTTCTTCCGCCGCATTGCAGTCCGGATCACACGGCATCATGAGTTTGTGTCCTTTTGATGTCACAAATGGTTCTGAGAACAGGATCGTTTTCCCGTTCAGCTCCCGGTGGGTATCCCGTGCCTTATTGATATTCGTGACATGCCAAGTCTTCGTTTTGAACCGGCAACGCTTCGCCATATCGAAGGATACCGCCTGAAGACTGGTGTTGCACTCCTGAGCGGCGATTGTCCGGGCTCTAGCGGCAGTGGTGTTCATCTCGTTCATGATCTCATCCGAAAGCTCCTGGTGGCTCTTTCCGGTCTCGAGACCTTCCGTTACGATCCTCGCGATCTGCTCCTTCGTGGTCTTCGTTACCTTGGTGACTCTCTGGCCGCCGCGCAGCCTTGCGGTTGCTGTCAGCTCCGGCCTGTTAATCCCCGGGATCCGGTATGTGTTGATCACATTCTCAGTTCCCTTATCGTAAGTCTCCGCCCATAACGGTGTCAGAATGGAATTCAGGATATTTTCTTCCTCTTCCCAATTCAGCAGCCCCGCCACGAATTTCATGGTCAATTCCTGCTGCTCCGTTTTCGGAAGTGCTTGGAACTCTTCCTGTGTAATCCCGATTGCGTCCCAAGCGTCACCGTCCGCTGCCTTTTTCGTTCCATTCAGAGACTTCCGGATGTGATCCGCCTGGTCCTTAAAGTAACGCTTCATGCTCTGCTCGAACTTCCGCTCCTGGGTTTTCCGGACCTGTTCAAGACTTCGCCCTGCTGCCTTGATCCGCCTCGCTTTGATCTCCGCGGCACGCTGAAGGATCTTGTCCTCTTCCTGATCCATCAGATCTGTCGGATCAATCTCGATCTGATTCCGTCCTTCATCTAACGGCGGATCTCCTTCCGCAAACTGCAGGTTCGCAGATGCAGAGCTTACCTCCACCGGGTCTTCTGTTTCATCCAGGAACAAATCTGCGAAGTTCATCTTGTAAATATCTCCGTTCTTCGCCGGCTCCATTCCAAGCTTCTCCCGCGCCTCGTTTTTTTTCAGCAGTCCATTGTTCCAACCGTCCAGCGCCACCGCTTTCTCGAATTCCTGGTCATGCGGAATGATGTCATCAAATTCCCATTCCAGGTCCTCGCCGTACGCCGGAAGGAGCTGCCGGTTAATGGCATCCTGCCGGTTCTTCAGTTTTGGCGTCAGCACGTTCTTCGCATAAATGTACTGTGCCGCGTCTGCCGTGGCACGGTTGCTGTTCTGCGTGATGCCCATGATCTCTCGAGGAACCCCAAAATGTTCCAGAACAGCATCACGGGTGAAGGTCCGTCCGTTGATCATGTCCATGTCCTTCATGTTATCCGCCAGCTTTGTCACCGAAGCCGGACTTCCAGGCGGACCTCCGATGGTGATCGGCCTGTGGCTCTTATTTGGTCCCCTCAGCCGCTCGTCCCACTTTGCAAGGAACCTCGTCTGCTGGTCATCGTTGGCACCCGGCATGGAGATAACGATTCCCGGCGTCGCGTCATTGTAGAAAAACTTCTTCTGGAACTTCGCCGCATACTCGTCTGTCTCCACTTCATCCGCGAGAGCTTCTGCCTGTCCCAGGCCGCGCCGGTACGGATCCAGCGGCTTCAGGTCTCTCATGACGAACATGTCATCTACAGACACATTCATCATGTAGCCATCTGTTGTCCGCACCTGGTAGAACGGATTACCCTGATATGGCGTCATCTGCACCCAGTGCGTCGGAACCGGCCACAGCTCCGCCGGAGTGCCATCGGAATACCGTTCAATGATAAAATATCCTTCGCCCTTGAGCATCAGGAAGATCGCCTGTAGTCTCCAGATCGCGGAGGAAGTCATCTCGTACAGCGGATTCGGCTGATCCATGAAATCCAGGAACGGATGGGATGTTACCTCCTGCCGTTCCCCGTCCTCGCCGATCCGGTAAAGCTTACCCGGAATGTACGACAGATCCGATGCGATCTTGTCAACGACCGACAGCCGGGGATTTTCTCCGAAGCTCTGCAGCCACTCTGACGAGTTACGGTCCGGAGGTGTTGTCCATCTCGGATACATTCTTTCTGTGCCGCCCTGAAAACGGCTGCGTTTAAATAAATCTAATAATCCCATATCTATCACCAGTTTACTGTCCACTCGACCGGATCATAAAGAGCAAGAGCCAGAGCGTCCGCCATATCCGGGGATTTTAGTCCCCGCTTTTTCATGGCTTCCTTCCGCTCCAGTTCAATCTTTCCGTCCTTGTTGACAATGTATTTTCGGTTACTCAATTGCGTCATCAGCGTGTCATCTTCCGGGATCTGCAGTAATCCGTCCTTCAATTTCTGTCGGACGGCTCCCCACATTAAGCCGGTGCTGTTGACATACTCGATCGGATCGTCATCATCGACCTTGCCTCCGGCGCCGCCGAAATGACACTCCACGATGTGAAGATCCAGTTCTGGAACGTCCTGACAATCCCGCCATTGGTTCCCGTCTTTCGGATCCAGTCCTGCTTCCCGGCAACGATCCTCCCACACCGCCTGCACGATTTTTTCCTTCTGCTCATCCAGATTGTCATATACGCCAACACCCAGCCCGTCGCAGTCCACTTTCACGTGGATGGATGCTTCCGGATAGGCTGCCGCATACCGTTTGATCATCTGCACCGCATACCCGGAGATCTCCGTGGTTTTGTTATGATTGTGCATCTCGATCTCTCCGGATTTCTGCTTATCAAACACCACATACAGAACGGAATTGTCATCGCCATACCGCGCCACATCGATACCAATGTCGATCCGGAGCTTCGCGGTCTTGATCTCCAGCTGTGTTGCCTTCTCACACCACTCCATGGCGATCAGGGAATCCGGCGTGCTCTTCGGGAACTCTCCTGCTACGCGGACACGGAAGACGTCTGAGTCCTCTCCAAACATCTTGATGATCTTCTCAACGAACTGTTTGGATACGTGGGCGCTGTCTCGGCCGTCGATGTGAATCGCGCTGTACTCTCCGCGTGACTTGTGATGCGAATCATAGAAAAATCCCGACAGCCTTGTCGGGTTCCCCATCATGAGAAGCTTTGCATCCTCTCCAGTCATCGCGCCGAGTACCGGCTCGAAGACTTTGTCCGAAACACCGGATGCCTCATCAATGATATACAGGACATGCTCTGAATGGAATCCTTGCAGAGCTTCCGGGTTTGTTGCCGTCCGCGGAACCGCAAACCATTCTTCCGGATGCCCCCGCATATAAAGCTTCTCATTCGTCCAGATCAGCTCATCCTTAAATGCCGGATTGTTTCTCATCCATTTGCTGATCTCCGCCCACAGGACATCCATGAGCTGATGCTCCGTAGGCGCCGTGCACGGGATCTTCGGAAACGGGCGGGTGCAGATGAACCACAGCACTGACCAGGCTTCCACGGCGCTCTTTCCGACTCCGTGCCCCGATCGGACCGAGGTCATGGGATAATCTCGAAGACTCCGCAGAATGTCACGTTGCTTTTCGTCCGGAATTGCTTTTATGATATCCTCCACAAAATAGATCGGCTCATTTGCATAGAACCGGATCGCATCACTGCTCAGTGCTGGCATTCTCCTCATCTCCCTTCATTTCCTTCTGTCTGCGCTCATACGCACCGATAATCGTCTCGGCAAGCTTCTGCTGGTTTCCGGTTCCCATCGCCATATGATCCGCCAGCCACTCCATGGCCTTCATCGCATCATACAGTTCGATGCTGGCACCGTCTTTCCCCATTTTGACCTTCTTGATCACGCGGCCGTCCACCTGACCGGATTCACGGAAATCCACATAGTTGACTTCACGCATGACCGGTGCTCCCGTCTTCTTATCCGTGATCGGACCGAAGGCTCCCATCGCCTGAATCTCTTTCCTGCCGAACGTCACGAAATCCGTGATGCTGGCAGTCGCGATATCCAGATACCACTGGAAGACATCATGCTCATCGAACAGCTGGCTTTCAAAGCGCTCTTTTTTCAGACGCTGGATCTCCGCCTTCACCCTATCGTTTCTCAGCAGCCGGAAGCTGTTGGTCATAGCTGATTCATAGCTGCACCCATACGCCTTCATGTATGACTGCGTAGCATTCAGCGTCTTCGCATAAAGAATGCAAAAAAGCTGCTGCTCCGCGGTTAGTTCCGTGTTCTCCATCACAGACTCGACCGTCTTCGCATCAGCTTTCGCAACGTTGCGTTTTTCTTTTTTGCAACGCTGCACTTTTTTCTGCAACGTTGCACTCTCAGATTTATCCCATCCATACCGGCTTTTCCAGCTTCGGACCGTCCCCGCCGAGACCTTCAGGATCTCTGCGATCTCAACCAGGCTCTTCCCGGAATCGAATAATTCCTTCGCCTTCACAACCTGTTCATTCGAACTTCTGGCCACTCACCTCACCTTCCAATCTGTCTGATTTTGGGTAAAAGAAAAGAGCCACGCGGTGGTGGCCCTTTTCCTTTTATATCTATAAATCTGCCTTCTCAAACATTTCAAAAGTAGCATTTTTTGCATCCATAGTAAGAGTGTCTTTTTTAAAACTTAAATAATCCAAAAGATTCACTCTTTTATCAATTATTACGTCCAAATCCGAGTCCGATAACGACAACATAATCTTAGGTTGTTTTGTACTCTTATGAAGCAAATAGTTATTATATGCAATCCTTATATCTTCCGCACTTGCCTCACCTCTAGATAGAACAATTCCAAGCTTCGCTTCATTAGAAGACATAATATCAGATAATTTATGGAAATATGTGTTTGATGGAGTTTTTCCTTTTCCTGATTTTTCCATCTCATTTTTACACTCTATGATAAAATATGGAGTTAATAACTGCATAATAGTCGGAAATGTTTCTGAACTAAATGGGAAACGCATTGTACAATCAAATTGATTTGTGTTTGTATGTATCTTATTTGTACCACTTATTGTTTTTATTTGCATAAACAAAAATAGCGCAAGTTCTTCTAAAGCATCTCCCTGGCTTTTACTCGTTTTAAACGGCCCGTTAAGTGCTTGTTTTAATTCTTCTAATCTTTTATAAGCTGATTCCGATGGTGCATAATATATTTCAAATATATTCTTATAATTATTAGCCAACGTATCAGCTAGAGAAAAATTTATATCACCATTTAACTTACCTTCCCGCTTTCGTATTTCTTCTTCTATCATGCTTTCTGGTATATTGGGATCCTTTATTCTTTCATATACAACTCGAGTATTTTCAAATGAAACTTGAAATTCTTTTCCGCAATTATGGCAATAAACAATCGTCCCTAAAATATCTCTAAGTTCGCCTGTATCAAATTCTCCATAAAAAAATTCACATTCTTCATTAGTGCATAATACCACATATCTTTTTTTTAAGATTTTTTCCCTTTCAGCAAATCTCATTATTGATTCGGCAACACTATACTTTACTTCTAATCTTGATGCTACTGTCGAAACAGAAATTGTCTTAGCTTCTCTATCGGGAAGAGTAGCTAACCAAAAATCAAATGTATCCACAAAATGTTCATCAAGTAAATCAGTAATTTTCAAAAATTCTCTGTAAAACATTTTGTATATCTACCTCCTCTGGATCATAATACATTTTGACTACGCCTAAGTTTTTAGCTGATGTTAGCTGCACCGTAAATGGTCCTAAATATTTTCTGTTTCTGTTATAACATAAATGAAGAATTCTACACTCTTTTGTATTCAATATTGATTTTTTCCCATCAAAAAAAGTATCACTACACTGCAAAGGTCTATTTCCTGTAGAGGCCGTGTCTATTCGCGTCATCTGCAATATATCATCCGATGAAATTTTAATTAAATATGCCTCGCGATCTTCTTTAAAAATCTTCTCCATATTTCCATTAATAGAAATAAATTTTTCAAGAAGAATATCCATATCTACTATGGCTTTTTTCTTATTTGCTTCTCTTAAATTTAACGTTTCAAACATCTCATTTATAAAATTATTTCTTATAATTTCCATAGACCTTACTTTTTTCTGAATATCGGATGGTGTGAAAGAATATTTCAAATATAACTTATATAGCATTTTCCCCCAATTACTTACAGGATTAATATCCATATTCTGCATTTTAAAAATCTTCATTAAATCGTTAATTAAATCTGCTGATCTATCTAATGGTTTAAAACGATTTTCTTTATAAATAATATCATTCTCACTACACACATAAATTGTTGTCTTAGGCTTATATCTTGCCACAATAAAGCCTTGATCAACATAAAAATCTATATAAATAGGATATATGATTCTATCTCCTCTTTCATATTCCGTATTTCCCTCTAACAGAATTCCAGAAAACAAAAATGATATAACCGATATTTTCCCCTGATCCGTATAAGTAAACTTATAATTTGCCAATCCGAATCGTTCTGTATTTTTATATGATAAAATATCTTGTTGTGGGCATTGATCATATTTGTTTTTTATAATCTGTGCGGCATCGTTTAAAGTATCATCCGGAATATAGATTCTTTTTAAGCAAAATTCTTTGCTGCCTGATTTTACTGTATCTAAAACCCACTTATAGGTTTCTTTATAAGCATCGGTCGATTCATCATCACCGGCATATTCCAAAACTTGACTAAGTAAATCAGCTTTCACCTCGCTTACTGGCATTTTATGATCAAGGCAAAAATTTTTTAACCGATAGCTGTGAATATATTCATCTGACAAACATTTCGCTATTTTTATCATATCGCACTCTCCAATCCGACATTTTTTTACATTATACCACATGTCGTACTGAAAATGCCATAACCAGTAACTAACTACCATATGTTTATCAGTGTTTGCATTATAGAACATTTGTTCGTTTGCGACAAGTGTAATTATAACCAAAATTTCATGCTCTTTTTCTACACTTAAAAAGGCACCCTTTTTCAAGGATGCCTCTTGCTGCCTGGAATGTCTGGGTGGAGAATCCCGAAACCAGGTATTTCAGATGTACTGGATCGCTCCAGCAAATAATTTATCCGCTATCTGATATCACGGATTCAGGCATATCGCCTAAAAGGCAACCGCCAACATTGCGGAGACTGGATTTGAACCAGTGACCTTCGGGGTATGAACCCGACAAGCTTCCAGACTGCTCTACTCCGCGAACCAGGACGGAAGGACTTGCACCCTCGACACGCTGATTAAGTATCAGCTGCTCTGCTTACTGAGCTACGCCCTGATAATTGGCGACCGCTCTGCCTAACGGCCGCCCACGTATACCTTCACTTGAGGAGGATGTAGGAAGCCGCCGGCTGTATGCCCTTGGCTTCAGGTTACACTATAACATTTTGAAAACGAAAAAAGCGAAAATAACGAAATTACTTACTCTGATTTCATAAAATTGGTATACTCCATCCTCACGCTGTCCGCCGTGGCCTTCCGTCCCATACGAATTGCCACCTCATTCCAGGATAACTCCTCGAACACCCGGTACCGAATAATCCGCTGCATCCGCTGCGGAATTGTGAGCATCCACGCCTCCACCTGGCGCTTGATCTCCTCCGCCTTCTGAAGCCGTTCCTGAAGGATTGCTTCCCGCCGATCCAGCTCATCCGGATCCTTCACCACCGGATATGACAGGCCCTCGATGTAGAAACTCTTGGCGGTATACGGAAACTCATGCGCCGATCCGGACACCCGGTCCTGCACGATTTTCTTCCGGTTCTTCTTAAGCCTCAGTATATCTTCCTTCGCTTCCTTCACCTGCTCGCAGGCATCTATGTACTGTTTCAGAATCTCTTTGTCCATTGGTATCACCTCCTCGATAACGCGGATCCGGACAAAGGCTTGTTCCCATGTACGCCGGATGTGCCGCCGACCAACTGTGTCTGCCCTTATCCTCACTCATAGCCGCGTACTCTGTCTCTTGGTTTTTCTTTTTCAACGCCTTCGCAACTTTTTCATCCCACTGGGTTCTCATCCTCATTTCACCTCATACTTCACACCATATAGTTCATATGTTTCATCCCGGTATTTCCGGATATCTGCATTCTCATCACCACAGATCCGGTTCACTTCCTTCACAATTGCCTCTGAGAACTGAAGGAGCTTTGACCGATGATCATTCTCATCCCTGACACCTTTCCAGTGGAACTTCTCACACAGGATCCGTGCAGGAACCGACATCAGAAGCGCCAGAACCTTCTCGATCCGTTCTTGCTCATTCTCTCCGGACATTTTCTGTTCTCGCTGTTTCCATTCTTCTTGGATGTGTTCATCGATCTCCTTCGCGATCTCCTCTTTCATTTTTTCCTTGGCATCCAGAACCGCCTGACGCTTCATGGCTTCGATCTGCTCCAGCGTGAACTGGTATGTAGTCCTGCTGCCTGACTCCCGTTCCATCCGCCGTCTCTCCGCCCTGGTCATCATCACCACCGCCGCCCTTTCTTATCGACTAAAGTCACTTTCCCGAGGACCCGCACATGACAGATCACGCTCAGCGCCTTAATCATCTTCCGGAACATAATGATCTCCTCCGGTGGCCGATCTGCTGCCTTGATTGCTCTGGCCGCCGTTGGATCCGGATAACCCTCTGCATTTCTATCTTTCATCCTCATCATTCCTTCTCAAATCTTAATATAAATCATTTATATCATCCAAGAAATCCTCGTAGATCTCGCATCCCGCGCAGGTCTGCTCGTTGCATTCCGGAATATAGTTACAATATGGACACCTCATAACATCCTCCAATCTTTTTTCTTCCACCTCTGCCCTGTATGGCTCCGGCAACGGCATCCAGGCATTCACATACATGTCCTGGCTAACGAGTGATTCTGTCTCGTCACCATTAAACCATGCTTCGCCCTTTTCGTCCTCGTCATATCTTCCAATGCATGGGAGTGTGAAGTTGGAAAATGAAATCAACACATATTCCCCAAGCTTCGGAAGACGTTCCGTCACCGGGACCCATCTCCGCACATTCTTTAACGCCAGCCTTGCATCCTTCTGATCTTCCTCGTTTTCGCAGTGGATCACGATGTCATAGGTATCGTCATATACGTCTGCGACTCCGTTCTCATCAATCATTACCAACATCTTTTTCCCCCTCCGTTTTCATTCGCCCGATCTCATCCGGGCACAATCCTGTATCTTCATAATCCTTCAACTTCCAGAGCGCCCCGTAGAGCTTTTCCCAGACTTTTTCTGTAAGCACTACGCCGGGCTTCAAGTCGGACCACGGGACGTCCCGCAGGCACCAATGACCACTATCTTTCTTTTCCGTCAGTCTCACCGCCTATTCCTCCCAGCTGTTCTTTCAGACCTTTCAGTTCGCAAGCTCCCGTGCCGTAAATGCTTACGTTTGCCCAACTGCATCTATCGCAATCATAGTCCTCGCCACGTTTCATCATCTTCTGGCACTCCGCATAATCCCTTTCCATCTCCTCCGACACATGGATCCGGATTTCTACATGCGGTGCCGGAAATAACTTAATTTTCTTCATTGCCATCCTCCTTGTTCCTATCTGCGATTTCCAACCATGACACACTTTCACATACGCCACTCTGCAATCTCACATGGGCGAAATTGCAGAAGATGCCAATCACAGTTCCTTCCCGCCACACACCGGTCTTACCATTTCCACAGGTCTTGTGGTTACCCTTTTGTGTCTGGACCATGATGATATCACCAATCTTTATCTGCCCGCGGATACTTGCGATCTGCTGCGGTTTGATCGCTTCCCGCATATATCGGGCACAAACCTCCGTCCGGCTAAGTTCTGTGCTACGTTTCCTTGCTGGCACGATTTCTCCACCTCGCTATCTTTTCCTCGTATATGCCTTTACCATGCTTCAGGCCGCCCAGGACCATCTTCCGAATACAATCCCAACGCATACAAAGTTCAGGTGTCCAAATGCCTTCATCACCTTCTTCATACAAGTCCACTTTCCATATGCTGTCACGGATCGTCCCTCTCTGCCAGTATTTATTGACCTGTTGAGACGGGATTCCTGTAATGCGGTATACCTCACCGGCTGTAAGATCCGCGCATATGATCTCTCCAGTTTGAATATCTCTCAAGGTGTACCTGTGTTTTCCACTCTTCTCCATATCAGCTTCCCGCCTTCATCAACAGCTCATAGGCCCGGAGCATCATTCTGTGTTTTGTATAATACTGCGGCTGAGACTTGATCCAATATTCTTTCATGATATACAGTTTCTGCCGTACTTCCCTGATCATGCCGTCTAATATCTCCTGATCATACTCAATCAGTTCTTGTTTCTCAGGTTCTTCCTTCGCATTATGTATTTTCTCGATCTCGACATTGGTGCATTCCTCCTGCTGCTTTTCGGCAGCGGCTTCACCACCATTTGGCAGCGCCGTCGGTTCTTTCTGTTGCGACGTCGCAACACATTTTTTCGAGATCTGGCAGGCATACGCACACGGGTTTGCGCACTGCTGGCAGCATGGGACCGGCTCGTCGGTTCCTACTTTACGTTCCGCAAGGTCCAGATTCACAAACTGGCAGCTCTCTCCGATTTCCTGCCTCAGAGTCTCCACCATTCCGGATCCGACCATTGCACACGGAAACGGATTTCCCATTGTGGCCTCCACACAGTAACAATATTCCTGCCGGATTCCACATTCCATATGGCAGTTAAAACAGCTGTATCCCCGGCCATCACCTTTACAGCCCGGAGTAGATATGAGGCTGTCCGGCGGATAAACTGTTTTCGGCAGTCCATACGCGGATATCGCTTCTTCCGGCTCCCCGATCAGGTCCTCAGCACTGACCGTAAATGCCGTGGTTGAGGTCACCGCTTCTGTCGGTGCTGAATTCTCCACTACCGGATCTTCCGTTTCTGCATCATCTATCTCTGGAAAATCTGACAGACTCAGCTGCCCCGGGATCTCAAAGTACGGGATCTCCTTCGGCCTTCGGAGTTCACGGATCTCACGCACTGTCATGTCCGGCGTCACCGCACTCATCTGTTCCGCATCCAGGGACAGCATCTCCTGCAGCTGTGCCTTGCTGTATTCCCGGAATTCCTCCGCGAGAACCGGACTGTTGCCACCTACGGAGAACTTGTCATTCCGGGTCATGTACCGGCTCGCCGTCGATTTACTGAATCCGAACCGATCCGCGGCATAATCCCAGATGTTCTCGTATCCGGCTTCCCGGTACAGCTCCTTATCCCGGATCACTTTGAGATAATGCCCCGTGGCGATCACGTTCCGGGCCGCATCTCTTAAGCAGGCATGAATGTTATTCTCCGCCTCTTCAAGACTCACATCCAGATAATAACTTTTCCCCGAAAGCTCCATTTCTTCCGGCATTCTTGTGTTCTCTACATCCTCCATCTTCTCACTCCTCTATGCTCCCATGACTGATTTCAGGAAATCCCCCGATGCCCGCGCCGCGATCTTCTGACGGACACGTACTTCCGGCATCGGCAGCGGGACCGTCATCGCTTCGATCCGGTCCGCGATCCGCTCATCGCAGTCTAACTTCGACGCCTCACAGTTACTGGTAAAAATCACCGGTCTCCTCTCCCGGTACCGGTAATCGATCAGCCGGAAGATCGCCTCGTTGATCCACGCCTGTCCACCATCGTGGGCGCCAATATCGTCCAGGATCAGCAACCGGCACGCATAAAGTCCTTCCAGCGTCTGGCGGTCAAGCTCGTCTTTACTCTTCACCAGCTCAATCAGATCCGGCAGCGTGATGAACTTCATCGAGAACGGACGTCTTGCCGTGATCTCGTTCGCCAGGATACATGCCAGGAAGGTCTTTCCGGATCCCTTGCACTTTGAGTAAATATAAAGCCCGCGGCCGGACTGTTCAAACTCCGCAAACCGCTTCACAAACGCATTGACGATCTTCTTCTGCGGCTCAATATTCTCCTCGTACAACGTCCAGTCAAACGCTGCTCCGGTCTTCCCCATGCACTCCGACGGCATCATGCTCCTGGATATTCTCTTTGTCGGATCCTGAAGATACGGGGATTCCTTTCCCACCGGCATCATGAATGGCTGCGTGTATCCATATCCCGGCACGAAATACGTCACCAGAAGGCAGCGCCCCGTGCCCTCACCGAATGCCTTTATCTCCGACACCGTCCCCTGCACCTGGCAGGAACTGCTTGTAGAAATCCGATGCTGGTCTCCGATCTGCATGCTCCTCACTCTCCTTTGCGGCGGATCCCCGGTTCACATAATTGCCATCCAGGACCTTCGCCATGTTGGCGTCTGCTGTCAGCCAGTCAAACGTGGCCGACCAGTTCCGACCGTTCTTGCCCTTCAGGAAATCACTCGCTTCTGCCATCTCAAAAAGCCGTTGGAAGTCCTCCACGGTATACCCGGCTCTCAGTCTGGCACGGATCGCCCTCTTTCTTGCCTCAGACATCTTCTCCAGGCGGGGATACGACCCGCAAACGGAATTGTATAATTCTCGAATCGTGGCGATCTGTCCAGCAAAGGGCTCCGGCTTTTCTGTTACTGCGTCAGCAGTACTCTTTTCGTTTCGTTTTTGTTTCTGTTTATGTTTATATAATGTGTCACCAATTTGCATACCAACTTGCACACCATCTTGCGTACTGTTTTGCACACCAATTTGCGTACTAACTTGCGTACTATTTGCTATAGTGATTTTATACTTGGTGGCCTTCGTGGCCTTTTCCTGAAAGTCAATAAGCCCTCTCTGCTTCAATTCGTTTCTCGCTTTCAGTATTCCTGACCTCGATAATCCCGTCAGTACCGAGAGCACCTGATTCGGCGCTGCAAACCACTCTATCCAGTTGCTCCTGTTGCATACATGCAGTAACGCAAAGTATAACGACACCTGCCCTGTAGATAACGGATTTGTTGTGGCCGAATCCCAGAACGCATTGATCTGGGCGATATAGTTCATAAAGGCAGTCACCTACCTTTCTTTTTTCGCTTTTAACTCCTTCCCCGCTTCCCGCGGGTATTTTCCTGTCTACCGTCCATCTGCTGTATTTTTATCCCCGGCGTCAGCGGCCAGAACGCCGGGATCCCTGTGACATGCCTCAGAATGAGGAAATAGCCGCTTTATGAATCTTTATCCGATGATCACGATCCGGCTTCTAATCTCTTCCGGCATCTCTGCAAGCGCTGCTCTGAAGTACTCTTTGATGCTGTCCACTGCCTCGTTCTTCCAGATACCTCCCTCAGCTTCCACAATCTTAAAGGCCGGTGTTCCCTGGTCGCTGAGCCGGAACACGAACTGGCTGTGCGGCTGCTTCACTTCCTGGAAGGTACGGAACGGAACCAGATCCACAGGATTCGGGACGATCACGTCTGCCTTGGAAGCGACTCCCACATTCATGGTTGCCACCTGGGTCCTGCCATCGTCAGAATATGTCGTGTTATTCTTCTGCTCTACATTGCCTGCAAACTTCATGATTGCTTCCAGATCCGGTGTTGTCGCAAAGTTCGACTGGACCGCGATCATAAACTCTTCCTGGTCGTACCAGGCGCCAAAGCGGTACTCGGACGTCTCTGCCTCACATAAGAACAGGCATTCTCTCTTTCTCTCAGAATCAAGGAACGATACCAGGCGTACCGTCTTCGGACCATCGATCTGGATCACCATCTTCTTGCCGTCAAACTCCTCAGAACACGCGGCAATATAATCCACCATAGCAGACAGGGACGCCGCCCCGATTGCACTGGCTCTCTTCGGCGCTCCGTAACGCTCCAGGCGTTTATTCGCATATGTCTCACCGCAGATCTCGAGGACCTGCACTTTCTCTGCATCGTTTCCGAGATTTACCACATACTGTAACGCTTCTTTTAATCCTTCTAACATTTCACTTCTCCTCTCATGCTCTTAAGTCGATCGGACCTTTCCGTTCCTCTTCCAGGATTTCACCGGTCTCTGGATCAAAAGGCTTGTCCATTTCTGCGTTCCGCTCCACCGCGGTATATACTGCCACCTGGGAACGGTTGTTATTGTGTTCTGACATCTCAATCCTGCCGGACCGGGCATCCTGTGCAATAAGGAACAATGATTTTCCTTTGCGGAATCCCGCAAGCTTTGTCTTGATATCAAATTCTACGTTGATGCCGCCTGCATCGTTCGGCTTAAACTTCAGGTTGATCGTCATTCCCCTGGATGCCTCCGGATCCATGTTAGGATCCATGATGTTCCGCCCGATCTGGGCCAGCGCATGTCTAAACCGTTCCGCCAGCTCACCGCCGGCGATGGAATCAAATGTGATCTTTGCCATTTATGTACTCACCTCCCCTCTCTGGCTGAACTTATTAGTTCCCAAAGAACGCCGATGCCATGTCCATCTGCGCGTTTTCTGCCTGCTGCGCTGGTTTCTGTACCGGCGGCGGAGTTACCGGCTGTTCCTGTGCCGGGATTGCGGCCTGCGGTTCTGCTGCTACAGATACGTCCGGCGGGGTAAGGAACGCAGTCTCTTCCGTTCCAGCCTCTTCCTCACTGTAAAGTCCGGAGAAGTTTTCCGGGAATGCTTCACGCAGCGCCTGCACCAGTGCAACCTTCCGGATCATTGTGGCCGGCTTCTTCGACCACTGGCTGTTTAACGTGCCATCTTTCTTTCTGGCTGCGTACTCTTCGAAAGACACCTCGCTGCGGTACGAATGGGAACGGTCCTTCCGGTATACTTCCGCATAGCCACCCACAAGCGTTTCCTCCGGAAGTTTTAAGGTTCCCTTCCGGTAGATCAGCTCCTCCCCGGATAAGACGATCACTCCCGCTTCGAAGCCGTCAAAGCCAGGAGTTTTCTCTGCGCGTTTCATGAACGCTTCCTTGCCGACTACCATGGTCGCCGGTTCATTGCCGTACTTAATACAGTACGCTTCCTTCAGCCACGGGTTCAGTCCGGCGTACTTGCAGAGATTGATAAACATCACGATCTCCTGGATGGACACGCGTTCCTTATCTCCACTTACAAGATAATCACGGACTGTCTGCGGGGTCAGAACGACCTTTTCCCCCGCGACCATAAATTCTGCTTTCTGCTCCATGCTCTGCGGTTTTGCCGCTAAGTTGTTTCCTACTGCCATTGCTCATTTCCTCCTTATTGTCTTGGTACCGGCTCGAACCGGATCCCGGAATCATTTAAGAACTTCTTTAATTTCTCCATCTGAGATTTTGTCACATATACGCGGAAATCCAGGGCGCATACCGGTTCTTCTTCCGGAACTGTCTTCTGTTCCACCGCTGTTTTCGGAGCTTCCTGCGGGGCCGGCTTCTGCTCCGGCGCTGCTTCTTCCTTCTTTCCGGCCTGGATTAGCTTCTCTGTCTCAGCTTTCTCCTTTGCCTCCCGCTCTGCCTTCTGTCTGGCACGCTCCGCTTCGTACTCCTGTCTTTTGCGTTCTGCCGCCTCCAGCCTGTTCTTTACCGCCAGGGCCGCGCCGATGTCATAAGTCTTTAAGAACTCTGCTTTCATATCGACCACATACGGACTGTCCGTATCGTTGAGAAGTGCAATGCCCTCAGACACCCTCTGAATCATTGCTGAGATCTCTTCCTTAATCGACTTCATCGATGTCGATACATTCAGATATGACGGCTTGATCACACGCTCAAACGGAAGATACTTCTCCAGGTCAAAGATGTTCGCATCATAGAACTCGCGGATCTTCGCTTCCTTCATCTTGCGCTGGCGGCTTTCGTAGTCTTTTACCTGACCATCGATGTTGCTGATCGCCTTATCGATCAGAACCGTCAGAGACTTGATCTCTGAGCTGAATATCTCATAAGGTTCCAGCATCTGTTTCCGGACCGATGACCGTTTCCCCTCCAGGGCATCCTTAAGCTTATTAAGCTTTGCCCGGTCATCCTTGGCATTCTTGATTGAATCATCATTGTAGACAGATGCCGCATATTCCGCAGTCCGGGTCTCGATCTCCGCCTTCAGATCCTCATAGTTCCAGTCGATTTTCTTGATAAACCCGTCTTCCACCGGGTTATAAATCTTTAATTCCACTCTATATCCTCCTTATATTGCCGGAAGGATCAGATCTGGACGCCGGCCTGTGACCACGCAGTCCCAGAACCTCTGCTCTGCGTCAAGCAGCTCCCGGATGTCCTCCTCAACTTCCTTCCGTTCGATAAAATAATGCCGGACTTCGATATGCAGCTCTCCGCCCCACTCGCTCTTGAGCTGTGCTTTCAGAACTGCGAAATCATATTCCGTCACTGCCAGATAGTGAAGCACCTGGCAGTAATAGTTGTCCGGGATCCTACCCTCCCAGTTTCTCCTCTGGGAGCTTTGTAAAATGTTCGTTGTCTTGATCTCCAGAATTCCATGCCGCCCCTGCCTGTCCATCAGTTCCCCGTCAAGAGATGCATGCATCCACGGGAAGTCCGGATTCAGGAACATATTGTTCTCGTCATAAAGAACCTGGTATTCCGGGAAGTCCAGGGCAAAGAGTCCACGGAGATACTTCTCCGCCTCAGTGCCGTACCGGACATATTCCTTATCAGAAATATCTTCCGGAAATACCAGCCCCATCTTCTCTTCCCAGAGCTGCACGTTATCCTTGTGCGGGCTCCTCCCAACACATGCTGCGGCATCCGATCCGCCGATATGGTTCTTTCTTGCGTCAAGCCAGGCGGCCCGGTCTGGGCGTATGTACTTCTCGGTAGGCATCAGGCTTTCCCCTTTGCAATCTGCTCTTCGAATTCCTTTTTCAAAGATTCTGCTGCATCTTCCGAAATTCCGCAGAAGTCAATCCCCATACCCGTATATTTGGTTCCTACAAAGAGTACATTCCCGGCAATCGGATATCCGTGCTTATCCGTTTCATACAGCCAGCTGCCAAGGATGTTCGACTCTAAAGACTTCAACAGTCCTTCTTCATCGACCAACATAACCATGCGATGACCTTCTTTTTCCATTTTCTTACTGACCTTCACTTTTGAATAAAGCCTTTTTGGGCTAACCGATTCGTACAAATCACAATCTTTTCCAATCAGCTTCCTCAGAGCTTTATTCTGCATCTGATAAGATCCTTCCGGATAATCGTGGATCGTCACCTGCAGATCCGTTGAAACTCTGACCAATTTTTTCATTGCTTTTCTCCTCTTTCTCCTCTAAAATAGTGGTGTAAACTTTTTACATGTGATCCCCTTGGAGTTGCCGCTCCGCTATGGGGATCTTTTTAAATTAAAATCCCGAATCTTGTAACTATACAGCCGAGGACATACACCATTCCCAGGCTTGCAAGTCCGCCGATCACACAGCCAGCCTTCTCCATCATGTTGTACAACGTGTTCTGTCTCTCGATCCGGATGTGGATCTCCTTAAGGATCGCTCCCTCCTTGTGCATACCGGGCATACGTACTCCCCGTGGATCACTGCAAACCGGGATATATTCCAGATCCGGTTGCATCGCTGACAGAGTGCCTGCCGTCCTTTTATTGATCTCATACATCTGTTTCACCTCCTCTCACAGCAGGATAAATTCCTTGATTTCTTTTGACGTAAGTTCCCGGCCCAGGAGCACAGATGCTGCCTGGATCGGAGTAAATTTCAATACAGTTGCAATCTTCTGCATCTCATCCAGAGAATACGTCTCCGGCCGGTGATACTTATTCTGAATCGTCTTTTTCGTTACCCCGACCTTGACAGCCAGAGCGGCATCATCTATTGCCAACCGCTCCTTATTCCCCGCAATACATGCACGAACGATCCTGTTCCGTTCTTCCTGCATACTTGGTTTTAATTTTGGCATACTCTCCCCCCCTTTCTCGTTCGTATTCTTGCTTCCACATCTCCATTGCGTTATACTCCTTTTACAGGCTCCTGCCAGAGTCAAGTATAGAAAGAAGGTACAATGGTATGAAATCTAAGATAATAAGGATCCCTGTTTCTCGATTTGAACGTGAACATAACATCCATGGCACCGGATATGTTCCTTGTAATGTCAGCGATCGTTGGTTACAATTTTCTGACACCTACGATAAGGAACTCAACTTGGTATTTGCAGATGTTATGACACTGGATCATAACGAAAAACCGAAAAAGATATGTACCTTATGCCTCGACATCAACGAGTTAAAAGCCGAACTGGCAAAAATCAAACCTGAGTAACATATTCTTTCAGGATCTCCTGGTAGTACCCCTGCACGGTGGCAATATGCTTTTCCTTCAGGTTAAGCATATTCCCGCGCAGGTTTATATTTTTTAGAGAAACTGTCTTCAACCTCTGGATGATTTCTGTCTGTTCCTCTTCCGGAACTTTCCGCTCGGTTAAGTCCCTTCTTATTTTTCCTAACATCTGGAACCAGATGCTTTCCATCTCTCTCACCCCTTCCGCATCTTTGTATGCTTGCTTCCATATCTCCATTGCGTTATACTTTCTATACAGGCTCCCGCCAGAGCCGAGTACAGAAGAAAGGAGGCATGCGTACATGTCGATCGGATTTTTGCAAAACCCTAAATTACTCTTGTTAGTGATTTTTCTTGGTTTCTATGTAACCGGAATCTTAATTGCCTTGTTTCGTGTTCAAGAAATCAATATAGACTTAAACTTATTGCATGAATATCTCTATTCCATCGCAGAAGACTACTCGTCTTACACAACCATCGATGCTCTTGCTCAACAAAGCCCTACTTATCAGAATGCACTTTTAAATGTTCTGGAAAAATATCCCACTATTCAAAAATACGAACCTTATTACATCGCGCCAATGGAGTACGGCCAGTCAAATAAAGAAAATTATATGGCTGCCGTCGATCACTATCATTACTTGTTGATGAAACGAAATTATCTTAATCAGGATCTAAAAACCGCTCTTAATCCTCTAACTGCTATAAAAAATATATTTTCGTTCCCCAGCGCATTTATAAAATGGATCGGTTTTTCACCTAAAGAGACAACATCTAAGCTTTTCAACTTATTCTCTTGGCTCATTGTCTTTTTATTAAATCTATACGGTGATGAAATTAAAGCCCTGATAAAACTTCTATTTCAGCACCTGTTCCACACATAAGTACACAAGGAGCCACAAACAAGTTCTTTCATACAGTGATATGTTCTCGCCACCTATAGCAATTAATGTTTCAAATAAGCGCGAACATATCACTGCAACGAATATATTTAATATTGTCTTCTTCATTTGGTCCGTTCTCTCTCACCCCCTTCCGTGTCTTTGTATGCTTGCTTCCATATCTCCCTTGCGATATACTTCTCTTACAGGCTCCTGCCAGAGCCGAGTACAGAAGAAAGGAGGCATGTGTATATGTCGATTGACTTTACAGGTTTTGATGAGCTTGAAAAAGAGCTGAAACGTCTGGAACGAAACGCTAAGGAGTTGTCTCAGATAACAGAGGTTTCATTCAACTAAAAGGAGTCGTATTTTATGAAATTAAAACCTAATTGTATTCGTGACCTACTAGAAGTATTTGAATCTGAAATCCAAGACGCTAACCGTACTTACAACTTCCCTTCTTGGGAATCCTTTCAAGAATATCCAGTTCTTGAAAAATACACCGTAGAAGAAATTGCTTATCACTGTCAGCAACTCTATTTATCCGGTTTCTTCTATCGTGGAGAACTCTATTGTGATGGCGGTATATCTCTGATGGATATTATGCCGGAGGCTCACGCCCTACTGGCTAATCTCCGAATTCCCAAAACATTCCAGTTACTTCAAAAATTCATTAGCCTTTCTGGCAGCGCCAGCATAAATCAAATGGCAGAGATAACAACATCCGCAACCATGGAATTTCTTCCTAACCTTCTGAATTTCGCTCAGGACATTCTTCATAAAAGTCCAAAGTAATATCCCGTTTTGCCATCAGAAGCCACTCTCCATGCGCCCCTGTAGTTAATGAGAAATCAGTAATTCCCTCAAACGGTACTGTTTTCCCATTAACTGTTAGGGTTTTCTTTTCGAGATCCAAATTCAACGTTCGTAACTTGAAAAATCGCATTATCTCACCCCTTTCCACTGTTTGCTTTTCTGTTACCCGTCAGCTATAATTGTTTTATCGGCACTGCCATGCTGAAATACAATTAAAAGGAGAATTTCTATGAGCCCATTTTCTTTTCCTACTAACCTTTTTAGCGACATGATGCAGGAATTTTCAATTGAACGAAATGGAGAAGTAATTGAAACCGCAAAAGGTTTTTTCTGTGGTCACAATTATCCCAACACAATCCAATTTAATGAAAATTTAAACATCAGAAACGGAGATTGGATAATCGATACCAAAACCAATCAGCGCTATCATGTTATAGATGCCCAACCAAAGAAGATGAATGGTGTAATCTCTTACTGGATGGTGAAATATGAAACGGAAATTGCCTATCGGAGAGCTGAGTCAATTAACCGCCAGGCAAATATAAATATAGGTACTGTATCTGGAAACTCTGTCATTGGAAACCAGGAAAATGTCATCATGAATATCGGACACAATATCGACGATATCAAAAAAATCATCGATGCCCTTCCGGCAGATGAGCAGGTAACAGGGCAGGAATTACTAGACACATTAAAATCCACCGAAGAAGCAACTCACCCCGTTCTAGTCGAAGGCGCTCTCTCAAAATTTTCGGACCTCATCAAGAAGCATTCGGACCTTCTCATTGCTGTCGGTAACTGGGCCGTTAAGTTGTTGATAGGACAGCAACGATAACTGGTCTTTGTTCGCGACACTCCGGCAAAACTCGAACAGGATCTCATTTATGACTTTCAGCTTATGAACTTCCACTTCAAGAGCTGAAAGTCTTTTTCGTAATGCCCGAGGTTTCCTCTTCACCCTTCTCACCCCTTTCACGTCCTTATTATAGTTGATTTTTAATCATCTTTTGTTTTAAAAAAAAGAGCCTCTTTTTCTTTTAAACTCTTAATCTCCAGCAGCTCACACAACGCCGCCACTTCACTTGTCTTAAATTCCTGCTTATTGTTCAGTTTCAAGGCAAATCCGTAGCTGGTAAGCCCCAGATGATCCGCTACAAATTTGAGCTTCAGCCCTCTCGACTTGATTAATGATTTTAAAGCATCGGAGTCGGTCAAGTTCATCACTTCCTTTCTATTCTTGATGATTTTAAATCATCTGCCATTATAGTATCACCATGAAGATTAAAAGTCAACTTCTTTTTTTATTTTTATCAAAAAATATTGATTTTAAATCATTTTCGTGATATATTCCTATTATAAATCAAGGAGGTTTCCATATGCCGGAAATAGGGAAAAGAATACGCTCAAGAAGAGAACAACTGGGAATGACCCAAGAAGAGCTTGCGTCTCGCCTTGGGTATAAAAGTAAAACGACAATAGCAAAAATCGAGAATGGAACCAATGATATAGTACAAAGTAAGGTTACTGAATTTGCCAAAGTTCTCGATACTACTCCAGCTTATCTTATGGGATGGACCCAACTGGACGGGAATGTCGTAAATGAAAAGGAACCAGAACTCACCGCTCGCGATGAAAAAGACATCGCCAAGATCCTGGAACAGACCAAGGAGCAGCTGCTCTCCCAGGAAGGGCTGATGTTCGACGGCGATCCGGCGTCTCCGGAGGCGATCAATTCAATTCTGGATGCAATGCAGATCGGAATGGAAATGGCTAAGAAAAAGAATAAAGAGAAATACACGCCCAAGAAATATAAAAAGGACTGATTTCCATGCGCATAAAGGAACTGGTATCACGTCTCGTCCGGAAATACCAGACGCGTGATCCATTTGAAATGATAAAGGGAATGAATGTGATCCTGGTCCACTATCCTCTGGAAGGCGTCCGTGGGTTTTACCAGTACTTCCAGAGGAATAATATCATCTATCTGGATGAACGGCTCACAGAGGCGGAGCAGCGCTTCGTTCTCGCCCATGAGCTGGGACACCTGTTCCTTCATAAGAAAGCGAATGCGATCTTTATGGATTCCAGGACACAATTCAACACGGACAAATATGAACGGGAAGCCGACACCTTCGCAATGGAGCTTCTGGTTCCGGACTCCGTGATCTTCGAGCATCCTGATCTGACGATCGGCCAGCTGGCACGGCTGACCGGATACGCAGAAGAGTTGTTAAGGCAGAAGGAATTTTTCTCATCATAGGCAGGAAGGAGTGCTTATATGATTATCAAAAACGTAATTAAATGCAAAAAATGTGGAGATATTATTGAATCAACTTCTGTACATGATTTCAAGACTTGCTCTTGCGGTGCTTGTTCTGTTGACGGAGGACATGATTATCTTCGACGTTGTGCTGAGTCGCTGGATGATTTTATTGATTTAAGTGAATTTGACTCTGAAGATGAAAAACGTATTTGACTTATCTACCGATCGGATGGATATGTGATCATGTTTGAACCGCATCTGGCGGTGATGAAAAAGATATAGAAACCGAAAATACATAGAAGGAGAATCTTATGAGTAAACCCAAAAGTACATCTGATTTGTTCGAGCACAAATCAAAAGCTCTGCAAAAAATAGACGATTATTTAACAAATCTCATTCAGTCTGATGAGCCCCGAGATAATGGAAAAGCCGACAAGCTCTGCTATTGGTTAAACGACTGGATGAACTTCTTATCATTCGAAAAAGATTTCTCACCCAAAAGTCTCCGCAGATATAAACGCGGTGAAATTATAAAGATACATTTAGGCTTCAATGTGGGCAGTGAAGAGGGTGGCCTTCATTATGCTGTTGTGTTAGACAAAAACAATGCAAAATCCTCACCTGTTGTTACTGTCGTTCCCCTTACTTCTGTAAAACCCCATACGGACACCACAAATTTAAAAAATGGAAGTATTTTTTTAGGGAACGAACTTTTTACCAATTTGAATTCAAAGATATCTATGGTTGATCGAAAAGTGAAAAGCGAGATTGATGAGTTGGAAAAGCTCGTGGCTGATGCCTCTAAAAAAGCATCCAGTGAACATTTTTCTACAATAGATACAAAACTTGGCACTGCCCGTAAAGAACTGGAATTATTAGCAAAAATGCGGGCAGAAGTATTAAAAATGAAGCATGGAAGCATCGCCCTTGTAAGTCAGATTACAACCGTGAGTAAAATCAGAATCTATGATCCCAAAACTGACCATGATATCCTAAGCGGTATTAAATTGTCCAATGAAAAACTGGATCTAATAGATTATGAGATCAGAAAGAGTTTTACAAATTTTTAGCATATTTCTGTTGACAATTGCATAAAATGTGGGTACAATGAATACGAAAAACATTGCCGTTTACCGGCCGTATAGAAGACATTGTTTCCAGTCAGCTGGAAACCGTATTCATTGAAGACCCTACAGAGATGTAGGGTCTTTTACGTTCTATGAAACAGAAAATCCGCCCAGTGTTGGCGCACCGAGCGGATCTTCATAGATTTTCTCTTGCCGGATGCTCCGGAAGATATAAATCAGACTTAAGACACCTGAATTATATCATCTCCAGCGCGTCCTGGCAAGGGGCGTATTTTTTATACCCATTTTTAGGTGTTGCGACGTCGCAACAGGAAGGAGTATGATATAATGGCTACCGCAAAAAAGCTTCCCTCCGGCTCCTGGAGGTGTCTGGTGTACAGTCACACTGAGCGTACATTCGACGCAAAATCAGGTACATGGAAGGATAAACGAATTTATGAATCATTTACCAGCGATGACCCATCAAGACGCGGGAAAGCGGATGCTGAGCGTCAGGCCGCCGAATTTCAACAGGATCGTGACACCAATGTCAGCCGGAAACGTCAAAAAAACGGAAACATTTTGCTGAAAGATGCAATGAAGAAGTACGTAGAAGCCATCGGTCCATCGCTCTCAGGTACCACCGTCCAGGGATATTCAAAAGAACAATATGACTCCTATGCTTTCCTGATGGAAAAGAAGCTTAAAGACATCACCACAGAGGACTTACAGAAAGCTGTTGATGATGATACGAAGCGCCCCTCAAAACGTTCAACCAAAACGAAAACACCTATTTCGCCCAAGACCGTTCGAAACACTTACAGCTACATACGAAGTGTTATAAACTATTTTTATCCGAACGATAACTATGATGTAAGGCTGCCTAAGATACCTAAGAAAGTTAAAAGCCTTATTCCTGCAAAAACTGTGCTGGAAATCATTAAAGATACGGAAATCGAGCTGCCGTGTCTCCTGGCCTGCTGGCTCAGCTACTCTATGTCTGAGATCCGTGGAATCCGTGTTCGAGATATCTCTAACGGATACATTACCCTGGACCGTGTTATCGTTGATATCGGACAGACTCCAACGGTAAAGGAAAGCGGCAAAGCGGAAGCCCGTCTGCGTAAGCATCACATCCCGAATTATATTCAGGCATTGATCGACAAGAATATCTCCGGGAAGAAACCAGATGATCCGTTGATCACCCTGAGCGGACATGCAATTTACATGCGCTGGGTATCTCTTTTAGAGCAGCATGACCTACCTCACATGACATTCCACGATCTGCGGCACCTCAATGCATCTGTAATGGCAATGCTCCGGATCCCGGATAAATATGCGCAGGAACGCGGCGGATGGTCTTCTGATCGGGTCATGAAAAACGTATACACTCATACATTTTCGGAGGAACGGGAAAAGGTCGATGAGACCATAGACAATTATTTTGACTCGCTTCTGGATGGAAGTGCTTCAGAAAAAGAGAAGTCCGCCATTGAGATTATAAATGCACTTCGAGAAGCGGATCCAAACGGCTGGTACAAAGCCCTGCTAAATATGCAACACGAAATGCAACACAAAAACTAAAAAGCCGCGTAAATACGCGGCTTTTGTCGTGGACCTGAGGGGAATCGAACCCCTGTCCGAAAACCAATCCCCTGTTCTTCTACTATCATAGTCTGTTATTTAAAATTCCCTCCCGCGCCCGAAAGCAGACATCCTGACTCGTTTGGTAGCTTCATGATACGCCCGCGTGCGCAAAGCTTTGCACGTGTCGTTTCCTGCTTTAAATGATGCCGGTGACTTAAAATGCAGGTCTTCTAAGGCCGACAGCTGCCTAAATTAGGCTGCGTATGCTAATTCGTCGTTAGCGTTTATATTTAGGTTTGCCATTTAACGCATTGCATGCGGATAGCTTCACCAGCTTCAAAGTCCCCGTCGAAACCAGTACAAGCCCTTACTGGCACTCTCTTCGGAGTTAAGCTGTGGCAGAGTCTGTCTGCAGTCTCTGCCGCACGGCATTGTTTTTTCCGGGCGACCCCGGACCAAAAACTACACCCTTATGTAACCCAAATCCTATCATCATTTCTTCGAATTGTCAAGTGTATCTTTGCAAAGCCCCCCTGCAGTTGTCATCATGCACGGATATTTCCCGCCTGTACACTGCAGACAGATCCTGACGGTTCTTTCTATTATAGAGTCGCAGGATCTGTCCTCAGCCGCATCTTTCAGCATTTACAATTCAGAAAATTTTCTGTCCATCAAAATCCGCTGCCTCTGCCGTACGCATTTACATGCACTCCATCAGGATCTGATAGATTTCTTCACGATCCAGTTCACGCGGATTTGTCTTTATGATATTGCAGGTATCAAAGAGCTGCACCTTCCTGTACCTTCGCATATGTAGGATTCGGCATGATCCCGGAAAAATCCACGATCTCCTTCCCTGCTTCCGTGAGCAGAGATCTCATTTCGTCGTAAACTCCCGATTTTTTGATCGAACCTCCGCCGTATGCAAGCATCACAGTCTTTCCAAACCTTCCAAGTTCTGCCGCGATCGCCTTTCTTGCCGCACCTTCCCCAAAATATACCTTCATTGGATACGAATAAACAAACTCCTTCATGATAGTTTCCTCCTTCATATTATCTGATCCTATTACTTTTTTGCAGCCGTATACTCTTATGGATCTTCCGCTCCTGTCCCTGCTGCCGAATGCAAATCTCCCGGCGCACAGAACACGCCCGATTTACGATCCTGTGATCCGATTGTTTCTATCGGTTGTTACCATTGATTATAGGATCCGGTTATAACTACCGGTCAAGGGGTTTTTTGAAATTTTTTTACATAAACCACTTACATAAACCACTAGAATCCGCAACTGCATGATACAGGTTCTTCAGCCCGGAAAATTCCGTTTACAAAAAATAGCGGTTGATTCTTATAAATGTTTTCTTATATATTAGTGTGTCTTATTTATAAATATTAGTACAACTTTTAAATATTTCTGCAAATACCTGTAAAATCATTCCAGTTATTTCTCTTCCAAAACATTTTCACTTTCATATGTAAATATTGTGCAAATTTAATATTGACAGGAACCGTCATTTAATGGTACTTTTACAGTAAATTCGCTCAGCGCTTCCATAATGCGGAAATGCTGGAAACCAAAATATAATGAAGAGGTGTAGACATGCAGGAATTAAAACCGATCAAAGAAGGAAAAGTACGCGAAATTTATGACAATGGCGACAGCCTGATCATGGTTGCCACCGACCGTATCAGCTGTTTTGACGTGATCCTTCACAATGAGGTTACCTCCAAAGGTGCTGTTCTGACCCAGATGTCCAAATTCTGGTTTGACCTGACAAAAGATATTGTTCCGAACCATATGATCTCCGTCGACACAAAGGATATGCCGGAATTCTTCCAGCAGAAAAAGTTTGAGGGAAAGACCATGATGTGCCGCAAATTACATATGCTGCCGATCGAGTGCATCGTCCGCGGTTATATCACAGGAAGCGGCTGGGCAAGCTACAAGAAAGACGGCACTGTCTGCGGGATCCGTCTTCCAGAAGGATTAAAGGAATCCGACAAACTCCCGGAGCCGATCTACACCCCGTCCACAAAAGCTGAGATCGGTGACCACGACGAGAATATCTCCTTCGAGCAGAGCATTGACCATCTCGAGAAATATTTCCCGGGAAAAGGCCGTGAATATGCAGAGCTCCTTCGCGACACAACGATCGCTTTATATAAGAAATGTGCAGAATATGCACTCACCAGAGGCATCATCATTGCCGATACAAAATTCGAGTTCGGTCTCGATGACGAGGGCAATCTCGTGATCGGCGACGAGATGCTCACACCGGACAGCTCCCGCTTCTGGCCGGCAAAAGGCTATGAGCCAGGCCATGGTCAGCCGTCCTTCGACAAGCAGTTCGCCCGCGACTGGCTCACTTCCCATCCGGGCAACGACTGGACACTTCCGCAGGAGATCGTCGATAAGACCATCGCGAAATATCTGGAAGCATATGAGATGATCACCGGGAAAAAATTAGAGGCATAACCCCCACAAACCTCCGTCTCTGAGTTTTTCCATTTAGTTCCTCATTTTTACAGAAAAAGCGTCCGGAATCCATTCCTATGGATCCGAACGCTTTTTTCTGTTGTTCTGTCTTCACCCGTCTGAGGGGCACTTCCGCTTTCAGGTCCCTGGGATCTTCTTATTTTAAAATATCCTGTCTGCAGATATGGCGGATCTTTTCCGCATCAAGTCCCCGGATCACTTCCACAGCAAGATCTGCTGCCGCTTCAAGATCAGACTTCGCGCAGAAATTATAATGGGTATGAACATACCGGCTCGGGACGCCGAGAACCAGGACCGGAACTGCCTTTGCTGTCAGGCTGATCTTTCCAGCGTTCGTGCTTCCGCCGCGGCGGACTGTCTCCTGAAACGGGATTCCGAATTTCTTCGCAAGCTCTTCCGCATACTCGATAAACACCGGATTGGAAATATAGCTCTTATCCATCCTGCGGATCTGGACACCGCCCCGCATGTGTCCCTGGGTCTGGGCCGCACTGAAATAAAAATCATCCGACGGAGATCCCTCAAAAACAATCGCCAGATCCGGACGGACAATCTGGGATGTGACTGTGGCACCTCTTGTTCCAACCTCCTCCTGAGCCGCAAACGCTCCGGTCACCCGAACTGCCAGCTGATCCTTCTCCCCGCACAGACGGGTCATGGTGTCGATAATGCATGCACAGCCTGCACGGTTATCAAACGCTTTTCCAAAACAGAGGTCACGTTCCTCATCATAGGAAAATGAAACTTCCGGAACTGCCGGATCTCCGATGGAAATACCGAATACTTCTGTTACTTCTTTCCTGCTCACCGCGCCGACATCCACGCTCAGTGTCTCAATACTCAACGACTGGGAGGCCCGCTCTGCCTCATTCATAAAATGGATCGGCTTGGACGAAATAATTCCCCGTACAAGTTTCCCGCTTCTGGTCCGGATCATCACAGTGTGCGCCGGAAGGTTTGTAAGGATCACTCCGCCGAGCATGAGGATCTCCAGACTTCCGTTTTCTCTGATACTCTGTACCATAAATCCACACTCATCTGTATGGGCATCCAGCATCACAACCGGTTTCTCCGGATCCTCACCCGGCATACGCGCATAAAGGTTATTCATCGCGTCATTTTCCAGCTCCAGACCTTTGCAGTACTTCGCAACCGTGCGGATTACATCCTCCTCAAATCCGCTCGGTCCAAACGCATCGCAGATCTCCCCAAACATCTTTACATTCATACTGATTCCTCCTATATTTTCATTTTAATTCTTACCTTTTTCCATTGATGGCCTCCAACGGCTTGTTTTTTCAGGATCCAGATTATTTTTCCTGTATCTCCGATGGAGCAACACCCGCAATTTTTTTAAATGTGTTAGAAAAATACGCAATATCTTTATATCCGACTTTTTCTGCCACTTCGTACACCTTGTTCCGGTGGTCCGAAAGCAATTCCACTGCCTTTTTCATCCGGTACCGCGTGAGCCACCCCATCACCGTATATCCTGTCTCTTTCTTGAAGCAGTGGCTCAGGTGGCCTTCGCTGATCCCCACCGCACCTGCGATCTTCGCCACATTGATCGCACTTTCCCCGTAATGAGATGCCATATAAAGCACCGCGTCCCGGACGTATCCGGTAAGTCCCGCGGTATTCTCATCGAATGGAAGGCAGAGCCGGATCATCGTGGCATTGGTCTCTGGTCCATCACCTTCCAAAGCGTCCGGATATTGCCCCTTTACCGGTGCCTTATCCAGGACAGATCTGCTCAGACCGGTATCTCTTTGCTTCCCCCGATCTGTCTCGATCCGCTCTTTTGCCCTGAGGATCGCGCTTTCCAGCTCCCCGTCCTCAAAAGGCTTTAACAGATAATCAAATGCGTAAAGCTTCAATGCCTCTCTGGCGTAGGAAAACTCGCTGTACGCGGTCAGAAAGATCACCTGTACCGGATTTTTCTCTTCCCGAAGCTTCTTTAACATCTCAAGACCGTTCATCTTAGGCATCCGGATATCACAGATCATCAGCTCCGGATTCTTTTCATGGACCAGCTCCAGCGCGTCCAACCCGTTTTCCGCCTCACCGACGACCTCGCATCCCAGCGAGGTCCAGTCCGTCTCACCAACAATTCCCATCCGGACGAACCGCTCGTCATCTACAACGATCACCTTTATCACAACAGCTCCCCCCTTCCTTTTTTCCTTTCCCCATTGATCATCAGGATCTGTTTTCCATACCGGGATCCGGCTGTCCATAGCCATTCACCGGTATTCTTATCGTTACCTTTGTTCCTCCTGCAGCCAGCCGCTCTGCCCTAAGACCGTAGTCTTTTCCATAATGAAGCCGGATGATCGTATCCACATTGTAAAAACCGATGTGGCCATTCTTCTGTTCCTTGTCCCGGTTTCCGAGCCGTCGGATCACTTCATCACTGATCCCGCATCCGTCATCTGAAACCTCGATCACAAGCTCCTTCCTTTCCAGATACGCCCTGACAAAAATATGCCCCTCATCCGCATCCGCCAGCCCATGAATCACCGCATTCTCCACGATGGGCTGAACGATGAGCTTTGGAACCAGGATCTCCTCCGTCTCAGGATCGATCTCATAGTGGAAATCAAACTTTCCGTTAAACCGGATCTTCTGGATCTTTGCATAGCTTTCCACCAATGTCATCTCTTCCCGCAGCGTGATAAACTGGGCGCTTGAGATGCTGGTCCTTAAGATCTTCGCAAGCTTTGCCGCCAGCGTCGCGATCTCCGGGATATGGTTCGCCTTCGCTACCCACTTCATCGTATCAAGCGTATTGTAGAGAAAATGCGGGTTTAACTGGGACTGCATCATGGCGATCTGGGTCTCGTTCAGCTCCTTTTCACGCCGCACACGCTCCTCCATGTAGGATGAGATCCTCTTTGTCATGATATTAAAATTTTCCGCCAGCTCCCCAAACTCGTCCTGACGTTCCATGTCCACATGGGTATCCAGATTTCCCTCCTGAACCTCATCCATGGCATCATGAAGCACATGGATCGGCTTGGAGAGAAAGGAGCTGATCCCGATCGCGACACCAACACTTAAAAGAAAGCTTCCCGTGGCCATGAAAAGAAGAACTGTATACATGGATCTCGTGGTATCACTCGTAAAAACATGGGGACGGATCAGGACACTGTAAAGTCCTGTGTTACCCAGCTTTGAAACGTAAATACTATTGTTGTTCCAAACCTCCGTCAGAGATTCTCCCTGTAGAAAACGGCTTCTCAGAACATCTCCGACCGTCTCCCCCGATGCCGTGCCTACGCTGTACACGGTCTCCAGGAATCCATTAAGAATACAGATTCCATCCTGACCGCTGTATGTGCCGGAGAGCGCCTTTGCGAAATGTTCCGTCGTCATTGTGGCCACAAAATATCCGGAACATTCCTCTGAATTTCCAGTCACCGCTCTGGCAAACCTCAGGACCTCATCACCATTAGCCTCCAGATCACTCCGAATGATCAGGTCATTCGGATGGGCATGTGCCTCTCTCAGGATCCCCCAGTATACCGGCAGCGTCTGTCCGTAAGTACGGTTTCCCGTAGAGTACAGGCAGGAGCCGTCCGCATTGTAGAGATGAAATCCCGCCATCTCACGGCATGCAGCGGTCGCTCCGTACAGACTTCGGTACACTTCATTCTTCTTTCCAAAGCTCTCCTTTTCCAGTGCCTCGGCAACCAGCGGATCCGTACACAGTTTCTTCGCCGCGTCACGATAAGCATCGAACAGCGTCATCAGCTGCTGTTCTACCGCACCGGCAAGCTCCATATTTTTTTTTTCAAAATCTCTTCCGACCTTCACCTTAAACATCTGGATCAGAAACACGCAGCACACGATCAATGGAAGAACAGACACCGCGAGAAAACTCACAAGAAGCTCACGCCGGAAGGATCTCTGGATAAAGTTCTTCATGATCCACCTCCGTTTCCTGCCATGAGCTCCGCCCATCTTTCCAAAATGGATTTCTGATTTTTTACTGCCCATCCAAGATCGAAGTCCATGATCGAACCCTCTTCCTTCTGATCCGGGGTAATATCATCGCGGACCGTCCGTCTGTAAAGCTTCTCGACAGCCAGTCTCTGGACATCAGGACTCACGATAAAATCCACAAAAAGCTTCGCGTTTTCTTCATGCTCCGCCCCCCTGATCACCGCGCATCCGTCTGCTACCGCGCTGGTTCCTTCCCGCGGATAGACGATCGAGATCGCTGCGCCGCGATCGATATACTTTTTCGCAGTCTCCTCCAAAGTCAGACCAACCAGATATGTTCCCTCTGACACCTCATCGAGCACGGCGCCAGATCCCGCCGCCATCCGGCGGCCGAGCACTCTGGCAAACTGTTCCAGAACCTCGTTTTCACGCATCGGCAGGACCTGGATCATCGTCTCCAGCATCGTGCAGCTGCTGCCGGATCTTCCTGGATCCGCAAAGGACACCTTTCCGTCCCAGTTCCCGTCAAACAGATCCGCAAATCCCCGCGGCGCTGCAGCCGCGTCCACCAGCTTATTGTTGTAGATCAGGACAATGGGAAGCTCCGTAAATGCGGTCCAGACATGGTCCTCAGTCCGGTATATACTCTCGATATGATCGCTCTGGGTGCTCTCGTATGACATGAAGCAGTCCTTAAAGACCTCATAGCTCTCCACGCCTCCGCCAAACATCACGTCACAGGATCCCTTCTCCCCCTCTTCCCGGATCCGCTCCAGAAGCTCCGTCGTTCCTCCGGGAACCACTTCTACCCAGATTCCGGTCCGCTCCTCAAACTCCTTTATGATCGGCGCATAGACCTCCTGCTTGTGAGAAGTATACACCATAAGTCTCTTCTCCGCACTCACTTTCTCCGGTCCCTGGCCGCTGCTCTCCCCTGCGACACAGCCCGCCGCACTCATCGCCGCAACTGCGATTCCAAGGAATACCGCCCATACGTTTCTCTTTCCCTTCACTCCCCGAAATCCCCCTTTTGATTCCGATCCTGACTCTATCTGTAGATTTTTAGTAACTGTTCAGTAGGTCTGCGCACTTGCTGCGCTGACCGTAAGAAAACATAGGCTGGAGGGCAAAAATCCCATCAGCGAAGCTGATCTGGAATGGATTTTTGCGTGTAACTATGAAGGTACTGAATAGTTACGATTTTTATTATTCTATCTCTTATTTCGCAGCTCTTTCTAATCTATTCTAACACATTTCCCATAAAGAAACCACTAAAAAAGATCCGCCACAAGAGTTTCCCCTTATAACGGACCTTTCCAAACATAATTAATTTTTTTACTGGAGCCATGCACCATCTGCACCGACCTTATAGCCGTCCGGTGTCGTCGCGTTCTTTACAAGAGATCCCTGTGGACCACCTGTCAGTTTATTAAAGTAGTACCAGATGCTGTCGATCTGATGCCATCCTGTAAGCATCTGACCTCTCGTACCGTCAGAAACCGAATTCAGATAGTACGTATAACCGCCATCCTCTCTCCATCCAGTTACCATATAGCCGCTCTCATTAAAATAGTACCAGCTGTTCACGCCATTCCATCCCAGCTCGATCCACTGACTCTTTGGCCAGGAACCGTCTGCTCTGCGATACCACCAGCCCTTTGCGTCCTGAACCCACTGGCCGGAAGCATCGGTCTTCTTTCTTCTATATCTGGTGCTCTGAGTGCCGGAATCGTCCGAATCATCGGAGCTGCTATTGCTGCTGTTACCATCATTATTTCCATTACCTGGCTTATTCGGAGTTACCGTAGTTGTAGAATCGTCCGGTGTATTAATGATATTGTTATTACTTCTTGTTGCCTGTAACTCAAATGTACTGAAAGAATTTGTACGGATTTTCGCAGTTTTCATATCAACAGAAAGCTCCAGGGAAAGTCCATTCTTTGACTGACCATCCTTTACAATATCTTTTGTTCCATCTTCTCCAGTATGAACCAGCTTATACGTATATCCATATTTGGAATACATTCTCTGAACATCTTCCGGAAGCTCGATTTCCATAATAACCGGGCTCTTTAACTGTGTAGGATTTTCATCCTCTCCAGCATAAAGCTTTGCGTCAAATTTCATGAGCGCATTGCTTGCTGTCTGGGCAATCCGGAGCGTAACAGAATCTGCTTCATGTTCCGAATTTACACCTGCTGCCGCAAGTAATCCTTTTGCAGAAACTTCACCAAGCTTTTCCGTTTCTTCGAATTCTTCGGTTTCATCCTTTTCTACACCAGTCGTTACACCTTCATAAACTGCATTTAACGCTTCATCAGCCTTAACAATTACATCATCATGTAATGTATTTTTCTCATCTGTTGTTAAATTATTCATTCCACTGACAAGCTGATCAGCAAAATTTGTCTTCTTCTCCTCATCTGCTGCAACATTGTTAACAACCAGTTCAAGTCCATCAGTAAACGTCTTTACCGTTTCAGCACTAGATGGTGCTTTAATCTCTACAATTTTAACACTTGTAACTTTTCCATGGTCAATCGTGTATTCATTCATACCGACCTTCCATGATCCTGTATAGTCAGTTCTCTTATAACCTTTTGCATTAACCAGCCATAAGCCCATATCATCATCGATTTTGGTTCCCGCAATTCCATTCGTTACAAGAGCACCTGTTTTATCACAGTAAACCTTCTGTCTGCCACGTTCTACCCATTCACCACATGCAAGAATATTCCCTGTCCAGTTCCCTTCATCATCATAAGAATCCTTATAGTAATATAACTTTCTGTCTCTTTCAACCCAGGAATCACTATACTTGATAATTCTCTGACTATCCGGAATCATTTTAATCTGAACAGTCCTATACACTTTATTACCATTCTTCAATACCGGCACAACTGTAAATGCTGATTTTCCTTTTGCAACAGCAGACAAACTCCGAGTATCATTTTTGTCAATCGTTTTATTATTGGCATCTACATACTCGCCAGTATGTTTATAACCAACTATCCTATTATCATAAGTTTGTTGTTCTTCGAATAGCTTCATAACATCTGAAATCTTTGTCTTGGATGCATCAAAATATCTTTGCTGTTTTTTGTCTGCGTCCGGATCTGCATCAGGATTTAAAGCACTGCCGCCCACTTCACCAATGGTCTGCATTTCACCGTCTTCTTCATACTCCGCTAATGCAACTTCCGCTGTCGCCATTTTTCCAACGTAAACAGTCACATATTTCCTACGTGTACGTCCATTATCTTTTTTACTTGAATACATAATCGGAATTTTATAACGTCCCAGCGGTAAAATTTCTTTAGAACATATTCCTGTAGATGTTATCTCAAAATTATCTTGATACCATTCTACATCATCACGTTTATATATTGAGTCAATTCTAAGATCCGGTACATCAATTATTGGTACTGTCTTAGATCCAAGGCGCGCAACAAGATCTACGCTAACAGCAGAAGGACTATCATAATATGTCTGCTTCGCATGCACTAAATAACCTCTGTCCTCATCCGGAATTGCATCCCAGTCCTCACCAACTCCCTGGGCATCTACCTCTGCAACATAATCAGCATCAATCGTACAGTTCCCCTGTACTTCCCAGTTTACACAAATATTTCCTATTCCATACTCATCCATCGGTGTAACTGTGTCTTTTCCATTTTCTACAATATGTACCGTTTTCGGATATGAATCAACTGTTGCATCCAGTTCTTCTGAATAATAGCCTATAGAGCAAGCCTCAACCTGTAACTGTGAACCTTTTGGTATCTGAACTTTTTCGCCAATGGGCAAATATTCCCCCTCCTGATCCATCTCCTCTGGATACTCACAAAACACCTGAACTGCACCGCCCTTACAGTTCTTTACTTCTACAGTGACCATATCCGACTTATCCTGGCTCGCCATCGCCGCCGTTGACAAAGCCGCCGCCATGCCCGCTGCCAGAAGCAGACAACTCTTCCACTTTCTCATATCGTTTCCTCCACTTTTCCTAGCAGACTTCGAAACTCCGCTATATAAAATCAGTATACCACCCAACTTCCCCAAAGTATACCTAATTCTACAAACTTTGCCACACTTTCGACACAATTGACCATTTTTCTCACTTCTCATCGCAGTATCTCTTCCCTTCCCCCTCGCTCCCTCCATCCCCCAGCGCAGGACCATCTCCGGACCCGGGTGCCTGATTTCAGGGGCATGGCTTCCTCTTGGCTTCCGGGAGAATGCGTTGGAGGACAGGGGACACTTGTTTGAGCCGCAGGCGAGTTGTGTCCCCTGTTCTCCGCCCTTATCATTCTTTCGGGAGCTTAGAGGAACCGCCCCTGGAATCCACCAGCATCCGGGGCAGGAGACTGTCCTGCGCGTACCCGGAGCCACTATGACACAGCATCCCATAAAACAGAAAAAACCGCCGCACCTCCACGATCTCCCCGGAAGGAAATCATGTTCGGTACGGCGGTTTTTCGCCTGACTCCGCGTGAACACTAAGAAACAGGAACGCCTGCCCCTTCTCATTATGAATTATCTTCTTGTCCGCCTTACGGCGCCCAAGAAGCTTCGGACTTCGTCCTTATACTGCCCCGGCAATAGAATTGCTTATGAAAGCAAGCTTTCAACACAATTCTATCACCAGGTCAGTGCAATTCAAAGTTTTATTTACTTTCTCATCTCAAGAACATCTGCAAATGCCTCGATAGCAGTTGCAGCCTGTCCGAAGTCTCTCATCTGCTGGTCAACACCAAGTTTGATGTGCGGGATACCTGCGTTGTCGAGAGCTTTCTTGAGGTACGGATACTCCATCTCCTCCGGATCACAGAACTGCTGCATGAAGAGTACAAGACCCTGAGCGCCGCTCTTCTTAACCATGTCAGCTACGAACTCGCCACGGCGGTTCTTGGAAGACTGCGGATCGTAAAGAAGGATATCGTAATCCATGTTTGCAAACTGTTTTGCAAGAGCTCTGAGAGCATCCTGCTCGTCCTCCGGAACATCTGTACGGAAGGAACGGCTCTCATGAGCAACATCATCAGCTGCGATCGCGATGTTGTTGTTCTCGAAGATCTCAAGAAGCTTCGGGTTGTCAACGATGATACCGGATGTAACAACCTTTGTTCCCTTCCAGTCACATACCGGAAGAGCTGCAAGCTCTTTGTTTAACTCCTCAAGTTTTGCAGTGTATTCCGGTTTCTCCATGAAGAAGAATGCCTTTAATACTGCGGAACGCTTTGTAGGAGTTACAACGTCGCAGTGCTCGTTAGCGAGTTTTACGAACTCACGGCGGGCTGCACGGCTCTTGTTGTAAACCTTAATAGCGTCAAGGATCGCATCGTTGGTGATCTCGTGGCCACATACTTCCTCGAGATCAGCCTTAACGTTTGCGTACTCCTCCTCACAGAACTTAAGTCCGAACTCTTCGAAACGGTTCTGCGGATGAGCAAGGAAGATAACTTTCATCTTGTCGCCCATAGCAACACGGAAGTTCTGGCTCATCGGACGTAATGTATCACAGATTGTTGGTGTGATGATTCCGTCTAACTGATCCATTGTTCCGTCAAGGAGCATCTCAAGTGCGAGCTGAGCGATCGTGCAGTAGAAGGTTGCACAGTACTCTTTTGCACGGCTGATTGTCTTGTTGTTGGAGCCCCAGATTCCCATCGGAACCATGCCTGCAGCATATACAAGCTCTTCCGGAGCGTAGTACGGGAGAACGCCGATGACCTTCTTGCCCTGTGCTTTATATTCAGCAAGCTGCTGTTTCGGAGTTGCAGCTTTTACTTTAAATTCGTCTAATAATGCGTTGATACTCATGGTCTATTTAGCCTCCTTTGCCTGGATGTTTGCTTCCATAGCCTCAACAAGACCCTGTACTCTAGTCTCGTACTGAGCGGCATTGAAGTTACGCGGGTCAGCCTGGTCACCATCGAATCCTGCGCACGGGATGCCAAGATCCTTAGTGAAGCGACGCTGCATCTCTGCCATGTAACCGGACCACGGCTTACAGCTTCTGTTGTAGTGAACGAGAACGCCATCTACCTTGTTATCACGGCAGATGCCTTCACGCCATGCAACACCCTGCTCGATACATACAGAGTTCGGTGCTTTATAGTAAGCACGAGCCATCTCATCCAGACCATTGTATACGAAACCGAATGCCGGTGCATATACAACTGCTGTTACGTTCACACCGTTAGCCTTTAACGGTTTGAACAGAGCCGGAAGCTTCGGCCAGCACGGAATACCCTCGAACATTACACGGTATTTCTCCGGGAACGGAGTTGTTGTCTCGCCCTTAGCGATCGTCTCGTCAAGGTCTTTTGCTAACTGCTCGAATGCCTCAGCAGCCTCAACTCTTGCACGTGCAGTTACGACGTCAGCCATATGGTTGAACAGGTCGAAACCACTGTACGGAGCCGGTTTGTACTGTAAGTAATCACAGACTTTTAACCATGCCTTTGCTGTACGGTTTGCGTTCTCACATGCATGCTCGAACTTCTTCTCGTCGAACTTCTTGCCTGTGAGTTCCTCTAACTGTTTGATTGCCTTGTCGAACTGGCCGCGTACATAGCGAACGTTCTGATCAGCAACATCAACAGAGTTGTTGTACGGGATATCGATCATGATAAGCGGAATGTTGCACATACGAGCGATGTTCTCATACCACTTTGTCATACAGTTACAGATGTTGTTGCAGCAGAGAACGAAATCCGGCTGCGGAATCTGCATCTGACGGATCGGGGAGATTGCTGCGATGCGGCGCTCTTTGTCCGGTCCATCCGGAAGTTTTTCAAGCTCAAGAAGGTTTACAACCTCAAGATACGGAGTCTGAGTCTTCGGATCTTTCTTCGGCTTTCCAGTTGCCTCATCGATCACTACGTTTCCGTCAGCATCCTTTAACGGCTTACCTGTGCTCGGATCGATGATATATTCACCTGTCTCCGGGTCAAACTTACGAGCAACACGGACACCAGCTGCATATGCAAGGCTGATACGCGCATAACCGCAGATATCGTTATCGTAACCCATATCCTCAGCTGCCTGGCACATAAGCTCACCGTAACGGTTTGCTGCGATACCAGCTGCCTGGTTCTCCGGGTACATAACGTTTAAATCAAATGCTGCTGCGAGCTCGCACGGGAATTTGGAAGAAGACCATCCAACTAACTCGCCTCTCTTTTTGGCTTCGCGCGCGTCTTTATGAACGTCATCTACGACTTTACGCAGCGCAAGAACACCAGGGCTAACCTGCTTTGCCATAATAAATATCCTCCATTTCTTATCAAACATGGCTGCTTATGTTATTTACAGCCATAGATCTGCATAAACTAATAATGATTATGCGCGGCGGCTTGCTGCCTGATATGCATATAAAGCTGCACCAAGCGCACCGTTATACTGTGTCAGAGGAGATCTGTGGATCTCACAACCAAGCTCATTCTGAAGAGCCTTGACTACACCCTCGTTCTGAGCAACTCCGCCAGTCATAACGAGTGCCGGAACAACTCCGATCCTATGGGCGAGTCCAGTGACACGGTGAGCCACGGAGCGGTGGATACCCGCGATAATATCGCACTTATCGGTTCCCATCGACAGCTGGCTGATAACCTCACTCTCCGCAAACACGGTACATGTGGAGCTGATCTCCACTCTCTTCTTGGACAGGGAATCAAGATGTCCCAGATCCTGGACCTTAACCTCAAGAACGCCTGCCATAACATCCAGAAATCTTCCGGTTCCGGCAGCACACTTATCGTTCATCTGGAAATTGGTCATTGCACCGTTATCAATATGAAGGACCTTAACGTCCTGACCGCCGATATCAATGACGGTATGAACGTCAGGGAACAGGAAGTAAGCTCCCCTTGCGTGGCAGGATAACTCACTCATCTGTTTGTCTGCAAAATTCATTAAGGAATTACGGCCATAACCTGTTGCCAGGGTAAAAGCCACATCCTCTTTTTTCATGCCTGCGTTTTCCAGCACTGCGTCGATCGCGCGCTGGGGGCCGCTGGTACCTGCACCTACATCGATCAGGGATTTCGCTACGATCTCCTGGCCATCCTTAAGCATAATGCATTTGGAAGCCGTGGATCCAACGTCAATTCCCAGGGTGTAAATTGCACTCATAATAACCTCCGGGTATACTGAAAATGTAAAATGAAACTGGCTTTGTTATACCAGTATATCCAGGCCAGAGAAAGACTCCCCCGGCCTGGATACATATCATTTTACTCTATCCTTCAGTCAAAATCAAGCCTTGTGAGCGTCGTTCCACTCGCGGATTGCACGCGGTGTTACCATCTGGTGCATCGGGCAGATAGACTTCGGATTCTGGTAAGCAGCCTCTGTAAATGCCTGAATGTACGGACGGATATCTGTCATATCAACGATCTCATCTACCATACCAACCTTAGCGCAGTATGCCGGACGGGACTTATCATGATACAGCTGGATCATATCGTTCATCTTCTTGATGATCGGAGCAAGATCCTCTCCTGCCTTGCTTGCCTTAACAAGCTTTCTGGAGTACATAGCGTTTGCAGCGGTTTCACCCGGCATTACATAGTACTCACATGCAGCTGTACCAAGGGAGTATACGTTTGTATTGTTACCCTGCGGTCCACCAAGTACATAGTGAGCAGCAGCGCTTGCTTTACGAAGAGTAATTTCGAGAGACGGAAGCTTGGAGTTCTCGATGGAGTAGATCAGGGACTGACCTAAACCAAGTAATTCAGCCTTCTCTGCTTCGTCGCCTACATCGATACCTGTTGTATCCTGTAACCAGATCAGCGGAATACGGTCACGAGCACATAAGGTTACGAACTCGTTCATCTTGATGAGACCCTGACGGTACAGCTTTCCGCCGATACCAACGGAGTTCTGCTTATACTCCGGATAGTTCATAAGAAGACCCTGAGTATTCGCAATCACACCGACTAAAAGTCCGTTAACCTTTGCAAGACCTGTTACCATCTCCGGACCATAGCCCTTCTTGTACTCATATAACTGAGAACCATCGAAGAGACGGCCGATTACGTCGTAGATATCATACGGACGTTTTCCGTTCATCGGAATGATGCTGTAAAGATCTTCTGCCGGAAGACACGGTCTCTGCGGATCATCAACACGGAAGAACTCGAGGTTGTATGCCGGAAGGTAGCTGATGTACTTCTTGATGCCCTCGATTACGCCGTAGTCGTTCTCGTAAACCTCACGGAAGAATCCTGTCTCATCATAGTGGATCGGAACGGAGCCCGGAGCCGGAACGTGCTTCTTGCTGTTCTCGATCTGGGCAGCAACGATCTGCTCAGCAGCTTCCTCGTCGATATATCCCTTCGGGTTCATACCGGAAAGAATACCAGCACCGCCGACTGCCATGTTAGCCTGGCTGTGTGCGATCAGGATTGTCGGGGAAATGCTGTGGTATCCGCCGCCGGCCGGGTTTGTACCGTAGATGCCTACGATTACCGGAATACCTAACTGGTTTAACTCTGCGTTACGGAAGAACGGAGTACCGCCGCCGCGTCTGTTCGGGTAAACCTGATCCTGATACGGGAAGTCTACGCCTGCGCAGTTTAATAAGTAGATTAACGGAAGATTTAACATCTTAGCAGCATCGGAGCAACGGATCAGGTTCTCTGCCTGGCCCGGTTCCCATGTACCAGCCATCTTCTTGTTATCAGAAGCGATGATGTAAACCCATTTGCCGTTTACACATCCGAGACCGTTGATGATGTTTGTGGAACCCATCTTATTGTCGTTCGGGTTGAAAAGGCTGTTTAACGGGCAGAATGTTCCCTCATCTACAAGAGCGTTGATACGCTGCATTGCGGATAACTGACCACGCTCATTTAACTTCTCTTCTGTTGTAATGCCAGCAGCAAGGATCTCAGTAACTTTGTCGTGGATCTGCTTCTCGATCTCTTTGATCTCTGTCTCGTTTTCCGCATTCGGATTAACTAATGCCTTACCAACGGTAGGCATGTTCTGGAAATATTTCGGCATGGAAAAGTAGCCCATGTTCTTCCTCCTTATATACGCGATCGCTGCGGTCAGCGGATTTTGCCAGCCGCTGACCGCGGCATTTATGATTTCACTTTAAATCAGTTTCGATTACTTTGTTTCCTTCGGAACTTTAATGAAAGCCTGACCTGGGTCGATCTCTTCACGAATAACGCGAATGATCTCCGGATCCGGACCTTCCATAAGCTGTGCTCTGGAAGTATCGATCTCGAAACCTGTGTTCTCCTGAACCATTTCCGGAGAGGAGAATGGATAGTAGTAAGCAAGGTACATTCTCTTGGTCTCTTCGTCGAACTTCATGATACCAAGATCTGTAACTACCATCTGCGGTCCGCGGTTGCCCGGAAGACCTGCTCTCTCACGTCCGCCAGGGCCGTCCATCCAGCCAC